>Ga0209415_10005958_pt1 | contig 21796 bp, 18 predicted proteins | sample PeaSoiSIISIP2007_FD_187696 | JGI IMG/M metagenome (GOLD analysis project Ga0209415, IMG submission 187696) | Peat soil microbial communities from Weissenstadt, Germany - SII-SIP-2007 (SPAdes) (version 2) | ecosystem: Environmental > Terrestrial > Soil > Wetlands > Peat | place: Germany... | reverse complement strand
TTGCATAAAGTGCCGTACTACACCACTCTCTCAGGGGCCGTCGCCGCAGCGCAGGGTATCAAGGCCTACCTCGGGGGTGACCTCGAAGTGTGTGCGCTGCAAAATTATTTTGCGGCCGCCGCCGATCCAAAATCGGACCAGCCAGAGCGACGGCGCGTGTAGAGATACGGTCTTAGCCGCGGGGCCGGACAATGTTTCGGCCCGCGGCTTGAATTTTGTTAAGGTTGCAACCTCAATAGGAACTTCAAATCCAGAACCCGCATGGAATGATGAGGTTGCGAGCGTCCCTTTGATTCCGAAGTTCGCACAAGAGTGCGCGCAAGCCGCTCGCGAATTTTGGCATCGGGGCGTTAGTGAGTACGGAGATTGAGACCGATGGACAAGATCCCGATGACGGCGGAGGGCTATGCGGCGCTTGAGTCCGAGCTCAAGCATTGCCAGCAGGTGGAACGGCCCCGCATCATCCAGCAGATTACCGACGCGCGGACCCATGGCGACCTCTCGGAAAACGCCGAGTATCACGCCGCCAAGGAATCGCAGTCGCTCAATGAAGGCCGCATCGCCGAACTTGAGGACAAACTCGCGCGCGCCGAAATTATTGACGTTTCGAAGCTTTCCGGCGAGACGATCACCTTTGGCGCGACCGTGACCCTGATCGACGAGGACACCGACAAGAAAACGGTCTGGCAGATCGTCGGCGAGCCCGAGGCGGACGCCAAGAAGGGCAAGATTTCCATCACCTCGCCGCTCGCCCGCGCGCTGGTCGGCAAGAAGAAGGGCGTGCAGGTGGAAGTGGTCACCCCGGGCGGCGCCAAGGCCTACGAGATCGTCAAGGTCGAGTGGAAATAGCCGGCGCCATGCCGCCGCTGCCGTGGTGAACGGCCGGTGAAAATTCCGCCCTGCGCCGACCATCCCGGCCGGGTATCCAAGCCCTTGATTCGACCAAAGTTCCAAGAAGGGCCGGTGAATGCTCGGTACCCTGACACCAGCGCAAAGCCAGCCAGACGCTCTTGGGGGTAACGGGTTGCGCGCCTTGCATAGCTCCTGAAAATCCCTAGATTTCAGATGGATGCGACAAACCGTCGGACATCGCACCGGTCCGGCGCGACCGCAGCCGCAATCGATCGAAGTCCAGACATCCGACTTCACGGGGCTTCCAGGCAGTCCGCAATTGCAATCAGGGCGTATTGCAACAAGGCCTGCCTCAACGAACGGATGAGCCGGTGAGCAAAACCACCCACGCCAAGGTCGTGATCATCGGCTCCGGCCCTGCCGGCTATACGGCGGCGATCTACGCCGCCCGCGCCATGCTCGATCCGGTCCTGATCCAGGGTCTGGAGACCGGCGGCCAATTGATCACCACCACCGACGTCGAGAACTATCCGGGATTTGCCGACGTGATCCAGGGCCCCTGGCTCATGGAGCAAATGCAGAAGCAGGCGGCCCATGTCGGCACCAGGCTGGTCGCCGACCATGTCAACAAGGTCGATCTCGGGCGGCGGCCGTTCCGCATCCAATGCGATTCCGGCGACGTCTACCTTGCCGAGTCGCTGGTGCTGGCGACCGGCGCGCAGGCGCGCTGGCTCGATCTTCCCTCGGAGCAGAAATTTCGCGGCTACGGCGTCTCGGCCTGCGCCACCTGCGACGGTTTCTTTTATCGCGGCAAGGAAGTCCTGGTGATCGGCGGCGGCAACACCGCGGTCGAGGAAGCGCTTTTTCTCACCAATTTCGCCAGCAAAGTGACCGTCGTGCACCGGCGCGACGCGTTCCGCGCCGAGCGCATCTTGCAGGAACGGCTGTACAAGAACCCGAAAATCTCCGTGCTGTGGAACACCGTCTTGCAGGACGTGATCGGCGACGAGCACCCGCTCAAGGTCAGGGCCGCATTGCTGCGCAACCTCAAGACCAAGGAGACGCTCGAACACCCGGTGGACGGCATTTTCGTCGCCATCGGCCATTCGCCGGCGACCGCGCTGGTGGCCGGCCAGGTGGAGATGAAGGCTTCGGGTTACATCAAGACCGCCCCGCATTCGACCGCGACGTCGGTGCCCGGCGTGTTCGCCGCGGGCGACGTCGCCGACGACATTTATCGCCAGGCGGTGACCGCCGCCGCGCTCGGCTGCATGGCGGCGCTGGAGGCCGAAAAATACCTCGCCGCCCACGGCGAGGCCGAACCGCGCGTCGCCGCCGAGTAAATTTCTCATTCCTGTTCCCCTTGAAGGAACAGAGAAGAGAGCGAGTGATGGATTGGGACAAGCTTAAGGTTTTTCACGCCGCCGCCGAGGCGGGCAGTTTCACCCATGCCGGTGAGCAGCTCGGGCTTTCGCAATCGGCGGTGTCGCGCCAGGTGAGCGCGCTCGAGCAAGAACTTGCGGTTTCGCTGTTTCATCGCCACGCGCGCGGCTTGATCCTGACCGAGCAGGGCGATCTCTTGTTTCGCACCGCGCATGAGGTGTTCATGAAGCTCGAGGCGGCGCGGGCGAAGCTGACCGACAGCCGCGAGCGGCCGAACGGCGACTTGAGGGTGACGACGACGCCCGGTATCGGCGTGCATTGGCTGACGCCGCGGCTCGGCGAATTCGTCGATCTTTATCCGGAAGTCCACATCACTTTGCTCACCACCGAGGAAGAGCTCGACCTCGCCATGCGCGAGGCCGATGTCGCCATCCGCCTGCGGCAGCCGACGCAGCCCGATTTGATCCAGCGCAAGCTGTTTTCGGTGCACTTCCACGTCTATGCCTCGCCGGAATATCTCAAGCGCTTCGGCACGCCGCGCACCTTTGAAGACCTCGACAGTCACCGCGTGCTGATGCTCGGCGGCAACGTGCCGTCTTACCTGCAACGCTCGCTGCTGCTCACCGAGGTGGCGCGCGACGGCAAAGGACCGCGCACCCCGCATCTCGTCATCAACAATATTCTCGGCATCCTGCGCGCCTGCCAGCGCGGCATCGGCATCGCCATGTTGCCGGATTATCTGGTCGAAGGAGACGGCGGGCTGGTGCAGCTGTTCAGCGACGCCGATCCGATCGCGCTCGACGCTTACTTCGTCTACCCGGAAGAGCTCAAAAGCGTGGCGCGGGTGCAGGCGTTTCGCGATTTTCTCGTCGCCAACGCGCAGCGCTGGAGTTATTAGCGCCGGATTCGTCGTCGCTTCTCGAAACGACGCTGTCGGGAGCAACTTGCCTGCGGTGCATGGCTGGCATGTGTGCCGCCGCGTTGCCTGACCGGATTGCTTTTCGCATGATGACTGCCTGCTGCGGACAAGCGGTGGTCACGGATCCTCCCAGATCGGCCATCGCGAGAACGTGGCACTTCCCCTCTGGAAGGTGCTCGCCGGGCGCCCCCACGCCGGCGAACTAGACCGGGCCCCGCAAGGGGCCCGGTTTCTTTTGCGGACTTCACCAAATGTTGCCGTGCGCGTTACCGTGCTTTGGCGTGACGCCCGCGCCGACCTCGGTTATAGACGAAGCGGTGATTTGCAGCTGGAGCACGGTCTTTTCGGATCATGCTCGTGGAGGACGGCCCATGCTCACACGCAGACATGTATTTTTCGCCGGCGCCGCGTTAGCGGCGCTCCCCCTCGGCCGCCTGGCATGGCCGCATGCGGCCAGCGCCGCGGCCAGCTACGAAGTCACCCACACCGACGAAGAATGGCGCAAGCTCCTCAGTCCCGACGCCTACCAGGTGCTGCGCCACGAAGGCACCGAGCGGCCGTTCACCAGCCCGCTCCTGCACGAGCATCGCGCAGGCACGTTCACCTGCGACGGCTGCGACCTGCCGCTTTACTCCTCGAAGACCAAATACGACAGCGGCACCGGCTGGCCGAGCTTCTGGGCGCCGCTCGACCACGCGGTCGAGGAAATCAAGGACAGCTCGCTCGGCATGACGCGCACGGCGGTTGCCTGCCGGCGCTGCGGCGGCCACCTCGGCCATGTGTTCAACGACGGCCCGAAGCCCACCGGGCTGCGCTATTGCATGAACGGCGTGGCGCTGAAATTCGTGCCGGCGACGCCCAGCTCCAGCTGACCACGCGCTAGCGCATGATCCGGAAAAGTGGGTACCGGTGTTCCGATAAAGATCATGCGCCACCAAAATGTTAGAGCGCCAATCGATTCAATCTGAAGCGATTGCGCTCTAGCCAGCCTTCACCGCGGCATAGATGCCGCGTTCGAACGCATGGTAAAGCCGCAAGACGGCATGATCGGCAAAGGGCAATACCTGCGTCATGAAGACGGCGGCGATGTGCTTTGCCGAATCGATCCAATAATAGGTGTTGTAAAGACCGGCCCACGTCATGCTGCCGGCGCTGCGGCCGCCCGGGACGGCCTGCATGTTGAGCATGTGACCTAAACCCCATTTGAGGCTGATGCCCGGGAAGAAATTGACGTCATTGGAAAGCATGGGCATTGTCGTCCGCAACACGCCAGCCTCCATATCGCCGATCTGGTTCTTCCCCATCAGCGCCACGGTTTCCGGACGAAGGATGCGGACGCCGTCAAGCGCGCCGCCGCGCATGAGCGCGTGCAGCAGCGTCAAATAGTCCGGCGCCGTCGAATAAATCCCGCCCCCGCCGGTGAAGGTTTCGTGCGCCGCCGGCTTTTCCGTCGGCAGCGGCAGTAACGATCCGTCGGCTTCGCGCCGATGCACGCTTGCCTCGCGCGCGCGTTGCGCCGGCGAAATGACGAAGGCGGTGTCTTTCATGCCGAGCGGGTCGAGGATGTGCTTGCGAAAATAAATTTCGACCGGCTCGCCGCTGACCTCCGTCACTATGCGGCCAACCCAATCCGTGCTGGTGCCGTATTGCCACCGCGTGCCGGGATCGAACATCAGCGGCGAGCGCGGCGCCGCGGCCCTTTTGGCCGCCGGCAGCCTCCCGATCGCATTGAGATACCGAGACGCCTTCGCGTCCCAGATCCGGTAGGTGAAGCCGGACGTATGCGTCAGCAATTGCCGGAGCGAGATCGGTCCCCTGGCCGGACGCAGGCGGGGAATTCCGGCGGCATCGAAGCCCTCAAGCACCTGCGGCGCGCCAAGCTCGGGCGCGAGCGCGGGCACAGGCGCGTCGAGCGAGAGCTTGTCCTGCTCGACGAGCTGAAGGGCGGCGACCGATGTCATGAGCTTGACCATCGACGCGATGCGAAAGACGGTATCGCGCGTCATGGCCGGCCCTTCGGGAAGCCGGCGCCGGCCGAAAATGCCCTCATAGACGACACCGTTGCCGGTCGCCGCCAACGCCACGACGCCTGGGATTTCGCCTGCCTCGGTTGCGGCACGAAGCAACGAGTCGATTTCGCCGAATGTTTGCACGGATGCGATCGCCGCATCGTTGGCGGCAAGATAACCGGCCGCCGCCAGCTTCACGGTCGTTTTCAAGATATCCCGGCGATTGGGATTGCCGATCATGCCATTATCTTTGCGGCTTTCGGCCAAGCTACCACATGGCCGTTCCCGGATTTCGCTGTCGCTCAATCCGGGCTACACAACGGCATGACTATCATCAACCCGAACCCGTTCACGACGCGGCCGGAAATCGACGGCACGTTCGGCGTCGTCGCCTGCGTGCAGGTTTACGCGGCTGGGCAGTAGGGCGCTAAGCGGCGACCGTGCTGAGGAAGCGTTCCACTTCGGCACGCAGTTTCACGGTTTCCTTCTCCACCCCTTCGGAAGCGGCAAGCACGGTCTCGGCGGAGCTGCGCGTTTGCGTTACCCCGGTCGCGACATCGCCAAGGGCGGCGACCACGGCCTTGCTGCCGGCGGCGGCACCGGCGACGTTGTGCGAAATCTCCCCCGTCGCCAATTCCTGCTCCTCGATGGCACCGACAACTTCCGAAGTGTGGGCGTTGATGTCCTGCATCTGCCGCGTGATCGCGCGTATCGCGACGACGGCGTCGCCGGTCGAGCCCTGGATCGACGAAATCTCGCGGGTGATTTCTTCGGTCGCCTTCGCGGTTTGCACCGCCAGCGACTTCACCTCCGAAGCGACCACCGCGAAGCCGCGCCCGGCTTCGCCGGCGCGCGCCGCCTCGATCGTCGCATTCAGCGCCAGAAGATTGGTCTGGCCGGCGATGTTCTGGATAAGCTTGACCACGTCGCCAATTCTCTGCGCCACACCGGCAAGCGCCGCGATATCTTCGTTTGTGGCGGTCGCGTCGGCGGCAGCGCTGCGCACGACCTCGTTGGCCTGCGCGAGCTGGCGGCTGATCTCCCTGATCGACGCAGACAGCTCTTCGGCGGCCGCAGCGGCGGTTTCGACGTTCGCCGATGCCTCATTGGAGCCGTGCACGGCGCCCTCGGCTCGATGCAAAGTATGGTCCGATGTCGTCAGCAACGACTTGGCCGCCGTCTTCATCGCCCCGGCACTCTGCCCAACCGCCATCAGCATGTTCTCGACGCGGGCGCGGAAGGTAGCGATCGCCGCCTCGGTGGCCGCGCGGCGTTCCTCGCGCTGCCGCAGCGAATCGCGCTCCTTTTCGGCCACGCGCTGCTCCGTAACGTCCGTATGCGTCGATACCCAGCCGCCGGTGGCCAGCGGGCGAAATACCAGTCTGATCGTCCGGCCGTCCTTGAGCTCAACCGTTTTTGCTTCGGTGCGCCCCTCGGCCACCTGTTTCAGGCAGTGGGCGACGTATTCGTCGGGATCGCCGGCGAACGTGCCGGCCTCCGCGCGGCGAACGAGAATCTCACGCAGCGGCATGCCGCTGCGGAAATATTTACCCGGCAGATGGGACATTTCGACGTAACGCTCATTGCACAGCACCAGCCGCGCGGCGCTGTCGTACATACTCAGCCCTTGAGTCATGTTGTTAAGCGCAAGATTTGCCAGCCAGTTGCCCCGGCGCTCCCGGGCAACAGCGGCGAGAGCGCCGAGCGACATAGCGGCAAGCGCGAGCGCCACGGCGAGGACAATGCCCCCCGCCGGAGCGGGAAGATGATTTAGCGTCTGAAAGACTCCGTCGATGCCGAAAAACGTAGACCCGGCGATGCCGACCGCAAAACCGATGGCGCCGGTGGAGATGATCAGGCCCAATTGGCGAATCGTCGTAGCCAAAGCCTGGGCTCGAAGCATGGATGGGCGTCCGCGTGCGTGCATTAAGATTATTCGCTCAACGGTTGTTTTGACGTTAACGAATGCTCGTCCTCGCGCTATCCGGTACCGGCTGATCGAAAGATGCCGCGCAGCCGCTTGGCGGCGGCGATCGCGGCCACGCGCAGCGCCTCGAGATGCCGGACCAGCGCAAAGCGCGCCTGCGGCCGGACCGCGATCAGCCGGTCGCACAGCTTCAGCCGCTCGCGCCAAATGTGATTGATCATCGGATGGTCGGCGGTCGCGCACGAATCGGTGTGGACGATCGAGGGGTCTTCCAGGAGGTCGTCGGTAAGCACGACGCTGAGCATGACGCCCGGCGAAAATCGCGCAAAGGTTTCGTCGAACGCGGTTTTCCAGAACCAGGCGGAGCGGCCGCTGCGCAGGATGATGGTGGCGGCGATGGCGCGGCCATCGACCAGGATGCGGTCGATCGACACTTTGCCTTCGGCGGCGAGCCCGCTCACCGCGGAGCGGATGAAGCGGCGAAGCTCCTGATGCTCGGCGGCGGCGGTACCGGCGCGGCCTTTCCAGCCGGCTGCTTCCAGCGAAAAATAATCCTCCATCGCGGCGGCGATGGCGGGCGGCTCGGTCGCGGCGGTGAACAGGACCGCGCCCGTTTCGCACAGGCGCCGCCAGTGCCGGCGTAGCTCCTTGTGCCGATGCTGGCCGATGGAATACTCAACGTAAAGCGCGCGTTCGCCGCCCGGCGCCAACAGCGCCCGCTGATGGCGATTGAAGTCGGCGGCCGGCATTTGCACACGGCGCAGGATCGAAGCCAGCGCCGCGGCAAACGGACCGTCGTCGGGCAAATAGGGCAGCAGCACCAGTCCCGGCAGGCTTTCGTCGGCGGCGAGATGCGCAAGCCAGGCGGCGACGATCGGCTCGGCCCCTTCGCGCTCGACCAGCGGCACGCCGAGCGGACCGTAAGGATGCGTCAAGCCGACGAAGATCGGCAACTTGACTCCGTAACGCCGCCGTTCGATCCGCGCCGGGAAGAAACCGACCAGCCGGCGCGGATCGCCCTGCGACCAGACCAGAACCGCGCCGGCATCGCGGGCAAAAACCGGCGCCGCGGCGAGCGCAAAGGCCGGCTCGTAGAAGACGTTCGGCTCGAGCGCGCGCGCCGCAAGCTCGCGCCATTCACGCGCAATCGGCAAAAGGTCCGCTAGCTCCCGCCATTCAAGCTTGAGCGAATCCTCCGCGTAGCGATCGGCTAGCATGGCGCGCCGGGCGCGCCCGATCGCCGAACCGGCGCCGTCGAGGGTGACGGGCGCCGCTTGATCGGTCACGGCTCTCGCACCCATGGAGGCCGCTTTACGAGTCGCGCGGGCTGCCGAAAATAAAGCAGTGCAGCCCCAGGCGATATTTCGCGACGAAGAACAGGCTCGCCGATTCAAACACCAGCGCCACCGAGCTCGCGATCGCCGCGCCGGCAAGCCCCATCGGCGGAATGAGCGCGATGCACAGAGCGAGATTGAGGACGAACGCGGAGGCATAGACCAGCGCGCAGCTGCGCCGCTCGCCGAGCATGTTGAGGAGCCGCTCCGCCGGTCCGACCGAGGCGCGCGCCAGCAGCCCGACGGCGATAATGAACATGAGATAATAGCCCGACTCGAAGCCGTGGCCGAACAGCCGCAGCAGCGGCTGCCCCAGCGCGAGCAAGACCAGGATCGAACCGAGCGACGGCCAGAAGGTCAGCCGCACCGCCTGCTTGAGAAAGGCCGTCAGCCGCGTGCGATCGCCGCTGACGTGGTATTCGGCGAATTTGTGGGCGATCGTCTGCGCGACGGAGTAATAAATGAAGGCGACGAAGGCCAGCGTCTTGGCGGCGGCATAATAGATCGCCACCTCGTCCGGCGGACGGAATTGCTTGAGCACGATGACGTCGGAATAGGTCAGCAGCAGATAAAACGCTTCGACGACAAAGATCGGCGCCGAGGTCGCGAGCCATCCGCGCACCGCATACGCCTTCGGACCGGGCGCAACCACGCCGACAAGCCTGCGGTTGAGGACGACGAGCTGGCCGATGCTGACGCTGAACAGTGCGATGACGCCGATGATAGTCGCGGTGACCGCGTCGGTGCGCAGCCCGAGCGCGAAGGCAAGACCCATCAGCGCCAGCAGCACCAGCTGCCGCTGCACGTAATTGGGCGTCAGTCCGAGATTGACCCAGTTATAGGAGCGCGCGATGCCGCTCTGCACGCCCCAAAGGCCGAACATCGGCAGCGCGGCGCAGGAGACGTAGAGCGGAACGATCGTCTTCGGGTCCATATAAGGCGACAACAGCTTCACGGCGACGGCGCCCGCGGCCGCGATAATGCTGGCGCTCCCTAAAGCGAGCCAGCGGCTGCCGCTGAGAAAGCCGCGCAGCAGCGCGAATTGCCTGTGCTCGATGTATTCCGGAATGAAGCGCTGCGCCGCCGAACCGAGGCCGAGATCGACCATGCCGCCGATCAAGAGCACCCAGGTCCAGGCATAGATGTAAAGGCCGAATTCGTAGCCGCCCATCCATCGCGCGAGCAGGATTTGCGCGAAAAAGGCGATCGCCGCGCTGACCACGCGGATGATGAAGGCGGCGCCGGCGAGACGCCGCACCAGCGAGGAATCGCTGCCGTCGGCAAAGAGCGCGTAGACGCGCGCGATGGCGTTGTTGATGTCCGCGCCCAAAAAGGCCGGCGCAATCGGGCGCCAGGAAACGCGCCAAAACGGGCGCCAGGACGAACGCGGCGCGTGCTCGGACCCGATCGAAGCCACAAATACCTCTGCGCCGCCGCAGGCGAAAACGCGGCGACCCGGAGATTGCTAGCAAGGAAGCGTTAACATTCGGTTCGAAGACATTAACAATTGCAGAAGAGTGGCAAATAGGCAGTAACGAATAGTATTTCGCCTCGCTCAATAATCCTTGAGCAGTCGCTCGATGTAATCGAGTTCCTCCTGCGGGCGCAGGATGTCGCCGAAGCGGCGGCGCAGTTCCTCGATGATGCGGCGGGCGCGCTGCACGTCGATTTCGCCGGGTACTTTAACGGTAACGTCGTCGCCGTAATCGCGTCCGCGCAGCGGGCGGCCGAGTGGATCGGTGTCGCGTTGCGCGCGCGGCAGCCCGAGCCGGCCGTTCTGGCCCGGACCGGGACCCTGCCCCATCTGCTGCTGCATCGATTGCGCGAGACCCTGCGCGCCCTTGCGCAGCGCATCGAGCGCCCGGCCCTGCGAGTCGACGGCTGAGTCGGCATTGCCGTCGCCGAGCTGTCCCTCGGCTTCGCCCATGGCTTCGCCGGCTTGGCCGAGCTGATCCATGCCGTTCTGGCCTTGCCCTTGTTCGCCCTTCTGGTTCTGGCCGAGCCCGCGTTTCTTTAGCTCCTCGAGGAGCTTGTTGAGCCGGTCGCGCAGCGCCTGCTGATTTTGTCGCAACTGGTCCATCGATTCGTCGGATTGCTGGTCGCCCTGCTGGCCTTGCTGGCCGTTCCGCCGGCGTTGAGCCTGGCCCTTGTTCTGGCCATTGTTCTGACCTTGGCGGAAAGTCCGGTCGCGCAAATTCTGCTGCTCATGGATCATGTCGCCGAGCTCATCGAGCTGCGACATCATATCGTCGAGGTCGTCGCCGTTTTGATCCGGCGACGCCATCTGCAAATTCTCCATCATCTGCTCGAGCTGCTGCAGAAGCTGCCGCGCCGCATCCTTGGCGCCGTTGCGCGCCAGGTTCTCCAGGCGGTCGAGCATGTTTTTGAGGTCCTGCTGGCGCAGGACGCGCGAATTGCGGTCGAGCGGCCGGGCGAGTTGCTGCTTGTTCTTGAGCTGCTCCTGCATCGATTGCATGTAGCGGTCCATCGCCGCACGCAGTTGATCCATGAGCTGCTTGATTTCCTGGTCGCTGGCGCCGCGTTCGAGCGCTTGCCGCAAGGCCTCTTCGGCGTTGCGCAACGCCGCCTGGGCGTCGGCAATGTTGCCGTCCTCGATGCCGACCGCCATCTGCCACAGCCGCGCCGTCACCTCGCGTAAATCGTCGTCGGTCTTGGCGCGAACGAGCGACCAGAACAGCGAGCGCAGGCCGAGATAGACGCCGGCGTCGGGCGTGAATTTCTCCGGCGCCAGCGCCAGCGCGTCAAGCGCGGTCGTGACCTGCGGCCGCGCGCCGGCATCGAGCGCGAGATTGCGCCGCTGCTCGACCAGTGCCCGCGCCAACGGCTTGGTAAAGACGCGTTCCGGCAGGCGGAAGGCGAACGGCTCGCTTTTGCCCTCGTTGCCGCCTTCGTCCCGGGCGACGAGTATCATCGTCACTTCCGCGCCGGCCCAGGGATGATCGGTCAAATCCTTGATGGTCTGGCCTACGCCGCTCTTGGCGCGCGCTTGCGGCAGCACCAGCGGGAAATCGGGCGGCCCGAACAGCGGGCGTGCGTCGGGCTTGTCGCCCCCCGGCTCGTCCTTGCGCGCAAAGGTCGCCTGCGCCTCGGTGACCCCGTAATCGTCCTCAAGACGGTAGGATAACAGCAGCGAGCCGCGCGCTTGCTGCTCGGGGTCCTTGGTGAGCGCGATGGTCGGCGACTTGTCGGGAATGGCGTTGAACGCCCAAGTCAAATCGTCCCCGGCACCGCGCAATGTCGCCGTTCCGGTGGCCGCGATCTTGAAGCGGTATTCCTGCGTACCGGCGGGCGCGCGCACTTCTTCTCTCGCGGGTGTTACGCCGCCCCTGCCGGAAATATCGAGGTTAAGCTTGCCGGTCGCGCGTATGACGAGCGTCGACCCCGCCGGAACCGACACCGGCTCGCCGGCCTCGCTGTCCGTCCGCACCGGCTCGCCGGGATGGATGCCGGCGAGAATGATCGGTGGCTTACCGGTATAAACGGGCGGGTTGATCCAGGCGTCGACGCGGAAGTTTGCCGGCAACACCACGCCCTGCCAGTCGAACGCCGCGGCGATGCGCTTCCAATGTTCACCGCCGGCGGCGATGAAGGTGGCGATGCCGGCGACAAGGATGAGGCTGCGCAGCGCATAGGGATCGCGCAACGCGACGCGCGGCGACGGCCAGCCGGCCTGGAATGCGCGCGCCGTCGCCAGCGTGCGCGCCACATGCGCCTTCCATAGCGCCAGCGAATACGGATCTTGCGGCGTGACCGCGAGCTGGTCGGCGATCGTCGTCGCCGGACGATGGCGAGCGCCATGATCGAGCCGGCGCAAGGCGTCGGCGACGGCGGGAACGCGCAAAAAGACGAATGGGACGATGGCCGCAATCGCAAGGATCGCGAACACGATCAGTCCGCCCGCGCGCGCAAGCGGCGGCACATAGAGCCACACGCCGAGCCAGGAGACGGTCAGGAACAGGCCGATCACGGTGGCGAATTGCGCCAGCGCCGGCCACAGCCGCTCCCAGAAGATGGTCCAGCGCGCGCGGCGCACCGCCGTGTCGAGCGGCGAGCGGCCGACCGGCGCGGCGCCCGGCTGTGACGTGGCAGGATGGCTCGACGGGGTGTCCGTCACCGAGGTCTCCGCGGAAAAACTCCGCCTGACAACGCTTTAGCCTGACAAGACTCTAGCATGAGGGCGCGTTCAAGGCATGCGCGCGTGCCGATACGCCAATGCAAAAAATCAGAGCCAGTCCGGCAGGCGGTCGAGCGCGATCAGCTCTTCGGCGCTGACGCGCGGCCGCACTAGCGCCCATTTGCCTTGTTTGACAAGGACTTCCGGCACCAGCGCGCGGGTATTGTAAGTGCCGGCCTCGACCGCGCCGTAAGCGCCGGCGGTCATGATCGCGAGGAGTTCGCCCGGCCGCGGCGCCACGATCGAGCGGTCGAGCGCGAGAAAATCGCCTGATTCGCACACCGGGCCGACCACGTCGGCCGTGATTCTCGGCGCGCCGATCGCCTTCTCGCGGACCGGGCGAATATCGTGATGGGCGTCGTAAAGCGTCGGGCGCACGAGATCGTTCATGCCGGCGTCGACGATGACGAAGGTCTTGGCTTCGCCGCGCTTTACGTAGAGCACGCGGGTGACGAGGATGCCGGCATTGCCGACGATCAAGCGGCCGGGCTCGAAGATGAGCCGGCAGTCGAGATCGCGTGTCGCGCGCTTGACGACGGCGGCGTAGGCGCTGGGATCGGGCGGCGGTTCGTTGTCCTCGCGGTAGGGAATGCCCAGCCCGCCGCCGAGATCGACATGGCGGATTGTGTGGCCGTCCGCGCGCAGCACGCGCACGAAATCCGCCAGGAGCGCAAACGCGTCGCTGAACGGATCGAGCGCGGTGATCTGGCTGCCGATATGCATGTCGACGCCGGCAACGCTTACGCCTTCGAGCTTGGCGGCGCGGGCGTAAACTTCGCGCGCGCGGCTGATGGGGATGCCGAATTTGTTTTCCGCCTTGCCGGTCGCGATCTTGGCATGGGTCCGGGGGTCGATATCGGGATTGACGCGGATCGAGATTTCGGCGGCACGGCCTTTGGCGGCGGCGATTTCGGCGAGCAGGTCGAGCTCGGCTTCGGATTCGACGTTGACGCAGAGAATGCGGTTCTCGACCGCGAGCGCGAGTTCATGCTCGGTCTTGCCGACACCGGAGAACATGATCTTTTCCGGCGGAATGCCGGCCGCCCGCGCCCGCAACAATTCGCCGCCGGAGACGACATCGGCTCCGGCGCCAAGCCGCGCCAGGGTTGCGATCACCGCCTGGTTGGAATTCGCCTTCATGGCGTAGCAGACGAGTGCGTCGACGTCGGCGAACGCCTGGGCAAACACCTGGTAATGCCGCTCCAGCGTCGCGCTCGCATAGCAATAGAACGGCGTGCCGACGGCGTCCGCCAGCGCGTTAAGGTCGACGTCCTCGGCGTGCAGCACGCCATTGCGATAAGCGAAATGATGCATGGGGGTTTTTAGAGCAAGTTTTTCGTCATTGCGAGCGAAGCGAGGCAATGCAGTGGCCATTAAGCGGCCGCTGCTGGATTGCTTCGTCGCAAATGCTCCTCGCAATGACGAGCGTTACTGCAGCAGTGGGTCAAGCAGGAACGATTTTTTCTGGCCTCGCGGCGCGACCGGATTGCCGTAGGCGTCGAAGCCGTTTTTCACGGCGGTTTCCTCCGCCGTCGGCCCCGGCGCACCGGGCCCACCGACGGCCGCAGCCGGCGCCGCTTGCGCGCTCGGCGCCGGCGGCGTCAGCGCCGGCCCGGGCGGCGGTTCGAGCGGTCCCGCGCGCCCGCAGGCCGCGAGCGTGAAGGCGGCGGTGCCGAACAGCGCCAGTGCAAAAGCGATACGCAAGCGATCAAGGACCAAAGAACGCTCCCCCGGAGCTTCCGCCATCATATAGCAGAAAATGGACGCCGGCGGGCGACATTGTGTCGGCAATGTCTTGGCCATTGTGGTGGATTTGAAGTTCCTACAGTGTAGCCGCGAATTCGTTTAGGAACTTCAAATCCAAAACCCACACTGGGTTCATATATTTGCCGGTGTCCCTTTGATTCCGAAGTTCGCACAAGGACGAGCGGCAAAGCCTTGCGAACTTCGGAATCAAAGGGACACCGCCGCGTTTACGGCTTCTTTTGCAGCCGTTTGAGCCAGCGTTTGGCCTGCGCGCGCACGTTCTTCGGCGCGGTCCCGCCATAAACATTGCGGCTTTTGACCGAGGCTTCGACCGAAAGCACGCCAAATACCGCTTTACCGATGCGCGGCTCGATTGCCTGCATGGCCGCAAGCGGCAGCTTGTCGAGCGCGACGCCCGCCGCCGCGGCCTTGGCCACGATCCGGCCGGTCACATGGTGGGCCTCGCGAAACGGCAGATTGAGCGCGTGCGTGAGCCAATCGGCGAGATCGGTGGCGGTCGCAAAGCCCTCGCCCGCGGCAAGCCGCATGCGCTCCGCGTCGGGCGTCATGTCGCGCACCATGCCGGTCATGGCGCCGATCGACAGCGTCAGCGTGCCGAGCGCGTCGAACGCGCCTTCCTTGTCTTCCTGCATGTCCTTCTGATAGGCGAGCGGCAGCCCCTTCATCACCATCAGCAGCGCCGTGAGCGCGCCGACGACGCGGCCGGTCCGCGCACGGACGAGCTCGGCCGCGTCGGGATTGCGCTTCTGCGGCATGATCGAGGAGCCGGTAATGAAGGCGTCGGAGAGCCGCACCAAGCCGACGAGCGGCGACGACCAGATCACGATCTCCTCGGCGAACCGCGACAGATGCATTGCAGCGATGGCGCAAGCCGACAGCGTCTCCAGGACGAAGTCGCGGTCGGCGACGGCGTCGAGCGAATTGCCCATCGGCCGCGCAAAGCCGAGCGTTTTCGCCGTCATCGCCCGATCGATCGGGAAGGACGTGCCGGCAAGCGCCGCGGCGCCGAGCGGGCTTTCGTTGAGCCGCGCGCGCGCATCGGCGAAGCGGCCGCGGTCGCGCGCCGCCATCTCGACATAAGCCAGCAAATGGTGGCCGAAGGTCACCGGCTGCGCGGTCTGCAGATGCGTGAAGCCCGGCATCACGGTCGCCGCGTGCTCGAGCGCTTTCTGCGCCAGCGCCCGTTGGTATTCGGCGAGCGCGGCGTCGAACCGGTCGATCGCATCGCGGATCCACAGCCGGAAGTCGGTGGCGACCTGATCGTTGCGCGAGCGCGCAGTATGCAGCCGCCCGGCGGCCGGTCCGATCAATTCGCCGAGCCGACCCTCGACATTCATGTGAATGTCCTCGAGCGCGCGCTCGAACTTGAACTTGCCCGCTTCGATCTCTGACAGGATCGTGTCTAGACCGTGAGCGATCCGCTTTGCATCCTGCGCCGTAATGATGCCCGTTTTGGCAAGCATCGCCGCATGGGCCTTGCTTGCGGCAATATCCTGCCGGTAGAGGTGTCGGTCGAAATCGATCGACGCGTTGATCTCCTCCATCAGGGGATCGGATTGCGAGCCGAAGCGTCCGCCCCACATTTTGTTGTTCATGACACGCTGTTCATAAGGTTGCGCCAAGGTTCATCCGTTAATGACCGAGCAATCCGTGCCGCCACGAGACAAACTGGGCCGCCTGCGCCTGACTTCGGTCGCCGCGGCCATCGGCGTCGTGGCCGTCCTGGCGGGGGTATACGGGATGGAGCGGCTGCGAAGCAATCCGGCCGCGAGCACCTGTGAGCCGGCGGTCGCCGCGGCGGGGCGTCTTGCGCCGCTCGTGCGCGGGGAAGTCGCGGCCCTGACCGTGGCGCACAGCCCGTTTCGCGTCCCCGATTTGGCGTTCAAGGACACCGAAGGCCACGAACGTAAGCTCGCCGATTGGCGGGGCCGCACCGTCCTGCTCAATCTCTGGGCCACCTGGTGCGTGCCCTGCCGCCGGGAAATGCCGGCGCTCGACGCGCTGGAAAAGGATCTGGGCGGAACGGACTTCGAGGTGGTCGCCGTCAATATCGACACCCGCGATCCGGCAAAGCCGCTCGCTTTCCTCAAGGAGGTCGGCGTGACGCATCTGGCCTATTATTCCGATCCGAGCGCCAAGGTGTTTCAGGAGCTGAAGCTTGCCGGCAAGGCCTTCGGCATGCCGACGACGCTGATCGTCGACCGCTCTGGCTGCGAGATCGGCGAGATGGCAGGCCCCGCCGAATGGGCGAGCGCCGACGGCGTCAAGCTGGTCAGCGCCGCGGTCGGCACCCCGAATTGAACCCCGGCCATCGCGCCATGACTGCACCCTTCCTCGGCATTTTCGCCGGCGCGTGTCTGCTCGTGGCGGCACTTTCGCCGGCGCGCGCCCAGCCGGTGCAGCCGCATCCCGACGAGGATTGCGGCGAGATCGAGCGCAACTACGAGATGATCAAGGCCGACGCCGTCTCGGTGCAGATCAACCTGGCGCTGTTCAAGGCGGCCGACCGCGGCTGCGACGAGTTGGCGAAGAAACTCCTCGCCGCCGGCGCTTCGCTGCAGGCGCGCGATCGCCGCGGCGCCATGCCGCTCACTCACGCCGCGCGCGAGGGCCACGTCAGGCTGGTCGAATTTTTGCTCGCCAACGGCGCACCGATCGATGCCCGCAATGTGGACGGCGGCACCGCTTTGTTCGCCGCGGCCGAGGGCGAGAAGCATTCGACGGTGGCGTTGCTCTTGGCCAAGGGCGCCGACCCTAATCTGCCCGGTCGCAAGGGCGTCACGCCGCTGATCGCGGCCGCCTTCAAGGGCAACGACCGCATTTTCGAACAACTCATCGCCGCCGGCGCCGCGCCTGACGCGCGCGACGAGACCGGAAAGTCCGCCATCATCTACGCCGCGGCGCGCGGCTTCGACGGCATCGTCAAGCGTCTGCTCGATGCTGGAATCAACGCGCGCGAGCGCTACGGCAACGAGCTGACCGCGCTGATGTGGGCGGCCGGGCACGATGAGGGCGTCGGCGCGGCGGCGGTGGAGCGCGTCGTCGATCTTTTGCTTGCGCACGGCGCGACGATGAATGACGCCGACAACCGCGGCCGCACCGCGCTGATGATTGCCGCCGCGCTCGGCGATGCGGCGAGCGTCGACACTCTGCTGCGCCACGGCGCCGACCGGGCGTTGAAGGATAAGGAGGGCAAGACCGCGCTCGATCTCGCGGCCAACGCCGCCGTGCGGGCAAAGCTTGCCGCCAAGTGATTGGTTATTGCATCCCCGCGAGCCAGGTCGCGAGCGCCCCGATTTCCTGCTCCGTGAGCCCCTTCATGAAGCCGGTCATGCCGGGATTGTTGCCGCGGGCGCCGGTGCCGAAGTCGGTCATCGTTTTTTGCAGATAGCCACGGGCCTGACCGGCGAGGCGCGGCTGCGTGCTGTCGCCTTTAAATCCTTCCAGATGGCAGCTCGTGCAAACGACGGACGCGTTCACCCGCTGCGCCAACGCCACCTCATCCGCCGGCGCGTGCGGCTGCTGCAGGTTGGGCCAGGCCTTTTTGGAGAAATATTGCGCGAGCGGCATCAAATCCTCGCGCTCGAGCCCCTCCACGATCGGCGTCATTTGCTCGTTCTTACGCGCGCCGGACTTGAAATCGCGGAGCTGAAAGAACAGGTAGCCGAGGTTTTGGCCCCAGATGACGGGCACAGCGATGACCTGCTGCGGCGGCACGCCGTCCTCGCCGTGACAGGCCGTGCAGATTTGCGCTTTCTCCTCGATGCTTTGCGCGCGCGCAGCCAAAGGGAGCAGCGTGAGCGCCAAGACAAAAAAGAACGAAACTTTCTTTGCCTGCATTTGCCGCCCGGCAGCAGAATCGCGTTCATTAAAAAATCGGACGGGGCCGTTGCCGGTCCCGTCCTTGAAAAATCGCCCCGATCTGGATCGGGTACCCTTAGTCCAGTGTGAAGGCGACGATGCTGTTGCCGCGTTTGGAATCGATCTGCACGTTTCCGCCCGCCGCCACCGCGATGTATTGCTTGCCGCCGACCATGTAGGACGAAGGCGGTGCATTGACGCCGGCGCCGGCCTGGAACTTCCAGAGCACGCTGCCGGTGTTGGCGTCATAGGCCTTGAACCAGCCATTGGCTTCGCCGGCAAACACCACGCCGCCGGCGGTGGCGAGAATGCCGCCGATCATCGGTTCGGGCGTCTTCACCTGCCATTTGATCTTGCCGGTGTTGTAGTCGACCGCGGTCACGTTGCCGGCCTGGACGCCGCCGGGCACGTTGGTGAAGGCGCCGCCGAGCCACAGCTTGCCCTGGGGATAGGGCGTGGAGTCGACCGTATAGGTCATCTCCTGCTCGAGGTTGATCGCGTAGGCGAGGCCGAGACCCGGATCGGTCGCGATCGGCGACCATTCCACGCCGCCATTGGCGCCCGGGAACATGCGCGCCGCCTTGGGATCGAGCGCTTGGGTCGGCGTTGGCAGCACCCACCGATCCTTCTGCGACACCATCGGCTCGGAGAAGCGGATCAGCTTGCAGTCCTTGCGATCGTGCACGTAGATGTAACCGGTCTTGCCGGCGTGGAGCACGCCGGGGATCGTCTTGCCGCTTCCGTCTTTCACATCGACGAGGACCGTCGGGCTCGTGGCGTCGAGATCCCAGATGTCGTGAGCGATGTATTGGAAGTAACAGGCGAGTTTGCCGGTATCGAGATCGACCGAGACCAGCGAGTCTGTGTAAAGGTTGTCGCCGGGCCGTATCGCACCGTCGAGGTCGGGCGAGGGATTGCCGACCACGAAATAGATGCGCTTGGTCGCCAGGTCGACCGACGGATTTTGCCACACGCCGCCGCCGAGCGTCTTCCAGGGATCGCCGTTCTTGGCCAGCGCCTCTTTCTCTGCGGCGATGTCGCGATGCATGTCGCGGCCGGTGGCATCCTTGGTCGCCCACACGCCGACCGAATTCTCCGGAATGGTGTCGAAGGTCCAGAGCAGCTTGCCGTCGTTGGCGTCCAACGCCTTGACGAAGCCGCGGATGCCGTATTCGCCCCCGTTGGTGCCGATGAGAACCTTGCCGTCGACCACGGTCGGCGCCATCGTCTCGCTGTAACCGAGCGAAGGATCGGCGATCTGCTGCGACCAGAGGAGCTTGCCGGTCTTGGCGTCGAGCGCGACTAGCTTGGCGTCGAGCGTGCCGATGTAAACCTTGTCGTCGGAGACCGCGGCGCCGCGATTGTTTGGGCCGCAGCAATAGACCGTGATCGGTCCCATCTCGTGCTTGTAGTGCCAGATCTGCTCGCCGGTCTGCGCATTGAGCGCATAGACGTGGTCGAACGAGGTGGTCACGTACATCACGCCATTGACCACGATCGGCGAGGTCTCCATCGACTCTCTGACGTCGGTCTGGAAAATCCAGGAGACGTGCAGGCCCTTGACGTTCTTGGCGTTGATCTGCTCGGCGGGGTGGAAACGGGTTTGATCGTAGTTGCCGTTGGTGTGCAGGAAGTTATTGCTGTCCTTTGCCGCGCTGCTCAGCATCGCCTGGCTGACACTCGGTATCGGCGGGGCCTTCGTCGCGGCGGACGTGCCGCCCGGGCCGGTCTCTTGCGCAAATGCAACACCTGCCAGCGGCAACGCCATAGCCCCCGCAAGCAGCATCGTCCTCCCGATTCGGATCATGGGTTCCTCCCGATCATGCGCTTGGCGCGCGATAACGGCCGTTGTTCCGGCCGCGCTTGCTCTTGATGCTTAATACAAGCGTGACGTTGGAACAGTGACCTGTCAAGATAAGTGCAAGCTTCACCACGGCCAGGCGCGGTGGAAGCGCGCTCGCCAATGCAATTCCTCCAAGGATTTGTGGGCGTGCGCCCCAATGCCGGGCGTCACCTTGACACCGGCCGCCACCGCCATATACTTAACTACATGGTTAAGCTTAGTGCCGCCCCGCTCGATCGCACCTTTGCCGCGCTTGCCGACCCGACGCGCCGGGCGCTGCTGGCGCGGCTCGCCGAACAACCGGACCTTTCGGTGAGCGCGCTGGCGAAGCCGTTCGCCGTGTCGCTGCCGGCGATCATGAAGCATCTCGACGTATTGACCGACGCCGGATTGGTGCAGCGGAGCAAATCGGGCCGCACCGTCATCTGCCGGCTCGACGCCGCACCGATGCAAAGCGCGCGTGAGTGGCTCGAACGCTACGAACGCTTCTGGTCCGAGGCGTTGCGCCGCCTCGCCGCGTTCCTGGAGGAGGAAGAGTCATGGACGTCCAATCCGCCGTCAAACCAAGCCTCACGCTCAAGCGCCGCTTCAAAGCGCCGCCGGCCAAAGTCTTCGCCGCGTTCACCGACCCGGAAAAAATAAAGCGCTGGATGGGGCCGGGCGAGATCCTCACCCAGCGGGCCGCGGCCGACCCGCGCGTCGGCGGCCGCTACCGCATCGAGATGCGTTCGCCGAACGGCGAGGCTCACAATGTCGGCGGCGTCTATCGCGAGGTCGTCGCCAACGAAAAGCTGGTATTCACCTGGTCCTGGGACGCCGCGCCGCCGGACCAGCCGCATGAATCGATGGTGACCGTCACGTTCAAGCCGGACGGCGACGGCACCTTGCTGACGCTGACCCACGAAAAACTGTTCGACGAAAAATCGCGCGACGGGCACCAGCATGGCTGGATCGGCGCCCTCGACAAGCTGGAAAAATTGCTTGCGTAACCCTGTCGCGACATCGCGGCGAGAATCCCGTAACCCACCAATCCGGAGTAGCCTCATGTCTTGGTCACACGGTCAATTCCACTGGAACGAGCTGATGACGCGCAATGTCGAAGGCGCAAAGAAGTTCTACGGCGATACGCTGGGCTGGAAATACGATGCGATGCCGATGCCCGGCGGCGGCACCTACTGGATCGCCAAGGCCGACGATAAACCCGCCGCCGGCATCTTCGACATCAGCGGGCCTGACTACAAAGGCGTTCCGGAAAGCTGGATGCCCTATATCGCCGTCGACGACGTCGATACGCGCGTGAGCAAGGCGACCAAGGCCGGCGCCAAGGTCATGAAGCCCGCTTTCGAGGTGCCCGGGGTCGGCCGTATCGTTATCCTGCTCGAGCCCGGCGGCGCCGGCATCGGCTGGATGACGCCGGCGTAATGAATTTCATACCCGCATGGCGCCCGGCGCCATCCGGCCTTTGAATGGAGGCAAATCATGGAACCGCACAAGATCGTTTCGCATGATGAATGGATCGCGGCGCGCAAGGCGCATTTGGCGGAGGAGAAGGCCTTCACCCGCGCCCGCGACGCGCTAAGCCGCAAGCGCCGCGAGCTTCCCTGGGAGAAGGTCACAAAGACCTATGTGTTCGACGGTCCCAACGGTAAGGAAAGCCTGACCGATCTGCTCGGCGGCAAGAGCCAGTTGATCGTCTATCACTTCAT
>Ga0209415_10005957_pt1 | contig 21799 bp, 15 predicted proteins | sample PeaSoiSIISIP2007_FD_187696 | JGI IMG/M metagenome (GOLD analysis project Ga0209415, IMG submission 187696) | Peat soil microbial communities from Weissenstadt, Germany - SII-SIP-2007 (SPAdes) (version 2) | ecosystem: Environmental > Terrestrial > Soil > Wetlands > Peat | place: Germany... | reverse complement strand
CTATGACAGCACAATGTATTTGTTACGCTTGACGTATGCCAGCGCCCAGGCTCCCGCTGCCAAGATCCAGAGGCCCAGCCTGGCAATCGGTGAGGCGATGTCCACAAAGTGCAACTGCACTACGGCTGCACATGCAGTGATGTTAAAAGCAACGATCATATAGGGAACCATCAACGGCAACTTGAACATTATTCCTCCATTTCTATTTCGCTAATTGATGGCTAAGCGGTTGGCGACTATACACGCCTACGAGCACCTCTCCCAGAATCGCACCGAAGTTGGCTGACTCAACGGCCAAGATGACACAGAGCCCGAATAGAAGAGATGCAGGTCTAGGAAAAATCGCCCTTTGAATCCGAATAATATAGATAGAGATAACTCAAACCACGCACCAACCCTGGCACTGTTGCAGTCAAGCCAGCACGCACCGGTGCTGGACTGCAGCGCGAGGCACTGCCCGAGACGGCGTATGCTTTGCCCGTGAACATTACTCCCGCTCCCACAGAGTTCGAGCCCGTGCGCTGGTCCGCCGTAGTAAACGGCCGACACGTGCGCCTGGTGATCTCTGACTAAGGAAGTGCCTGGCGCTGCGATTGATATGAGTTCGCACAACCCAGCGCCAATAGGCGGCCCTCATGTGAGCACGTCCGATTTAGTTTCGATCCGTGGTTCGGCAGAGAGTCACAGCGTGGCGTAATCGTGACGGATATCCATGACTACTCGCGCCGTCATTGATGCGCGCTCGCTATTTCGGCCAACTGTAGTCATACATGGTGCCGAATTGCCTGTCCAATGCGGATTCTCGCGACTTTCGGTAGGCTAATTGAGTGGAGATGCGAGATGGACGCCGGAACTCGCCCGTTTCTGGCCCAACCACTACCATGTTTGCAAACTAGCGTTTGACCCAAAGAGAATGAATTACTTGCCTTGGAGCCCGACCCACAGACGAACCGGCTGCTGGCAGCGTTGGCGGACGCGCAACGTGCTCCCGGGTTTTTCAGCTCAGCGCTGCTCGAGTTATCTTGATCCATAGGTCTGTCGCCCATCGGACTTTCAAACAAGCTTCACTGCGTACGCCACGCACAGCCGCAGCAGGCGATTCGGCGTACTTTTTGCAGTCGGCGCAAAAAGGGGCCAGTGTCACAGATGTTCGGCAGCCGGTCTCAACGCACGTTATGTGCACGGCAAACCCAGAACGACCGGGCGCGAGGACAAATTAGTTTGAACACCTGATCGGAACTCGCCATGAACCTGTCGAGGAAAGCAGCGCATGACCTACTGTGTAGGCGTCCTTCTGAATGACGGCATCGTGCTCGCGTCGGACTCTCGCACGCATGCTGGGGTCGATAACTTCGCGACGTTCTGCAAGATGACCGTGTTCGAGCGCCCAGGTGATCGGGTGATTGTCTTGCTGAGTTCGGGGAACTTGGCCGGGACGCAGGCCGTCATCAGTGTGCTGAAGCAACGCGGGGAAGCGCTGGAAAAAGATGTCGCCAGCGTCTGGAACGCTCGGACGATGTTCGACGTCGCCGTCATCGTTTCGGACGCGGTGCGGGAATTCGAGCGCCGCGACGGCAAGCACCTGGCGAGCAGTGCCAGTCCGTTCAACGCGTCATTCATCATCGGCGGCCAGATCAAGGGCGAACCGCTCCGATTATTCCGGACGTTTGCAGAGGGCAACTTCATCGAGGCGGGTGCCGAAACGCCTTTCTTTCAGACGGGTGAAGCGAAGTACGGAAAGCCCATCATCGATCCCGTCATTACCCCTTCGACCAACCTTAGCGACACAATGAAATGCATCCTGGTCTCATTCGACTCCACGATGCGCAGCAATCTCTCGGTCGGCATGCCCATCGATCTCGTGTGCTACGAACGAGACAGTCTGCAGGTCAGTATTCGCCATCGATTCGAGCAGGGCGACGCTTACTTCAGTGCCCTGAGCAAAGAGTGGCGCGAAGGTGTCCGTGCGGTGTTCCGGCGCTTACCCGCCGTGCCATTGCTGCTACCCGCAACATCGTTTCACGTCCCGGCTCCGCCGCTGCCGCCGCCGAGCGAGCCGTAGCTTTGAATCCCAACATACATGCACGACGACCAATGTTTGCTGGTACCCGATTAGTCCGCCGCCTTTCGGGTGGTCCGTGAACAGGGTCGATCGTCATTCTCTTTGACTTGCGACCACGATGGCGCGCTCGTGGTCGAACAGGCAGGCGGTATGGCTTCCAGCGGATATGAGCAGCATGTCGCGCCGCAATAAGGGGTCTATGACTGCCAGGGCAATAACTGCCTTGACAATTACTGTAATAGCAATATAATGACAACAGAGGTATGAATTGTGACCCATGAAGCCCAGATCTACGATCTGGAGACCTATCAGCCCGCCAACTGTGTCGGGCAATTGATGTACCGGGTTCGCGCCGCGCAAATGAATGCGCTTGACCAGGCACTGGCTCAAGACGCGGACCTGGCGGCGCTTGAGATCAGCGCCGCGCAATACGTGATCATCAGCGTACTTGCTCGGCGCGGGGTGGATTCGGCGGCACAGCTTTGCAAGGATCTCTCTTATGACCCGGGCGCGATGACCCGAATGATCGACCGGCTCGAGGCGAAGGGTCTGATCCAGCGGCACCGCTGTCCGGAGGATCGACGGTTGGTGAATCTGGAGTTAACCGCCGCAGGGCTCGCCGCATTGCCGAAGCTACGGGCGTGTTCGGTGCGCGTGCTTAATCACTTTCTGCGTGGCTTCAGCCAGGCCGAGGCGCGTCAGCTCGAGAGCTTCATGGTCCGCATGCTCGAAAACACCTGATTTTTTTGTGCATATAATTGCCTAGGCAATGACAGCTACAGCAGTTATTTACGAGGAAAATGCATGAGAAACCCCCTAACGCGCTTGCTCCGGCGCGCTCGACTGGCGCTACAAGAAATCGAGCCTTACATGGCGCTAGTGATGATGCCCGGTGGCTCGGCCATGGCGCTGACGGCGTGGGTTTATCGCCATTGGCCGCGGGTCAGGGCACGCACATGAAGTCTATCTCGCAGATCGACGCTGCGCGAATCATCGGCCTTTGGTTGCTCGCGATGGCTACCGGATGTGCAAGTACGCATGGCCTGCAGCCCACCTCGACGCTGCGCGGAGCCAACAGCCTGGCCACCGAGCAGACGTTTGTCGACGCCACGCTGCGCACCGCCGACGCGTGGCAGGGGCGAGATTGGTGGACGGCACTTGCGGACCCGCAGCTCGATCAGCTCATTCAGGAGGGGCTGCGTGATAGTCCGAGTCTTAAGATCGCGGCGGCACGCACCCGTGCTGCACTTGCCGAAGCCGGTGTCAGCTCTGCGGCCCGCGCCCCACAGGCGGATCTGTCCGCAGATGCTACGCGCGAGCGGCTTTCCGATAATGGCATCTTCCCGCCGCCTTTTGCCGGTGGCACCTCAACTTTGAGTGACCTGCAGGCCACGCTGAGCTGGGAAGTGGACTTCTGGGGCAAGCAGCGTGCCGCGTATCAGAGCGCGCTCGGTCTCGCACGAGCGAGCGCGGTCGATGCCGAGGCGGCACACCTCGCTCTCTCCACCAGCATCGCGCACGCTTATATCCAACTGCAGCACGCCTATCTGCTGCTCGACGTCGCCGATTCCACCCTCAGGCAGCGCGAGCAGATCACTGCGCTCACGCGCGATCGGAATGCGGCAGGCTTGGATTCGCGCCTTGAGCTCAAGCAGACCGAAGAATCCCTTCCGGCGGCGCGCGAACAGATCATTCAGTTGCAAGAGACCACTGATATCACGCGCCATCAGCTCGCTGCACTCGTGGGCGCCGGACCGGACCGCGGAGCTACGATCGCACGGCCGGCTGTGAATGCGCTGACGGAACCGGCACTTCCTAGTCGACTACCTTCGGACCTGCTCGGGCGCCGTCCGGATTTGATTGCGCAGCGTCTGCGCGTCGCCGCCGCCGCCGAAACAATCAAAGTGCGCCAGGCGGATTTTTATCCGAACGTGGATCTGGTCGCTTTCGCGGGCTTCCAACGGCTCGGTCCGGGAGCGCTGATCAGCGCCGGTGAACGTCAGATGGGCGTCGGTCCCGCCCTCGACCTGCCATTGTTTGACGCCGGACGCCGTCGCGCGCAATTGGCTAGTGCGGATGCGGTCTACGATGCGACGGTCGAGCAGTACAACCAGACGCTGGCCGATGCCTTGCGGGACGTCGCGGATACGCTAAGTTCGTTGCGCAGCGTCGCCGCGCTGCGCGTCGAGCAGCAGCAGGCGCTTGATGCGGCCAGCAAAGCCTATGACCTGGCCGTGCTTCGCTACCGCGAAGGCATTGGCAATTACTTGCAAGTGCTGGCCACGGAGGATCAGTTGCTCGCCCAGCAGCGCCTGGAAGCGGATCTGCGCGCACGGCGCTTGGACGTCTCCGTCGCTCTCGTCGGCGCGCTCGGCGGCGGCTTTGAAGCTCCTGCTGGCACTGTGGCCTATACACCCTAAAGTCACTCGTACCCGTTTCTCGCGGAGAAATTCCATGACCACACCAGCCGCACCGGCTGCGACAGCCACCACCACCGCGCTGCGTCGTCGCTGGCTCACGCTCGGACTCGGCAGCTTTGCGCTGATCGGCCTTGCCTATGGCGCCTACTGGGCCCATACCCTGCGTTATCGTCAGACCACGGATGATGCCTACGTGAGCGGCAACATCGTGCAGATCACGCCGCAGATCTCAGGCATTGTGGTCGGCATCGGCGTCGATGACACGCAGTTTGTGCGGGCCGGAATGCCGCTGGTGCGACTCGATCAGGCCGACGCCAAGGTCGCGCTCGACCAGGCGGAGGCTGAACTCGCCAGGACTGTGCGCGAGGTGCGCACGTTGTATGCCACTTCCTTGCAACTGCAGGCGATGGTGGACCTGCGACAGTCGGATCTGGCGATGGCACAGCAGGATCTGGCGCGGCGCGAGCGGCTGGGTAGCTCTGGCGCGATTTCAAGCGAAGAATTGCAGCACGCCCGAGATACCGAACGCAGCGCTGCGGCCGCGTTGTTGTCTGCCGAACAGCAGTTACGCGCTGGTCGTGCCCGCACCGACGGGACCAATATTGAGGATCACCCCGACGTGCGTAACGCGGCCGCGCAGGTGCGCAGTGCTTATCTCACCTACTCGCGCACGATATTGCCGGCGCCGGTCGCCGGTTTTGTTGCCAAGCGCAACGTGCAGCTCGGCCAGCGTGTTGGCCCGGGGCTGTCGCTGATGGCTATCGTGCCCCTCGATGAGGTGTGGGTCGACGCGAACTTTAAGGAGCCGCAGCTGGCGGCGATGCGCGAGGGCCAGCCGGTGCGCCTGAGCGCGGATTTGTATGGGCACAGCGTGATCTATCACGGTAAGGTTGCCGGCTTTAGTGCCGGCACTGGGGCGGTGTTCTCGCTTCTGCCAGCGCAGAACGCCACGGGGAATTGGATCAAGATCATCCAGCGCGTACCGGTACGCATCACCCTAGATGCCCGCGAGCTGGCTGCCAGCCCTTTGCAGATCGGCCTATCGATGCGTGCCGAGGTCGATACGCACGATCGCAACGGCCAGCGCCTTCCGCAGCTCGTCCGCAAGGAAGCGGGCTACGCGACGAACGTATTCGATACTGATGATCTGACCGCCGACCAACGCGTGCACTCGATCATTCTCGCCAACGAATCGAGTCGCGCAGCAGCCTCGCCCTCGGCGCCCAGGCGTCTGGCGCGCGTAGCAGCGCCCGCGTTCCAGGATGCTCGCATTGGCCCGAAACACCTGTACGCCGTGCGTACGCCTTCGAAGTAGCGATCATGACTACCGACACTGCGAGCGCCAACTCACAGGCTGAGCTCGCGCCGCTGCGTGGCGCATCGCTCGCCATTGGCGCGGTCGCGCTCTCGCTCGCGACATTCATGAACGTCCTGGACACCTCGATTGCGAACGTTTCGATCCCCGCCATCGCCGGCGACCTCGGCGTGTCGCCGGATCAGGGCACCTGGGTGATTACCTCTTTTGGTGTGGCCAACGCCATTTCGCTGCCGCTCACCGGATGGTTGACGCGCCGTTACGGCCAGGTGCGGCTGTTTACGTGGTCGATCGCGTTATTCGTCGCGGCGTCGTTCCTGTGTGCGCTGGCACCGACGATCGGCTTATTGATTTGCTTTCGCGTGCTTCAGGGGGCAGTGGCCGGACCGATGATCCCGCTGTCGCAATCGCTCTTGATCTCCAGCTTTCCAAGGGCCAAAGCGGGAACCGCTTTGTCTGTGTGGGCCATTACCACGATGGTCGCTCCGGTCGTTGGACCTCTGCTCGGTGGCTGGATCACGGACAACATTTCTTGGCCTTGGATCTTCTACATCAATGTCCCGGTAGGCGTGGCCGCGGGACTCGCAACTTGGATCATCTATAGCAAGCGAGAGACGCCGACGCTGAGGGTACCGATCGACAAGTTGGGTCTTGCTCTACTTGTGGTTTGGGTTGGGGCACTGCAAGTGCTGCTCGATAAGGGCAAGGACCTCGACTGGTTCAACGCCCCGCAAATCGTGGTTCTTGCGATCGTGACGATGGTCGGATTGTTCGTCTTCCTGGTCTGGGAGCTGACCGAACGGCACCCAGTCGTAGACCTGAGTCTGTTCCGGGATCGCAATTTCTGGACTGCGACCCTTGCCATGGCCCTGGCTTACGGAGCCTTCTTTGGCAACGCTGTACTGCTCCCGTTGTGGCTCCAGCAGTATATGGGTTACACCGCGACATTGGCTGGCTTGGTGCTTGCGCCTGTGGGTGTGCTCGCCATTGTGCTCACGCCGTTGGTCGGCCGGGCAATGCGCCGAATTGATCCGCGCATGATTTCGACCGTGGCGTTTCTGGTGTTCGCGCTCATACTCTGGATGCGCTCGCGATTCAGTACTGACACCCCCTTAGGCACGCTATTGATACCAACAATCATCCAGGGCGTAGCCATGGCCTGCTTCTTCGTGCCGCTGATCTCGTTGTCGCTGTCCGGATTGTCGTCCGAACGAATTCCTGCGGCTTCCGGACTATTTAATTTTGCGCGCATCACTGCCGGATCATTCGGAACCTCTATTGTCACGACGCTTTGGGACCGCCGCGCGACGCTGCATCACGCTCGGTTGATCGAGCATCTGACGCCTACGGACTCGGTCACTGCACAGAGCCTGGCTAATCTTCAGGTCGGAGGCCTCGGTTCCGATCAGGGAGTCCCGCTGCTGAATCAGCTCGTGAATCAGCAGGCGTTCATGCTCTCGGCCAACGATATCTTCTGCACTTCGGCCGTGCTTTTCCTCCTGCTGGTGGGCGTCATCTGGCTCGCTCGACCGATGAGGCGTGCAAGTACGGCCGCGGAGACGTTGAGCGCGGCGCACTGAGGTTCGAAGCGGGAACGGTGAAGGGTTGTGAGCATGCGCTACCCACGGGGAGGCCTATCCGTGCTGCTTCGCGTCGATCGCCTTACCGTTCTGCGCCCTTGCGGAATCCTCCCAGCCACCGCCGAGCGCACGGATCAGGTCGACGCTGGCGCGCAGCTGCAGGGTATCGAGGTTGAGCGCCTCCAGCTGGTTCTGCAGGACGGCGGTCTGCGAGGTGACGACGGTGAGATAGTCGGTCGCACCCTGGACGTAGAGCGCCATGGATAAGCTCAGCGTACGCTGCGCGGCGTCGACCGCGGCATTCTCGTCGAGAGCGGCGTCGTGATAATGATTGAGTATGGCGAGGCTGTCTTCGACCTGCTGAAACGCGCTGACGACGGTGCTGCGATAATTCGCGGCGGAGGCATCGAACTCGGCGCGTGCTTGGGCGACCTGCGCCCGGCGCAGGCCGCCGTCAAACACACTGAGCAGGGCGTTGGGTCCGATCCCCCAGAACGAGCTCGGCGCGCTCAGCCAGTTCGCGAAGGCGCCGCTCTGGAAGCCGCCCTGAGCGCCGAGTGTAAGCGTGGGAAAATACGCCGCACGCGCGACCCCAATGTTCGCATTAGCCGCAATCATGCGCCGCTGAGCGGCCGCGATATCCGGGCGGCGCTGCAGTAAGGTGGTGGGGACGCCGCTGGGAATCTGCGGAAGCTTGACATCGACGATCTCCGGCTCGATCGAGAATGTCGAGGCCGATACGCCGAGCAGCGCCGCAATGGCATGTTCCATCAGCGCGCGCTGGGCGAGCGTCTGAGCGGCCTGGGAGCGTGCGGCATTGAGCTGGGTCTGCGCCTGCGAGACATCGAGGCCGGGTGCGATGCCGGCATCGTGGCGCTGCGCGGTGAGGCTGAGCGCGCGCGTATAGGCCGTCACGGTCTCATCGAGGATCGCGCTGTCGCGATCGAGGCTCCGCAGCTGAATGTAATCGTCGACCAGCTGCGCGATCAGCGACAGGCGAGCATTCTCAAGATCCGCGGCGGATGCGTCTGCGTTAGCCTCGCCCGCGGCGACCTCGTTGCGAATCTGGCCCCACAGGTCGAGCTCGTAGCTAACGCTGCCGCCTACCGTGTTGGCGTTGTAGTAGGTTGGCGTGGTGGGACCTCTGAGCGGCGCGTTGATCGATTCGCGATCGCGCTCGACGCCGGCGCTAAGACCCAGTGTGGGAAACAGCCCCGCGCGCGCCTGATCGCTCAGCGCCCTGGCTTGCGCGTAATTGGCCAGTGCGGCGGCGAGCGTCGGATTCCCGGCGATCAGCCTTTTCTGCAGCTCGTCGAGCTCCGCGTTGTCGTAGAGCGTCCACCAGCGGTCGCGCGGCAGGCGGTCGGCCGGCTGCGCCTCCGTCCAGGGCCCGAGCTCCTTATAGGCTTCCGCGGTGGGAATGTCCGGTGTTTTCAGCGGCGGCGCGAGCGAGCAGGCGCCGAGCATGAGCGTCAGCGCTGCGCCGGACCAGCGTAAGCCCTTAACCCTTTTCATTTTTATTCGTCGCCTTGGCGGCAACCGCGCCGACCGACGTCGCGCCGGCGAGGCGTATCGCGGCGCCAGTGCCGATTCCATCGGGCGGGTTTTCGATCACGCGATCGTTCGGCGCCACGCCAGAGGCGAGCTCGACCACCGCACCCAGGTCGCGCTCGATCGATACCGGCTTGAGCAGTACGCGGTTGTCGGCGCCGACGGTAGCGATGGAGAGCCCCTTGGAATCGAAAATCAGCGCGCTCGATGGCACACTGAACACTTTGGCGGCGGCGGCGATTTGCAGATGGATGCTGGCGTAATCGCCCGGCATCATCTCACTGGCGCTATTGTCGACGATGAGCTGCATCAGGGTCGTGCCGCTGCTCGGGTTGACCGCCTGGGCCGAAGCCTCGACCGTTCCGCTATAGGTCTCGTCGGGATGTTCGGGCACGCTGATCGTGGCCTTGGTGCCCGGCGGCACGCTAGGCACATAGTTCTGCGGCACGTTGACGTACACGCGGAGCTTCCTCGTTTCGGAGACCACGAACAGCTCCGCGCCGCCAGCGGCCCCCACATTGATGAGCGCACCGATGTCAGTTTCGCGCGCGGTGACGATGCCGTCGAACGGGGCGATCAAGTGTTTGAAGCCTTCCTCGGCGATCAGGCGGTCGACGTTCGCCTGCGCCGCCTTGACCTGGGCGATATTGGCGTTCCAGGTGAATGTGCGCTGGTCGACGTCTTGCTTGGCGACCGCATCGGTGCTGGCGAGCGACTGCCAGCGCTCCGCGCTGATTTGCGCGAGCTTGGCATTGGCCTGGGCGACGCTCAGGTCGGCGCGCGCCTGCATGAGCTGTTGGTCGAGATCTGGCGTAGCGATTTCGGCAAGCACATCGCCTGCCTTCACCTTGCTGCCGATATCGTGCTTCCAGCTTTTCAGGTAGCCCGGGACGCGCGCGTAGATGGGCGCACGGATGTAGGCTTCCAGCCGCCCGGGCAAGTCCAGGCTCGCATGATCCTGCGCATGGGTCGGTGCCACGACGGCCACGACCGGCACGGCCTCCGCTTCGGTCAAATCGTGCAGGCGCGAGTTTTGCGCCGCCCGAGAGACCATACCGTGGGCGACGACGACGACGGCGAGGAGCACGAATGCGCCGCCGACCAGGCGCAGCCGCCGCAAATCTGGGCGGCTGGTATTTTGATCAGGCTGGGACATGGGTTCCTCCTAAGTTGCCTTCCGGCGTCGGCTTTGGGCCGTGGTTCCGGTGAATGATGCTGAACACCACAGGGACAAAGAACAGCGTGGAAACGGTGGCGAAGATCAGCCCGCCAATCACGGCGCGGCCGAGCGGCGCATTCTGCTCGCCGCCTTCGCCCAGACCGAGCGCCATCGGCAGCATGCCGATCACCATCGCCAACGCCGTCATCAACACTGGGCGCAGGCGCACGAATCCAGCCTCGAGCGCGGCTTGTGTCGCATCGCCCAACTCCTTGAGTTTCTCACGCGCGAAACTGATCACCAGCACGCTGTTCGCGGTCGCCACGCCCATGCACATGATCGCGCCCGTGAGCGCCGGCACCGACAGCGTGGTATGCGTCGCAAACAGCATCCACACGATGCCGGCGAGCGCCGCCGGCAGCGCGGTGATGATGACGAAGGGATCGCTCCACGACTGAAAGTTGATCACGATCAGGAAATAAATCAGCACGATTGCGCCGAGCAGGCCGAACAGCAGTCCGGAGTAGGCGCTGTCCATGGTCGCCGTCTGACCCACCAAGGCGACGATCGAGCCTTTTGGCTTGTCCTTGCCGTTCTGGGCGATGATCTTCTGGATATCGCCCGAGACCGCACCCAGATCGCGCCCTTGGGTCGTCGCATAGATGTCCACCATCGGGGCGATGTCGTACTGCGAGACCACGGCGTCGCTGTGGGTACGGCGGATGTCAGCGATGCCGCCCAGCACCGTGGTCGGCGCGCCGGTGGCATTGATCGGCAGATTCTTGAGCTCTGCAAGCGTGTCGATCTGGTATTGCGGTGTCTGCAACGCGATCGGATACGTGACGCCGTTCCTCTCGTTGAGCCAGTAGGTGGGCGCAACCTGGCTGGAGCTAGCCAGATTGACGACCAGGCTATCGGTCACGTCGGCTGCGGTCACACCTGTGTATCGGGCGCGCGTGCGGTCCATATTGACATCGATCGTCGGCAGCCCAGCCGACTGCTGGATGCGCGCATCGGCCACGCCGGTGATATGGCGGACCTGCGCCAGGAGCTTGTTGGCGTAGGCATAGTCCGCGGCGAGATCGTTGCCGCGGATCTGCAGATCGATCGGCGCCGGCGCGCCAAAATTGAGGATCTGGCTGACGATATCGGCGGGCAGGAACGAAAAACTCATGCCGGGGAAACGGCGCGGCAGCTGCTCGCGCAGGCGATTGACGTAATTGGCGGTCGGCGCGTGCCCCTCGTTGAGCGAGATCTGGATGTCTCCATCCGACTCACCGATCGTGCCGGTGTTGTTGTAGATCGTATTGATCGACGAAAGATAGGTGCCGATATTGTCAACCACCGCCGCCACCTCGGTCGGCGGAATCACCTGGCGAATCGCCTTTTCCACTTCGTTGAAACGCGCCGCGGTCTCCTCGATACGCATCCCGACCGGCGCCCGCACGTGAAGCAGCATCTGACCGCCGTCGACTTGCGGGAAAAAATTGCGGCCGAGAAATGGCACCAGCAGGAACGAGAGGACGACGAAGCCGAGAAAGCCCGCGACGAACTGCCTGCGATGCTCGATGGCGAGCGCCAGCAGTTCATGATATGCAGTGCGCAGCCGCTCGAAGCGCGCCTCGAAGCCGCGCTGAAAGTGAACCAGTGGGTTCCTAGACGGCGCCGGTTCGATGACGTCATGGTGCTCGCCGACGTGAGCGACGTGCCTACGCAGCAGATATTTCGCCAGCGTCGGCACCAGTGTGCGCGAAAGCAAGAACGAAAAGACCATCGCGAACATCACGCTCTCCGCCATGGGCACAAACAGGAAGCGCGCCACGCCGTTCAGGAAGAACATCGGGATGAACACGATGCAGATACACAGCAAGGAGACGAAAGCCGGAACGACGATCTGCGAAGCGCCGTCGAGGATCGCGGTTTCTACCTCTTTGCCCTGTTCGAGGTGGTAGTTGATGCTCTCGATCGTCACCGTCGCCTCATCGACGAGTATACCCACAGCGAGCGCGAGCCCCCCTAAGGTCATGATGTTGAGCGTTTCGCCAGTCACCGAAAGTGCGCCGATTGCGCCGAGGATTGACAGCGGAATCGAGGTGGTCACGATCAGGGTCGAGCGCGCACTGCCGAGAAACAGCAGTATCATCAGGCTGGTGAGCGCCGCGGCGATCACGCCTTCGCGGATCACGCCCTGGATCGAGGCGCGCACGAAAGTCGACTGATCGCCGATCGGCTTGATGTCGAGTGCGTCCGGGAGCGAGGGCTTGATGACTTGCAGCATTTTCTTGATGCCGCTGACGATATCGAGCGTCGAGGTTGTACCATTCTTGAACACGCTGAGCAGCACAGAACGATTGCCGTCCACGTGCACAATATTGGTCTGCACCGCACTGCCGTCGTGTACCTGGGCGATATCGTGCATATAGACCATCGCGCCGCCGACGCTCTTGATCGGCAGATCTGCGAGCTCTGGAATTTTCGATGGCGCGCTGTTGAGGTTGACGGTGTATTCGTAGCCTCCGATCTTTTGCGTGCCTACCGGGGTGATGAGGTTCTGCGCAGCGAGCGCATCGGCGACGTCGAGACCGGTCAGGCCGCGCGCCTGCAGCGCCGGGGTGTCGAGGTCGAACATCACCTGCGGCGTCTTGCCACCGAACGGATAAGGGATGCCCGCGCCCTGTACCGTGACCAGGCGCGGGCGCACGAAATTCAGGCCCAGATCGGCGAGATTCTGTTCGGTCAGCCCCGTACCCGACAGCGCGAGCTGGATAATCGGTACTGTCGAAGCGCTGTAATTGATGATCAGCGGCGGCGTCGTGCCGGGCGGCATCTGCTTGAGCAAGCTCTGCGAAATCGCGGTGACCTGCGCGTTGGCGGTGGCGATATTGACCGTCGAGTGAAAGAATATCTTGACGATGCCGAAGGTGTTGTAGGAATTCGCCTCGAAGTGCTCGATGTCATTGACCGTCGTCGTCAGCGCACGCTCGAACGGGGTGATGATGCGCCCCGCCATCTGGTCGGGCGGCAAGCCTTGGTATTGAAAGGCCACGCCGATGATCGGGATGTTGATGCTCGGAAAAATATCGACCGGCATGCGCAGCGCGGCGAGCGTGCCGCCGAGGAGAATGAGCAAGGCCACCACGATAAACGTATAGGGCCGGCTCAGCGCGATACGGACTATGGCGAGCATGTGAGAACCGGGAAGGGGCTTGAATTCTTACGCTGCACCCTCACACGAAGGCGCGCGCTAACTATCGGACGCTCGCGAAACTCCGGTGGCCGCTGCCGCCTTTCGAGGAAGGAGTTTGGTAACGTAGTCATACACTCTCTCAAACTGGGCTTCGCCCGATGCTTTAACGGGGAGTCTGCACTCGCCGAGTCGTGGGCTGATTGCAAGATTCGTATTAACGATTGCAGTTGAAATGATGTGCTCTGGCTTGGAAGCGCGCGAGACGTACGCGTACTCCTTATCGGATCTCGCCCTCGAATGCCGCCATTCGGAACATTAACGTGCCGACGCCCAGCAGCGGGGGAACCAGGAAGCAATAGATGCTGGCCCGTGCATAAAGCAGCGCGGCTGGGGCGCACCCCAATGCAAATGCAAGGATGCTCGCGGTCATCCGAGCGAGCCGGGGGCGCGCGGCGCTTCTCTTGTCGGGCGGCATGTTTCGCATCAGATCCGCGATATCGATCATGATCTGGGTGATCGTGCCCGTCATGAGAGTGGTCGGCGGTGAGCTGCCGAGGTGAATTCGCTGCGCGCCGCTTTGGATTGCCAGCGCCGATACGAGCGTGAGCCCGGCGGCGAGCGCTGGCCCGCTGTCGCTGTTCGAGAAAGGACCGAATCGGATGGCAAGCGCCGCTGCTGCTGCGAGCAGCGCCACTTTGAGGGTCAACATGGTGCGTAATATCGGCAGGCCTCGCGCTGGCAATCCGTAGCTCACCCAGCGCGTGACGATGATCACGATGCAGAAGGTGGGAAGCGCTAGAAGTTTCGTCAATGTCCCCGAAGTGCCGGTAACGAGCGAGGCACCGAGCGTGACGAAATTGCCGGTGAAGTTCGCAGTTGGCTACAGCGTGTTGCGGGACAGTCAAACGTAGGTGATCAAGCGCAAGAGAGAAGCGGTGATCAGCACTGCGGCAACCAATGCGAACATGCGGATCGTATTCATGAGCGTTTCCTTGAGATGGGATCACTGTCAACGTGCTTGCAATGTACTCAAGGCAAAAGGCATGCGTATTTCCCTTGGGATGCGCGATATTTCAGGTGAAATCTGCTCATTGACGCCGATGTGCGCCGCGGCAGGAACGTAAGGGGCACGTGTCCTGGCCGAGACGATCCACATTGCGTACGGCTCCGAACCGCGGCTGAGCGGCTTACGCTTTGAAGGAGGGCGGAATGGGCCCGACCGAATGCTGCCGATCACCGGCATCCTCGCCTGCGAGACCGCCGATGGCGGCCCAGTCGAGCTGTTCGCCGCCATGAGCGAACAGCCGCAGGAACCGGTCATGCAGCAGGTTGGCAAGCGGCATCGGCACGTTCAGATTCTCGGCCGCCGCCAGCGCGAGCCGGATGTCCTTATATCCGAGCGGGGCGGCGAAAGCCGCCGGCTCAAACCTTCCCTCGGCGATCAGGCTGCCATAGGTCTTGTAAGCCGGCGCGGTGAAGACCGTCGAGGTAAGGAACTCGACATAGGCGCGCCGGTCGATGCCGGCCTTGCCGATGAGCGCGATGGCCTCGCCCAGTGCCTCTATAGCGGACGCCAGCAGGAAGTTGCCGCTAAGCTTGACCAGATTGGCGGCCGACGGCTCAGAGTCAATCTGAGTGGTCGACTGTCCCATGGCCGCCAGCAGCGGCCTGCAGACATCCACGGCGCTGGGGTCACCCGCGGCGACAATGAAGAGTTTGCCCGCGGCCGCCATGTCCGGCCGGCCAAACACCGGCGCGGCCACATAGCGTTGGCCGGCCTGGGCGTGCGCCTGCGCCAGACGCCTCGACAGCGCGACACCGACCGTGCTCATGGAGATGTGGATCGCACCCCTTGGCAGGTTCGCGATGAGCCCGTCGCCTGCCATGGCGATCTCCACGACCGCGGCGTCGTTCGCGAGCATCGTGATGACGGCCTCGCCGTGGCAGGCGCCTGCAATATCGGTGGCTGCGTGCGCGCCGAGCTGGACCAGCGCGCCGGTTTTGCCGGGAGTGCGATTGAAAACAGTGACATCGTGCCCCGCCACGACGAGGTTCTCCGCCATTACCGAGCCCATATGGCCCAATCCGATGAATCCAATCTTCATGTGCATTTCTCCTGCGACGCCGTCACTTCAGGTTCGCGATGGCGGCGCCATGAACTCCGGTCCGATCGGATCGGTAATCGCGGTTTTCAGGATGCGATCGATTTCCGCCCCTGTTCTGGCATCGAGCGACCAGTCCGCCAGCCCGAGCGCAGCGCGCAGCTGGTCGGGGCGACGGCCACCCCAGAGCGCCACGCTGATGCCCTGATCGAGCATCCAGCGCACTGCCAGTTGAATCACCGGCCGGTGGAACCGGCGCTGTGCCAGCTCATCGAGCTGTCGCACGGCGTTGAGATACTGCGCGTAGCGCGGCGGCTGGAACTTCGGGTCGATTCGCCGCAGATCATCGCCTTCAAAGGTGCTATCCGGCCGCATGCGGCCGCTCAGCAGTCCGCGACACAGCGCTCCGTAGCCGAAGGTCGCAATGTCGTTTGCGACACAGTAGGCCAGTATCTGGTCTTCAATCCCGCGTTCGAACAGGTTGTATGGGCACTGCAGCACGTGCAGTGGCGCCTCCTCGCGGAAGGCCCACATCTGCGTCACCGAGAAATTGCTCACACCGATGGCGCGGATCTTTCCCTGCTGGTACAGCTCGCGCATGGCGCCGGCGGTTTCCTCGATGGGCACCAGCGGGTCGGGCCAGTGCACTTGGTAGATATCGATGTAATCGGTACGCAGGCGGCGCAATGAATTGTTGATCTCCGCCATGATCCGATTCCGCGTTGCGTTCCGATAGACCTTGCCGTCGCGCCACTCAAGTCCCACCTTGGTAGCGATGATGGCCTCGGAACGCCGGCCCGTAAGCGCTTTGCCGACGATCTCTTCCGACACGCCAAAGCCGTATACCGGTGCCGTATCGATAAGGTTGATGCCCTGATCCAAAGCGGCCCTGATCGTGGCCACCGATTTGCTCTCGTCGGTTCCACCCCACATCCATCCGCCCATGGCCCAGGTGCCGAGCGCGACACGCGAAACCTTCAGCGAGGTACCGGGAATCTTCACGAACTCGGTGTTGAATTCGCGCAGCTGTGCCTGAGTTGACTGTGACATTGGGCTTGCACTCCTCTGTGGCGATGGTCGAGAGGCTGCGCGCAGCGCGTTTCCGCGGCATTTCTGTCGCGTGAGTATCCGTTACGGGTGAAACCGTCGGGGCTTGCCCCCGGCGGTCAATAGAGGATGTCGACTGGAGAGCTGAACGAGTAGCCGACGCCGCGCTCGGTTGTGATGAACTGCGGCTGCGAGGGATCGGGCTCGATCTTGCGGCGCAGGCGTAAAATCTGAACGTCGATGGAGCGATCGTAGACCTCGTTGTCGTACACCCGGCTGGCCTCGAGCAACTGATCGCGCGTGAGGATGCGCTGTGGTGCTGCCAGCAGGGCCGCAAGCAGATTGAATTCACCGTTCGTCAGCTCGATTCGCTGCGCGCGTCTGGTAAGCCGCCGGGTTCGTAGGTTGAGCTCGAAATCGACGAAGCGATACGCGCGCACCTCGCGCTGCCGCGCTTCCGTCAGCGCTGGCCCCTTGGTTCGTCGCAGCACCGTGCGGATGCGGGCCAGCAGCTCGCGCGGACTAAAGGGCTTGGTCAGGTAGTCGTCCGCGCCCAGCTCCAGTCCCATGATGCGGTCGGCTTCGTCGCGCACGCCCGTGACGATAATGATGGGTATCGCAGACTTATCGCGCAACGTCCGGGCGATCGCCATGCCGTCCTCGCCCGCGAGACGCAGGTCGAGAATAACCAGATCGATCGCTTCGTTTTCGAGAATCGTCGCCATCTGCTGGCCGGTCGACGTCGCGCTGACGCGCAGCGCGTTTTCCGTCAGGTACTCCTGCACCAGCTCGCGGATCTGTGGGTCGTCGTCCACGACCAGGATGTGTGGCTGAATCATCTCCGGCATATCTGTATGTTCCACCGGGTATCGTCAATCTAGCACAACACCACCGCGGCGACGCCGCATCCGGGACGTCGTGATTTGCCATCGACCGCCGCTACGGGGGTGCGCAAGTCGTGCCTTCGAGCTGGACCTGCTGCAGGGCGGGCAGATCCGTGGTTGAGGCGTATTCCTCAGAATTGAGCGATTCCGGTGCGGTCAGAGGCATTCGCACCGGGACGACCCTGGACGAGAGGTGCATCGAACGCCGAGGGGAGGGGGTTCCGCGCATTACAGCCGTAATGCGCATGCCAGCGCGGCAGACCCTAGCTGACCGGACCCAGCACTCGTGCGAGTGACTCGGCGAGATCCCAGCGCTGCAGAGGCTTGCGCAGCACTTCATTGATGCCGATCGCGGCCGCGCGTTGTGTCAGCTGAGAACCGCCGTAGCCGCTCATGAGGACTATTGGAATGGCCGGCGCAACCTGCCGGATTTCGCGCGCGAGCTCGGTTCCAACCAGATCCGGCATCGCTTCGTCGGTGAGAATCAGATTAAAACGCTGCGGGTCGGCTCGAAATGCCTGCAGCGCCGCGCCACTGGAATTGAAGCCAACCGGCTCGTACCCGAGCTCGGCGAGCATTTCCTCGGCCAGCGCCACCAGTGCCGGCTCGTCATCGACGATCATGACCACGGCGCCGCGTCCGCGCGGCAGTTCGCGAGCCTGCTCATGGGATAAGTTGCCGGTTTCACCCGCGACTGGCAGCCAGATCTCGAACGTGGTCCCATGCCCTGCCCTGGTGGTGACCTCTATCGCCCCCCCGAGATCGGTGACGATCCCATGCACGACCGACAATCCGAGCCCGGTGCCCTCGCCGACACCCTTGGTGGTAAAGAATGGATCGAACATCCGCTTGAACACCTCGGGCGGAATTCCGCTGCCGGTGTCGCTGACGGTGAGCCGCACGTGCGGCCCCGGCGCGAGGATTCCGCGCGACACTGAACGAGGTTCGCTCAGATCGATGCGCTCGAGTACCACGCTCAGTACTCCGCCGTGCTCCATCGCGTGCAGCGCGTTGGTGCATAAATTCATTACGACCTGATGCAGCTGCGTGACGTCTCCGATCACCGCAGCGTTGCCGGCCAGCAGTTTCTGCTCGAGGCGTATGCCCGCCGGCAGCGACGCGGCGAGCAATTCAAGGGTTTCCTCGGTGATCGATTGCACGTGGACCGGCGCGCGCTCGCCGAGCCCGCTGCGGCTGAAGCCGAGAATGCGATCGACTAGCGACTTGGCGCGGCCGGCCGCATGCAGGATGTTGTCCAGGTAACGCCTCAGCGCGCTGCCCTCCGCGGAATGCTGATACGCGAGTTCACCGTATCCCAGGATCGCGCCGAGAATGTTGTTGAAGTCGTGGGCGATGCCGCCCGCAAGCGTGCCTATCGCTTCCATTTTTTGCGACTGCCGAAGCTGTGCCTCCAGATTCTCCTTGTCGGTTTGTGCCTGTTTTTCTGCCGTGATGTCGATTGTCGAGCCGACGAACCGGTATGGCTCGCCCGTCGCGTCGCGCAGACAACGGCCACGTGAGAGCAGCCAACGCCACTGGCCGTCAGGTTGATAGACGCGGTATTCACACTCGTAGCGCGGCGTACGTCCGTCGAAATGATCTCTCAGTGCGGTCTCGAAGCGCGGTATGTCATCAGGGTGAATGACGATTTGCGCCAACCACGCGGTGCGAGTGGTGATGACACTGTCTCTGCTCTGCCCCGCCCACGTCTTCATCTTCGGGGATAGAAACAGCCGATCGGTAACGATGTCCCAGTCCCAATGGCCCTCATTCGCGCCCTCCATAGCGAGCGCATATCGCTCCTCGCTTTCGCGCAGCGCCTGCTCACTCGTCTCCACGCGCCGCAACTGGCGCAACAGGACCACCATGGTCAGCATTCCCAACAAGGCGACCACGAGCGTGCGCAAGGCCAGCCGCACTGCCTGGTCGCGCCAGCCGTGCAAGGCCACAGCCACTTCCCGTGTGACAGTCATGACCAGCGGGGTCCCGCGAACGCGCGAGACGGCGATGAAATCCTGCGTGCCATCGATAGGGCTCGCGATTTGCGTCATTGCTCCGCCCGCATTCGTAGCAAGCTGCGGGTAGTCGCGTCCCACAAGATCCGGAGAGCCGGGGACGCGTACCAGCAATGTCCCGGAGTCTCGCAGTAAATCGATTGCAGCGCCTTGGCCCAGGTTGACGGCCCGATAGATCTGCTGGAGATCCTCGAGGTCGACGATGGCAGTGACGACACCGAAGAATGCTCCCTTGTCGTCCTCCAGGCGGCGCGATAGCACGATCCCTGCGCGATTCTCGGAGCGAGTGATCAGCGGTTCGCTCATGAACACACCGGCCACCGTGCCGTCGCGTTGCGCGATGAAATAGGAGCGATCCGAAACGTCAAGGTTGGGCGGGGGAGGACCGATGGAGCGATAGCGTTGAATGCCCCGCGCGTCGGTGATCGTCAAGAGCCTGACCTGTCTCACCCCCGAAGCGCGATTCGCCAGCACCTCATCGATATGCTCGGGCGTTATCCTGAGGCCGTCGGTCCAGTACCAGCGCGCCGTGTCCTCGAGGAGCAGGTCGACCGCCTGAAAGGTCCACGCGGTCTGCTCAGCCAGCGTCTTCGACTCGTTATCGATCTCGCGCTCTGTGGCGCTGAGCGCATTGCGATAAGCGCGCCAGCCGTCGTAACCTGACGAGGCCGCGAACGCGAGGATGACCAACACGCCGAGCACGACGACCCCGCCCCGCAGGCGCTGGAATCGGATCGAGGCGGCGGAGTGCGGGACGGGTTGGCTCAACGCGGGCATCAGGTCTGCACCGTGCTCAGTTCGGTGGGCCGATCATAGCGTGGACGGCCCCGAGGAGCGTGTCTCGCGACAGTGGCTTGGCAATGACCTGGGCTACACCCAGGCACTGTGCCGTGGCACCGGCGCTCGATAGACCGCCACGGAATTGTCCCGAAAGCGCGACTAGCGGAGTGCCCGGATGGGCTGCCTGAATCTCCTGCAGCAGGTGCGCGCCCGCGTGCTTGGGCATGTATATGCTGACGATCGCAAGATCCACTTTGCCTCTAAGCTCAGTCCCGGGCGGCGCGGCGAGCTGAACGTGATAGCCCGCGCTGCACAACCATTCCTGGAGTAGCGCACGCATCAATTGATCTTCCTCGTATATCGCGATACCTGACATTGCTCTGCCCCCGATAAGTCCGCGTTGCCTCATCGGCCTACTGGTCGGACGCGGCAATAGTGTGGGGAGCCGAGCCTACGGACCAATGTCGCGTCGCGCGGGCCGCATTACAGCTGTAACGCGGGTAGTGAATCGCGGAAATTCAGGCGCAACCGCTCGGCGGCAACCTGGCCCTCCATGAACTCAATGACTGATGAACAGGCCCGTTCACTGACACTGCCGCAGCGTGGCGAGCTCAGACCGGCCCAGGTCGCACTGTTCGCAGCCGCCTGTGGCGTCGCCGTCGCCAATCTCTATTATTCCCAGCCGCTGGTGAGTCTCATCGCACCTGCCCTGGGACTGCATGCGGGAAGGGTTGGCTTCATCGTCGCTCTGACGCAGCTTGTATACGGCGTGGGTCTATTGAGTCTGGTGCCCCTGAGCGATGTGTTCGAGAACCGGCGTCTCGTGACCATCGCCTGCGGCACAGTAGCGATCGGTCTGCTAGGGGTCGCGCTCTCAGGTTCGTCCGCGCCTTTCATGGTCTCATCGTTGTGGTCGGCGTTTCCGCGGTCGCGACACAGATTTTGGTGCCATTCGCCTCGCATCTGGCAGCCGCACTCTTCGGTTGGCGCTCGGTGTTCTATATATCGGCGGACCTGATGCTGGCGCTCATGCTGGTGTTATGGCGCGCGTTGCCACAACGCCTGCCAAGTACTCGCCTGACCTATGCGCAGATCATGCGCTCGCTCAGCGGGCTGGGAGCGCGAACCCCGCTGCTGCGTCGTCGCGCGCTCTCGCGCCGGAATTGCGCGGGCGGCTCAACGGATTGTTCATGGCATTCGTGTTCGTGTGTGGTGCCTCCGAATTCTGGTGTGAAACCCGCGAAGTGGTACTCTCAACGGAGACGAGACTATTGCGCGCTCAGTGCGCGCGGAGTGATGGCTTACTCCCAGGGACCAAGCCAGCGCGGCAAGAAGCCCATTGACCTAGCACTTTGACGTAAATAGTTCGCATAATAGGTAGTGAGTCAAACTGATGGGCCGTCATGCGTGCGTGATTGATGGACAAGTCGGATCGCACGGTATTCGTGTGGACCGGACGAAAGGCTGGTGGATTCAAAGGAGCATTTAATGAATATCAAACCTCTGTTCACTGCAACCGCAACTTCCACAGGAGGCCGAAATGGTCACAGCGAAGCGCAAGATCATTCCGTCGCGGTCGATCTGTCTGTCCCGAAGGCAATGGGTGGCCCAGGTAAGCCTGGCACAACCACGCCGGAGCACCTGTTCGCTGCCGGCTATGCCGCCTGCTTCGGAGGTGCGCTCGACTACGTCGCCTC
>Ga0209415_10005956_pt1 | contig 21801 bp, 17 predicted proteins | sample PeaSoiSIISIP2007_FD_187696 | JGI IMG/M metagenome (GOLD analysis project Ga0209415, IMG submission 187696) | Peat soil microbial communities from Weissenstadt, Germany - SII-SIP-2007 (SPAdes) (version 2) | ecosystem: Environmental > Terrestrial > Soil > Wetlands > Peat | place: Germany... | reverse complement strand
TAGGCCCGGCAGGAATCGAACCTGCAACCCTCGGATTAGAAATCCGATGCTCTATCCGCTTGAGCTACGGGCCCTTGTCGAAACGAGCTACAGCTACCGATTATAGGGGAAACGCGCGGGGTGTAGCCGCAGAGTCTGGGAAATGAGTTGGGGGGAATGACGTTCCCCTGTGCCCCTCTATGCTCCCTGTGGTAAAGATTTATGCCGGGGAGAGGCATCACGAACGAAAATCGGCTAATCCTTCAGCGGCACCATGGTTTGATCGCCCCGGCAGAAAGTCGCAACTCTCAGCAATCCGCCCTCCGCCTGGGGCATGATCACCACCGGCCCATAGCAATACACAGCGTGACCATTGGCCGCGAAGTACCATTGCCCTCCCTTTCGCTTTGCCGGTTGTTGGATAGCAACTGGAGAAGCCTGAGGTGATGGGGTCAACTTGGGGACGGGTAGAGACAAGACTAGGGCTAGGGCCAGTGCCTTCATGATAGGGTCTCGCTTGCCTCACGGCCTCCACATCGGGCCGCGTTTCACAGAACCGCTTTTCTTTTCACAGCTTTCGATCCGTGCTACTCAAGTCGTCGCACCCGCTAGATCATTCGGGTGGATCGCCGCACATCTTCCAGGTCCGCGGCCGGCTTCTCCGGAACTTCCTTCATGGTGTGCGTTGATTTGCCGCCTGCCGATTTCCCGGGATTAGCGGCCTTATCCGATCCTTTTGCCCCGGCCGCCGCATTGGTATCCGGGCCCCTGTGGTCCGCAGGTACAGAAGTCTTTTCGTGACCCCGCTTGTTGTCGTCGCGCGCCAGCTTGTCTTTCAGCGTCGCCAGTTGAGTGCTGTCCTTCAACATCTCGCGGATTAAACTGCGCTGCGATTCGATGGTTTTGCCCTGCTCGAACACCAGCAAGGTCAGAATGCCGTAGGAGACCAGGAACAGGATCACCAGCAGCGGCAGCAAAGCTATCTGCCGCTTTTCCGCTCTAGGACTAGGAGCCAAGCACTCCGTGCTGTAAATGACCGTCAAATTCGTCCCCCCAGCTCGCCCCATACGTTCCGGGCTTCCTCAGGGAATAGTGCACCCGTAAAACCATCTGAAAGGGAGGATGTAACTGATTGTTGTGAATGGAGTTACAAAGCGAACGCGAGATCGTGTTCAGCCCGCGGGTGCAAGGCTCTGCACATTATGAGTAACGAACCCAGCGTAGAGTGTGGATCGAGCCATCGGGTGATCGGGTCATCTGGTGATCGAGAAGCAAGGGCGCGCCTCGGAGCTTTCGCTTTTCGATGACCCGATCACCCTATGACCGGATGGCCCGATCCCCATAGGCTTTCTCCCACGAGATCACCGGATTCCGCAGTACCCCGATTTTCTCGATCTCGCATTCCATCACGTCGCCAGGCTTCAGGTACCACGCCTTCGGATCGCCAGAAAACGCCGCCACCCCCGACACCGTTCCCGTCGAGACCACATCGCCCGCGCTGTATCCCATCGGCGAGTAGTGCGCCAGAATCTCCGGAATCTTGACCGACATCTTGCTCGAATGCGAACGCTGCCGCGTCTCGCCATTCACGCGCAGTTCCATAGCCAGGTTGTGCACATCGGGAACCTCGTCCGCAGTCACGATCCACGGCCCCAGCGGGCAGAACGTGTCAATCCCCTTGCAGAAGCTGAACACGCCCGACTTCATCTCGCGCCGCTGAATGTCGCGCGCCGTGACGTCGTTGAAAATCACATAGCCGCCGATGTAGCCGCTCGCCTCCTCCGCCGTAAAGTGCTTGCCCGCTTTCTTCAGCACCACCGCCAGTTCCAGTTCGTAATCCAGTTCCTGGGTCAGGTGCTCGGGATAAATTACCGGCTCCTCGGGTCCGATGATCGCATCGATGTTCTGAAAAAAAACAATCCAGGGCATGACTGGATGCGAAAAGCCAGCCTTGGTCGCCTCTTCGTGGTGCTCGCGAAAATTGCCCGCTGTGTGAAAGAATTTCTTCGGGATGATGGGAGCTTTGAGCTGTACCTCGCCGAGCGAGTACAGCACCCTCTCGCCCCGAGGCCCCGCAACGCCGCCCCCGCGAAGCTGGGCGGCATAATCGAGAGCCTTACGCGCCGCCTCCAGGCTCATATCTCCGCCGCGGAACAACGCCCGCATGTCCGGCGGCACCAGCGCATCCGCCATGCGGTAGAAAATAGCCTCACCTTCGACGTCGCGCAGGTAAAGCGCGCAAGCCGTATGCAGATCGACAACCCGATCGTCGCCCAGCAGCGCCCCAATGCGGGATTGCCGCGCCGCATTCTCGAAAGTCAGGAGTTTCATCGTGCAACGCCAATGGAGCGCCGGGCGTCCCCGCCCGGCTTACTTTGAAACCATGAAAACTTGAACCCTGCTCTTAATCCGCTTTCACAACCACATACTTCCGTCCCGCATACAGCCGGTACCCACCACCGTCTTTTTCAATTTTCAGCGGCACCGGATGTTTGACCTGATCGTCGTTCTGGCTGGCAATGGAGAGAACATCCTTCCCCGCCACATTCATAACCGTAAACTTGCCTTCCTTGAAGCCAAATCCATACTGCCCCGGATCGAGCGTAGCGCCGTCAAAGCGAAGCTGAGTTTCGCTGATCAGAAATCCCTGATATTTCTCCGCCATGGCAGTGGAGTACCCGGCAGTATCCACCAGCCCCGCCAGCACCACCTTGCCCGAAGAGTTCTTCAAGCCCGCCGTATTCCGCACCTGCGCGGCCGCGCTCTGCCCGGCAAAGAAAAACGAGTTGGGAGCGATTTTCTTGACTTGCTCGCTCGTCAGAATCTGCGCGCTCGCCTGCCCCAGCGCCAGCGCCGCCAGCACCGCCAGCCACATCATCCTACGGTTGCCATTCAGATTGCATTTCATAGAAGGTCCTCCTCATTTTCTCGCGTGTGCCTCTGTGTCCTCTGTGGTCAATGTCCTTGGGATTTTTCGTTTGACCGCAACATTCGGATAGTCCGCACCGACCAGACTGCCCTATGTTACCTGCATGGCCACCAATGCGATACTTTCAGAAGAGCAAGCGATGAAGCAAACTCCCCACTCGACCAGCGACCAAATCAATCACCGCCGCTGGCAAGCCGTCCTCGACCGCGACGCCACCCTCGACGGCGCCTTCGTTTTCGCCGTGTCCAGCACCGGAGTTTTCTGCCGTCCATCCTGTCCCGCGAAACGTCCGCGCCGCGAGAAAGTAAGCTTCTTCGAGCACCCACTCCGGGCCGAAGAGGCCGGCTATCGCGCCTGTCTTCGTTGCCGCCCAAAAGCGGCCGACGGAAATCCGCAATCCGCGCTCGTGCGAGCGATGTGCCGTTACATCGAGCAGCACATCACCGATCAACACATAGAACACCGCCTCACGCTGAGCCTCTTGGCCAAGAAATTCCGCCTAAGTCCCTTCCACTTGCAGCGGACGTTCAAGTCGGTGCTAGGAGTCTCGCCCAAGGCCTACATGGACGCCTGCCGCCTCCGCCAGGTGAAACAAAATTTACAGGCGGGCCACGACGTGACCACCGCTCTCTACGCCGCCGGATACGGCTCCAGCAGCCGCCTCTACGAGCGCACCGCCACCCAATTAGGCATGACCCCCGAAAAGTACCGTCGCGGAGCCGTGGCCGCCGTAGTCCGCTACACGATCGCGAGTTCGCCTCTGGGACGCATGTTAATAGCCGCCACCGACAAAGGCATTTGCGCCATCCAATTCGCCGACAACGACGATCAACTCCAGCAAGGCCTGATGCGCGAGTTCCCCTTCGCCACCCGCCGCCGCGACGACTCTGCCATGTCCCAATGGCGAGCAAATCTCACCAGCTTGATAGAGGGACTAGAAACCAATCCCTCCCTTCCGCTAGACATAAGGGCCACCGCTTTTCAACGAAGAGTCTGGGAAGCTCTGCAAAAAATTCCCCGCGGAGAAACCCGCTCCTACAGCGCCGTAGCGAAGAAGATCGGCATGCCAAAAGCCACGCGAGCCGTAGCCCGAGCCTGCGCCACCAACCCGGTAGCCGTAGCCATCCCCTGCCATCGCGTCATCCGCGAAGACGGCGGCCTGGGCGGCTACCGCTGGGGCCTAGACCGCAAAGAGCAGTTGCTCACAATGGAGAAAGAGGCTGGAGCTTAGAGCGTTCTTAGTGAGATGAGATTTCGCTCCTGTCCCGGACCGGCCGAGTTCGGACCGGTCGGACCACCGGCAACTCGGGGCCTTCTCCGTTATTTGCATCTACGCCGAATCCGCTTCGGAAGCGGCCAGAACGAACAAAAAACTCGAGCCGTGGTTAAGTTCGCTCTCGGCGCGAATCGTTCCTCCGTGCGCCAGAACGATGTGCTTGGCGATGGCCAACCCCAGCCCCGTGCCACCCGACTCCCGCGAGCGCGCCTTATCAACCCGGTAGAAGCGCTCGAAAAGACGGGACAGGTGTTCGGACGAAATGCCGGGGCCGAAATCCCGCACATAGAATTCCACACCGCGCTCGGCCCCCCTGGCGCCGAGAATAACTTTCTTTCCTGATGTCGCGTACTTCAGCGCATTCTCGATCAAGTTTGAAAAAATCTGGTGGATCGCTTCGCGATCCGCATTCACATGGGCGGCGGGGACTGCGTTCTCAATCACCAGTTCGACTCCGTAAGAACGAGCCAGTTCACGGAAGCTCTCCAGAGCGTCCTGCAGCAGTTCCTCCGTGCTGACCCGCTGCATATCAAACCTATGCTCGCCCGATTCGACGCGAGCCAGCGTGAGGAGGTCTTCCGTAAGGCGGGACATGCGGGCCGCGTTTTTGCGGATGATCTCGAGAAAGTCGCGCACATGATTGTCGGCCAGAGGACTATCCAGCAGCGTCTCCGTGTACCCCTGGATGGAAGTCAGCGGCGTGCGCAACTCATGCGAAACGTTGGCGATAAAATCGCGGCGGCTCTTCTCCATGCGTTCGGTCTCGGTAAGGTCACGGAGCACGGCGACCGCACCGCCTCCGGGCATGGGCGCGGCGGTGACATCGAAGGTGCGCCCGGAAGCAATCGTGTTCGAGCGCGCGGTCGTGACCACCTGGTCCCGTGCCGCCTGCTGAATCGCGGCCAGAAAGTCCGGGTCGCGCACGCTGTCGATCAAAGGCGCATTCAGCCGGGGTGCATGAAGCAGCAAACGGTTCATACCTCGATTCGCCCACTGCACGCGCCCGTCGATATCGACCGCAATCACCGCGTCCTGCATGCTGTTGAGCAGAGTTTCCAGCTCGCGCTGGCTGGTTTGCACGCGTGCGTAACTTTCTTCCACGCGCCGCGTCGTCTTATCGAGTGCGGCCGCCACCTGCCCGATTTCGTCCGTCGCAGTGGACGCGATCCTGGCGGTCAGGTCTCCGCCGGCCACGCGCTCGGCAAAATTCACGATCCGCTGCAGACGCCGGCCAACATATTGGGAAGCGACTGCAGCCACCAACACCGCGAACAGGAAAGCGCTGAACGATCCCCAGAACAGGGCCTTGCCCAGCGGACGATCCGTGATTTCGATCTCGGGCAAAGGATACGCCAGGCGCACTGCTCCTCCAGTAACCGGCGCCGCCACGTACACAAAAGGGATGTTGAGCGTTTGACTCTTGCGTTCATCCAGACCGACTTCGCCTGCGAGCGCCGCAACAAACTCGGGGCGATGCGCGTGGTTCTCCATGGTGCTGGGATCGGCTTCCGAATCGGCCAGAACCTTGCCGGTAGGATCGATGACCGTGGCGCGAGCTCCCGCCGCTTGGCCTTCCTGAGAGGTAATGTCGGCCAGCGAGTGCTGCCGGTCCGTCTCCACGCGATGGGCGAACATCAACGTTTTCTGTTTGAGATTGCGCTCGATCTGTTCACGCAGCGTGCGTTCCCAGACCTTGTGCACGGTCAGCTGCAGCGTGATCGCGGTGACGCCAATCACCAGCAGAAACACAAACATTAATTTGACGAAGATGCGACTTCTCAACGCGCCACCTCAAAACGGTATCCGGCGCCCCGCACCGTCTTCAAGTAGCGCGGGTTCTCCGGATCGGGCTCAATCTTTTCCCGGATACGCCGCACATAAACGTCCACCGAACGCGGGGTCACATAAGCCGTATCGCGCCAGACCGAGTCGAGCAACTGGTCGCGCGTAAAAACGCGTCCCGCATGACGCATAAAGTAGTCCAGCAAACGGAATTCAGTGGCCGTAGTCGGCACCTGTTTCCCGCGGACCGTCAAGGTCATCGCGCTCGGATCAATGTGGACTTCGTCAATCTTGGTAGGCAGCGGCGGCAGCGGGCGCTCAAAACGGCGCAGCACCGCCTTCACCCGAGCCACCAGCTCGCGCGGGCTAAAAGGCTTGGGGATGTAATCGTCGGCGCCCAGCTCCAATCCCAAAACGCGGTCCGCCTCGCCGCTCTTGGCGGTCAGGAAAATTACCGGCACCGACGCCAGCGACACCGATTGCCGTATCTGGCGGCAAAGCTCCAGACCATCCTTTCCCGGGACCATAATGTCCAGCAAAAACAGCGCCGGGCGCTGGCGTTCGGCATCGGTCACCACCAGATTGCCGGTCGAATACAAGCGCACGTTAAAGCTCGCGCCTTCCAAATGATGGCGAACCAGCCGGGAGATATCCGGATCGTCTTCCACAACGTAGATTGTCGGTTTCACGCGAACCATTGTAGCTGGGAAGTGTTTCAATTCGATACCAGAGACAGGCGAGGGCATTCCCTGCCGCCAATGAAGGCAAGAATGCATTCAGGCAAGGTACATTTCAGGACTCCCCGCCGTGGTTCAAGCTTTTTTCGTCAGCGCAGAGCCATTCCCGCTTCGGCGGAGAAATCCATGGCCACAAATTCCCCGCGTAGAAATTTCGGGAAAGCCGCAGCCGCAATCATCGCCGCGTTGTCGGTGGAAAGCGCACGCGAAGGGAAGAAAACCGGAAGCCCCTGCATCCCCGCTTCACGCTCAAACGTACTGCGCAGTTCGCGGTTCGCGGCCACCCCGCCGCTGACGAAGAGGGTTTGAACGTCATATTCGCGCGCCGCTGCCAGCGTCTTCATGACCAGATCGTTGACCATCGAGCGCTGAAACGACGCCACCAGGTTGAGCGTTTGCCGGTCGCAGAGCCCGAGAACATCCTCGAACCTCGGTTTCTCCATACCCGCGAGCGCCTGGCGCCGCACCGCAATCGACGGCTTCATGCTTTGCGTTTCAACGTAGCGCAAAACCGCAGTCTTGATTCCACTGTAAGAAAAATCGAAATGTGGACCATCCTCTCCGCCGCCCGGAAATTTCTGCGCAGCATCTCGCTTGTGATCGCGCCGATCTGCGTGCTTGATCTGCGAAGTCTGAAACCTGACCGCGAGCGGATCGCCATGTGGCGCCAGCCGATCGACGATCGGCCCTCCCGGATAGCCGAGCGCGAGAAGCTTCGCGACTTTATCGAACGCCTCTCCCGCCGCATCGTCGCGCGTGCGGCCGATGTTCCGGTAGCTCCAGAGATTTTCCCGTACCTCGGCAAGATAAAGATGCGTATGCCCGCCCGAGACGACCAGCGCCAGCACCGGAAACTGAAGGTCGCCCTCCCCACTCTGCCGCGGCTCCATTTTTCGCTGCTCCATTTTTCGCTGCTCCAGCAACACGGCATGGATGTGCCCCTCAAGATGGTTGACGGCGATCAGCGGCTTCTCCAGCGCGAGGGCCAGCGCCTTGGCAAAGCTGATACCGACCAACAGAGCGCCCGCCAATCCCGGCCCCTGCGTGACCGCAATAGCGTCGACAGACTGATAAGTCTGTCCCGCTTCCGCCAGAGCCTGCCGCACCACGGGAACGATCGCGCGCAAATGCTCACGCGAAGCCAGTTCCGGAACCACTCCGCCATAAGGCTGGTGCGTGGCAATCTGCGATGCGACCACATTCGACAAAATCCGCTGCCCCGAGCGCACCACCGCCGCGCCCGTCTCATCACAGGAAGTCTCAATGCCGAGGATGTGGGTGTCAGGCATAATGGACTTCAGGCCGCGAGCCACGATCTGCGAGCCCTGGCTTTCAGTTTAGACGATTTGAAATGACCTCCAGCGTTCGGAGTTGCGATGACTGAATGCTGAGTGCTGAATGCTGAGCGCTTCTTGTCCAACGCCAAACAACACGCCGCCGAAATCGTCCGCACCCTGCGGGCACGCGGACATCAGGCCTACTTCGCCGGCGGATGCGTCCGCGACCTTCTGCTAGGCCGTGAACCCGCCGACTTCGACGTAGCCACCGACGCGACGCCGCAGCAGGTCATGCAAATCTTCCCGCAGACCTTTGCCGTAGGCGAGCAGTTCGGAGTAGTGCTGGTTCCCTTCAAGGCTGATACCACAAAGGGCACGAAGGAACACGAAGGCGACCAACCTGCGCGAACAGCCTCCTTTGAGGGTCGAGTCGTGCCGGGCGCGATGGGCGGATCGGGGAAACAGCGCTACCTGTTCTTGCCGCCATCTCTGCGAAAGTCTGTCGAAGTGGCGACGTTTCGCTCCGACGTAGGCTACTCCGACGGCCGCCATCCCGACGAAGTCCGCTTCAGCAAAGACCCCCGCGAAGACGTGCTGCGCCGCGATTTCACCATCAACGGCATGATGCTGGATCCGGCCACAAAAGAAGTTTTGGATTTTGTCGGCGGCCGTGACGATCTGAAAGCCGGAATCGTGCGCGCCATAGGCGATCCCGAACGCCGTTTCGACGAGGACAAACTGCGCATGCTCCGAGCCGTGCGCTTCGCCGCGCACTTCGATTACCAGATCGATCCGGCAACCATGGCGGCGATCCAAAAGTTAGCGCCGAGGATTCACCAGGTGTCCTGCGAGAGAGTGCGCGAAGAACTGACCAGGATGCTGACCGAAGGCCAAGCCCGCAAAGCGTTCGAACTGCTGGATACAACCGGCCTCCTGCCACAAGTCCTGCCAGAAATCGCCGCCCTGAAGGGAGTCGAGCAGCCGCCGCAGTATCATCCCGAAGGGGACGTGTTCGTGCACACGCTGCTTCTGCTGGAGAAGTTGCCCGCAGGCAGTTCAAAGACGCTAGCCTGGGGAGCGCTGCTCCACGATGTAGGCAAGCCTCCGACCTTCCGCGCAGGCCCCGGCCGCATCCGCTTCGATGGCCACGTAGAAGTAGGAGTAAAAATGGCCGCCGAAATCTGCCGCCGCCTGCGCTTCTCCAACGACGAGACCGATCAGATTCTGGCGCTGGTAGACAACCACATGCGCTTCGGCCAAGTGCAGCGCATGAACCAATCGACGTTAAAGAAGTTTCTGCGCCTGCCCGCCTTCGAAGAACACCTGGAGCTGCACCGCATAGACTGTCTCTCCAGCCACGGCCAACTCGACGCGTATGAGTACTCGCAAGAGCAGTTGCGCTCGATGCCGCCAGAAGCGATCCGTCCCGCTCCGCTCATCACCGGCCGCGACCTGATTGAAGCAGGATATGAGCCCGGTCCTCGATTCGCAGAGATACTGGCGGCCGTCGAGGACGCTCAACTGGAGGGTCGACTCGCATCGCGCGAGGCGGCGATGGAGTTTGTGCGGCAAGATTTCCCAGCGTAGGTCTTGGCGCCGACACGCGCGTCGGCGGCTTGAAACTAAGTCCTTTATATTCTGCACTTTGGCCTAAATTTTGGCGGTAAGAACCCGAACCACACCAACCTACTGAACGAAGGACAAAGAACAAAGAACGGCGCCAATCTTCTTGGCGTCGTCTTTTCGCGGGCGGGCGGAGGCGCCCGCGCCACACCTATTCGCTATTGGGAAATGCTGCTCGCAACTGTCGAGAACACATTATTTGCATTCCCGCCGATCAGACGGACGGTTCCAATGACGATCACCAGGATCACCGCCAGCATCACCGCATACTCTGCAATGTCCTGACCCTCTTCGTTTCGCCACAATTTTTTCGCCAACTCTGTTGGTTTCATAGACCCCCTGGTTTCATGCACCGCTAATGTGCAGGCGACGAACGTCGCCGCTCCAAGCACGTGCATTATGCACTCTCGCCGCCTGTGGAGGTATGAGGACACCGCAGGAAAACAGGGTCGAAAATAAATATTTTTTTGGTAAAACATGGCGCCGGACGGGCGATTTCGCGGACCGAGGCCGCGCTGGCTATTCTTCGTTCCGGTCCCGGTCCTGCGAAGCGGTCTCGGCCGCATCAACAGCGCCCGAAACCGGCTTTTGCAGATCGATCGGTGGCAATCCCGCTTTTTTTAGTTGTTCGTTCAGCGCTGGAATGTCTTTCGATGCGAGCTGTCCCCAAGCCGACAACCGTTCCTCCAGCACCGTTTCCAGTTCCACGAACATCGCGGATTGCTGCGTTGTCGGCACGGCGTCGGCGGTATCGAGAGCGCTTACTAGCGTGCTCAAGCCGTTGTTCAGCCGCGCCAGGCTGCGGCCTTCCGGAGTACTCAAATAGCGCGCGCTGTAGTCGCCCTCTTTGCCTTCGATGGCTGCGGCTTTCGCTTCCAGTTCCGCAGCGATCTTCTGGATCGCATCGTTTCCGCCCGCGAGCGCTTTCAGCTGCGCACGTAAGCTGCGCACATGTTGCAAAGTTTCGTAGTCGCGGTGCAGAGCGTCGGCAATTTTCCGGTCGAGTTCGAAATGGAGGCGAAGATCTTCCGCTGAAGTCTTCACTCGCGGATCCATGCGGATTTCAAGGGGCTGCGCGTAGGTTGTGCCGTCGCACGAGATCAACTGCACCGTGTACTTTCCCGGCAGGACTGTGGCGCCGAGTGGGTAAAGGGGTGTGTCGTGAAAGATTGCCGAAATGGGATAATCGCGGGTCAGGACGTCAGGCGCCGGATACGTCAGATCCCATACGAAACGGTGCACGCCCCTTCTTTTAGAAAGCTTTCGTGGAAGGCGAGGCCAGTACATGGGGACATTGAAGTCTTTCTCGTTGATAGGCTCTGGCTTGGCGTCGCTGGAAAACTGGCGCACAAGTCCATTGGAAACATCGACAATTCTTAGCGCAACATAACAAGGCCGGTCGGCCGACAGCCAGTAATCGATCATCGCGCCGTCGGGAGGATTCTGTCCCGCAGGTTCCTCAGGCAGCAATGGCGTATCGGTGTTGTTGTTGCGGCGCACACGATACGTCACCTGCGGCGCGAAAAGATGCGCAGCCGAATTCGCAATCTCCGGCGTGAACTGCCGCAGTGGCGTGACGTTATCCAGGATCCAAAACGAACGCCCATGAGTTCCGACGACAACATCGTCATGATGGACGACGAGGTCGCGAATCGAAGTCGGAGGCAGATTCAGCTTAAGCGACTGCCAATGATCGCCATCGTCCCACGACACGTATACGCCGCGTTCGGTTCCGGCAAAAAGCAGCCCTTTGCGTTCCGGATCTTCGCGCACCGTGTTGACAGGCTCGTTATCGGGCAGACCGCCCACGATTTTCTGCCACGTCTTGCCGCCGTCGTGCGTGCGGTAGATATAAGGATGCAGGTCGTCGAGCCGGAAGCGGTTCACCGCCGCGTAGGCAGTTGAGGCATCGAAATGTGACGCGTCCATCTGCGCCAGCTTGCTCCACGGAGTTAGTTCGGAAGGCGTGACGTTCTGCCAGTTCTTGCCGCCATCGTGCGTGACTTGAATCAGGCCATCGTCGGTCCCGGCCCAGATCAGGTTGGCGTCTTTCGGTGACGGAGCAACCGAATAGATCACGCCGCGATGCTTGCCCTTGGCCGGATCAGCGTCGACAAACGGCCCGAGCGTCGCTGGAACTCCGGGATCTTCGCGCGTCAGGTCGGGACTGATAATCTGCCAACTGTTGCCGCCGTCGCGCGTGGCAAACAGTACGTTCGATCCGAGATAGAGCATGTGCGGATCGACCGGCGAGAAAATCAGCGGCGCAGTGCGATTGAAACGATACTTCCCGGTGCGCAGAACCACGGGCGAAACGTCGCGCGTCTGTCCGGTGTTGCGATCGAACACGGTAACTTTGCCGCCGTAAATGAGATTGGGATGCAGCGGATCGGGCGCAACGTAGCCGTACTCTTCTACGCCGACCGTGGTCCAATCGCGAAAGGTGATTTCGCCAAAGTCGCTGCGACTGGCAGTGCCGATCGAGCCGCTTTCCTGCTGTCCGCCATAGACCCAGTAAGGGAACTCGTTGTCGGTAATGACGTGATAGAACTGCGCGGTCGGCTGGTTGTACCAGGAACTCCAGGTCTGTCCTCCGTTCACGCTGATGGTCGCGCCCTGATCGAGGGCCAGCGCAATAATGTCGGGGTTCTCGGGATTGATCCAGATCGTGTGATAGTCGTCGCCGCCAGGCGCGCCCTTGATGGCAGTGAAGTTCTTGCCCGCATCGCTGGAGCGGTAAGTCGAAGTATTGGCCACGTAAATCACGTCTTTATTACGCGGATCGACGCGGACGCAACCGAAGTCGTCGCCACGTCCCCAGACACGTTCTTCGTCATTCACCCGCTGCCAGCTTTCGCCGGCATCGTCAGAGCGGTAGATGCCGCTCGCCTTCCTGGCGTTCGGCTTCGTTGCGTTGACCCAGGCATACATGCGGTCGGGATCGCTGGGAGAAACTGCCGGACCAATGCGGCCGATGCCTTCGGCCGCACCCGGCAGTCCTTTGGTGAGTTGCCGCCAGGTGCTTCCGCCATCAGTCGATTTGTAGAGACCACTGCCCGGCCCGTCATAGCCACCACCGGTAGTCCACGGCGGACGGCGCGACGACCACATGCTGGCAAAGATCACCTGCGAGTTGCGAGGATCGAAGACAAGATCCATGCCACCGACGTTCTCGTCTGTGTAGAGAACCTTCTGGAAGGTCTGGCCGCCGTCGAGCGAACGGAAGATACCGCGCTCCGGGTTCGGTCCGTAAGGATGTCCCTGGGCTGCGACGAACAGGCGATTGGGATCCTTGGGATCGACGATGATGGATGCGATCTGCTCGGCGTCGCGCAGAGCGCCATCGCGTTGACCCAGATGCTGCCAGGTGCGGCCGGCATCGATCGACTTGTAGATGCCGTCACCCACAGAGAGATCGGGACGGCGCAGACCTTCGCCGCTACCGACGTAGATCGTGTTCGGAGCGGACGGCGCGACTGCGAGCGCACCGATGGAGCCTGTCGGTTGGTCATTGTTAGGTTGATCATCAAAGATGGGATTCCAAGTGCGGCCGAAGTCGGTCGTCTTCCAAACCCCGCCGTTGTTTGGCGCCATGTAGAAGACATTTGGCTGACCCGGAACCCCGGAAATCGCAACGGTACGGCCGCCGCGAAACGGGCCGATCAGGCGCCAGTGAAGTTCCTGGTACATGGATGGATCATATTGCTGGGCGGAGAGCGCGAAAGGAAGAAGCAAAAGGCAGAGCGAGGCAGGCAGAATCCACAAGAGGCGCTTGTTCACGTTTGATCCTCAAAGAGAGGTAAGAATAAACCACGGTGGCGGGGAATGGACAGCCCAGCCGGATGCGCCTGGTCAAAAAGAAAACCCGCCCTCCGGAAATCGAAGGGCGGGCTCAGTGCCTTTCTTAAGGTCAAATCTTAATGGCTTTCAGCCGCCTTCTCCGCTGGTTTCTTGGCGGCCGCGGGAGCAGCGGCGGCTTTTGGCTTCCAGAAGTCCGGGTCTGCCTTGATCCAATCTTCACCCACGTAGCTCATGCGTGGATTAATCGCGAACAGGTTGGTCTGGCTCGATTCAATGGCTCGGGCCGACAACTCGCCGAGCTTCTTCATGCCTTCTTCGCCCATGGCCGCTTCAAAGTCCTTGTTCTCCATAAGGTTCTTGTCAACCTCGGCCAACGATTTCATGGGGCTAAAGATGATGTAGGTGGTGTCGGGCAATCCATAGACCGCCGAATAGGCTGCCCAGTGGGCGTCGGGGATTTTCTTGTACGCCTCCTTTACCAGCTTCACGATTTCGTCCCAATCCTTGTCATGGCCGTGCTTAACCTGCCAGGCCGAGATTTCGAAGTAGCGCATGTGGGCGATGTCCACTTCGGGACGGAAGCTGCTTTCCTCGCTGAAGGCGAGCACAGCGCCGTCGGTCTCGCTCAAGAGATCGCCATCCGCCGCCCAGGCGCGGTCCAGGGCAGAGGACAAGACTTTATCTTTCTCGGTTGCACGCGTGTCTTTTTCCCACGCTTCAAACGAATCGTAGCCGGTAAAAAAGAGCGCGCGATTTTTACCGGAAAGAGATTCCACGGCCAGATAGTGGGTCGGCCACTTGGCATGCATCATGGCCTGCACGAACGCGCTTTCGGTTTTTTCATGTTGGGTGCCGGATTTCCCCGGCTTGGTATATTCCCGTCCGACCACCAGGATCTTGGGCGGCATATGGCCCATGGACTTGTCCTGGGCAGCAACGGGCACGGATATTCCGATAGGCAGCAAAAACAACAGGGCGAGCATCGCCCCTGCGATTCTGTTCATGGTTGACCTCCTCGGTCGCACGATGGGATTGACTTTCTTTTCCCGACTTGGAAAACGGATCATTGTACGCCGCTCTCGCGGTTTCGCAACCCTGTGCAATCGTCTTTCAGCGGAACACCAGCCCTCTGCCACAGCAGCGTCATGACGGATGGTCTTCAACCCCTTATCCGCGCTTCAGCCGGGAGAAAGCAACCGTTACGGCATTATTATCGGACAGCCGAGGTAGAAGCAGCGGGTGCGCTCGCGAAATAGCGCCGCAATGCGTCCAGCCAGTGGGGCATCTGCATGTTGTAAGCGTGCAGGCTGTCTGGCGACAGAACGGAGTAGGGGGGACGTCGCGCCGGACGCGGAAATTCGGCTGTGGTTACCGGCTTGACCGCGGTCGTCATTCCGGACAGGCGCACGATCTCCCTGGCGAAGTCGTACCAGGTACAGTTGCCGGAATTGGTGACGTGTATGATCCCGCGAGCGGATGCTTGGCAAAGCTGAACGAGGGCGGATGCGAGATCACGCGTGAAAGTGGGGCTGCCGCGCTGATCGTTCACCACGGAAATCTCGGGACGCGTGGACGCCAGCTTCAAAATCGTTGCGGGAAAACACTTGCCTCCGTGCCCGAACAGCCAGGAGGTCCGGGCGATGCAGACATCGGGCAGGATCTCGATGAGCCGTTCCTCGGCCCGGGCTTTAGTCTCGCCATAAACGCTGGTGGGATTTCTGACGTCGGTGGTTTGGTACGGCGAGCTCTTGCTGCCATCAAAAACGTAGTCGCTGCTCAGGAACAACAGGCGCGATCCGGCTTCGCGGGCCGCCCGCGCCACGTTGACGGCACCCTCGTAATTTACCGCGAAGGCCAGCTCGCGGTCAGATTCGCAGCCATCCACGTCGGTGTAGGCGGCGGACAGGATGACCCAGTCGGGACGGGAATCGCGAATTACATCGCGAACGCGGGCGTGATCTCGCAGGTCGGCGTCTTTAGCAGACAGCGCGGTCAGTTGCTCGCCGCTCAGTTCCCGAGCCAGTTCCTGGCCGAGCAGTCCGGAGGCTCCGAATAGCGTGACGCGCATAGCGGCATTGTAACTGGGAAGTGCGCGGACACCCGCTATCAGGGCAACCGACCCCGCCTTACGGCGCGGCTGAATCCGCGCCCCGGCCAAACAAAAGCAAACCCTCGAACTTTCTTCGAGGTACTACTCCGTCGCGGTGGGTTGCGGGGTTCGCGCCCGCCGCCGAAGTGCATGCAGGATGAGCGATCCGCTGATGCCGAAGCAGAACACGGCGGCAAACGCCACCAGGTCCAGCATGCGTCCCGACAAGCGGAGATAATCCGCGAACAATGAAACCATGGCGCAGAGAATGCCGAGGACGTTAAGCCAAAGGGGGGAATGAACGTGCGGAAGTTCGCGGCGAAAGCGAACCTGAAGGAGCAAAGCGGCCAGTCCGATGGCCGACACCACGACCAAGGCTACCGGACTGAAAAAAGCTTGCGGCCCGGTATAGATCACGATCAGTGCGAGCGCCAGAAGGAGTAGACCCGAAGCAATCACCGTCCATCGGCGCGCACCCTTGAACTGGGGCTCGGATTGGGGTTGGGACGCGGAACTCATCACCGGGCAACCTGTCTGCGGTTGTGCATTTTGCCATTGTACGTCCGGCTTTTCTTCTCCGCTCAGGCATTGCTGGGCATCCATTCCGCTGGGCGATGCTCGCCGTGCGACATGGCATAGAGGACGAGTTCCACGCGGCTCGAAGTTCCAACCTTGTCAAAGATGCGGAGCAGATATTTCTTGATCGTGTGTTCGCTGAGCCCCAGTTCGGCGGCGACTCCGCGGTTGGTCAAGCCGTCGGCCACGAGCGCAACCACCTGCTCTTCGCGAGGCGTCAGCAAGGACCGGCCATTGGAGTTGACCACACGGAGCGTGGGCACCTCCGACAGAGCATCCAAGACATAATTCATTTGCTGGCTGTTGATCCAAACCTCTCCCCGAAAAACGCAGTGAATGCACTTGCAGAGCATCGGGAACGGAGTGTGGGTAAAAAGAAAAATTCCCTTCGCTCCCGCCCGCAAGGCATTCACCACCAGTTCGCGGTCATCGTTCTCGGCTAACAAAACGGGCGCAACCTTCGGGTAAGAGATCCGCAACCAGCGCAACAGGCCCAAATCCGGCAAGTGGTTCCCGGCAATCAGGGCCACGTCGGCGGGATTGGATTGCAGGAAGTTGTCGAGGGCAGAGGTCTCCAGAGCGACGGAGGATACCTCAAAGTCCCGCCGACTTTTCAACGCTCGCGTCAGCAGTTGCGATTGAATAGGACTTGAATCGGCGACCACAACTTGCACCGTTTCGCTTGTTGCGGGTCGAGTTGCGGTGGACGGTTTGGCGAGACAAATGGTTTTCACGTTCCTATCATGCCCAAAAGCGCAGGGACCGTATGTAGGCCCCATCACACTGCGTTGGTGATGAATATCTCCCTCCCTGCCTACTTTCGACGGGCTCCTCTGGTGCACACAATCAGCGGCATCCCGCTCTACTGCGGCGAGCACTTGTGGGGGGAAACCCAAGCCTGGCAGCCCCTCTGCTGATTTCGTCACCTTTCCGGTCCCCGCAACGAGCCCGGTACCGCGGTGGACAGTACCTTCTAAGTCTTGTTGCGCTGGGAACGCAACGATACCTTCGTGCCAACAGCTCAAACGCTCGAGCTGCCTAGTTCGCCGTTCCGAGCAGCGGTGAGAGCCGGAGATGAATGTATTTGCCAAACATGTCGTTCTAGGAGCTGCGGGCATGCTCATCCTGCAGCCAGCCGTGGTTACCTCCGCTCAGACTGTTCCAACGCCTGCTTCGGCACCGGAACCTGCTCCGCCAACCGGCAAGATGGGGACGGCGGAGAGCTCGCAGAACCGGGACCGGCCGGACATGGGCAGTTCCAGCAACGGAGCGATCACACAGCCCGGAAAGGCGGGTGGCAAGGGAGATCCTGCATTCGGAGGGGAACGCCACCCGCTTTATCGGCTTACGAGATCGGACACGGTGGATGTGAATTTCACTTTTTCTCCCGACTTCAATCAGACCTTGACCGTGCAACCCGATGGTTTCGTAGCCCTAAAAGGCGCAGGCGCGTTGTTGGCCGAAGGACTGACAGTCCCCGAGATGCAGCAGGCTGTTGTCTACGCCTACCGTGGCTTTCTGCACGACCCCGAGGTCACCGTGACCTTAAAGGATTTTGACAAGCCTTATTTCCTTGCTTCGGGAGAGGTGGCACGGCCTGGAAAGTACGAGCTGCGAGGGGATCTTACGGTAAATGAGGCGGTGGCGATCGCGGGCGGATTCACGCAGCAAGCCCGGCATTCGCAGGTCGTGTTGTTTCGGCGGATCTCGGCGTACGTCGCCGAATCTCACGTGCTTGACTTGAAGAAAATGCTGGATTCCCGTGATCTTCGCGAAGATCTTCACCTTCAGCCGGGCGACTTTATCTTTGTGCCGCAAAGCCGGATTTCAAAGATCCGCAAATATGTTCCGACCAGCTCCATGAGCTGGTATATGAGTCCATCGCAGTATTAGGAAGGAGTGGCAGCGTTCACTGATTGCGCCACAAAAATCTGGCGGATTGCACGAGATCTCGCCGGGTCTGATCGCTCGCCGTATGACCCATGTCCGCCGAACTGACCGGAAATTCGCGCACCTCTGTTTCCTCTGCGCCCCGCGCGCCCACGCCCCGTGAACTCGCGGCCACGCTGTTCCGGCGTCCGCGGCTGGTAGCGGGTGCATTCGTGCTGGCATCGCTGGCGACGATGCTTTGCGTGTTCCTCTCGGCGCGCTATGAATCGCATTTCCAGGTTCTGCTGCGGCGGGGCCGCTTTGATCCCCTGATCTCTTCCGAGCCTCCCAGCACCATGGATTTCACCCGGCCCGATATTACCGAGGAAGAACTCAATTCCGAAGTCGAGCTTCTGCGCGACGAAGATCTACTCAAGCAGGTTGTCAAAATGGCACGACTGGTCCCTGCGGACGTTCCGGATCTCGAGCGCCCAGCCGAAATCGAACATGCCGTTCGCAAGCTGTCGCGACGCTTGGATGTCGAAGCTCTGAAGAAATCAAACCTCATCCGGGTCCGCTACAAGGACACGAGTCCGGAACGGGCCGCCCGCATACTCTCGGCACTTTCCGCCCTCTACGTGCAAAGGCACACCAAGCTGCAGCGGCCTCCGGGGGAGATCCTGTTTTTCGATCAGCAAACCGCAGCCTACGAAAAGAGATTGCATCAGTCCGAAGCCGAACTCGTGCATTTCACTCGCGCCCGGGGAGTGGTTGCAGCGGCGCTGGAACGGGATATCGCGTTGCAGAAATTGGGGGAAGCAGACGCGGGGTACCGCCAGATCGATCAGGATCGGGTCGAGACCGAGCGCCGGATTTCGTCGTTGCGCGAACAGCTTAAGTCGTTTCCTTCCCGGTCGGTCACCCTTAAGCGTTGGGCCGACAATCCAGAAGTTCTGGAAAAGATGAAAACTCATCTCCTGGAGCTGCAATTGAAGCGCACCGAGCTTCTTAGTCGTTTTGAGCCTTCTTACAGACTGGTGCAGGAAATCGAGCAGCAAATCGCGGAAACTCGCGCGTCGATTGCAGCGGAAGCGCTTACTCCAGTACGCGATGAAACTACCGACAAGGATCCAAATTACGAGTGGGCCCGCATGGAGATGGAGAAGGCGCAGGTGCAGTGGGACGGCCTGCGGGCAAGGCAATCCGCCGCTTTCACCCAGGTGGCATCCCTGCGCACGTTTGCCCAGCAGTTGCAATCCGAGGCGGTGGATCAGCAGGATCTGCTGCGCACCGCCAAGGCCGAGGAAGACAACTACCTGCTCTACCTTCACAAACGCGAGGAGGCACGCATCGGCGATGCGCTCGACGAACGCCGCATTCTCAATGTAGCCATCGTGGAGGCGCCCGTGGCCGCGGCGCTGCCCGAGCACTCCTTGTTCCTTTATCTGTTGCTCGCTTTCGGACTGGCCCTGGGGTTCAGCGTCGGCATCGCCTTTACGACAGAGTACTTTGATCCTACGATCCGCACTCCCGCCGAAGCTTATGGCCTCCTGGAGGTTCCGGTACTGGCGTGGCTGCCCGCGCCTGGAAGCGCCGTCCCGTCTATATCTCAGATGGGCCGGGCCAAGGTGGTGGTCCAGTGAGCACTGTGCGTGAGCTTCTGGCCGCAACACCAGCTGCCTCTAAACCGCACGTAACGCCGATTCGCGAGCAATTTCAGCAAGCGATGTTCTCTCCGGCGGCGTCCGTTCACGACGAGCAGATCCATGCTCTGGTTCAGCAACTTTTCTTCAGGCTCCGATCGGGGCCGGTGCGCCACGTCGGATTCTGCCCGGTTGAACCAGCGACTGCGACTGCGACACTATGCCTCAAGGTCGCCCAAGTTCTGGCTGAAGAAGACAGATACGACGTTGGGCTCATTGACGCCCACGTGGACCCAGTCCTCCTGCAAACTCATCTGCAGATTCCGTCCCCCCACCGTGCAGAGCCCACCTGGGCAATCGGGTCGCGTCTGTGGATGGTCCCTCGCCAGAGTTGGCAACCGGACGCCCGCGGACAGCGGATCACGGATCAGCACCTATCGCGGCTTCGTGAACTCACGACCGAGTTCGACTTTTCCATTCTGTGGTGTGCTGCGGCCTCCTGGCTCACGGCGAGCATTGGCCAGGCCTGCGACGGGCTGGTGCTGGTGCTGACCGCCAATAAGACAAGGCGGCTCGTCGCCGCTCAAATCAAGAACCAGCTGAGCAAGGCACAAGTTCCTCTGCTCGGAACTGTGCTTGCGGAACGCCGTTTTCCTGTGCCGCAAGGCCTCTATCGGAGTCTGTGAATCTTATGGGCGAATTGGCCACAAACCGACAATGGGACACCGGGCCCAAAGATTTGCCCTCGCAGTATGCCCGAATGATTCCTGGGACCTCCGCGATACTACCTTCCCGCTCCGAGCCGGCGCCAGCCGCGCCAGCGGCCGATGCCATCCCCACACATCCGGTCAATGCCATCGACGAATCCAACGCGAGATCCGCTCCCGCGCGACCGCTGACTCAACCACCTCTAACCCAGCCCGGCGTTGATCGATTCACGCTTTGCGAGTTGGTGGCTGCCGACTTTGTCGTTTTGGTCACAGTGTGCATCGCGTTGTCGCTGTTCTCTCCTGCCTGGGGCCTACCGTGGCCTTATCTGCCGATTTTTGCCGTTCTGGTGACGCTGTTTGGCCTTTCCGAAGGGATCTACAAACATGCCGGGGACCCATCTCCAGCGCGAATCGTCCCAGCGCTGGCGAGGTCAACGCTGTTCGCGACTGGGCTGGTGTTCATCGCCGCCTGGGACGGCATGCGCCCGCTCGCCGCCGCCAGAATATTCGCCAGCAGCCTGGCCGGACTCGCGCTGTTGCGCCGGTTGCGGCAGGTGGTATGGAGACGGCGGCGGCGCCAAACAGAAGCGCGCAAGATTCTCATCATTGGCGGGGGGCCGGTCGCTCGCTCCATCGCCCGGGCACTGCGCAATGATCCTCTCCACCGGGCAACCGTCTGTGGCTTCGTGGATGACGACCAACCCCTTTCCCCGGTGGTCTTGGGGCGAATCGCGGATCTTGATTGGCTTGCCCGCGCGGAATTCATCGATGAGGTCATCCTCGCCCTTCCCGGTCAGCCCGTCCAAACGCGAGAAGCTGCCGAGGCCGCGTTCCGCAACCACCTGGACATTCGTGCCGTGCCCGATCTTCCCCCCGGGCCGTGGCCCGACTCCGGCGTCGATCGCATTGGAGAAGTGCCGGTCGTAACCCTCCACCGCGAACCGTTGCCTAGCGCCGCCCTGTTTCTGAAGCGCTTCCTGGATGTCACCGGTGCGATGTTCGGTCTGGTCTTGGCCAGCCCTTTAATGGCGGTTGTGGCGCTCCTCATCCGGATGGACTCACCCGGTCCAGTCTTTTACTTCGCGGAACGCACCGGTGCCAAAGGCCGTCGCTTCCGTTGTTACAAGTTTCGCTCCATGGTGACCGATGCCGCACACCTCAAGGAGGATCTGCGCGCTCGTAACCAGAGACAAGGCCCGATTTTCAAACTTGACGACGACCCCCGTGTCACTCGCATTGGACGTATGCTCCGCCGCTACAGCCTTGACGAACTGCCACAGCTCTGGAATGTGTTGTGCGGGGAGATGAGCCTGGTCGGACCGCGTCCGCATCCCGTCGACGAGGTCAACCATTACGAACTTCACCAGTTCCGGCGCCTGGACGTGAAACCCGGCATTACCGGTCTTTGGCAGATCACGGCGCGCGACTGTCCCTCGTTCGAACTCAACATGCACCTTGATCTCACCTACATCGAGAACTGGAGTCTGCGCCTGGACCTGCGCATCCTCGC
>Ga0209415_10005955_pt1 | contig 21806 bp, 15 predicted proteins | sample PeaSoiSIISIP2007_FD_187696 | JGI IMG/M metagenome (GOLD analysis project Ga0209415, IMG submission 187696) | Peat soil microbial communities from Weissenstadt, Germany - SII-SIP-2007 (SPAdes) (version 2) | ecosystem: Environmental > Terrestrial > Soil > Wetlands > Peat | place: Germany... | reverse complement strand
CGACCTGGCACGGTTGTGGAAGAAGGGCGTGGTGCTGAGCACGCTTGCTTCGCCCGGCTTCGTCGCGGGCCCGGCCGTGGCCTGGGTGGCGCTATTGGCCGCGGCGCTGCTGATTCCGCTCGGGCCGGCCGGCGGCGTAATCAGTTTCAAGGGGGACGTGCTGCTGCTTGTCTACCTGCTCGCGGTCGCAAGATTCTGCATGGCGTGGGCCGCGCTTGAGGTGGGCTCCTCCTTCGAGGGCATGGGCGCCGCGCGGGAGGTGAGCTACGGGGTGCTGGCGGAGGTTGCGCTCATAACGGCGGTGCTGTCGCTAAGCGTCCAATCTGGGAGCGTCACGCTGGCGACTATGCTGGCGCCGTCGGTGGGAGCCGCAGCGGCTCTGTTGGCAGCGGGGTTCTTCGTGGTGCTGCTCGCAGAAAACTGCCGCGTGCCCTTTGACGACCCCAACACCCACCTGGAGCTGACGATGATTCACGAAGTGATGGCACTGGATCACAGCGGGCCCCCGCTCGCGGCAATTCTTCACGGGGCATCGATGAAGCTGCTGCTCTTTGCCGTTCTCCTGAGCGAATCGGTGCTGCCGATCGGACGATTGGCCCCGCTCGCGGCCGGCGCCGCGCTGGCGGGAGCGGTGCTCGCGGTGACCGTTGGCCTGGGACTGGTGGAATCGCTGCTTGCGCGCTTTGCATACCGCCGCGTGCCGCTTCTGCTGACAACCGCCTTCCTGTTGTGCCTCTTTGCCTTGCTGCTGGCATGGAAAGGGAGGGCTGGATGACGGAGTCCGTGAACCTTTTGATCGGCCTTGCGATGGGCTTGAACCTGCTCGCACTCGGCAGTAGCCGGATGCCTTCCGTCATCCGCATCGTGGCGACGCAGGGCGTGGCGCTCGGGCTGATACCGTTCCTGATGGAGGATCATTTTGGCTGGCTGGTCGCGCTTGTGGCGGCGGGCACGGTGATGGTGAAGGGATTTGTGATTCCCAATCTTCTCCATCGGGCGATGCGGACCGCAAAGATCGACCGCGAAAACGAACCGTTCATCGGGTTCGTGCCCTCACTTCTGCTGGGGGCCGGCGGGACGATAGCGGCGGTCGCCGGCACGCGCCTGTTGCCGTTGCTGGCCGAACATGCCGGCACGCTGCTTGTGCCGGGCGCGCTGGCCTCGATGTTTACCGGGTTCATCTTGCTTATCGGCCGGGTGAAGGCGATTTCGCAGGTCTGTGGCTATCTGATTCTGGAGAACGGCATCTACCTTTTTGGCCTGCTGCTGATCCACTCGACTCCGCTGCTCGTGGAGTCGGGCATCCTTCTGGATCTCACGGTGGCGGTGTTTGTGATCGGAATCATCATGGACCGCATCCAGCGGGCGTTTGACTCGCTGGACACCCGCAAACTCTCCGTGCTTCGAGAATGAGGGAACTTCTGCTCATCTTGATTCCCGCCGCCGGGGCGGCGGTGGCTGCGATCTGGCCGAGCGAGCGAACGCGCCCATGGTTGCTGCCCGCGGTGGGCCTAGTCCACACGGGGTTCGCCTTCTGGCTGCTGATGCGTCCGCCAGCCGTCGCACCTGGTGCGTGGTTGGGATTCGACCCGCTTGCGCGGGCCGTGTTGCCGGTGGTGTCGCTCTTGTTTCTCGTCTGTGCGGCATATGCGGTGCCCTACCTCCGCGTGCGCCCGGAGCGCCGCAATCGTGTGTTTGTTGCCTCGCTGCTCGCGGTGCTGGGTTTACTGAGCGCAGCCCACCAGGCTCGCCACCTAGGATTGCTGTGGATCACGACGGAGGCGGTCACGCTCGCGACGGTGCCGCTGCTGCATTTCAACGGGACACCGCGGGCATTCGAGGCCACCTGGAAATACCTGCTGATCGGCGGCGTGGGCATCGCCTTTTCATTGCTGGGATCCTTTTGCCTGGGCTACGCATCGCTGCGTGGAGGGGGTTCCGGGGACCTGACGTTTACCGCGCTGGCGGCGCAGGGCGCAGCGTTGTCGCGTCCGTGGGCCTTGATCGCGTGGGTACTGCTGCTCGTCGGTTACGGCACAAAGATGGGCTTGGCCCCGATGCACACGTGGAAGCCCGACGCTTATGGCGAAGCACCGAGCATCGTGGGCGCGATTCTCGCCGGCGGCGTCACCACCGTGGCCTTCACCGCGATCTTGCGCGTGCGGGCCGTGGTGGATGCAGCCGGCGCAGGCGCGGTGGCGGGTCGGACGTTGCTCGCAATCGGGTTGTTTTCGATGCTCGTCGCGGCATTGCTGGTGCTGGTTACAAGGGATTTCAAACGCATGCTCGCTTATTCGAGCGTCGAGCACATGGGCATTCTCGTCGTCGGCGCGGCGTTCGGCGCTGCGGGGACATGGGCGGCATTGTTTCATGTCTGGAGCAACAGCTTGACGAAAGGCGCGCTTTTCCTGAGCGCGGGAAACATCCGCCGCGCCGCCGGTGCGCGGACGATAGACGAGGTCAGCGGCATGACGGCTGTGACGCCGCAATCGGCGGCAATCTTCGTGACCGGAATATTTGCGGTCACAGCGTGCCCGCCCTTTGGCCCGTTCTTCAGCATATTGCGTGTGCTTCGGTCGGGCGTCGAGACAGGGCACAGCACGGCGGCAGGATTATTTCTGGGGGGCCTCTTGTTCGTATTCTTCGGGCTGACGCGCCTCGCGCTCGCGATAGTCGATGGTCGGCCACGCGTGGTATCAATGGCTGCGGTCAATCGTTTCCCGGAAACCGCAAGCTTCGTCATTCCGCCTCTCGTGTTGCTTGGGTTGTCGTTGTGGCTGGGTCTCGCGACGCCACCGATCCTGAAACACGCGTGGGATGGCGCTGTCCAGTCTCTTTTCCCCGGGCAATGAACTTTTCCCCTGAGGTGTTCCTTTCCTTGTCGCTCTGGGGGTATGCGCTCGGAGCGGGGGGCGGTTTGTTGCTCCTGCGACGAGAACGGCTAGGAAACCTGCTCTGCTTCGGCGTGGCGGCGTTCTCCGCGCTGAACGGGCTGCTGGCGGCGCTGCTTTTTCTCGCGGGCGGCGCAGGTGCGGCCACGCCGGGATTCGAGCTGTTCCCCGCGCCGCTTCCCTACGTGCACATCTCGGTCCGGCTCGATCCGCTCAGCGCGTTCTTCCTGCTGCTCGTTTCGCTGCTGACCCTCGCCATCGGGATATATTCGCTCGGGTATGCGCGCGGCTACTTTGGACGAAAGAATGTCGGTGTGCTCGGCGCCCTCTTCAATGCGTTGGTGTTGGCTACCACGCTCTTGGTAACCGCCGACAATATCTGGCTGTTCCTCATCGGGTGGGAGCTCATGGCACTCGCCGCTTACTGCCTCGTCAGCTTCGAGCACGAGAAGGCGGAGACGCGCCAGGCTGGGGTGCTCTTCTTCATCATGTCGCACATCGATGCCGTATGCATCATCATCGGATTTCTGCTGCTGTATCAAGCGGCGGGCGACTACGGGTTTGGCAGCCTGCATGCCATCGGTGCGAGGATGACGCCCGGGCGCCGCGATAGTGCATTCCTGCTGTTCTTGGTGGGCTTTGGGATCAAGGCCGGCGTCGTGCCGCTGCACATCTGGCTGCCGGCCGCGCACCCGGTCGCACCCAGCAACGTGTCGGCGTTTATGTCCGGCGTGGTGATCAAGACCGGCATATACGGGCTTGCGCGCGTGACCTTCGATTTCCTCGGCGCGCCGCCTCTGTGGTGGGGCGTTACGGTGCTCACGGTCGGCACAATTTCCGCGGTACTCGGTGTGCTTTACGCGCTGATGGAGCACGACCTCAAGCGGCTCCTGGCGTATCACAGCATCGAAAATATCGGGATAATTCTCATGGGCCTCGGTGCGGCGCTGATATTTCTGCACACGGGCCATCCGCTGCTGGCGACTCTCGCGCTTGTCGCGGGGCTCTATCACACGATCAACCATGCCGTGTTCAAGGGCCTGCTTTTCCTCGGCGCGGGCGCCGTGCTGCACGCAACCCACACCCGCAACATGGAGGAAATGGGCGGGCTGATCAGCCGGATGCCGCAAACGGCGCTCTTCTTCCTCATTGGCGCTGTGGCCATCTCCGCGCTGCCGCCGCTAAACGGTTTCGTCAGCGAATGGCTGACCTACCAAGCCCTGCTTCAAGGCTTCGGCACCACCGACAGCCTAATGCGACTGATTTTTCCACTGAGTGGCGCGATGCTGGCCCTGACGAGCGCATTGGCGGCGGCCTGCTTCGTCAAGGCATTCGGCATCACGTTTCTCGCCCAGCCCCGCAGTGAGCGCGCCGCGCAGGCGCACGAAGCCGCGCCAACGATGCTCGTCGGCATGGGATTGCTGGCTGGGGCGTGCATAGCGCTGGGTCTCTTCCCGGTTCTTTTCGTCCGACTGCTGGACCCGCTGACCCAGCAACTCACTGGGCAGCAAGTCAGCGGACAGCTCAGCGCGGCCCATGGTCTCGTGTTGACGTCGCTGACCGAAAGGAGCGGCACGGTGTCTACGCTGGGCCTTTCGCTGCTGGGGCTGTGCCTGCTGCCGATTCCGTTCGCGCTGTCGTGGGTCTTCGGGCGTGGGACAAGAGTCCGGGTCGGTCCGACGTGGGACTGCGGCCAGCGCACCCTGACGCCACGGATGGAATACACGGCGACCGGCTTTTCGAAGTCGATTCGCATGGTGTTCAAAGCGCTCTTCCGGCCGCACCGCGAGGTGCAGCGCGAATACGATTTTTCGCCTTACTTCGCCAAGACCCTCCGGTTTGACAGCCATGTGGAGGAAGTTTTCGAGCAACAAATCTACCGGCCGGTGCGGGTGATGATTCTGCGTGCGTCGCGGCGGGTGCGCGCGCTGCAGGCAGGCAGCATTCACGCCTACCTGCTTTACATTTTCGGCACGCTCGTGCTGCTGCTGCTGCTGTTGGCCACATGAACCCCGATCCTCTTGCCGTCCTCGCGCAAACCGTGCTCCTGATCGTGCTGGCGCCGTTGCTGAGCGGCCTGATCAAGAACTGGAAGGCCAAGCTCCAGAACCGGCGCGGCGCGCGCATCTGGCAGCCGTATCTCGACTTTGTGAAGTATCTGCGCAAAGACATGGTGATTTCAGAACACGCCTCGTGGATCTTCCGCGTTGCGCCGTGGGTGATCTTTCTCACAGCGCTTGTGGCCGGGCTGATGGTGCCGTTGGTCACGGCGCAAGCGCCGCTGGGGCTGTTTGGAGGTGCGCTCGCGGTGGTGGGGGTGCTGGCGCTGGGCCGGTTTTTCATGGCGTTGGGCGGTCTCGACCCGGCGACCACGTTCGGCGGCATGGGCAGTAGTCGCGAAATGACCATTGCCGCCCTCGCCGAGCCGGCGATGATGCTCGCAATCTTCACCGTGGCGACGATGGCGGGTTCAACGAATCTCGGCCAAATCGTCTTGGCGGAACAGGAACCCGGCTGGAAGTTTCTCGATGCGCCGCACGCCTTGGCGTTTGCCGCGATGTTCATCGTGCTGCTCGCCGAGACGGGACGCATCCCGGTGGACAACCCATCCACGCACCTGGAGCTGACGATGATTCACGAGGCGATGGCTTTGGAGTACTCCGGCCGGAGCCTCGCGTTCGTGGAATGGGGCGCGGCGATAAAGCAGCTCGTGCTCATGGCACTACTTGCGAACCTGTTTTTCCCGCTGGGCCTTGCACCTGGCGTCACACTCGCGTCCTTCGGAGCCGGTCTGGCGTTCCTCGCCGCGAAGCTGCTAGTCCTGGCGGGCGCGGTGGTGTTGGTCGAGTTCACCAACTCCAAGCTGCGCCTGTTTCGCGTCCCGGACCTGCTGAGCGCCGCGTTCATGCTGGGCACGCTGGCGCTGGTTTCCACGTTTCTCTTTCGATGAATCTGCCCTCCATTGAAATCAGCTCACGGCTAATCACGCTGCTCGCCACGCTCATGCTGATGCTTCAGCTCCTGCTTGTGGTGCAGCGGATGCTCATCTCTAACATCCGGCTCTTCGCCCTCCAATCGCTGCTCCTCGCTGTCATAGCTGCTGTCGTTGCCTATGTCTACGGCGCGTGGCACGTCCTGTTTGTTGCGGTGCTGACGTTGCTGGGTAAGGTGATCTTCCTCCCGTGGCTGCTTCAGCGACTGGTGCGCCGGATCAAGATCGAAGAGGAAATCCACCCGTTTCTGGGCATGCCCGCCTCGATGCTCATCTGCGGCGCACTGACCGTGCTGTCCTACGTCGTCGCTCGGCCGTTCACATCGCTGGCCCGGTTGGGCAACAACACGCTCCCCGTCGCCCTCGCGCTTCTGCTGACGGGCTTGTTCCTGATGATCAATCGACGCAAAGCGATCACGCAGGTGCTGGCGCTCCTCACGACCGAGAACGGCATGATGCTCGCGGCGATCGCGCTCACGACCTACGGCATGCCGCTGGTGGTGGAGATCGGAATATTCTTTGACGTGGTCGTCGCTGTGATGGTCTTGGGCATCCTGGTGTTTCGAATTCGCGAGTCGTTCGACTCGATGGACGTGAGCAAGTTGAACGAGCTGAAGGGGTGACCCATGCTGCTTACCTCCATACTGCTGATCCCGCTGGTCGTCGCGCTCCTCTGCCTGGTCGCGCGGCAGAGGATTTTGCTGACGGCGCTCAATATCTCGGGGTTCGCGATCGGCCTCGTGCTGGGCTTGAAACTTTTCCGCACGGTGCTTGCCCGGGAAGGCGCGGCCGTGACGGAGTGGGGGGAGTTCTTGCGGGCCGACGCGCTCAGCGCGTGGATGGTGCTGCTCATCTCTGTGGTTTCTCTGGCGACGGCTCTCTACGCAGTAAGCTACTTCCGGCGTGACTTGGCTGCGGGTGAGGTGACCGCGCCGAGGGTGCGGGAATTCTACGTGCTTACACCCCTGTTTGCGGCAGGTATGCTTCTCGTAGTCTTAGCGAATAACCTCGGTGTGATGTGGGCGGCCGTCGAGATCACCGCGCTGTCCTCAGTGCTGCTGGTGGCGCTCTACAACCACACCACGTCGCTCGAAGCCGCATGGAAATACATCATGCTCGGCAGCGTGGGCTTGGTGCTGGCGCTCTTCGGGACGATCTTCGCCTATGCCGCGGCCGTCGGCCCGTCCGCCGGAATGGCGCTGCCCAGTTTCAACTGGTCGCGTCTGCTGGAGATGGCGCCGCAACTGGACCAAAAGCTGGTGAAACTCTCCTTCATCTTCGTGCTCGTCGGCTACGGCACTAAGGCCGGCCTCGCGCCGATGCACACCTGGCTGCCGGACGCGCACAGCGAAGCGCCGTCGCCCACGAGCGCGATGCTCTCCGGCGTATCGTTGAAAATCGCCGTCTATGCGCTGCTGCGCTTTCACATTCTCAGCGCGGCGTGTCTGGGCGGGGAGTTCAGCCAGCACCTGCTTCTCGGCTTCGGGCTGTGCTCAATGGCGCTGGCCGGGCCGTTCATCCTGACGCAGAAGAACCTCAAGCGGATGCTCGCGTATTCGAGCCTAGAGCACGTCGGATTGATCTGCGCGGCCATCGGGGTGAACGCCCCGCTCACTGTCTTGGGCGCGCTGCTTCACATGGGCTACCACGCGCTAACCAAGCCAGTGCTATTTTTCGCGGCCGGAAACGTTCAACAGCACTATCACACACTCGATTTCCGCCGCATCGGCGGCGGGTTGGCGCACAGCATGCCCGCGACCGCCCTCGTGCTGGGCGTGGGCGCCGTCGCGGTGAGCGGGCTGCCGCCGTTCGGGCTGTTCGTGAGCGAACTGACAATCCTGGCAGGCGGGTTTGCCTCAGGGAACGCGTGGGTGAGCGGGGTGATGCTGGCCTCGCTCCTCTTGGTCTTCTGCGGCGTGCTGATCAAGCTGGCGAGACTCATCCTCGGCCCGGCCCGCGCCGCTGCCCCGCCACGCGAACCTGTGGCAGCCGGCCGCACCGTGGCGATGAGCCTGCCGCTCGCTGCGTTGCTCTTGTTTTCGCTCTGGGTGCCGGGTTCCCTCCTGCAGCTGCTTGAACTGGCGGCCAACATCATTCGCAGAACGCCATGAACCTGCTCCCCGAGCTCCGCTCCATCCTCGACGAAGTGACGCAGCGCTTCGGCACGCAGATCCGGCACGCCCCCGCGACGCAGCCGGACGAACTCTACCTGCTCGCGCCGCTGGAACTCGCCGGTGCGCTCTGCTCGACGTTCTACAGGAAATACCACGGCCGGCTGGCCGGTGTGTTCGCCGAGGACGCCCGGGCCGGGGAGCATGCGTTCTTCGTGTATTATGTCTATGCGCTCGACGGCGTGCGCGGCTTCGTCCTCGTGCGCGTGCCGATTCTGCCGGAGAATCCCGAGATGAACTCTGTGACCAACGCCGTGCCCGCGGCGAACTGGCAAGAGCGTGAGATCCAGGACTTATTCGGCATCAAACTGATCGGCCATCCCAACCCGCGGCGTTGCGTGCTGCATGACGACTGGCCGGAAGTCTATCCGCTTCGCAAGGACTTCGATTTGCACAGCAAGCTGCCGCCTTTCACGGGCGTGCGGCACAAGTTTCGCGAGGTCGAGGGTGAGGCCGTGTTTCAAGTTCCCGTGGGACCGGTGCATGCCGGCATCATAGAGCCAGGTCACTTTCTCTTCAGCGTCGCGGGTGAGCCGGTGCTCTATTTGCAGCTTCGGATGTTTTACGTCCACAAAGGCATAGAGAAACTTTTCGAGAACCTGCCCATTCATCATTGCGTGCGGCTGGCTGAGAGCATTTCCGGCGATTCCGGCTTCGCGCATGCGGTCGCCTTCTGCCACGCCGTCGAACGTGCCGCTGGGGTCGAGGCGCCCGCGCGCGCACGCGCGCTCCGCACCCTCTGCCTCGAACTGGAGCGGCTTTACAACCATGTCGGCGACATCGGAGCGATTTGTGCGGACGTGGCGTTCATCACCGCCAATATGCACGCGATGCGGCTCAGGGAGCGTGTGCTGCGCGTCAATGAAGAGCTCACGGGCAACCGGCTGTTGCGCGGCATGGCTTGCGTCGGGGGCGTGCGGAACGATTTCGACGCCGAGCAGCTCCGCGCGCTGGCGAAGCTTGTGGACGAGTTCGAGAAGGGATTCAACGACCTCGTCGACTTGATTCGCGGTAACTCGGGAACGCGTGATCGGTTGGAGACGACCGGCGTGCTCACGCCACAAGTCGCGCTCGACCTCGGTATCGTTGGCATCGCGGGCCGAGCGTCGGGTTTCGACCACGATCTTCGCCGCGATGTTCCGCACGATTTCTACGACCAGGTGCAATTTTCCGTCCCGGTGTTCACGGAGGGGGACGTGCAGCGCCGCATGGACGTTCGCCGTGAAGAACTTCTTCAATCGTTCGGCATCATCCGACAGGTGCTGGAGAAGCTGCCCGCCGGCCCGATCAAAGCGGAGATTCACGAAGTGCCGGCTGACCGCGTCGCGATGGGCTTTGTCGAAGGCTGGCGGGGCGAGATCTTCCATTGGGTTCACACCGCGCCCGGCAACCGGCTGGCGCGCTGCAAAGTCAAAGACCCGTCGCTGCAAAACTGGCCGGCGTTGAGCGAGGCCATCATGGGTAATATCATTCCGGATTTCCCGGTCGTGAACAAGAGCTTCAACCTGTCCTATTCAGGGACGGATCGCTGACCATGTTCGAAACACTTCGGCAGAGCCTGAGAACGGGCGTCGTCACCACCAGCTATCCCGAAACGCCGGCGGAAGTTTCCAGCCGAGCGCGCGGCCGCCCGGAGATCGATTGGGAGCAATGGAAAGACGCCAGGCTCGCCGCCGCCGTCTGCCCCTCCGGCGCCATTGAATTTGTCGACGAGCCGGCAGGCAGCGCGGTCCGCCGCAATGTCGCTCTCGATCTCGGTAAATGCATCTTCTGCGGATTGTGCGCCGACGTAGACCCCGCCATCCGCATAACCAACGCTTGTGAACTTGCCGCCTGCTTGCGCGAAGACCTGCGGCATATGGCCCAGTATCGCTTGAATGACGATGGCACGCATCAGCGTCTGCTGGAGGCGCCAGGGAAACCGGAAACTCTTGATACTGTCGGCCGGCAGCTCAGGGCGAGCATCCAGTCGGTCCTCGGCCGTTCGCTGCACATCCGTCAAGTGGATGCCGGATCCTGCAACGGATGCGAAATGGAAATCCACGGACTGAACAACCCCGTCTATGACATCGAGCGTTTCGGCATTCATTTCGTCGCCTCGCCGCGCCACGCCGACATGCTTTTGGTCACCGGTCCAGTGACGCGAAATATGGAACTGGCCCTGCGCAAGACCTACGACGCCACACCCGAGCCACGACTCGTTGTCGCCGTCGGCGCGTGTGGTTGTTCGGGAGGCATCTTCGGGCGGAACTATGCCACCTGTGGCGGCGTGGACTCAGTCATCCCGGTAAACGTCTACATACCGGGCTGTCCGCCGAATCCGCATGCGCTCCTGCACGGGATCCTGCTGGCTATCGGGCGGCTCCCGCAGAAACCGTCGCGGAGAAATGACGCCGACGCCCAGGGGATCAAGCATGCGCCTGCGTGAGGAATGATTCATGGACTCGGCCCGTGGCGCCTTCGAGCAATACATGACCGTAACACGCGAGTTTATTCCATTTAGCAACGGCTCGAGCCTGAGTTGGGAAGGCGTGCCCGAATGGCCCGTATCGGAACTTGTCCGCAAGACCGCAGCCGAACTTGATCGCGGCGCCCGGCTGTGCGCCTGGTTCGGCGTGCCGGAGGACGGCGCCACGCGTCTCGTTGCTGTCATCGCGTTCGACGCTGACAACAGCATGGCAGTCGCCCGCAGCCTCCCTGCGGCCGGCCGCTATCCCTCGCTCACCCCAACGCATCCGCAGGCGCACCAGTTCGAGCGCGAGGTCTGGGAGCAACACGGCCTCGTGCCGCAGGGACATCCCTGGCTCAAGCCCGTTCGGGGAGCCGCGGGCGGGGCCCCGGCAGTCGGGGAATTCTTCCGGGTCGAGGGCCGCGAGGTGCACGAGGTCGCCGTTGGGCCGGTCCATGCCGGCGTCATCGAGCCGGGGCACTTCCGCTTCCAGTGCGCGGGCGAGGAGGTGTTGCACCTGGAGATCGCGCTCGGCTACCAGCATCGCGGCGTCGAGAGGGCGCTTGCCGGAGGCCCGCACCGCGCGACGATGAGCCAAATGGAGGCGGTGTCAGGCGATGCGACGATCGGCCACGCCACGGCATATGCATCGGTGATGGAGGCGCTTGCCGGCGAGGAGGCGCCGCTGCGCGCGCAATGGCTGCGCCTGGTCGCGCTGGAGCTCGAGCGGCTGGCGAACCACACGGGCGACCTCGGGGCCCTGGCCAATGACGTGGCCTTTCTGCCCGCTGCCTCGGCGTGCGGGAGGATCCGCGGCGATTTTCTGAACCTGACGGCTCTCATCTGCGGGAGCCGTTTCGGGCGCGGCCTGGTGCGGCCGGGAGGCTGCCGCTATGACGTGGAGCCGGACCGGCTGTCCCAGCTCGCCGGGCGCCTGAATGCGGCGCTGGCCGAAGTGGAGCAGGCCTCTGAATGGCTGTGGGACGCCGCCTCTGTCCGCGCGCGCTTCGAGGGTTCGGGCACTCTTTCGCCCGACCAGGCGTCGGAACTCGGCTTGGTCGGACCCGCCGCGCGTGCCTGCGGGCTGGTGCGCGACGTCCGCTACGACCATCCGGCGGGCTGGCACCGCCTGGCGCAGGCGCCGGTGGCGGTCTGGCCGAGCGGCGACGTATTTGCCCGCGCTCGTGTGCGCTGGCTTGAGGTCCAGCGCTCCGGCCAGCTCGTCAAGGAGCAGCTCGGCGCGGCGCCCGAGGGTGAAATCCGCGCCAATCTTGGCGCGCCCGCCCCGAACAGGCTTGCGGCGGCGCTGGTGGAGGGATGGCGCGGCGAGGTGTGCCACGTGGCGCTCACTGACGCTGCGGGGCGGTTTCGCCGCTACAAGATCGTCGACCCTTCCTTTCACAACTGGATGGGGGTCGCACTGGCGATGCGCGGGCAGCCGATATCGGATTTTCCGATCTGCAACAAGAGCTTCAACCTCTCCTATTGCGGCTTCGATCTTTGACCTCCGATACCCCTTCACCATGTTCGTCCTCGACACCATCATCCATCGGCTCAAGCGCGGCTGCGAGACGATGGCCTATCCAAAAGGCCCGCCGCCACAGCTGCCGGACCGGCACGGGGGAGCGCTGCGCGTCGATGGGGTGAAATGCCAGGTGGGCTGCAGCGAGTGCCTGCCCGTGTGCCCGACCCAGGCGATCACACACCCCCCGGGCAGGGGAGTCGCGCTGGACCTTGGGCGCTGCCTCTTCTGCGCCGCATGCGTCGAGGCCTGCCCGGAAGGGGCGATTACGCAGACGGGCGACTACCGGATGGCCGCTCGCAGGCGCGAGGATCTCGTGCTCGGTGGGCCCGGCGCGGAGACGGTGCGCCTCGCTGCGGCCCTCGACGAGAGGCTGCGAAGACTCCTAGGTCGGTCCCTGCGCCTGCGGGTGGTCAGCGCCGGCGGGTGCGGCGCCGCCGAGGCCGACCTCAATGTGCTCGGCACGATAGGCTGGGACCTCGGCCGATTCGGCATCCAGTTCGTCGCCTCTCCCCGGCATGCCGACGGCCTGGTCATCGCGGGCCCCGTTTCGAAGAACATGGAGTTGGCCCTCCGGAAGACCTGGGACGCCGTGCCCGAGCCCAAGATTGCCATCGCCGTCGGCGCGTGCGCGATCTCGGGCGGACCGTTTGCAGGAAGCCCCGAGGTGATGAACGGAGCTGAGGCGGTTGTCCCGATCGACCTTTTCATCCCCGGCTGGCCGCCGCATCCGCTTACGATTCTGGACGGATTGCTGCGGCTGTTGGGCCGGTTGGAGAGGCTCCGCCCCTCAGAGGCGGCGCTCGATCCGCGCAAGGCGGACGCCGACTAGCGCGCCCGGACGCCGAGACTGGCCCGGTTCAGCCGAGAGGCCGCCCGGATCACGCGGTCCGCTCGGGCGACGCGTCCAGAACGGCGCGGATCTGCGCCACCAATTCCTTCATCTCAAAGGGCTTGTTGATCACGCAGCGCACTCCCGATTCCCGGGCCTTCTGCTGGGCGTCGGAGTGGAGGTATCCCGACGTGAGAATGATGGGGACGGCCGGCCGAGTGGCCAGAATATGCCGCGCCAACTCAAGGCCGGTCATCTCCGGCATAGTCAGGTCGCTGATCACCGCGGAAAAGCTGTCCGGATCGGCCCGGAACGCTTCCAGGGCCTCGGCGGGGCGCGCGTGGGTGACTGGCAGGAATCCCAGCCGCTCCAGCAGATCGGCGCCGATGGTCAGGATGGCGTCCTCGTCGTCCACGAGCATGACCTTGCGCCTGTTGCCGAAGGCGATGAACTCCTCCGGGAAAGGAGAGCGCGTGCGCGGCCTGGATTCCGGGACCTGGTTGTCAGCAGCCGGGAAATAGAGGTCAAAGGTGGTTCCCAATCCCGGGGCGCTTTCGACGACAACGGCCCCGTTGTGGCCTTTCATTATCGCATGCACCATGGCAAGGCCCAGGCCCGTTCCCTTACCCAGGGCCTTCGTGGTGAAAAACGGCTCAAAGATGCGTTTGCGCACCGCCTCGTCCATCCCGCAGCCGTTGTCGCGCAACGTCAGGCAAACGGTGTGGCTGGAGTTAATCTGCGGGTGGCGCCCCCGCAGGGCAGGGCTGGGCGTGACCGGATGCAACTCCACCTCGAGGATGCCGCCGCTCTCGCGCATCGCGTGGGCGCTGTTTGTGCCCAGGTTCATGATTACCTGGTGGATCTGGCCCGAGTCAAAGACGACTGCCGGGCATTTGCTGTCGATGTTGGTGCGGATCTCGATGTCGCTTCGCAGGCCCACGCGCAGCAGCTGCACGGCCTCGAGCACCACGGAGCCAAGCGAGGCCGGCGCCCGGTTGTCGCGGTCGAGGCGGCTGAAGGCGAGGATTCGCGCGACGAGATCGCGAGCCCGCCAGCTCGCCTTGTCCGCGGACTTGAGCGCGACAAAGGCCGGGTGCCCCGTGGGCAGATCCATCTCGGCAAGCTGCAGGTTTCCCAGGATCCCGGTGAGGATGTTGTTGAAATCGTGCGCGATGCCGCCGGCCAGCGTACCGAGGGCCTCCATCTTCTGCATGTGGCGCAGTTGCTCCTCCAGGTTCTTTTGCCTCTGCTCGGCCTGGCGCCGCTCGGTGATGTCCCGAATCGCTGTCATCCGCACCATTCGTCCGCCCATGCGCATCATCTTCGCCTGGGCCTCCGCATGGAAGGGCTTGCCGTCCTTGCGCAGCAACTGGTGCTCGTAGGTCAGCTCGCGCTGGTCGCGAATGCTCGCGGCCACGACCGCGCGCGACTCCGGGCTTACGAAGTCGAGGGCGTCGCGCCCGATCATCTCGGCGCGATCCAATCCGAACAGCTTCAATCCCTGGTCATTTATGTCCAAAATCCGCCCGTTTTCGGTGATGACAATTCCCTCAAATGCCGCCGCGGTGAGGTTGCGGAAGCGCTCCTCGCTCTCCCGCAGGGCCTGCTCGGCCTTCTTTCGCTCCGAGATGTCCTCGATGATCCCGTCGTAATACTGGATGCTGCCGTCGGCTCCGCGGACGACAGTGGCGCTCTCCCGCACGAAGATCGTGGTCCCATCCCGCCGCTTCCATGTCGCCTCCCAGCCCCTGAGCAAGCCGTCGCGCTCGAGCCGCTCCCTGAATTCCTTCCGGGGGTAACTCGCCTCGTGGCTGTCCGCCTCGAGGTTTCGCGATGCCATCTCCCGCAGTGAATCGTAGCCCATTATCTTGACCATCGAGGAGTTCGCCATGACCACACGGCCGTCGGGCGTCGACCGATAAATGCCGACACTCGCATTCTCGATGAAGCTTCTGACGCGCTTTTCATTGGCCTGCAGGGCGGCCTCGGCCCGCTTGCGCTCCGTGATGTCCTGGATGATCGTCAGCACGCACTTCTGCCCGGCGAGATCAAAGCACTCCGCGCTGAACATTACGTCGACCGCGTGGCCCGCTCGGTTGAGGATCTGCCGTTCCATTCGGTGGACCGTCCCCACCGCGCGCAGGGGCGCCGCGAAGGCGTCGCGGTCCTGCACACTCGTGAACATGCCAAGCTCCACCGACGTCTTTCCGAGCACCTCTTCGCGGCTGTAACCGGTGATGCTCTCGTGGCTTGCGTTGACCTCGATGATGCGGCCGGACTCCAATTCGGTAATGGCCATCGCGTCCGGGCACGTGCTAAAGGCCTTGGCAAACTTCTCCTCCGCCAGGCGAGACCGGAAGAGTATGGCCCGCATTCCCCGAAGGAGATAGCCGATCGTCCCGGTGATCGCGCAAAGGGCCAGGATCTGCGCGAATAGGGTGCGAATCCAGAAGTCGTACTGCGTGGGCTGCAGGCGGGGGACGTCGGGGCCGAAAGGCAGAAAACCCGCCAGCCACCCCCATGCGCCGCCGGATAGGAGCAGCAGGCCCGCAACACCGGCGATCAAGCCGCCCCTCCAGTCGTAGTACACGGCAGCCAGAAGTATGGAGAGGCTCAGGAACACAGTGACGCCTGGCGTCGTTCCGTAGACCATGATCGCAGTCGACGCGGCGCCGAAACAAGCAACCTCGATTGTCGCGAACCGCACGCGATCGGACAACGGCGCGAACGAGGCCACCCAGAGCGCAGCCAGCAGCGCGAGGTCGCCTATCCCAAAAAGGCTTTGGATCAGCTCGGGCACCACCGTGAATACCGCTGCAAGCCACACGGTTCCCACCGCCGAAGTTAGGCGAAGTACGGCCGCCAACGACGGCCGGCGCCAAGCGCCCCCGATAATCTTTCCGAGATCTGTTTCCGGAGACGGGCTACTCACGAGCCGCCAGTCTGCTGCCGCCATCCTCTCGCTTCAATGCAAATGGAGGACTCGCGCGCATCCATCGTTGCGCTGCGCCTTCGATGTTCGGCGCGTTTAGGGGTGGCGCCCCAGGCCCTCCCGAGGCGCCGGGTTCATAGCTCAAGCTCCGCCTTTATAAAAGATTCTCCGGATGGGTGTTTAAGCCGAAACCCGGCCCTTCGGGAGACGCGCCTCATCGCCAGGTTGTCCGGCAAGATCTCCCCGGAAATGAGAGCAAGGCGCTCAGCCCTGCCTATCTTCACCAGCAGCTCCAGCAACAGGATCCCCAGGCCGCGGTTCTGCCAGGGATCGCCGACTACAAGGGCGAACTCCGCGGCGTTCGCGCAGGACAGCCTGATCAAACGGCCCACGCCGATGATCTCCCGGCCGCCATTCCCGCGGATCCTGCGCTCCGCAACCAGCGCCATTTCGCGGTCATAGTCGATGAAGCACAGCCGCGCGAGCCGCTCGTGCGCGATGCGCTGCTCGAACTTCAAGAACTCGAAATAGCGGCTGTAGACGCTATTTGCCGAGAGCATCCTGTGAAAATTCACCATCAGGGGCTCATCCTCGGAGCGGATCGGACGGATCGTTATCTTCGTTCCGTCCTTGAGCGTCGCCGGCGTCACGTACTGGAACGGGTAGGGGCGGATGGCGAGCTTGGGCAGCTGCCGATCGGGAAGGCTCGATTCGTGCAGCATGATGCGGGCGTCCAATGCGATCATCTGCTTGTCCGAGACGATCAGGGGGTTGACGTCGATCTCCTTGATCCGGGGCTGCTCGGCCACGAGCTGGCTGAACCGGACCAGAAGCTGCTCGAGGGCGGGCAAGTCGACCGCAGCCTTCCCGCGAACGCCTCTGAGCGCTGCGTAAATCTTCGTCTGCTCCATCACCAGGCGCGCCAGGTTGGTTGTGAGCGGGGGCAGGGCGAGCGCGCGATCCTTGAAGACTTCGACAAGCTCGCCGCCGGCTCCAAAGAGCAGCACCGGGCCGAGCTGGGGATCGACGCTGCTGCCCAGGATAAGTTCATAGCCGCTGCGCGGCACCATCCGCTGGACCGATACTCCGAGAAAATGCTTCTTGCCGGCCCTCTCGGCTACGGCCCTTTCAATGGCGCGCCAGGCCTGGCGCACGGCGTCGGCATTTCCGACGTTCAGATGCACGCCGCCCACGTCGGTCTTGTGGGTGAGGCTCTCGGAGTGCAGCTTTACGGCGACGGGGAATCCGAGTTTCTCCGCCTCGGCCATCGCAGCCTTCTCAGTGAGGGCGACGCGGGTTTCAACGGCCGGGATGCCATAGGCGGAAATGACCTGCTTCGCCTCAAACTCGGTCAAGAGGCAGCGCCCGGCCTTCAGCGCGCCACCGATGATTCCGGCTGTCTGCTCGCGCGAGTCGGCCCCCACGTCGGAGCCCGCTGAGAGCGCCGGCGTCTCGTAAAGAGAACGCAGATTGGAGCTCCGCCTCCACATGTAGCTGAACGCCCGAGCCGCCATATCGGGGTAATCGAATACGGGCAGGCCACGTTCGAGAAGGATTTGGCGGCCGGCATCCACCTCCGCGCCGCCCATCCAGCACGTGAGCACCGGCTTGCCATGGGCTTTCGCGAACGGCCCGATCAGGGCTCCGGTCGCCGTGGCGTTCGTCATGGCCTGCGGCGTAAGTATCACCAGGACCCCGTCGCAGGTCGGTTCGTTCACCGCCAGTTCGACGGCCCCTGAGTAGCGCTTGGCATCGGCGTCGCCAAGAATGTCGATCGGGTTCCCATGGCTCCATGTCTTCGGCAGCAACTCATCCAATGCGGCCAAGGTCCCCTCGGAAAGCGGGGAGAGTTGCCCCCCTGAACTCATGAGCATGTCGACGGCAAGGGCTCCGGGTCCTCCCGCGTTTGTGACGATGGTCAAGCGGGGCCCCTTGGGGAGCGGTTGCTTGGCCACAACGTCGGCGAGCTCGAAGAGATCCTCGATTGTCTCGACTCTGAGCACGCCTGCCCGGCGAAACGCCGCATCGAGCACCTCGTCGCTCCCGGTCAGTGCGCCCGTGTGCGAGGCCGCCGCGGTCGCGGCAGCCTCGGAACGGCCCACCTTGATGACGATGACGGGCTTGGTAAAGGCGACCTGCCGCGCGGCAGAGAGAAAAGAGCGGGCATCGCCTATCGACTCCATGTAGATCACTATGCTGTGCGTGTTCGGATCATCGCCGAGGTGATAGATCAAGTCGCCCCAGCCGACATCGAGCATGGATCCGACGGAAACGAAGGCGCTGAATCCGAGTTTCTTCCGAAAGCTCCACCCAAGGATTGCCGTGCACAGCGCGCCGCTCTGGCTGATGAAGGCGATGTTGCCTCGCCGGGCCATGGCCCCGGCGAAGGTGGCGTTTAGCCCTGCGGGAGGCACCATCACCCCGAGGCAATTCGGGCCGATGATGCGCATGCCACAGGGGGCTGCCTCGTCGCGGATCCGGCGCTCGAGAGCGGCGCCCTCTGGGCCGCTCTCCCTGAAGCCCGCCGAGAGGATGACCGCTCCCTTGACGCCCGCCTGGGCGCATTCGCGCACGATGCCGGGGACCGTCGGGGCCGGCGTGGCTATGACGGCGAGGTCGACCTTGGCGGGGACCGAGGCGACGCTCGGAAACGACGGCATCCCGAGAAGGCTGGGATGCTTCGGGTTAACGGGATAGACAACGCCCTTGAACCCGCGCAGGTTTTCGAGCACCGCCCGCCCAACGCTGCCTTTTCTGTCCGTGGCGCCGACGACTGCGACGGTCTTCGGAGTGAACAGGAAATCCAGCGACCGCCCCGATGCTCTCTGCGGGGCATTCTTGTCTGGGCGTGGTTTCATGGCGAAGGACAGCGGCTGTTCAGGCCGACATGCGGCCGAAGCCGGCGATATGATGGGGCGGGGGATGCCACGTCAAACTGCCGGCGCGGCGCCCGCATGGCAGCGAGGCCGATCGGAAGGGGACACTTGTGTACTTCAACGGCCGGATTCTATCGCTTTCGCAAATGCTCCGAGTCGCGCATTTTGCAAATCCCTGCGCATCTCTTGGCCGCTGGGGAGTGTCCGGCCGAGCGGTGGGCGCCCCGGGCGGGTGAACCCTCGATCCCCCTGGACCTCCCGCCGCGGCCCCGGGGCGAACTACGCGTCAACGGAGGTGTATATGGCGATGCAGTCGGGTGTGCGCGTGCTCCTTGGGAATATTGGCGAGGAGGCAGGTTTCCGCCTCCAGCCAGTGGTCCATATCGCGGCCAGGTACGCAGCCGCTCTGGACATATAGGTGGTATGCATAGTCGCGAATCTCGTCCTCCGTCGGTCTCCCGGAGGTGATGCGTGGGGTTGTTTCTTTTCTCATGGCGTCTTCCTCCTCTTTCTCAGGGCCGCCCTGGCCGGCTCTGAATTCGATTGCCTTGCCTGCGAACGCTCGTGCGTCGGTCGACACGCGGACCTTGATCCCTCCGTCCTTGAATTCGGCCGTTTCCTTGTACGGGTTCAGGCGGGTGAATTGGCCTTTCATGGCCGGAGGTGGGGCTGATAGGCAGCAACTGCCAGACGTACTCTGGCACGTTTCAGCGGGGATGCTGCGCACGGCTTGCCATTCTTGGCGCGGATCTTGTCCTGCGACGGCCGCGATGGGGGGGTGCTTCGAGTCATACGGCCTCGCTGCGCGCCGTGGCGCCGATCGGGCTTTCCCGAGCCTCATGAGCGCCGATGCCGTTTTCCGCGTCGAGCGCGGGTCCCCGCCGCCTTTCGACGAAACTACCAGCCCGGGGCGCCAGCGACCGGCAAGGACTTTACGGCCATCCGCCGGGGTTCGGCCGGACGGTCATACCGTGCGGGGGCCTCTGCTGGGTACGGCCTCCTTGCAGTATCGGGTCCACGGTATGGCGCGGAGCCGGTCGGGAGAGATGGGTTTCCCCGTCGCCTGGCAAATGCCGTAGGTTCCATTCCGAATCCGCTGGAGCGCGCTTTCAATCTCCTCGATCGAATTCTTCTCCATTCCCAACTCGGCGAAAAGGATGTCGCGGCCCGTCTCGTCGGCCGCAGTGTCAGCCGGATCCTTGTGGCTCTCGGCGAGGGACGCATTCACCTCGCGCTTGCGCTCGGCAAGTTTGCCGAGGATCCGACCGTTCAGGCGCATTAACTCCCGATGGTGCCACTTCCAGCGGGGATCGATCTTTGCCTCAGAACTGCTTGGCTGCTCGGAGTTCATATCCTGTTGGAATTATAATGCCGCACCCGCGAACATCAACCTGAGACGCCGGCGGAATGGGCTGTTTGGCGACTGTGTTCGTGTTGGGGGAAAAAGCAAATGGGAGGCAAGATCAAAATCAAGCCGACAAGCTAGCAGGTGATTGTCCGCACCGCTGCGCAACCCTTGCCCAACGCTGGGCGTTTCTTGGTCAGGCCTTTGCGGCCCGGCGGGAGCGGGCGGGTGCGGAGCGGCGCGCAGGAATGACGATGACGGGGCACGGGGATCCTTTCAGGAGCCCACCGGTGGTGCTTCCGACCAGCAGGTCATATAAGGCGGTATGGCCGTGGGAACCCATGACAATGTAGTCTGCCGAGCGGCGCGCGGCTTCCGCGGCGATCAGCTGCGACGCGGAAGCGCCGGTCAAGCAGGCGGTCAATACAGGCAACTTACGCGCTTCGGCATAGCGCTTCCATCTGCTCAGCTGGCGCGTCGCGACCCCGGCCGTCGTCTCCATGACGGGCATGACAAGCGCCCCCATAGGGGGGCCGTAGTCCGCCACTACAGACGGGGGCTGCAGGACGTGCACGATCACCAAGCGGGACCTTGATGACTTGGCCAATGCGACCGCCTCGGCCATGACTGACTGCGTCACGGGGGAAAAGTCGATGGGAACAAGTACGGTCCTCATTTCTTCAAGTCTACCGGGGCAGGCCCCGCCGGTCTGCGCGAATATTGGCATTTGGGACGCGGGGATTGACCGGCCTGCCCGGGGGTTGCGATGCCATGCCACACTCGGTCAAGCAGATCGGGCCCGGCTCCGCAAAAAATCGCTCGCAACCTGTTGCGACCCGTGGGCGATCTCGACATCTATCAGGCTGCCATCCCTTGAAGTCGTTTCGATTAAGCACCCCTGGGGCCTTCGCTGTGGCCGCATCCGTTGTGCTCGGCGGCTTGCTCGTGGTCGCGTGGGTCGGGCCCGGCCCCGCGCGAATCGCCGTCGGCGTCATGGGCGCATCGGCCGATTTGGGGTGCCTTGCTTGGATGTATGGCCGCGTCTCTCGCGAAGAAGGGGCCCGCAAGGCGGCCATGCCGGGTGCCGGCCGGCAAGAGGACAGATCCGCACTCGCCACAGCGATCGTCGACGGCTCGGACGACGCCATCGTAAGCAAGGATTTGAACGGCATCATCCGCAGCTGGAACGCCGGCGCCGAGCGCATTCTCGGATTCGCGGCCGAGGAGGCCATAGGCCGAGAGATCTCGATCATAGTCCCGGAGGACCGTGCGGACGAGGAAGGGTCGATCATCGAGAGGATCCGCCGGGGCGAGCGCGTCGAGCATTTTGAGACCGTGCGCAGGCGGAAGGACGGGGGGCTTGTGGATCTTGTCGTTACGGTTTCACCGGTGCGCGACGGTCGGGGGAAAGTGATCGGCGCATCAAAGATTGCCCGCGAGATTTCAGGGCTGGAGCGCATCGAGCGGGAGATGCGCGCCGCCTCGACTGAGCTCAGCGACATCAAGCGCGCACTCGACGAGCACTCCATCGTCGCAATTACAGACGCCTCGGGGCGGATCACATTCGTCAACGACAAGTTCTGCTCCATCTCGAAGTATGCGCGCGAGGAGCTGCTTGGGCAGGATCACCGAATCATCAACTCCCGGCATCACCCCAAGGAGTTCTTCCGCAATCTTTGGGGCACGATCGGGCGCGGAAAGGTCTGGCGGGGCGAGATCAGGAACCGGGCGAAGGACGGCTCCTTTTACTGGGTCGATACGACGATATTTCCCCGCGTGGACACGGCGGGCAAACC
>Ga0209415_10005954_pt1 | contig 21810 bp, 15 predicted proteins | sample PeaSoiSIISIP2007_FD_187696 | JGI IMG/M metagenome (GOLD analysis project Ga0209415, IMG submission 187696) | Peat soil microbial communities from Weissenstadt, Germany - SII-SIP-2007 (SPAdes) (version 2) | ecosystem: Environmental > Terrestrial > Soil > Wetlands > Peat | place: Germany... | reverse complement strand
CCGGCTACGAGGAACGCTCGATGCCAGCCAAAGTATTGGTTGACCCAGCCTCCGATGAACGCGCCCAGGAATCCGCCGAACACCGGTCCCAGTTGATAGACGGACATCGCCATGGCCCGCTGGTTGCCCGGGAAAAGGTCGGAAATCATGGATGCCGATGGCGCCGTACCCGCCGCTTCGCCGATGCCGACTCCAAACCGCGCGAGCGTCAGTTGCAGCGCGTTGCGCGCAATTCCCGCGAGCCCCGTCATGCCGCTCCAAATCACCAGTCCCCAGGTGAGAATGTTGCGGCGGTTGCTGCGGTCCGCCCAGCGCGCCACGGGCGCCGCGAGAATCGAGTACATGATTACGAAGCCGAAGCCGGAGATAAATCCCATGGCCTTGTCGGAGAGGTGGTAATCGCGCTTGATCGGATCGATCAGGATGGTGATGACCGTGCGGTCGAGGAAGTTCAGCGTGTAGATGATCGTCAGCATCACCAGCGCATAGCGCGGCGAGCTGTAGCTTTTTTCGGCTCCGGCGCCACTCTTCTGGCTGGCGGCTGTGTCGGTGTCCGGCATCCGTCCCCTTATCGGCAACGGGAGACTATGCTGCGCCCGCGACTTCGTCAACATGATATGAGGCAAGAACTTCGGACATCCGCAGAGTGCATAATTCGCATCTTTTTGTATCGAAATGACGCTGCCTAAATCCTATTCCTGCAATCGTTTCCGCTCATCGACAATGGCTTGTCGATTTGCATCGTGTGATAGCGTGGAAGTGACGATCCGATAGGATCGGCAACCCGAGGGACGAATGGGAGCCGAGGGATCTGGATGATGATGACGACGATGATAAGCCACAGCAGCGCGCCGAAATTGTGCGCATTTCTAATCGACACTGAGGCGATTAGAAACCGGCGCAACTCGTTGAAAACACGGAGTCGCAATGAGTTCTAATCGACACGGATCGGGGGCTCACAAATTGGAACGCCAGAATATTCTCACTCCAAGAGTGACCTACAATCGGTTGACATCGAAGGAGTTCGGAGATAAGAACAGCTATAGCTTTGACGAGAGCTTCTACGGGGGTGGAATCTAATGGTAATCGACGTCCACGGTCATCTGACCGCGCCGGATTCTCTTTACGTTTATAAGGCAAATATACTCTCGCACCGCGGATCGCACGGCCGCGGCAAAGTGGAGATCAGCGACGACGAAATGGTCGCGTTCATGAACCAGCCGACTTTTGACACCGGGAAATCGCATTTCGAATTGCTCAAAGAAGTCGGCACGGACATTCAGCTCCTTTCGCCCCGGCCGTATCAAATGATGATGGCCGAGAAACCGGCGAAAGTTTCGCAGTGGTTCATCGAAGAGTGCAACAACATGGTCGCGCAGCAGTGCCGGCTCTTTCCGAATGTTTTCCGGGGCGTTTGTGGGCTGCCGCAGTCTCCCGGCGTGAGCCCGAAGAACTGCATCGCCGAGCTCGAGCGCTGCGTGAAGGAATTCGGATTTGTCGGATGCCTGATCAATCCGGATCCGAGCGAGGCCACGAACTACGACACGCCGGGAATGGGCGACGAATACTGGTACCCGCTGTACGAGAAGCTCGTGGAACTCGATGTGCCCGGCTACATTCACGGCGCCGGGTGCCGGTCGACGAGGCACAGTTACTCGACGCACTTTATCAACGAGGAGACCATCTCCGTCATTTCGCTTGTGAACTCACGCGTCTTCCAGGATTTCCCGAAGCTGAAAATCGTGTGCTCGCATGGCGGCGGCGCAGTGCCGTATCACGCGGGGCGCTTCCTGGCGCCCACGCTCCGGCGCGGTGCGCAGACCAACTTCCTGGACAACCTCCGCAAGCTGTACTACGACACCGTGCTGTACACGGCGCTGGCCTGCGAACTTTTGATCAAGACGTTGGGCGCGGACCGCTGCGTGTTCGGCACCGAACGTCCCGGCGTCGGTACGGCCAAGGATCCGAAAACAGGGAAGTGGATGGACGACGTGCGAATCTACATCGACGCTTTTACCTGGCTGAGCGATGCGGACAAGAAAACGATTTTCGAGGACAACGCGAAAAAGATTTTTAAGCTTAACGTGGGCGCAAAAACCGCCGGATAGCAGCGATCGTGACCGCTTCTGAAATCAAAGTTGGAAAAGGCGAACAAGTTGATGTCGATTGAATATCGAGCCGACCAGGTCGGTAGTTTCCTGCGGCCGAAGGAACTCTTGGCGGCGCGGAGCAGCGATCCACCAAACCCGGAACGCCTGCGCGCGATCGAGGATCGCTGCATCCTGCGCGTGCTTGCCAAGCAGAAGGAATTGGGTTTCGACATCTTCACGGACGGCGAGTTTCGCCGGTCGAATTTCATGGGCGATTTCACCGACGCGGTCGAAGGATTTGATTTCGGCGATGGGCTCCCGCGCAGTTGGAGCGCCACATCGCCGGCGGCTCCGTCGCTGGGAAAAGGCCGTGTGGCGGGTGTCGTGGTCGAAAAGCTTCGCGCCGTCCGTCCGCTGACCGGCCACGAATTGCCGTTCATGCAGCAGCACAGCCCCGGCGCGATTAAGATGACGCTGCCGAGCGCCACGCAGTTCCCGGCCATTTCGTACAAACGCGGCCGATCCGATAAGGCCTACCCAACTTACTCCGCGCTGCTCTGGGACATCGTCGCCATCATGAAAGTGGAGATGGCCCGGCTCGCTTCAGAGGGCGTGAAGTACATTCAAATCGATGCGCCGCGCTACAGTTACTTCATGGATCCGAAGTGGCGCGAATGGATTTCCACGGAGATGAAGGTCGAGCCGGAAGCGTGGTTCGAGGAGTCGATTCGCGCGGACAATGCCTGCTTCGAGGCCGCGCGGCGTCCGGGTGTGACGCTGGCAATCCATCTTTGCCGGGGCAACAGCCAAAGCCACTGGTATGCCGAAGGCGGCTACGACGCCGTCGCCGAGAAGCTGTTCGGAACGCTGGACGTGGATCGATTCCTGTTGGAATACGACGACTCTCGCTCGGGAACGTTTGAGCCGCTGCGGTTCATTCCGCGAAATAAGATCGCGGTGCTCGGGCTGATCAGTTCGAAGCGTCCAGAGCTCGAGGATGGCGATCAGCTTGTCGCGCGGATCAAGGAGGCAGCCAAGTATCTGCCGCTCGAAAACCTCACGCTGAGCCCGCAATGCGGTTTCGCTTCGGTGATGCAAGGGAATCTGATAACCGAAGACCAGCAGTGGGCCAAGCTGAAGCTCGTGGTCGATACGGCCCGGCGGGTCTGGAGCTGAGACTGTTTCGGCTCCGGCAGGAAAATGGAGGAAAGAATTATGGCTAAAGTCGTACTCGGCATCGGATCGTCGCACGGGCCGATGCTTTCCACGCCGCCCGACATGTGGCATTTGCGTGCGGGCGCGGACAAAAAGAATCCAAAGCACTTCTATCGTGGTCAAGCCTACGACTTTCCGGCACTTCTCGCGGCGCGCCAGCCGGGCTTCGCCGCCGCCATTACTCCGGAGGAAAGCAAGAAGCGCTACGATCAGTGTCAGCGCGCCCTCGACAAATTGGCCGCAAAATTCGCCGAGATCAAACCGGACGTTGTGGTAATCATCGGGAATGATCAGCGCGAAATGTTTACCGCCGAAAACACGCCCGCGTTCCTGGTGTACACGGGAAGCAAGATCGAAAATATTCCGGAGACGGAAGAGGCCAAGGCCAAGTTCCCTCCGGGGATTGCGGTCGCGGAGATCGGGCATTGTCCTCCGGGCGGCGCGGTCTACAACGGCTCAGCCGAACTCGGCGTTCATCTGGTGACCTCGCTGATGGACCAGGAATTCGACGTTTCGGAATCGTCCAAGCTGCCGAAAGTCGATGGCCACGACCACGGCATCCCGCATGCCTTTGGTTTCCTCTATCGCCGCATCATGGTGGATAATCCGCCGCCCAGCGTTCCGGTGTTCCTGAATGCTGGCATTCCGAATAACCTGCCGAAGATCCCGCGGTGCCTCAAGTTCGGACGGGCGTTGATGAAAGCCATCGAGAGCTGGAAGGAAGACGCCAAGGTGGCGGTGTTTGCCTCGGGAGGTCTCACGCACTTTGTCATTGATGAAGACCTCGACCAGCGCGTATTGAAGGCGATGCAGACGGCCGACGAATCCGCGCTGGCGGCGATTCCGGAGAGCTTTTTGCTGGGCAATACCTGCGAGCTGCGCAACTGGATGCCCCTGTCCGTGGGCATGAATGCGCTGGGGAAGAAGATGAGCCTGGTGGACTACGTCGCATGTTACCGGACCGAGGCGGGCACCGGCAGCGCGATGGGATTCGTTTACTGGCAATAGGGATGCGGGGGGAGACGAGATGAGCGCAGGCGCGGCGGTAGGCGATTTTATTTCCCGGCTGAAGAAGCTGGATTGCTGCGCGGTTTCCGACGCGCTGGATAGGCTGCACCTCAAGGGCGCCGTGACGGGCCTGACCGAGTTGGCTTCCTCGCGGCGCATCGCCGGTCGCGTTTTGACCGTGAAGCTCGGCGTGGGCGAGCCTCCCGCCGGAAGGCCGCGCCACGTCAGCACCACCGCCATCGAAGCGGCCCAGCCCGGAGACATCATCGTAGTCGAGCAGCACAGCGGGGTGAACGCCGCCAGTTGGGGCGGCATTCTCACGCTCGGCGCAAAATTGCGCGGCGTTGCCGGCGTGATCGCCGATGGACCCGTCAGGGACATTGACGAAGCGCGCCAGCTCGATTTTCCCGTGTTTGGAAGCGGCGTGACCACGTTCACCGCGCGCGGGCGAATCGTGGAGTTGGCCACCAACGAGCCGGTTAAGGTTGGGATAATTGAAGTCAAACCGGGCGACTACGCGATTGCCGATGGCAGCGGCGTCGTTTTCATCTCCGTGGAAAATATCGAGCGCGTCCTGGCGTCGGCGGAGGAGATCTTCGCGCGCGAAGCGGCGATGGCCCAGGCACTGCGGGAAGGCAAACCCATCACCGAGGTGATGGGCGCCAACTACGAAAACATGCTGCGCAATTAGACGAGGACGATTCCTTGCCAACCCCAGACCCATCCGTCGAACGCGCAAGCAAACTCGACACCTCCACGATCAGCGACGCGCTCGACAGGCTCGGCATTGCCGGCCAGTGCCTGAACATCAAGCCGCGCGATCCTCGTTTTCGGATGACGGGCCGCGCGTTCACGATGCTCTATCGCCCCGTCGGCAAGCCGGCCGGCACGGTTGGCGATTTCATCGACGATGTCGCGCCGGGGTCCATCGTGGCGATTGATAATGGCGGGCGTGAGAACGCCACCGTGTGGGGCGACATTCTGACTGAAATCGCGCACCGCCGGGGCATTGCAGGCACGGTGATTGACGGTGCGTGCCGCGATACGGCACTTTGCCTCGAGCTCGGATATCCGGTCTTTAGCAAGAGTTATTCCATGCGCACGGGAAAAGACCGCGTGCAGCTGGATGCGACAAACGTCGCGGTCAACATTGGCGACGCGCGCGTTGCGCCCGGTGACATCCTGCGCGGCGATGCGGACGGCGTGGTGGTGATTCCGCGGCAGCATGAGGCGGAAGTGCTGGCAACCGCGGAAGGAATTTCGACAGCCGAAGAAGCGATTCGAAACAGCGTGCGCGGAGGCAAGCGCCTGGATGAGGCGCGCAAGGAATTCGGCTACCACCATCTGCAAACGAAGCGATCCTGATCGGAAATTGCCGCTCGAAGAAACTACTTCGCTCTCTCACTCTTGAACGACCAGCTCATCCCCCAGGAATAGAAGGATAGGATGATCAGGATTTCGAGCTGCAACCCGAAGACGATGTAGAGGATCGGCATGAACAGCACGGATTTCTGCAATACGATGGCCTGCAGCAACACTTGAACGGGGAGAAACAGCGAGAGATGGCCCATGGTGATTATTGTTAGGAAGGCCTTACGGACGATGCCGAAATCGAAGATGTAGTACGTCAGGCCGAACAGGATGGGGACGAATGAGATAATCCCGATCGCATATCCGGTGAGGCCTTCCATGTAGCTGTCGGGCGAATGTGAAAAGCGCGCAGGCAGAAACAGAAAGAACAACTGCGCGGTGACCTGAATGAAAAGGACTCCGCGCAGGAGGTACATGACGGGCATCAGCTTCTTCGGGAAAAAGAAACTGGCTGCGAATACGACGATCACAACGGCGGTCGCGGACCACCACGTCCGCGCATCGGGAAGGATTCCCAGCAGACGAGGATAGGGAATCGCAAAGCGGATGTAGGGAGTGATCTGATGCTCAGTGAGCCCGAGCCCGGAGTCGATCGCGAGCAACCGCATCCCGATTTCGAGCGCGGATTGCCAGAAGCGGCAGACCCAGGGCAGCGCGGCGATCCAGCCGAACGTCAGCACCAACACCAGCAGGGCCGCGGTGACGAGGTCCAGCGGTTCGAGAACAAACCGCGCCAGGGCGCGATGCATGGCGATGACGCCGCCGCGATATCCGCGGAAGCGGCTGCGGTCGGCAAACCTCGGCGGCTGCTTTGCGTCTGTCGGAGGCGCGAGGCGATCAAAACTCTTTGAAGAATCCAAAGCTGCCACCACCTCGCTGGTAGAATGGGCTGTGGTAATAGTCGGCCACAAAGTTAAATCCCCAGTTCTTGCCCGTCCATTGGCGCCAGGTGATCGTAAGACTCTGGCTAAGGAATCGCGACAGAACCGTGTTCGGCCCCACGATCTGATAGGCTTCTTCGCCGAAGCCGGCGTTGACGGTGACGTAGTGGTGCTTGTTGGTCCCTTCGGTGACGGCGACGAATCCAGCGGGCGAGAAGACAACGCCGGGATTGCTGACGTTGAAGCGGATGCCATCCTCGACGATCCACGGCTTCTGAAAATAGTAGGTGGTGCCGAGGAAGACGCTCTGATCGCGGTGCACGTCCTTGGAAGCGTAGTAGCCGTAGCCGAGCGTGGTGATGAGTTGCTTTCGCGCCAGCCATTTACGGTTGACGAATGCGTCGGCGCGGAAGCGCGGCCAGAAGAAGCCGCCGACGCTGGAACCGAGCGTGAGCGAAGCGTACCAATCCGGGTTGAAGTTGTATGTATCGCCGGCAGCCATGTACACGCCGCCGGCGCCGAACTCATGCTGTCCATTGATTTCGCCGTTCCAGATACTTTTTCCAGTGGTGAAAACGCCGCGAGCGTAGCCGCCGCTCCAATCCCCGAAGCCATTCGTGAGCTGCCGGTAGCTGCCGCCGACCTCAACGTAGTCGGTTAGAGTTTTGTCGGGCGCAGGCACCGCGGGGACATTTGTTCCGGGCTGCTGCGAAGAGGCCGCCAGGGCTGAATCCTGCTGGGCGTTCGCGCCGAGGGCAAGGGCAAGTATCAAGATCGCCGCCACGCCAACTTTTGAGAAGCAGCGGCCGCGAATCATCGGTTCAGCACCCTCGCCTGCAATTCCAGCTGGGTTCCTTCGCCGGCTACGACGAGCCATGCGCTGCCGTTCTGGCGCACGGTGGCAGAGCCGTGCACGAGCGTAGGCTCTTCGAATTTGTCCGCCGGAAACCGCCAGGCCTGGTGCGCCAGCGTTTTGGGGTCGGCCGCTTCAAGAGAGGCCACGCCATCCCGCTCGGTCAGCCGCCAGCGGACCTGCTTGCGCGAGTTCAAGAAATTGGCCATCTGGGTCATTGTGTACCAGCGGAAGTCTCCCTTGGCCTTGAGCTGCGCCGTGATTTCCAACCAGTTATGAACTTCCTGGCGGTAGGCAAGAATGCCGGGAGGGTGAAAGTAGGCAAGCCGCACCTGCTGGTGGCCGACGACGAAATCGGTCAGCGCCTCCAGCCATTGCTGGATGACCGAGAAGGGAACATCCTCGGCGCTGAGCTCCTCGAATGACGCAGCGCGGTCCAACTGAACTATGGGAAATGCCCAAATGTTTTTCCCGGTGCGCCGACCGCCGCGATAGTCCTGCGTGGGGGCCATTCCCGTGTCGCCCGTAAAGTAGTAGGCAAGGAAGCCATGGTCATCGAGCCAGTGAGTTACCCACACGGGCTGATCGCCATTGGGGGCGGAGTACTCGACGACCGGCTTTCCAGTAACTTTCTCGAGCGCTGCTTTGTTCAGCTCGAGATACTTCACCATGTCCTTCGGGGGATCGGTCTCGACGTGCGCGGCGAAGTAATTGTGAATCCAACCGCCGTGGCTGCCGATCTCGTCGCCGCGAAGCGAGTGAATGCGAATGAGGTCCTGACTGACGGGATTGTGGAGGACATCGAAGCCTTTGCCGTCGCCGATCGCGTAGGTATCGGGCCCGGCGGTGATATCCACGGAATACGGACCTTGCTGAACGATCGTCCACGACTCCAGTTCCTGGAGGGATCTGACTGCGGCGTTGGAGTCCACGTGCCAGTTTAGGACCAGGCCGCCGACGCCGTCCGGCACAGCCAGAAGGTAGGGCAGCCCCAGCGTGTGCGTGGCGAAATATTTCAGAAACGCGTGGAGCGGCAGGCCGTCAGTGTTGTCCTTGAGATAGCCGAGAGGCAAATTCACAAACAGAACGGAGCCTTTTTGATAGGGATGCTGACCGGCGACGACGCCCGCGAGCGAATGCAGCAGGACCTGGCCGGAGTAGTCGCCGGAGGTGACGAAGCTGGGGTACGGCAGGCTGCCGTATTGGTATCGGCGGATCTGGGTTTCCACGGGAACTGAGGCGCCAGATTTGGCGGGCTTCGGCTGAACAAATGGAAAATACTTCCCGGGCGGGACGCCGAGTTCGTCCATCACGGTGATGGCGCCGCTGACGTCGCCCGATTGAATCATGGAGGAGCCGAGAGTCTTCGAGAGGGCGTAATCAACGCCGGCGAGATCGGAGAGCCGGGAGCGATCGCCGGGATAGAATCCCTCGAGAGATTCAGCCGCAGCGTCATAAACGAGCATCAGGTGTCCGCCGGAGGCCACGTAGTCGTGAATGGCACCGACGAACAGATCGCTGGCTTTACCGTGAATCGAATCGGGCAAGATCACGCCCGCGCATGGCGGCCTGGGAAAAACGGAGCGAATGAAGCTGGAGTCGTGCATGGGGACGACGTGAAGGCCCTCTTCACTGCCGGCGTCGAGCCATACGGTGACGCCGGAATTAGAAAAGCTTGTTCCGTCGGGGACGAGAAGAATAATGCGATCCGCATCGGGGCTGAACCGGTCGTAGGAATACCACTCGAAAGCGGCCGCCAGAACGAGCAGGCCGATGGCGATGGAAACGAGAATGCGCCGGCGTTTCGTCATGCCTTGGGAACCACTCGCCCTTCGTTTCGAGCCCACAGCGTGCCGAATACGAGAACGCCTTCTTCCAGTTCGATGGTGGGAGCGGCCACGGTTGTGGGATTAACGGCAGAACCGCAGTGCGTGCCGGACTCGATCACGATTCCACGTTCGGCCAGGACCGGGCCGCCGATCCGGCAGTCGGAACCGACGTGCATGGTGGTGCCGCCGATGAGGCTGCCTTCTACGGACGCACCGGAATCCATCGTCAGGTGGCCGTTGCTTTTCACGCTGCCGAGGATGCGCGCGCCGGAGCTGATATGAAGTTTTCCCCGCGTGACGACGCTGCCGTGGACGACCTCGCCCGCGCGAATTTCCAGGTCTCCGTCGTGAAGAGTGCGGCCCGCCGGGGGCAGCGAAGGTGCAGCGTCCGCAGCGACATTCGAGAGCCGAGAAAGGTATTGGCTGACCGTGGGGTCCGAGAATCCCGAGGCGATCACAGGCGCATTCACGCGTTGAAAGACGCAGCCGGACTGCAATTGGATTTCTTGATCGGCGGAGATGCGTCCGTAGAGGTCGCAATCGTGCTCGGCCCGAAACCTTCGCACGGCGTGGGCCCAGCGGATGACCTTGCTGGCGCGCTGGAGATGAATGTTTTTTCCCCCCAGAATCGCGCGGAAGGTGTTGCGCTCACCTCCGGTCAAATCTCCCGCGGCGTAGATTTCCTTGGCGAAGGTCAGATCATCGGGGAGCGCAAGATCGGCGCCGGCAACGACGACGGATCGCCAGGTGGAATCTCTTTTGGTGGCCGGGACGAAGAACGATTCGTCCGGGTGTCCTAGCAGGACGTATTCGTCGCCGTCGGGCAATACGCCTGTGGCCGAGGTGCCCGCTGCAACGCACTCCTGCAGCTGAGTCTGCAATTCGACGGCGATCCGGCGGAAGCCGTAGGCAAAATGCCGTATGTCACCGCCATATTGCTGGATGACGTCGAGTGGCTGAGCGTCGCGCTTGAGGCGCAGCTCGATAATGGCGGGCAGCAAGGGAATCGTCACCAGGAAGCCAGCCAGCACGACGAGAAGCAAAGTGGCGAGTGCCGGGCTCATGGCGTCGTCCGGAAACGCTCGGTTTTGTCCCAGTGGAATTTCGCTCCGGTGATCGGAGCCAGCACCTGGGAAACGAAAGCGCGGGAAACCGAGAAGATGCTCACTCCAAATCCAAGAACGAGGAAGGGCAGAAGGCAAATACGCTTACGCGTGTAGTCCAGGCGAACCGCGGCGGCAATTTCAAAAAACGCGGCAAAGTTTCCCATGGCCGCATAGGCCGTGAACGCGAGCAACGCAATGACGCCATGAAGCGGGGCGATTCCTTGATAAAACACTCCCAGAGCCAGGAACCAGGCGAGGAGCGTTACCGGCGCCATGGCGTACACGCCGAGGAGCAGAGTGCCGTCAATGCGCTCGCGAAAAGTTGCGCGATGCTTTCCGAATAGCAAGTGAAAGGCGTAGGCCGCCAGGGCCTGGTTGTGGCCCTTGGCCCAGCGCATGATCTGCTTGATGCGCACGGGCCACGTCTCCGGGACTTCTTCGTAGCACTCCGAACGATTCTGGTAGACCGTCTGCCAGCCGTTGAGGAGAAGGCGGTACGTGAGGTCCGTGTCTTCGGTGAGGGAATTATCGTTCCAGCCGCCAATCTCGCGCAGGGCGCTGAGGCGAACTCCGGCGACCGTGCCGCCATGCTGAGGCACGAGATGAAGATTCATGCGCGCCTGCTGGTCCACCTGATATCCCCCGGATCGCTCGAGATCGAGCAGTCGCGTGAGCAGATTGGTGCCCACGTTCAAAGGCACGACGCGGCCCATCACGCCGCCGACCTCAGGATCGAAGAAGGGCGCCACGAGCTGCTTGATCAATCCGCTGCCGGGGATGTAGTCGGCGTCGAAGATGAGGATCACCTCGGTCTCGACCATTTCCATGGCGTCTTTCAGTGCGGCGGCCTTGCCCCCTTTCCCGCCGGTGCGGTGGAACGGGCGGATGCGGCCCGGATGTTTCTCGACAAAGCCGTCTATGATTTCGCGCGTGCGGTCCGTCGAGCGGTCGTTGACGGGAACGACGAGCATCTTGTCTTGAGGATAATTGACGCTCATCAGGGCGGTCAAAATGTTCGCGACGACTTTTTCTTCATTGTGCGCGGCCACCAGGATCGTGACCTGCGGCCAATTGGCTGTGTCGGTGTCAATGTAGGGGTGCCGTTGAAAGCCAAACAGGCGATTCAGCGTGAACGAGTAATGGCGTGCGGTGTAAATGGAGATGATGAAGACGATGCCGAAGAGACAGTAGACCATGGTGTGAAGCCGCCGGCTACGAACGAACCTTCTCGCGAGGCGCCGCGGCCGCGGCCTCATGAATGTCAGTTTTGCGGCGGCGATACGTCGGTTTCGGAGGCAGATGAAATTCCTTTTCGGGCTCGAGCAGCGGCATCTTTCCCTGGTGCCAGCGCGTGATGGCCTCGACAATGCGTTCCGCGGCCCTGCCGTCTCCGTAAGGATTTCCTCCCACGGACATGTCCTGATACGCCTCCTTATCCGTGAGAAGACGCTCCGCTTCGCGGACGATTCCCTCACGCGACATGCCGATGATCCTGGCCAAGCCAAACTCCGACGCTTCCGGGCGCTCGGTGACTCTGCGCAGGACGAGCACCGGCTTGTGAAACGTAGGGGCTTCTTCCTGAATTCCGCCCGAGTCCGTGAGCACCATGAAACAACGGCGCAATAAGCTGACAAACGTGATGTAGTCGAGCGGCTCAGTGAGGTGAATTCGTTCCGTATCGCCCAAGAGCGCGTTGATGGTGCTGCGCACGTTGGGATTCATGTGGACCGGATAGATGACGCGAATGTCCGGATACTTCTTCACTAGATCCTTGAGCGCCAGACACATGTTCTGCTGATCGGTTCCCAGCGATTCGCGTCGGTGGGAAGTTACCAACACCAGACGCGAGCCGTCCTCGGGGATACCGGCGAGCGGAGTGTCCTCCCAGGAGTGAGGCAACTGACTCAGTCCCCGCAACGCGTCCACCACGGTGTTTCCGGTGACGACGATTTTGCTCGCCGGAATTCCCTCGGCCAGCAGCGCATCGCGGGAATTGGCCGTGGGTGCGAAGTGAATTTCCGTTACGACCGAAACCAACCGCCGGTTGGCTTCTTCGGGGAAGGGGTTGTAGATGTCGTGGCTTCGCAGGCCCGCTTCAATGTGGCCGACGGGAATCTTGCAGTAGTAAGCGGCCAAAGCCGAGGCGAAGGCGGTGGTCGTGTCGCCCTGGACCAACACCATGTTGGGACCAAAGCGGTGGCAGGCGTTTTCGACAGTATCGAGGACGCGGCCCGTGAGCGAACTCAGAGTCTGGTTTGGACGCATGACGTCGAGGTCAAAGTCCGGCTTGATTTTGAAGTGCTTCAGGGCATTGTCGAGCATAGTGCGGTGCTGGCCGGTATGCACGACTGCGGTCTCGAATTCCGCCGGACGTCGGCGCAGCTCATGAATGACGAGGGCCAGCTTGATGGCTTCTGGGCGAGTGCCCAGGACCGCGACGATTCTGCAAGGCTTGGTCAACGATACGGACTCCGAGGGAAGGGCCCGACAGGGCGCGCCGACAAAACGCCATGAGAACCATTTTCACACGGCGCTTGCCAGTCGGACGGTCGGCGTAGCAGGAGAGTTCTCGGTGATGCGCAATCGTGCACTAAAGGTTTGTGGCATAACTGCTGCTCGGCAATATAAGCAGCGGGGCGCAGCGCCTGTTTCAGTTCGGGAATGCTTGTTAGGCACGTTCCGATCCGCGCATCCCGAAAATCGTTGTAGTCTCCGTGTGAAGTCCAACTTGCCTACGGCCGATCCATTCTTTCAGGTACTTACGGCCAAAGATCAGTGGCTGGCCGGTGGCTGTAATCGTGCAACCAGCGCGGTAAGGCCAATCGAGCCCCGGCGGTGCGGGTGCACTTCCCGCTCGGTGCCGCGAGAAAGCATGAACGGACGAATCCCACAGGAGCGGACTTGAAACGGACTGAACCAAGCAAACCAAGAGTTGAGCCTTCCGAGACGCTACATCAGTTGCCCTTGAAGTTCCGGCGAATCGAGCGGCGCGAGTGGCGGCTGTGGATATCGGCGATCGCCGTCACGCTGCTGTTAACGGGTGGGCTGGGTTCCTTCATCCTTCCGGGGTTTTGGAACTCGGACGACGGTTTCGCGCGGTTTTCGCTGCCGCAGGCGGTACGCGGACTGGTCGGGCTGGCGCTGATTTTCGACGTGTACACGGTCTATCAGCAGCTGCAGATACACAGGATCAGGCGTCAACTGAACGAGCGGGAAGAGCTGTTTCGGTTAATCAGCGAGAACGCCGCCGACATGCTGGCCGTCGTGGACATGAAGGGCCGCCGACTATTCAGTAGCGTGGCCTACTGGAAAATTCTGGGGTACACGAGCGAAGAATTGAAAGGATCCGATTCGCTGGAGCAGGTTCATCCCGAGGATCGCGCTCGCGTGCAAGCGGCCGCCGACAAAGCACGCAAAACGGGACTTGGCACGAGGCTCGAATACCGCATTCGCCACAAGGACGGCAGATGGCGAGAGATCGAATCCACGTCCAGCGTGATCCGCAATGCCAAAGGCGAACCTGAAAAACTCGTCATCGTGAACCGGGACGTCACGGAGCGGAACCGAGCCTCGGAATCCCTGCGGCGATCGGAGGCCAGTTTTCGCTCCGTGATTGAGAATGCGCCGTATGGGATTTACCGCGCGACCGCTGCGGGAGACTTGCTCCGCGTAAACCCGGCGCTGCAGAAAATGCTGGGATATGAATCACGGGCCGAGCTCTTGAAGATGAATCTGGCTCGAGATCTCTACCTCGATCCGCAGGAGCATCGGCGGATCATCGAGCTGCTTGCCATGCAGCAGAAATTCAAGGACGTAGAGGTCGAATGGAGACGCAAGGACGGCTCCTTGACGAAGGCGCGCTGCGGCGGGTTCGTCGTCAAAGACGGCGGAAAAGATGCCGCCTATTTCGAAGTGTTTGCGGAAGACGTGACCGAAAAACGATCGCTGGAACGCCAGCTTCAGGTCGCCCAGAAGATGGAAGCCGTGGGGAGACTTTCCGGGGGGATCGCGCATGATTTCAACAATCTGCTTGGCGTGATCATCGGCTACAGCCAAGTGTTGAAGAAAAGGCTGGAAGTGGAAACCCCCCTGCGGGAACACGCCGAAGAAATCGAAAAGGCCGGACAGCGCGCGGCGTCGCTCACGCGCCAACTTCTGGCGTTCAGCCGCCAGCAGGTGCTGGCACCGGCGGTTCTGAATCTGAACGCCCTGCTGACGGACATGGAGAAAATGGTGTCTCGCCTGATCGGCGAGGATATTGAACTTGGGTTGCGGCTTGATCCGGGAATTGGGCGCGTGAAGGCGGACCTGAGCCAGATTGAACAGGTGGTCATGAATCTGGTGGTGAACGTGCGTGACGCATCGCCCCACGGCGGCAAGCGGGTGATCGGGACAGAGAACGCAGTCCTGGATCAGGAGTATACGCGCCGCCATCCTGGGTCGAGAGTCGGATCGTACGTGATGCTATCGGTGATCGACAACGGCACGGGAATGAACGCGGAAACCCTGGCACATCTCTTCGAGCCTTTCTTCACCACGAAGGAGTCCGGCAAGGGCACCGGTCTTGGACTTGCGACTGTCTACGGCGTGGTGAAGCAGAGCGGCGGATACGTCGGAGTCGACAGCGAGCCAGGAAGGGGCAGCTGCTTCAGAGTGTATCTGCCGCAGATTAAGGAGGCGCTGAGCAACGACGCCGCTGGCGCGCCCCTACCGGCAACTTTTCGAGGGACGGAGACGGTGCTGCTGGTCGAGGATGCCGACGCATTGCGAAAACTCGCGCAGGCACTGCTGGAGGAAAACGGCTACCGCGTCCTGGCAGCGGAGAGCGGGGTCGAAGCCCTCAAGATCGCAGAGAAAGAGCAGGAGCGCATTCACTTGTTACTGACGGACGTGATCATGCCCGGGATGAACGGGCGAGCCCTGGCGGAGCGCCTGGCTCCGCAGCATAAGGGGTTGAGAGTGCTCTACATGTCAGGTTACACGCATACCGCGATCGCGGAACACGCAGTGCTTGAGTCGGGAACGTATCTGCTGCAAAAACCGTTCACGGAAGAGGCTCTGCTTCAGAAAGTTTGTGAAGTGCTGTGCGCGGACGCACCAGGCAAGTCCGCGTCGAAGCAGGCGCCGGTCCTGGCCGGAAGCGATGCAAGGTAGACGCGATCAGGAGAGTGCCGCACGTGCGACGATTGCTAATTGTGGATGATGACGAAGCGATACGCCGGCTATTCCGACTAAACCTGGCCGAGGACTACGAGATTATCGACACAGATGATCCCGAACAGGCGCTCGCCCTGGCGATGGAACACAAGCCGGACGCCATTCTGCTGGACATGCACATGCCCAAGTTTTCGGGTTTTGATCTGTGCCGGACGTTTCATTCCTTCAGTCAGACGCAGCTCGTTCCCATATTTGTCGTAAGCGGGGCGTTGGGAGGCGAAACGAAGGAGGCCTGCACGGCTTTTGGCGCGGCGGGATTTTTCGGGAAGCCGATCGATTTCGACGCTCTCAAGGAGCGCTTACGCTCGGTAAAGAGAAACACCATGGTGCCGCGCAGCGAGGTTCGCGTCCAGCTGCGAGTGCCCGTGAAGCTTTGCGGGACTGAAATCGATGGAACGGCATTTGAAGAAGTAACCAAAACGGAAAACGTGAGCTTGAGCGGATTCCTGTGCAGTTGCAAGGCAGCACTGCGAAGTGAGTCGGTGGTGGAGATTTTCCTGACCAGCGCCGACCGTCGGCCCGTCGGCAAGGCACGCTGCGTTCGGGCCGAAACGCGCGAGGGAGAGCCTCCGCAATACGCTTTCCGGTTTATCGGAAAAACGGGAACGTGGATTTTGAAGTAAGCGTGCGGAACTAGAGCGCTCTGCTTCGATGGGAACTTATCCTGCGCGGACGCCGCCCAGAAGGTAGTCGTCGATCGCTTTCGCGGCGCTGCGGCCTTCCGAGATCGCCCAGACGACAAGCGACTGACCGCGGCGCATGTCTCCGGCCGCAAATACTCCGGGAACGGACGTCATGTAGTTCTCCTTCGTGGCGATGTTGCTGCGCGCGTCGAGATGCACGCCGAACTGTTCCAGCATGCCTTTCTTCACTGGCCCGGTGAAGCCCAGCGCGAGCAAGACGAGGTCGGCATCAATCGAAAACTCCGTGCCGGGCAGAGATTCGAACTTCGGCGGCGGGCCCACGCGAACTGCATGCAACTGTTTCACGTTGCCGTGCTCGTCACCCGTGAACTTTGTCGTTCCGGCGGCCCAATCCCTCACTCCGCCTTCTTCGTGGGCGCTTTCGGTACGCAGTTGAAGCGGCCAGAGGGGCCAAGGTGTGCTGGGGGCGCGCTCCGCAGGCGGCATGGGCATGATCTCGAATTGCAGCACAGACTTCGCGTTCTGCCGGTGGCAGGTGCCCAGGCAGTCCGCGCCGGTATCGCCACCGCCGATGATCACCACGCGCTTGCCGGTGGCGAGGATTTGATCCGGCACGGGGTCGCCCGCGACGCGCTTGTTCTGCTGAGGCAGGAAGTCCATGGCGAAATGGATGCCCTTGAGTTCGCGCCCGGGCACTTTCAGGTCGCGCGGATTCTCGGCGCCGCCGGAGAGCAGAACGGCGTCGAATTCCTCGCGAAGATCCGCGGCGGGCACATTGCCGCCGACGTGCGTGTTCGTTCTGAAAATGACGCCTTCAGACGCCATCTGTTCGAGCCGCCGGTCCAGGACGTTCTTTTCCATCTTGAAGTCGGGAATGCCGTAGCGCAGAAGTCCGCCGATGCGGTCCGATTTCTCGAAGAGCGTCACCTGATGGCCGGCTCGATTCAACTGCTGCGCCGCTGCCATGCCGGCCGGCCCTGATCCCACGACCGCGACACGCTTGCCGGTGCGGATAGCGGGCGGCTCTGGCTTGATCCATCCCTCTTTCCACGCCCGATCCACGATCGTTTTTTCGATCAGTTTGATGCTGACCGCCGGCTCGTTGATGCCGAGCACGCAAGCCGCTTCACAGGGCGCCGGGCAGATGCGCCCGGTAAACTCCGGGAAGTTATTCGTGGAATGAAGGACCCGAATCGCTTCCTTCCATTCGTCGCGATACACAAGATCGTTCCAGTCCGGGATGATGTTGTTCACCGGACAGCCGGTGTGACAAAAAGGAATGCCGCAATCCATGCAGCGGGCCGCCTGCGTGCGCACTTTATCGTCGGCGAAGGGAAGATAGACTTCGAAATAATCCCTGACGCGCTCCTTGACGGGGCGGCGCGTGGGAGTCTCCCGCACATACTCCTTGAAGCCGGTGACCTTACCCACGGATCACCTGCCCACCGGAATGTTTCCCGGCCTGCGCGGCAAGCACAGCGGAGGACACGCGCGGTATTCCGAGCACGCGCTTGAACTCGTGCGGGAATACCTTGATGAATTTCGGCAGCGTGGACTCCCAGTTTTCGATGATCCACTTTGCCTGCGTGCTTCCGGTTAACTCGCTGTGGCGCGCGATCAGTTGATACAGCAGATCGATGTCTTTATGGTTCGCGACCGGTTCGAGGTCCACCTCGGCGCGATTGCATCGGACCGACGGGAAATCGCCGAACTGGTCCAGGACGTAAGCGATGCCGCCAGTCATACCGGCCGCAAAGTTCCGTCCGGTGCGGCCGAGCACCACGACCAAACCGTTGGTCATATACTCACAGCCGTGGTCGCCGACGCCTTCCACAACCGCCGTAGCGCCGGAATTGCGGACCGCGAAGCGTTCACCGGCCATGCCGCCGAAGTATGCTTCGCCGCTGGTTGCGCCGTAGAGGCAAACATTGCCGATGAGGATATTTTCCTCGGGCACGAATTCGGACTGGCGCGGATGGTAGATGACCAGCTTCCCGCCGGATAGACCTTTGCCAACGTAGTCGTTCGCGTCACCTTCCAGCGTCAACGTCACGCCCTTCGCTAGGAACGCGCCGAAGCTCTGTCCCGCGCAGCCGGTGAACTGAACCCGGATGGTGTCGTCCGGCAAGCCCGTGGAGCCGTATCTTCGTGCGATCTCGCCGCTGAGCATCGTACCGACAGTCCGGTGAATATTGCGGATCGGCATGCTGAGAGAAACCGGCGTGCGATTTTCGATGGCTTCGTGCGTCATTTCGATGAGCTTGTAGTCGAGAGCCTTTTCCAGACCGTGGTCCTGCGCCTCCGTGCAGCGCCGCCCCACATGGCTCGGCATCGGGGGATTGTAGAGAACTGCGGACAGGTCGATTCCTTTGGCCTTCCAGTGGGTGATGTCCGACCGCTGGACCAGGCAGTCCACCCGGCCGATCATCTCATTCACCGTCCGGAAACCCAGCTCGGCCATCACCCTGCGTAGATCTTCGGCCACGTAGAAAAAGAAATTGATTACGTTTTCGGGATGCCCCTGGAATTTCTTCCGTAGCTCGGGATCCTGCGTCGCGATGCCGACCGGACAGGTGTTCAGATGGCACTTACGCATCATGATGCAGCCCATCGAAATCAGCGGCGCGGTGGAAAATCCAAACTCCTCGGCGCCGAGCAACGCGGCGATGGCCACGTCCCGGCCAGTCTGCAGCTTGCCGTCCACCTGGACGCGCACACGGCTGCGCAGATCGTTGAGCACCAGAACCTGCTGCGTTTCGGAAAGCCCGAGCTCCCAGGGAACACCGGCATGACGAATCGAACTGATGGGAGAAGCGCCCGTGCCGCCGTCGTAGCCGCTGATGAGGATCACGTCCGCGTGGGCTTTCGCCACGCCGGCTGCCACGGTTCCCACGCCTGTTTCCGCGACCAACTTCACCGATATCCGCGCACGAGGATTGGCGTTCTTCAGGTCGTGGATCAGTTGGGCCAAATCCTCAATGGAATAGATATCGTGGTGCGGAGGCGGCGAGATCAGGCCGACTCCGGGAATCGAGTGGCGCACGCGCGCGATGATCTCATCCACTTTGTGGCCGGGCAGCTGGCCGCCTTCGCCGGGTTTCGCGCCCTGCGAGATCTTGATTTGAAGATCGTCCGCGTTCACGAGGTAGTTCGTGGTTACGCCAAACCGCGCGGAAGCGACCTGTTTGATCGCGCTGCGGCGGAGGTCGCCATTCGCATCTGGCTTGAAGCGCGCCTCATCTTCGCCGCCTTCTCCCGTGTTGGATCGAGCGCCGATCCGGTTCATGGCGATCGCGAGCGTCTCGTGCGCTTCCTTGCTGATCGAGCCGAAGGACATGGCGCCGGTGGCAAAGCGCTTCACGATTTCGGAGGCGGGCTCGACGTCGTCCAGCGGCACGGGTGGCCCGTTCGGCTTGAAATCAACCATGCCGCGCAACATCAGCAGATCGCGATTCTGCTGGTCCACGATCTTGGCGAATTCCTCAAAGCTATCGAAACTCGATTGCCGAACGGCGTGCTGCAGCTTGCTGACGGTCAACGGGTTCAGAAGGTGGCGCTCGCCGCGAACGCGAAATTGATATTCGCCGCCGACCCGAAGCTCGGTTTCCGATTCACTGGGCGGCAGCATGGCGAATTCGTGCTTCATGAGCGCTTCGCGAGCCAGGATTTCGATGTTCACGCCTTCGATGCGCGAGGCGGTTCCCGTGAAATAGCGCTCGATGACCGAGCGGCTCAAACCGATGGCCTCGAAAATCTGAGCGCCTTGATAACTCTGCAAGGTCGAGATGCCCATCTTCGAAAAGGTCTTCAGCAGGCCCTTATCGGTGGCCTTCATGTAGCTTTTGAAGATCTTGTCCCAGGTACTTTCGGGCGGGAAGTGGCCGTCCTTGTAAAGGTGCTCGAGGGTTTCGATGGCCAGATACGGGTTGACGGCGCTCGCGCCGTAGCCCAGGAGCAGAGCGAAATGCATCACCTCGCGCGGTTCGCCGGATTCGACGATTAAGGCGACCTGGTTGCGCGTCTTTTCGCGGATCAGATGATTGTGAACGGCGGATAGCGCCAGCAGGCTCGGGACCGGCGCGTGCGCGGCATCCACGCCGCGATCGGAGAGAATAAGAATCGTATAGCCGGATTTGACCGCGGCGGAGGCGCGCACGCACAAATCTTCGACGGCCTTTTCGAGTTGCTGTTCGCCCCCGCTCACGGGGAAGAGAGCCGACAGAGTCGTGGCGAGGAAATCGCCCCACTTTACGCCGCGCAGCTTTTCAAGCCGCCAATTCGAAATGATGGGGTGGCGAAGCTTGAGCGTGTGGCACTGCTTCGGAGTTTCGTCCAGCAGATTTCCCTCGCGCCCGATGTAGGTGTTCAGCGACATGACCAGGTCTTCGCGGATCGGATCGATCGCGGGATTCGTCACCTGGGCGAACGTCTGCTTGAAGTAGTTGAACAGGAGCTGCGGCTTATCGGACAGGCAAGCCAGCGGCGTATCGATGCCCATCGAGCCGACCGGTTCCTCGCCTTTTATCGCGGATGGCTGCAGGATCGTCTTCAAGTCTTCGTCGGTGTAGCCGAAGGCGCGCTGGCGCATCAAGATCGTTTTGTGATCCGTCGGCTGAACATTCACGGGGCTGGGAAGATCATCCAAAGTGATCTGGTTTTCTTTCAGCCATTGGGCGTACGGCTGCCGGGCTGCCAGCTGTTTCTTCACTTCGCCGTCTGAAATCAGGCGCTTTTGTTCCGTGTCCACCAGGAGCATGCGGCCAGGCGCGAGGCGCCCCTTCATGCGCACGTCTTCGGGTTTCACGGGCAGCACGCCGGCTTCGGAAGCCATGATGACCAAGCCGTCCGTGGTAACCAGGTACCGGCCGGGGCGCAGTCCGTTGCGATCGAGCTTGGCGCCGATCACCCGACCGTCCGTGAAAGCGACCGCAGCCGGGCCGTCCCAAGGCTCCATCAACGATGCGTGGTATTCGTAGAAGGCTTTAACGTCCTGCGGCATCTCGGGATCGTTGTCCCATGCTTCGGGAATGAGCATGGACATCACGTGAGGCAGACTGCGGCCGCCGAGCGTCAGCAACTCCACCGCATTGTCGAGCATGGCGGAATCGCTGCCGCCCGGAGCGATGATCGGCAGCAACTTCTGCATGTCTTTCCCAAACAGCGGGGAAGACAAAACGGACTGGCGCGCGTACATCCAGTTTGCATTCCCACGCAGCGTGTTGATCTCACCGTTATGGCAGAGATAGCGGTAGGGATGCGCGAGTTGCCAGCTCGGAAACGTGTTGGTCGAGAAGCGCTGGTGGACCAGGCACAGCGCGCTCATGACTTCGGGATCGGACAGCTCCTTGTAAAAACTGGCGATCTGCGGAGCCAGAAGCAATCCCTTGTAAACAATCGTCCGCGACGATAGAGACGGGATGTAGAAGAAATCCTTCTCTTTGAGGTCGGATTCCGCCATGGCGGTTTCCGCCGCTTTGCGCAGGACGTAGAGCTTGCGCTCGAGGGCGTCCTGGTCCATGCCCGGCGCGCGCCGGATGAAAATCTGCTCGATGTAGGGCTGAGTGTTGCGCGCGACGCGCCCGATCGTGTCACCGTT
>Ga0209415_10005953_pt1 | contig 21810 bp, 21 predicted proteins | sample PeaSoiSIISIP2007_FD_187696 | JGI IMG/M metagenome (GOLD analysis project Ga0209415, IMG submission 187696) | Peat soil microbial communities from Weissenstadt, Germany - SII-SIP-2007 (SPAdes) (version 2) | ecosystem: Environmental > Terrestrial > Soil > Wetlands > Peat | place: Germany... | reverse complement strand
TGTGGCTCCCCGGCATGGATTCGAACCACGATTCACGGCTCCAAAGGCCGCTGTCCTACCATTAGACGACCGGGGATTTCTCGGCGGGAATTACAGCCCTAGTGTAACATTCGCGCGGCGAAATGAAGCAACCCTTACAATGGTAAGCAGTGCTATTGCGAGTGCACTTCTTTCCGGGTCTCTGCCTGCTGATTCTCGGGCTCGGACTGCAGTTTCCCATCATCCGCTGGCTGCTGGATTCTTACCGCCGGCGCAGCTTGATCTGGCTGGGCGCGGCTGCTTCCACGGCTTTGCTTGTGGCAGGCTACGTGCTGGAATTCCAGCGAGTGCTGCGACATTTCTCGGTCCAGTGGTGGACTTGGCTCGAATGTGCCTCCCTGGTGGAGACAATTTGGTTGATCGGGTTGTCATTGGCACTACTAATCTGGCGGAGAACCCCGCAATTCGATCCCGCGCGACGAAGGGTTCTGCAATCGGCGGGGGCCTGCCTCTCGGTCGCGCCGTTAGCGGGCACGCTGTTTGGGATTGTGCGCCGCAATCAGTTCCGAGTTTCTGAAGTGCCGGTCCCCATCCGCAATCTACCCAAAGATCTGGATGGACTGCGGATCGTACAAATCACCGATATTCATCTCAGTCCGTTTCTCAGTGAACACGAATTGGCTGCCGCCATCGATATGGCGAACGAAACGCGCGCCAACATCGCGCTGGTGACGGGCGATCTGATCACGCGGCCCGGTGATCCTTTGGATGCCTGTCTCCGCCAGTTAGCCCGGCTTCGCGCCCAAGCCGGCGTGCTGGGGTGTCTCGGCAATCATGAGATTTATGCGCGCGCGGAGAAATATGTCACCGAACAAGGCCGCCGTATCGGAATCGAGTTTCTGCGGCATCAGGCCAAGCAGCTTCGATTCGGAAACGCGCTGCTCAACTTCGCCGGCGTAGACTATCAACGCATGCATTCGCAGTACCTGAAGGGCACCGAGCGTTTGATTGTTCCTGGCGCCGTCAACGTCATGCTGTCGCACAACCCGGATGTATTTCCCGTGGCTGCAGCGCAAGGCTACGATCTGACTATCGCCGGCCACACGCACGGCGGTCAGGTGGACGTCGAAATCCTGCATCAGCACGTCGATGTCGCGCGTTATTTCACCCCCTTCGTCCAAGGGCTCTACCGGCGGGGAGATGCGTCCGTCTATGTGTCGAACGGGCTGGGTACCATTGGCGTGCCGGTCCGGCTCGGCGCCCCGCCTGAGGTTTCGGTTCTTCGCCTGTGCGCTATTTGATCTTGAGCGACATCCACGCCAACTGGGAGGCGCTCGCCGCCGTGTTGAAGCGAGCGGGCTCGGACTACGATCGAATCGTTTGCTGTGGAGACGTGGTCGGATACGGCGCCGATCCCGACGCTGTGGTCCGATGGGTGAGCGAAAATGTCAACGACATCGTGCGGGGCAATCACGACAAAGCTTGCGCCGGCTTGGAGGACTTGGAGTGGTTCAACCCTCTGGCGCGCCTGTCGGCTCTTTGGACGCAGGCGGTCATTCAACCGGAACATGCCGAATATCTGCGAGGTCTGGCTCAAGGTCCGGAACGGATCAACGGTTTTCAGATTCTCCATGGCTCGCCGCTGGATGAAGACGAATACGTGACGTCGGAACAGGACGTGGCGCAAGTCGCGCCCTATCTCGATTGCAGTGTCTCTTTTTTCGGTCACACGCACTTGCAGGGGGCGTTCCTGTGCCATCGAAACGGAGTGAAGCGATTGATCGGCGCCGATCCGGAGTCGAACGAAGAGGAGATCGCGTTGGAAAACGATGTCAACTACCTCATCAATCCCGGTTCGGTGGGACAGCCGCGCGATGGCGATCGACGCGCCGCTTATGCGATCTATGATTCCGGCACGCGTATGGTGACTCTTTGCCGTGCCGACTACGACATCGCTTCCGCGCAGAAAAAGATCCTGGATGCAGGCTTGCCGGAGATACTGGCGTTGCGCCTGGAGGCCGGGCTCTAACCCGGACCATCACGCGCCCCCTCAAAGTTAACTATCGGAAGTAAACTGATGGATCGGATTCCCCGGACCCGACCTTGACTGCCACCAATAATTAACTGATAATAGTGAATGATTGAGCGCTTTCGCCCAGTCGCAAATCGCCGGAACTAAGTCCGGCGAGATGATTCCTCTGTCTTAGGCCACCCGACAACTGTGGAGGTTGCCGCGTTCCTTCCGCGAAGGCGAAAACTAATCGCATGGCAATGATTACCGTCAAGCTCACCGAACAGGAACTGGGACTGCTGACCACCCTGGCATCCGATCAGCTATTCCGCAGGGAGTTTATCGATCCGAAGATGCCCGGCAACAAATTCAACCCCGCTGAAGTAATCGTCGGCAAGAAACTCGTGGAGCGCTTGCGGGTGGTGGCGGATCGGGCGAAGAAAGTGCCACCCTACAGAGTGCCACATGCCGTCTGACCGCAGCGGAGCCTAAGGAATTTTATAATGCATTTCATTCTCACCGGATTCACACAAGACAAGGAATTCCGTGTGTTCGCATTTGAAGGGATTGCGGCGGACCGGGCACGAACGACGTTCACGGTCAGGGCCAACCTTTCTCTGAGCCGGACGTACGGCATTCGCCTGCAGGAGTTGCCGCTCATGTGCCGAGGAGTTTTGGAGCATCGCGAGGAAGGCGAGCAGCGGAGCGCTCTTACTTTTACCGAAGAGGCCATGCGTCTTCACGCCAGTAATTGCATCGCGGCGCGAGCATTGGCTGCTCAGAAGAAGAAAGCGCCCCGCCGGCCGGCCACTGAAAACAACGGGCTCGCATGGCGTTCCCCACAAGCCTAACGAGACCGTGGAACTAGCACCCGCGAAGCGCACAGGCCGCCGAGCGGCGGCGCTAAACAAAAGAGGAACTTCCGCAATGGCCGACCCTGAGGCGGGTCCGTTGTGGGCGAATTCCTTAAAAGATGAGCTGGCTTGCGCTGACACTTGCGCCGGCTTGGCTTGACTTCCTCCCTCGATTGGTTTATATCTAAACTCACTTAGGAGAATCCTTTGCCGTCGTCACCAATCCAAGCTTGGAAATTACTGGGTTGCGTCCTGCTATCGGCCTTCCCGGCTTCTATGAGCGTGGCAGGACAGGCAACCACCGCAAGGCCTCCGTCCGCTGCGGCATCCGCCGAGAAATGGGCTGCCCCGCGAACTCCCGATGGCCAACCCGATCTGCAGGGGATCTGGACCAACGCCACCGTAACGCCGTTCCAGCGGCCCGAGCAACTGGGCTCGAAAGAATTTTTCACCGCGCAAGAAGCGGCTGCATTCGAAGAGCAGCGCGTGGAACAGAACAACGTAGATCGCATTGAAGGGGAACGGGGCGCATCCGACCTGGCGCGCCGTGCTTACAACAACGTCTGGTTCGATCGCGGAACTCACGTTTCCAGCACTATGCGTACTTCACTGGTGGTCGATCCGCCGGACGGAAGAGTCCCGCCCTTCACGCCTGAAGCACAAAAGAAATATGACGCGTTCCATGCTTATTTGGCGCTGCACCCCTCCGATGGTCCCGAAGACCGCAGTTTGACCGAGCGCTGCGTTCTGTTTGGCGCCACCGGTCCACCCATGCTGCCGGAGCCGTACAACAACAACTACCAGATCGTTCAGATCTCTGGGTTCGTGGCCATCACTTCGGAAATGAACCACGAGACCAGGCTTATTCCGCTGGATGGGAGTCCGCATCTGCCGGCGGAAATCCGCCAGTGGAAGGGCGATTCTCGCGGCCACTGGGACGGCGACACATTGGTGGTGGACACGGCGAATTTCAAGTTCAACAACCGGAGCCGCTTCGGAGTCGCTTACCTCGACGGAATGACGGATGGAAATCTCCACGTGGTGGAGCGCTTCCGGCGCACGGATTCGAACACCATCGACTACCAAGCCAGGGTGGACGATCCCACGGTCTACACCCAGCCTTGGACGGTCGAAATTTCTATGGCAAAGCGCACCGATCGGATTTTCGAATACGCGTGTCATGAAGGGAACTACGCCATGGTGGACATGCTTGCGGGTGCGCGAGCCGAAGAGAAAAAAGCCGCCGGGTCCGCCGCGAAGCCATGACAGCATCCCGACTCGCGATAGCAATCGCTCTCGCGAGCTTCCCTCTGTTCGGCCAATACGATCTCACCGGCGAGTGGGGCGCGCGATATCACGAAGACCAGCCCGAGCGCATTCCCGGCCCCGAACTCGGCGACTATCTCGGCTTGCCAATCAGCGACGCAGCCAGGCTTCGCGCGGACAGTTGGGATGCATCGATCGCGACATTACCGGAGTGGCAGTGCCGTCCTCATCCGGCCGATTACGGAACGCGCGGCCCAGCCGATTTGCGGATCTGGAAGGAAGTAGACACACAGACGCAGCAGGTGATTGCCTATCACACGCACGTGCAGTGGCAGGCCCAGGAAAGAACCATTTGGATGGACGGCCGCCCGCATCCTTCTGGAGACGAACCTCACACCTGGCAGGGGTTTTCGACAGGGAAATGGGACGGCAATCAGCTTACCGTCACGACCACGCATCTCAAGGAGGGTTACATCCGCCGGAATGGAGTTCCGCGTAGCGATCGCGCCACGCTGGTGGAGCACTGGATTCGCCACGGCGACTTTCTGACGTTGGTCAGCATGATCACCGATCCGGTCTATCTGACCGAACCGTTTATCCGCACTACCAACTGGGAGCTCGCTCTCGAACAAGCGATCGACCCTTATCCTTGCGAGGTGGCCGAAGAAGTCCAGCGGCCGGAGGGCTCCGTTCCGCATCACCTGCCGGGCACCAACACATTTCTCCCCGAATTTGCCAAAAGGTACGGCCTGTCGATGCAAGCAACTCGCGGCGGCGCGGAGACTATGTATCCGGAATACCGGTTGGCGATGCGGGCGAGCAATGCCCCCGAGCCGGATGCACATCCCCCAGAGCACACGCAACCTGAAGCTTCGCCCCAAGCGGGCATTCATGCGCAGCGCGTGCGGGGGAACATCTTCATGCTCTCGGGAGCCGGCGGCAACATCACCGTTGACGCAGGAAGCGAAGGAGTGCTGCTGGTTGACACGGGCCTGGCGGACCAGACCGAGAAAATATTGGGCGAGTTCGGGAAGATCTCCGACAAGCCGATCCGCTATATCATCAACACGAATCTGGATCCCGACCATACCGGTGGAAATGAGAAGATCGCAAAACTGGGCCAGACCATCGCCGGCGGCGATGTCACGAATCTCACTGATGATGCTCGGGAGGGCGCGAAAGTAATCGCGCACCAGGAGGTTGTGAATCGAATGACGTCATCGGATGGCGGCCGGCCTCCGTCACCCTTTGGCATGCTCCCTACGGATACTTACATGGGATCGAAGAAGGACCTCTTCTTTAATGACGAAGGGGTTCGCATCATTCATCCGAAAAACGCGCACACCGACGGCGATAGCATCGTTTACTTTCGCCGCTCCGATGTAATCAGCACCGGCGATATCTTCACTACCATCGGTTACCCAGTGATCGACTTGGCTCACGGCGGAAGCATCCAGGGCGAAATCGACGCGTTGAACCAGATTCTTGGGCAGGTGATCACGGCCCGCAACGAAGAATCAGGAACCTACATAATTCCTGGTCACGGGCGGCTCTGTGACGCCGCGGACGTCGCGTACTATCGCGACATGGTGACGATTATTCGCGACAGGATACTCGACATGAAGCAAAAAGGCATCACGCTCGATCAGGTGAAAGCAGCAAAGCCGGCGCGGGACTACGATCCGCGCTGGGGCGCCAACTCCGGCCCGTGGACTACCGACATGTTCGTCGAGGCCGTGTATAAGAGCCTCGGCGAGAAGGGAACGCACTAACTTATGATTCGATTTCTCGCGGTTACCTTGCTCGCATCCGCGCCCGTGTTCGGGCAGGTGGATTTTTCGGGAAACTGGGCGCCCTTGTACCACGAGGATCTTCCGGATCGCATTCCCGGCCCCGAACTCGGCGACTACCTGGGGCTCCCCCTCAACGACGCCGCACGGCTGCGGGCCGACAGCTACGATGCCGATCGGATCTCGGTAGTCGCTGAATATCAATGCCGGCCGCACTCCGCCGACTACTCCATGCGAGGCCTCGCCAACATGCGCGTCGATCCGATCCGGGATCCGGTTACGCAGCGCCTCGTCGCGTTCCACACACGCATCACCTTTCAGGAGATGGAACGGACCATCTGGCTCGATGGCCGGCCGCGCCCCTCCGAATACGCGCCTCACACCTGGCAAGGCTTCTCGACGGGCACGTGGAACGACAACATGCTCGACATCTATACCACGCATCTCAAGGAAAGCTACCTGAAGCGCAACGGCGTTCCTCGGAGCGACAAAGCCACGTTCACGGAACATTGGGTACGGCACGGAAACTATCTGACCGTTGCCACGGTGGTGACGGATCCCGCTTTCCTGACCGAACCGCTGGTGCGAACTCAGACGTGGGTCTTGGATCCAGGGCAAGTGATCTCCCGAGACATCTGCGAAACCGTTGCGGAAGTGCCGAAGGCAGCCGATTACGTGCCCAATCACTTGCCCGGAACGAATCCGTTCTTGCACGAGGTCGCGGATTGGTACGGATTACCCTACGAGGCGACGCGGGGCGGCGCAGAAACGCTATATCCCGAGTACCGGAAGAAGATGGGCAAAGTGGAGCGCTCCCGCGATCGCTGCGAACGATACTGCTCCTGCGGCGCCGAAGGCCAGGTTTGTCTCAGTCCCACTGCGGCGCCTCCCGGGAGACAGCCATGACCCGTATCATTGTATGCGCTTCTGTTCTCGTATTCTGTGCCAGCGTCGCCAAAAGCCAACCGCAGAATCTGGACAACGTTCAGATTCGTGTGGAACCGGTGCAGCACAACATTTACATGCTGGTGGGCGCAGGCGGCAATACCACGGTGCAGGTGGGCGCCGAAGGCGTGTTGATGGTGGACACGCAATTTGCCCCCTTGGCGCCGAAACTGATGGCCGAGATTCGCAAACTTTCGCCCGGGCCAATCCGCTACATCATCAACACGCACATGCATCCGGATCATGTGGGCGGAAATGCCGCCATCGCAAAACTGGCCGAGTCCGATCCGGCGCTGCCGCTGAAAATCATCGCGCACGAAAATGTGCTCAACCGATTGACCGCGACGGCTCCCGGTCAAGAGCGTTTTCCGGAAGCGGGCCTTCCCCTCGATGAGTACGGAACGCCCAGCAAGAACCTGCACTTCAACGGCGAGGCCGTGATTATCTACCACGAGCCGAACGCGCATACCGACGGCGACAGTCTGGTTCTGTTTCGAGGCTCGGATGTGATCAGCACCGGCGATATTTTCACTCCCGGGGGCTATCCCTTCATCGACATCGAACACGGTGGCAGCGTGCAAGGCGAGATCGCGGCCCTGAACCATATCTTGCAGCTCGCCGTGCCCGCAAAAACGCAGGAAGGAGGCACATATGTCGTACCGGGCCACGGACGAATCTGTGACGACGCCGACGTGGTGGAGTTTCGGGACATGGTAGTCATCGTTCGCGACCGTGTTCGCGACATGATCCATAAAGGCATGACAGTGGATCAGGTGAAAGCCGCCAAGCCTTCGCGGGATTATGACACCGAGTACGTGACGAGCAACAGTTTCGTCACTGCGGACCGTTTTGTGGAAGCGGTTTACAAAAGCCTGTCGCAGTCGCCCGGGCCAGGAAAATCTTCGCGGTGAAATCGTTTTTTCTCATGTTCGCCATGACAACCGCCCTGTGCGCGCAGTTCGGTCCTCCCCCTGCTCCACCGGCCCCGGGAAAGCCGGGAGCGCCGATCGATCTTACCGGATACTGGGTCGCTTATGTGACCGAAGATTGGCGCTGGCGCATGGTGACACCGCTCAAGGGAGACGCCGCGAGCGTCCCAACCAATGCCGAAGCCCGCAAAGTGATCGATGCCTGGGATCCCGCTAAAGACGAGGCCGCCGGTCTCCAATGCAAGGCCTATGGCGCTCCCGCCATCATGCGAGTTCCTGGGCGTCTGCACATCACGTGGCAGGACGACAAAACTCTGAAGATCGAGACCGACGCCGGTCAGCAGACCCGTTTGTTCCATTTTGACGGACAGCCTCCGCGCCAAGCCGCGCCCTCATGGCAGGGATATTCGTCGGCAAAATGGGAGGGTCCCGCGCCAATGGTCAATCCGCCGGTTGTTTTCGGTCTCGCGTTGGCCCCACGGCTTGGCACTCGATCCCGCTCTTTAGAGGTGACCACCACGCAATTACGCGCCGGCTACCTGCGCAAGAACGGTGTTCCCTACAGCGAGAAGACCGTTCTCAAAGAGTATTACGACCTGTTCAGCGAGCCGAATGCCGATACATGGCTCATGGTGATGACGGTGGTGGACGACCCCACGTATCTGGCGGTTCCGTTCGTTACGACCAGCCACTTCAAGAAAATTGCCGACGCCTCTGGCTGGGATCCCGAACCATGCACGGCGCGCTAGTTGGAAAAATCCTTCCTGGGGAGCTGGAAACTTGGCTGCAGATGATCCGCACGTTTTGGACGCTGCAGTCGAAAGTCGAGGATTCGCTCAAGAAGCACCGGCTCACGCTCGCTCAATTCGATTTACTCGCGATGCTCTTAGGGCTGGAGGATCTGAATCAGCAGGATCTGGCGAAGAAATTGGCCGTCACCAAGGGGAACATGGTTGGCTTGGTGAATCGTCTTAGCCGGCGCGGTTTCGTCAAACGGGTTCCTTCGCGTCAAGGACGCCGCGCAAACGTGATTCGTCTGACTGCCAGAGGCCGAAAATTAGCGATGGCAGCGCTGCCCGATCACCTGCGTTTGGTCAACTTAATGATGAGCCCGCTCGCGAGCGGGGAGCAGGAAGAGCTCCGTATGCTGCTCAAACGGCTGGACGAGCGTGATACGTCCTGAGCGGGCGCGCCTGGACTAAAGAAAACGCGCTAGTTCCACTTCTTTACGAATGCACCCGCTTCGGAGAGAATAGGAACGTGCGCAAGAGAATCGTTGCTTCGGCCCCGACGGTTGCCAAACCGGGACCCGGCCCGCGCTGGATGGATCTCGGACAGATCGCGACCGTTGAAGTCACGTCCGAAGATCCGGGCTTTCCCATTGAATCGGTCTTTAGCCCCAATAGCGGCCCAGGCTGGCGAGCCTCGCAAAAGGGCGAGCAGGAAATCCGGCTCATCTTCGATCAGGCTGTCGCGGTACATCGAATACAACTTCACTTTTTGGAGCCAACGCGGGACCGCTTGCAGGAGTTCACCGTTCGATGGTCGGCGGCGGATGGCGGAGGGCCCAAAGAGATCGTACGGCAGCAGTATAACTTCAGTCCCGCCGGATCCACCAGCGAGATCGAAGACTACGAAGTCAACTTGGACGGCGTATCGACGGTCGAACTGATCATCAAGCCCGACCTGACGCACAATGAAGCGCTGGCCACTCTGGCCGCGTGGCGAGTCGCCTAACGGGATGCCAACTCCCGCTTGCTTACGCGCCACCCGTCCGGTCTTCTTTGAGTCGATGTTCTCCAGTGCACGACTCCCGGTCGTCTTCGGGTGTGCTGCTGGCGCGCGGCTCAGAGCCGGGAACGTAAGCGAGACGGTGCCGGCGACTTTTCAGCCCTCTGCTAATTCGGTGGTTGCCGATAATCGAGCCAGGCCGACGGCGATCCGCTCAACAATTCCGGATCAGGCGTCGGATGTTTCCGCTGGCGAATGGCATAAACCAGCCAACGGCTGGCCTCGAAAGTTCGCCAATACGGATTCGTTCGGATCAGTTCGTTTCGCGCACTGAGGATTTCGCGCCGCGCAAAACGCTGCAGTTTGTTGCCATGTTCGGGAACTGCCGTTGAGTCGACGGTCTCGGTGGAGAGCCTCGCGGCAAGACAGTCATTCAGCTCGATCACCACCATGCGGCCATCGGTCACTATCGGATCCCCCGTGGCATTGTGGGTGAATCGTGGAAGATCTGCCCGGTCCGTCCAATCCAGAGGAGTCCCGCAGGACGAAAACGCCAGATCATAAGCGACTTTGTCGCGCTCCTGGTCGACGTCCTCCTCGATTTTGTGCGAGAGCCTTCCTCCCCGCCTGAGATAGGCGAAGTCGACATCTCGTGTAGCGGCTCCGATCCACAACTGCCGGCCGTGCCATGTGCCGGCTGCTTTCCACAACCGGATATGATGCCGCTTCGAAACATCGTTCAGGCCTTTCTGCCAGGACATGTCGGGCTCGGCCCCATCCAGCAACAACACGGACATGGGCGCGGCGACATCGCCCCGCAGTTCGGCGACTGCCCGGATCCAACTTACGCGATCGCGCAGAGACGGAGGACCAGGTTGCTTCCACCCGGCGGCATCGAACGCAGTCACGATCTGGTCGCGAGAGCCGACAAACAGAACGTTCGTGAGGTCCGATGACCGGCCCGAGAAAGGAGCGTGCGTCCGATAAGGCATCACGGCCGCGATGCGCGCCAACTCGTCGCGCTCCTCATCGGTGAGTTGCTGGGCACTCGCCTGTCCGGAATGGAACGGTGCGTCAGAGAAAAAAGGTTGGTTCACCGTCAGGGTTAATTCAACGCCCGCGGGGTAGTAAATTTCAGGTTCCGGAAGTTGGATGAAAAGCGATCGGATTGCCCATTCAGCGAGTTCCGCGTGCACTTCCCACTGAAGCGCCGTTCTTATGTAGCCGCTGACCCGGTACGACAGGCTCGCGGTTGACCGTACGCCCTGAATGCGGCCATCCCGAGTCACGCGCTCGCGGCCGTTGTCCACCTCGGCGACCTTAGCGAAAAGGGGAATCGTTTCGCCGTCCAACGGAGTGATTTCGTTGAATTCCAGATCGAGACGGGCTGTTTCGTGGCGCAACCCCAAGCCTACCCGAGTAACCGATTTCACTCGCCCGGTAAGCGTGCTTCCCGCTTCGAGTACCGTTTCGCCATCCACGATGAGCGGCGCAATCAAAACTGCGGCCACCGGCGACCCTGGCGCGCTGGCATAAGAGCCCACGGTAGTCGTTAGCCGGATATGAAGCTGGGTGCCTTTCGGTATGGGGCGAGTACTCAACACAGCAATCGATAACAACACACTCAGGAGTGTGGCCGTCATGCCAGGGGGTGTCCCCGATCAATGCGCGCCGACTGGCGCCAATCGTAAACCATGGGCTTCAGTGTATCGCATACGGAGAAATCTCACTGCCCGGAATAATCGACAATTCGCGCCGAAACTTGAGCGAGCGGTGTTCTACACGGAAACGCCGGGGCGGCTAGAGTTCCAGTTGTCCCTGGACCTGCATGTCCCAGGTGTAGAAGAATTGGGAAATGAAAAGCCTCCCGATCTGGGCCACGAATTCGAGCCTTCCGTCTTTCTTGGAGATTTCCACGGAACGCGGAAACAGATAAATCAAGGTGGCTTTCCCATCCGGTTGGCGCAGGATTTCGACGCTGGAGGGTTTCAGGTTCTTCTGATTGTCGCGCTTGAGAAATGCGATGCCCTTCAGTTCGTTCTCCAGGTTCCATCGCTTAGGAGCAAGAATGTCGTAAATGACGATGGCGTAATGATCGTCGTCCAGCATGGGAACGCCCGTCTCGCCTGCCTTCTGCTCGGCGGCGCGAACCGGGCGCGCGCTTTCCCATCGAATCACCACCGCGTCGGGCGTGGGTCTAAAGTGGGCGCGAGCTATGGCCTCGGCCTCTCTGCGCGGTCCTAAGACACCGAGCCCCGCTATGCCAACGCCCTTGCCGATACCGGCCTCCATGTCCCCGCCTTCCCGGCGCTCATCGGGACTCAGATCGCGCACCCTCTGCGGCGTGATCTGTTTGACCCAGGGAGAATCGGTGAGCACCTGCTTGGCATCGTCCACGCTCCACTGCGAAACAGGTTTCTCTTTCCAAGGTGAATCTTTGGAAGAGGAATCTTTCGGAGACGAATCTTTCGGAGACGAATCTTTCGAAGACGAATCCTGGGCGAAAAGCGCGAGTGCGGCCAGAGGAACCGAGCACAACCTCAACATCCGATGCATCGTGTTTCGAGCTCGCTGAGCCCTTCCCTTATTGTAATCAACAGGGCAACAACGGCATCAACTGACTCGCGTGGCGCAGGCTTCGCGACGCCGTTCGCCGGGCATCGGGCGCAGGCAGGGTCGCCAGCCCACTCAGCGGATAAACTGCACTGTGACGCGCAGTCCGATGGGGAGAGCATTGGCCGGCGGATTCAAGTCGGCGGTCACTTCGAGTATGTCGCGATCGGCTTTCTGAGCCGGATCGCCAGTGACGACGGATTTGCGGCCCATCACATTAGCGAGTTGCGTTACCACGCCCGAAAAAGTTCGATGGGAGTAGGCATCCGCCGAGACGACAAGCTTCTGCCCGATATGTACGTTTGCAATATCGTTTTCATCCACCTCGGCGCGGACGCGGCGCCCCGATACATCCGCCATGGTGAAGAGCGGACGCGGAGCGACTAGCCCGAAGGACTCGCCTTCCCGCAGAAGAACCCGCAAAACCGTGCCGCTGATGGGCGCTCGCACCACGCATTTGCTTAACTTGTCCTGGGCCAATTGGATTCCTGCCTCCGCGGCACTCAGATCCGCATCGGCCCGTGCCAGTTCCTCGGGAAGAGGACCGGCATTTACGAGTTCTTCATTCCGCTGGGCCTGCTGGAACTGCGCTGCGGCAACATCCCGATCGCGTTGCGCTTCTTCGAACGTCAGCCGAGACACCTCTTGGGCGTCGTAGAGCTTTGACATACGGCCGAGTTGAGCCGCCGCCTGATCCAGGACAGCTCGCGCGGCGACAGTTTTTTGAGCCGCCGCTTCGCGCTCCTCCTGACGGCTGCCTCGCTGCAAACGCAGTCGCGCCTCCTTCAAGCTGTCGCGATTGGCGGTTGCCACCTGGAGCGCGGATGCGAGATCGTCGCAGGCCAGATCGGCCAGGACTTCGCCCCGTTGCACGGTTTGCCCTTCGCTCACATGAATGGTCCGGACAACACCATCAATCGCGGCGCCCACGTTGACCAAATCGGAGCGGGCCTCAATCCGGCCGGGAGAGGCCAGAGCAATCGCAGAGGAATGTGAGGTGTCAGGCTCGACAGGCGAGCGCACGTCCACTGCGCTATGCGCCGACGCACCCGAGCGGGAAATCGTGGAATATATAGCCACAACCGCAATCAGCAAACCGAGGAGCATTATGGTTATTCGCGTCATCCCATGCGGCAGAATCACCTTCATTGATCAATTCCTCCTATCTTCCACGGCTATCTTGTACAATCCGGCCGTCTTCCAGCAGCACGGTACGGTCGGCAAAACTGGCCCAACGAGGATCATGCGAAACGATGACCACGGTTTGCCGACCATCGTCCGCAAGTCGCCGCAAAATTTCACAGATCTGTCGCCCGGAATTTGAGTCGAGAGCGGCAGTTGGCTCATCCGCCAGCAGGATCTTGGGGTTCGAAATGAGTGCGCGCGCGATCGCCACGCGTTGCTTCTCGCCGCCGCTGAGCGCATCCGGTTTGAGGTGGAGCTTGCCGTCGAGTCCCAGGCCGGCGAGCAGATCGCTCGCCATCTTTTGTCTTTGCTTGCGCCCGGCGCCCGCTTGATCCGACTTCGCAATGTCCGATTTAATGACTACATTTTCAACTGCCGACAAGGAATGGAACAAACGGAAGGCTTGAAAGATAAAGCCGATCTCGCGCCTGCGCAGAGCCGATTTTTCGGCGGCCGTGCACGAACCGGTATTGGTCCCCTGGATGAAAACCGATCCTTCGTCCGGGGTTAGCAGACATCCGAGCAGAGATAGTAGCGTGGTCTTTCCGCTCCCGGAAGGGCCCATGACCAGCGTCAATGTCGACGCGGCAAATTTCAGCGAAACGTCGGTCAGCGCACGCACGCAGGTGCTTCCCGATCCAAACGAGACACTCGCGTTTTCGACCTCTAACGAATGTTCAAGCACGGAAGACCTTGGCCGGTTCGACGGTGATTGCCGCTTTCACCGAGAGAATAGAAGCGAGACCACACATCGCCAGAGCGGGCAGAAGGACACCAACCGGCAGCCACCACGGCGTGGAGATCCAAGGAATGTTAGGCTGGGCGGCGCGAATCATCGGATTGGTGATCGCTAGCCCCAAGAAATAGCCGGCTAATCCGGATAGCATCGCCTGGGAAACAATGACCCGCACGATGTACCCGGGCGTCGCTCCGAGCGCTCTCAGCGTTGCAAATTCTTCGATGTGCTCCATGGTGGTGGAGTAGATAGCTTGCGACACGATGGTGAGTCCGACGAAGAAGCCCAACACCGCCGCTGCGAGAATGGCACCACCCGCGCCGGTCTGCGAGGTCCAATAGAATTGGGCTCTGCGCGAAAATTCCTCTCGAGTGGACACTTCCACGCTTGGCAGTCGCGCCTGCAGTTGCCGCTTCACTTCCTCAATTGCGAATCCGGGAAGAACGTTCACCAGGATGAACATCGTTTCGTCCGGACGTAGCCGTAGATAGCGCAATGCATCGGTATAGGAAGCGAAAACGTAGGGGCTGCCAAGAAACGAGCTGAATCCGGACGTTCTTCCCACCACGCGGGCGCGTTGATCGTTGATCTCCACCTCCAAGGGCAGGCGTCCCGGTATTTTCAGAATTTGTGTATTACTACTGTCCACGATCAGAGCCTCTGGCGAGACACCGAGCGGGCTACCGGCGAGCTGCGGAATCGGCAGCCGAACGCTGCTGTTGCTATCCGCGGCGCTATTCATATCAGCTCCGATCAGCGCCACCTGTTGCTGGCTGCCATCGGTTTTGCGAAACTGCACCAGGCTGGTAATGATGCGACTGGTGCCGCTGACGCCGGGAACACCCCGAGCGAGATCGGCGAAACGTCTTTCAATCGGAACGGCAAATTCGAAACATTGCACCCCGCGCCCTCTGATCCAGAGGTCGGCGCCGGTAGAATCGATGATCTTCGACGAGGCCCGCAGGAAGCCCAGCAGAATGCTCCCTTGAAAGATCATGAGAAACACCGCGCAGGTGATGCCGAGAACGGTGACCGCGAACCGCATCCGGTCGTGCGTGATGTTGTACCAAGCGAGTCGCATTCGATATTTCTATGTGCCGCCGGCGCGGCGTCGCTTATGCCGCGGTTTCCCGGAACCTGTTGCCTCCGCCGGAGAACAGCTTCCAAGGGTTAGGGATAAAGAGACCCGTGCGGGCACGATAGCGACGGTAGGCCTCGGCCAGAGGACTTCGTGTAAATTTCTTTTCTTCCTCGGCCGCCGCCCGCATGTAGATGACGAGCATCACTGCGACAGTTGGCGCCAGCCAGAGGCGACCCGTAGCCACCCACCCAGCGAGCCAACACAGTAAATAGGAGCAATAAAACGGATGCCGGATCATTCTATAGGGACCGTGAGCCACCAGGTGAGCCGGCAGATCGGGAGAGAACACGGCCGACAGAGGCTGGCGCGAGCTGGTATTGATCGCCCACCAAAACAGTCCCAGAGAGGATAGATATAACACTGCTCCGCCGACCCCGCGCGCGGCCGTCACACCGGGCGTCGCCACAATGGCCGCCAAATGGAGCATCCCGAACACAACGCCACACGCCTTGATCACCTTCATGCCGGTCGTTAAGCCGGCTGGTTGGACGAAGAACTTCTCCATCGCCCAAGCGAAGCTCGCCAGGCATGCGAAGAGAAGGGCGGCCGAGATCCAATGCCATCCGAATGTCGTCATACGGCCATTTCGGGGAGCGGCCTCAGGTTAATAGCAGGTGGACGCCGGCTGAATGCAATCGCTTGCACCGGAGCTTCGCGGCAGATCACCGGAACGTTTCTGAGGTGAGAACGGCATGCTTCGATCCATTTCTGGTAACGCGGGTTCGGCCGAAACGCGTCGAATCGCAGGATTTCCAGCTCTTTATGATAGTGTTCGTCGTAGTAAACCGGCAGCTCAGCCCCGCCGTGTCGCAGCGGTTGGCCGCCGACACGTTTCAAAATTGCCGCGGAACAAGATCGCGTGTTCGCGGTCGTAATACCCAGACCGCCGCCGCACAGTTGAGCGAACGCGTAAGCAGTTGCAATCGTTCGGAGAGCTTCCGTGGTACATCGCAACGCCTCTGCGATTGCCCATCCGCCCACCTCGATGTAAGAACAGCCTCGCCGCCTCGCCTCGCGAAGATCCGCTTCCACCGCTGTCCGCAAAGCCTCTCCCCAGTTTTGCGATTTCGCCAGACTACCCCTGGAAACCGCCAAATCATCAAACCGGACCTCCCGACCATGCGGCAGATACCTGGCACAGGACACAACGCGCTCGTCTGCATCCAAGGTTAACAGGTGCCAGCTCTGGTCGTCGGGTGCTTCGATGTGGCGACCATCCTCGGAAAGCTGTGATGGATCAACCGCCCCGATCTCTAAGAAGATTCTGCCTCTCAGCTTCTGAGCTTCAGCCAATCGATCCCTGTGAATAGAGTAGTCCGCGACAATATTCGTGAATGGGCCAAGATTAAGGGAGCGCGGCGCCAGCAAAAGGCTCTGCCTTCTAACGCCAGAGCCATCCAATGAAAACAACCGCATTATGTATATACCTCTTGTGGTTTCTATCGATACCTCCGGGTAGCGTACTGAGGAACAAGGACAAGAACTATTTGAGCAGTTGGGGCCCTGCCCGGACGGGCTACAGTACGGCGACCGCGGAATTCTAGTACTGCAAGTGGTAATACCGCGAACGAGCTCTCACTGAGCCGGGCCAATGATAGCCTAACCAAAAAAACTTTAAGGGCGATAGTACCATCCATACTTCGGCTTTGCAAGAAAAAAACTGCTCGCAGCGAGATTTTTGCTGCTCAGCTTTGATTTCTCACTTCCTACTGATCGGCTGTTAGGTGGATGTTACTTAAAGGTTATAGGACCTTTGACACAGTACTATCGTTGGGGATTTGACTGGAGATTTGTCTTACGGAATGAAAAGACCGGACCTAGTCCAGGTCCGGTCTTCGCCAAAACGAATGAAGGGGAGAGAAATATTGGGTTAGGCCACGCTCTTCCGGCGCTTCGCGACTACAAGCCCCATCAAGAGTCCTGCCATCACAAGCATCGAAATGAAACGTGGTTCGGGCACCGTTGAAGGTGGAAGCGCAATAAAATCACCGGCGTACGTGGTTGTAAAACTCGCTCCAGTGCCTGCGAACAAAGCCGCCAATTGTGCGGGAGTTTCGTCGGCGATGGACGAGGAGAAGTGGCCGGTGAAGATGCTGATGATCGAACTGGCATCCGTCGCGGTTCCACCAATTTCAAGCAGAGCGCTCACGCCCACATTAGTTGGTCCAGAGCCTTCGATCCCTGCCCCCGTGTAGGTCAGGATGATCGGAGAGGGGAACACGCCCCCAATCAAGGGGGAACAGGATTCGCCGGTCGTTAATCCCGAGCAATTATGATTCGCACTGCCCGGGCCAAACGAGTCCAGCGTGACGCTGAGACTCGGTGAGTCAGGAAACGTCATGAAATTAGCCACCGGCAGCGACGCTCCGGTGATGCTCATGCCACCATTAATATCGATTGGCTGTCCCGGCATCAGCGAGCCGCCGTCAAACGTTAGCGTAGTTCCCGTGCCGACCTCCGTGGAACTGGGCGGTACTGTGCTATCGTTCTCGTTAAATGTGATCGAAGTGGCGGTGACTGTTACCGTGCCGCTGCCGCCGGTAAACAGATTACCCACCACGGTCGCGAATGACGGGGTAGCCGTCAAGAAAATGAGGCCTATGCCAGACCCCAAAAGACTCCATCGCGCGAAAAACTTCATTGGCTCCTCCTACCTGAGCACCTGAGTTAAAGAACCGTTTCCCTTACGCTCGAATTCTCGTAAGAGTTATTCATCGTTTCTACTTTGACTAACTACTTGCGACCCAAAAATCGCGTCCAAGCTCCGAAGAACGACTCATCGTCGCGCTTCGATTCATCGCTCTGCCAGCAATGATATCCCGGAACGCTAAACACTTGAAGTGACAGCTCCATGTAACGCGTACCATCGTGTTGGGAAAAACGCAAATGTGCCTGCGACCATGAAACATATTAGTCACTAATGAGTCTAATCCCGGTATGAAACCGCCAGGGTGGGCTGGAACGGTGGTATGTCTAGTCGCATGCTTGCAAGTTGCCTGTAACAAGTCTTCACAATCCTATCTGGAACGAGGAAACCGGTTGGCGGCGGCCGGCAAGTACGCGGACGCCGAACTGCAATATCGGGAAAGCATCCTGAAGGACCCCAAGTTCGCCGAAGCTTATTATCGACTCGGGCTACTCGAGTATAAACTGCATCACGGAGCGGAAGCGCTTCAGGATCTTGAGCGAGCGGTGAACTTTGATCCGAGCAATCATCGCTACCGGGTGGAACTGGCCAGCGTTGGAATCGAAGCCTACCAGGTGATGCCGAACAAGAAGAACTTATACGAGCAAACGGTTCTGGAGGCCGACGTTCTTCTGAAACAGGACCCCAACTCCTTCGATGGCCACCGGCTTCGAGGTGATGTCCTGGTCATTGATCGCAACTACGATGCTGCGCTCGCGGAGTTTCGGAAGGCGAATGCTGTCGAACCCAACGATCCCAACGTAGTGCTCGCGATGGCACAGATCTTGTTAACCCAAAACCACGCTCGGGAAGGTGAAGAGCTGGTTCAGCAGTTCCTTAGCGTGCGGAGGGACTTTCCGCCGATCTACGATCTTCTGGAGAGGCATTATGTCCAGACCCAACGGCTAGCCGACGCTGAGCGTCTTTTGCAGTCGGAAATCGCCGCGCTTCCGAAGAATGCGCGCCCTCGATTACAGTTGGCAAGCCTGTATCGGTCCTCAGGACGCTATCCAGAGATGACCCAACAGCTCACCAAAATTGTAAGCGATCGCACAAATTTTCCCGACGGGCCCGCTCAAGTGGGCGATTTCTATGCCGATTTCCGAAAGTGGGACGATGCTCTGATCCAATATCGCGCCGGGCTGACAGCCTCGTCCGACAAGAATCTCTACCACAAGAGAATCGAACGGGCGCTGGAAGCGCTTGGCAGGCGCGAGGAAGCCATCGGCGAACTGAATGAAGTCTTGAAGAACACTCCCAACGATGCGGAGTCTCGCTTGACTCGAGCCGTTCTCTTGCGCGAAAGCCCGGACGCAAAGGAGCGGGACATGGCAACCGTGGAGTTCCAGGCGCTAGCCGCGCAAAACCCGCGAAATGAAGTCGTGCACTACAACCTGGCTCTGTTGTATCTCAGCAAAGGCGACGCCAGGTCCGCCTCGCAGGAACTCAAGACCAGTTCCGGTTTACGAAAGGACTATAGAGCTCCGCGGCTGTTGCAAGCAGACATGGCGCTGAGGGCGAATAACTACTCAGGAGCGTTGGACGTGACCGGCGAATTGCTGGCACTCGATCCCATGGACTTCGACGCCCGACTGCTGAGAGCGGCGGCACTGGTGGGGAGTAAGTTCTACCGCGAAGCTGAGGGCGAACTCAACGCTCTGTCGAAGCTGCAGCCGGATTCAAAGAACGTCGAGCTGGAGCTAGCCGCGCTGGCTGTGGCCGAGAAAAACTACTCCAAGGCGGAGGCGCTTTATCGGCGCCATTATCAGGAAGGGTCCCCGGATCTGCGTCCGCTTGAGGGATTGCTTCAGCTTTACGTTCTGGAGCGCCATGCCGAAAAGGCGCTGGCCCTATTGGAGCGCGAACTCAAACAACGTCCCGACTCGCGGCCTGTTCGTCTGCTGTTGGCGTCGGTTGCTGCTCGGGACGGCAAGTTCGATCTCGCCTCTCAGCAATATCGCTGGCTCCAGTCCAAGGAGCCGAAATCCGCGGAACCGTATTCCGCGCTCGGTAACTTGTACCAGGCGCAAGGTGCAATTCAGGATGCTCTCGGGAGCTACGAAAAAGCGAGTGAGCTGGCGCCGAACGACACCTCAGTATTGAACGCGATCGCAGTTCTCGAAAGCAATAGCGGGCGGACGGAGCAGGCCATCGCGACGCTCAACAAGCAACTTGCGCTCGATCCGAACAACCCGGCCGCCATGAATAATTTGGCTTTCAATTTGGCCGAATCCGGAACGGACCTCGATCGGGCGCTGACCCTGGCCGAAAGGGTCGCTCGCAAGTTTCCCAACAGCCCCGGCGTTATCGACACGCTCGGTTGGGTGTACGTCAAACGTGGCTTGAATCAAAGCGCTATCCAGGTTCTGCGGGGTCTCGTCAAGAAGCAACCAAACGAACCGATCTATCGATATCACCTGGCGGTCGCCCTTTTACAGAACAAACAAACCAGCGATGCCCGGCGTGAGTTACTCGCCGCCCTGTCGGATCATCCGCCCAAAGACTTATCCAGCAAGATTCAAGAGAATCTCGCACAGGTTCGGTAGTGGACAGGAAATACACGCCCGCCTCGGATCCGTCTACGGAAACGTGAGGCCGAAGTAATCACCGATCAACTTGGCGTCGTAGGGAGCGTTCAACTGATTAAACCCATTGCCGGGCACGTTGAGCATCCCTTGCGTAAATACGATCTTGCCCGCCTGAGTCACCGCGATTACGCGGTCGTTGAACTGATCGCTGATCAAGGTCAGCCCGTCGCGCAGGCGAATTGCCCGCGTCGGCAAAGGCATCGGGTTGCCGGCGGGATCCAGTGTGGAATAGGAGAACACCACCGTGCCGGTCTCAGTAACCTCGATGATCCGGTTGTTGTTCGAGTCGGTAATCAGGGTATTGCGATCGGGCAGGCGGCTGGCGAATGCGGCACCGTTCAATAAGTTCGGGTCGGGAGTCGTCGGGTATTGCCAGACGATTTCGTGGGAAGCGGGGGCGACTTCAATCACCCGGTTGTTGTTCTCATCAGCGATCAGGATATGGCCGTTGGTAAGCAGTTCGGCGCTGTTCGGGTTATTGAGCTGGTTGAAGCCGATGCCTGATACACCCGTCTGTCCGTACTGCCAGACAATTTCCTTGTCCAGCGTCACGACAATCACGCGCTCGTTGACCTGATCGGTAATCATAATGTTCCCGTTGGGCAGAAAAGTATTTTGCACTGGGGTGTTCAGCTCATTCGGCCCGGACCCGCTTACGCCTGCCTTGCCGTATTGCCAGACGATCTTGCCGTCTTCGTTCACCAGCATCACGCGGTTGTCCGGGCAGCCGTTGGGAGGCGGGCAGTTGTGCTCCGAATTTGGCGGCGCCCCGGTTCCGGCGATGAGCGTCAGATTGCCGACCCGTTCGGCGTCGTTCGATCCCACGACCGATTTCGGGCCAGGCTTGCTGGATCCATCTCCGAATGTCCACACAACGTTGTGAGTCTTCGGATCGATCTCGATCACCCGATTGTTGAATTGGTCGGCGATCAAGATATTACCCCGCGTGTTGAACGCCGGCCCGCCGGCCTGGATCGCCCCGGCTGTAACGGCAGCGATCAAAGCCATCACGGACAAGCTCGCTCCGAAAGTCACTATTGTTTTTCGGTTTAATGGCATCCTAAGGAATCTCCCCTTTCCGGAATCCTTCACCATCATGACCCTGATGGTCCGGCGGCAGGGGTAAAAACTTTGTAAAAGTCTTTGCAAGCTCGGCGCGCTTCCAACTCGACGATCACTGGCTTGCCTGCTTCCTCGCGGGCAACAGATATTCAAGTTGGGCGAAGCGGTGGTTCTCTACTGCACGGTCCAGGTGGCGCTGGTAACCCAGTGGCTCAGGTTGCCGAAATCGTCGAAGGCGTTCAAGTAGATGTTCTTGACGCCGCCGAAGGTGCTGGGGTCGAAGGTCATGGGTAG
>Ga0209415_10005952_pt1 | contig 21814 bp, 22 predicted proteins | sample PeaSoiSIISIP2007_FD_187696 | JGI IMG/M metagenome (GOLD analysis project Ga0209415, IMG submission 187696) | Peat soil microbial communities from Weissenstadt, Germany - SII-SIP-2007 (SPAdes) (version 2) | ecosystem: Environmental > Terrestrial > Soil > Wetlands > Peat | place: Germany... | reverse complement strand
GTGTGGTCCTGACCGACGGGGTATGTGAGGTCGGTGTCCGAACCCTGATAGGTGATATTCTGGATGTTGCCCTGCGCGTCGCGCGTCACAGCGATGGGCGCCGTGTCGGTCTTGGTTCCCGAGAACAAGTAGCTGCTTCCGAACTGCGAGTTGGCGTCCCGGACAAGGGATTCCAGGTCCTGGTTCACCTGGGTGCCCAGGGCCTGAAGGTCCGAGGCGGATTCCGTGCCGTTGGCGGCCTGCTCGGCCACCGTCCCCACATCCGACAGAATGGTTGAGCTGTCGCCCAGCGCGGTGCTGGCCGACTGGGAGAAGGACTGCGCGGAGTTGACGACGGAGATGTCCTCGTTGAGGTCGGCGATGTAGGTGTTCGTGCGCATGACCGCGCCGGTGGCGACCGGATCGTCCGAGGGCTCGTTGAGCTTCTTCCCGGTGGAGAGCTCCTCATTGAGCGTGTTCAGCGCGGTCGAATGCTGGTCAATTCCCTGCAGGAGCAAAGTCGCGCGGGTCTGTTCCGTGATTCTCATGTGCTATACTCCGCTGAGATATTGGAGGAGTGTCTGCGATAGTTGGCCGACCGTGGCCAGGTAGTGCGCGCAGTCGCCGTACAACTGCTGGTACTGCAGCACATTGGCCGCTTCCTCGTCCAGGGACACGCCGGAGATCGCCTGTTCCTGCGTGGTCACCGTGTCCACCATGTTCTGCGCGCTCGTCTGCGTCTGGGTGGCGTTCTCTGCGTCGGTGCCGATGTTGCTGACCGTCGTCTCCCAGTACCCCGCCAGGCTGTCTCCGCCGAACGCCGCGGACGCCGCGCTTTCGAGATTGGAGATCGCCTCGGCGTTGGAGCCGTCGCCCGAGTCCGCGCTCTGGCCCGCCGCAATGCCGGCCGGGTTGTTCACCAGCGCGTCGGCCACCTGGATATTCGAGGCATTCGTCCCCTGGAAGAACGGGTTTATCCCCAGGGCGGCCAGGATGTTCGTCCCCTGGTTCGCGGCAAAGTCGAAGCTGTAGCCGGAAGCGGCGGAGATCGAAAGCTGCCCTCCGCTGACGGAGGCGGTGAGATTGCCCGCGCCCGCGCCGTTGATGGCCGTCGCGAGGTCGTTCAGGCTCTCCGAGGCGGGATTGACGGAGATCGTGACGGGCGTCTGCGCGCCGGTCGCGCTGTCCACGACGTTGATCGTCAGCTGGCCCTGGGTCGGCGTCACCGGGAGTCCCGCCTGCGTCAGCATCGCGCCCGCGTCGCTGACCGAGTTCGTGGCGGCGACAGCGGTGGAAGGTCCGTTCTGGCTGATGCCCTCGGCGTGCTGCTCGTTGACCATGCTCATGAGGCCCGAGGCGAAGTTGTCGAGCTGCTGGATGTACCCGGGGATGACGGTCTGACTGAGCTGGAGCAACGCGCCGATGGTGCCGCCGGTGATGGAGACGGGACCGGCCTGGTTTCCGGTGCCGGCGGTCACCTGTCCGGTAGGGGTCGTCGGGGCGTTCAGCGTGAGGCTGGTGAAACCCGACACGAGGGTCGTGCCGCCGAGCTGCACCGTGGCGGTGGACTCCTGCGGGCTCGTATTGGAGGCGCCCGTGAGTTGGGCCAACTGCTCCATCAGCGCGTCGCGCTGGTCCTCCTGCGAGAGCGGGGCGCTTCCGTTGCTCGCGGCGCTCGTCGTGAGCAGGTTGTTCTGCGCCAGTTGGGCGGCCAGTTGATTCACCTGGGTGACGGAGGCTGAGAGATCCTGATCCACCGAGCTCTGGACGCCCAGCAGGCCGCTCCGCAGGCCCTGCAGGCTCTGCGCAAGCTGTTGCGCCGCATCGAGCAGCGTGCTGCGGACCGTGGAGTCATCCGGGTTGGCGGCGAGGGCCTGCCAATCGTTGAAGAAGGCGTCGAGCTGCGTGCTGATCGCGCCGGTGCTGCCGGGCTCCTGGAGCAGGGACTGGACCTGGTCCAGGTACTGGCTCATCGTCGTGGCGGACGACAGGCCGGCGTTGTAGCTTTGCACCTGGCCTTCGAGGTACATGTCCCGGTTGCGCACGATGGTCTGGGCGCTCACGCCGGTGTCCACGACGGCGGCGGCGCCGGCCGAGGCGGCTTCGGTGAGCTGCACCTGGCGGCGGGCATAACCCGGCGTGGTGGAGTTCGTGATGTTCTCGCCCGCGATGTCCAGGGCCGTCTGCGCGGCAAAGATGCCGCTGAGGCCGATGCTCAAGCCCACGTCCGACATGCTCTTCTCCCTATGCCTGGGTATCCAGAGAGCGCACGGAGTATTCGGTCCGGGCGCGGGATCCTCTCGGTCCGTACGCGCAAATCTTCTCGCCGCCGAACAGGGCGTTCAGCAGGCCCTGCATCAGGTCGAGCGAGTTGTTGACGAGGAAGGCGTTGGCGCGGTTGGCGCGGAGGAGTTGCTCGAGTGTTCGGCACAAGGCCGCGCGCTCGCGCGAGAAGCGCTGGGCGATTTCAGCGGGCATGGCCGAGCACAGCTCCTCGAGTTTGGCCGCGGCGCCCTGGGGCGCCTGGGCTCGCGGTTTGACGCGCAGCGCCGCGCAGCACTCGCGGTGCAGGAGGTCGCGTTCGGCGTTGAGGCTGGCGCCCGCGGCGGCCAGGCGCTGCTCCGCCTCGATGTCGCGCCGCAGCGCCTCGAGGTCGTTGTGCACGATGTGCAGCCGCTTCCTCTCGGCCAGATCGAGCAGGTGCGCGTACACCTTGTGCGCGGTCTGAAGGTTGATCAGCAGACGCTCCAGCGGGTTGTCGGGCATTTTCTCACTCAGCCGTTTCAGGGTGGATGGACACGGGGCTCGGCGGGGTCCCGGCCGGACCTGCCGCCGCGGGGCTCTTCTGATAAGTCCCGCCCATGGCGCGGTAGATCAGCTTGTTCAGGCCCAGCGCGCCGGACTTCGACATCTCGTGGGCGATGGCGTTGCTGAGCATCTGGTCGAAGGTCTCGCGACCCGGGCAATCCTCAAACAGCTCGGAGTCGCTCTCGGTGGTGCGCATCGTCTGTGTGAACTGGGAGAGCATCACTTCCTGGAAATCGCCGGCGGCCTTCCACAGCCTGGGGTCGCGCGGCTTCGGCGAAGCGGCGGGCTTCGCTGCCGCGGTGTTGCCGGTGCTGACGGAATTGACCTGTCCCATGCGGATCATCCTTGCCGGGTTCAAATGACCGTCAGTTCACACTGCAAGGCGCCGGCTTCTTTCAGCGCCTGGAAGATGGCCACCATGTCGCGCGGCGTAACGCCCAGCAGGTTCAGGGCGCGAGCCACGTCCGCGAGCGTGGCGGAGTCGTCAATGACGTAGACGCCCGCCTTCGGCTCATGGGCAGTGATCTCGGTGGACTTCTCCGTCCGCGTCTCGCCCGAGGCGCCCGGGTTGGGCTGGCTGGTGTTCGTGGTCTCCTTGATCGAGATCGTGAGGTTGCCGTGCGAGATCGCCGCGGCGCTGAGCCGGACGTTCTCTCCGGCGACGATGGTGCCGGTCCGTTCGTTCACGACGACGCGGCCCGGGGAATCGGGCGTGACGCGGACCTCCTCGACCCGGGCGATGAAATCGGCGAGCTTCTCGGCGGTGCGGAACTCCAGCGGCACGCGCACGTGAATCACGGCGGCATCCACGGGCGTGGCCGAATCGGGGAACACGGCGCAGATGCTCTTGGCGGCGCGGACCGCCGTGACGTAGTCGGGCATATTCAGCACGATCTGCAGGTCGTCGGTGGGCCGAAGCACGGTGGCGATGCGTTTCTCGAGGATTGCGCCGCTGGGGATCCGGCCGACCGTCGGGTGGTTCTTGGTCACGGAGGCCGCCGCGCCCGCCGCGGCAAAGCCGCCGATCAGGAGCGGCCCCTGGGCCGTGGCGTAGACCTGGCCGTCGGCGCCCTGGAGCGGCGTCTGCAGCAGCACCCCGCCCGAGAGCGAGGCCGCCGAACCAAGGCACGAGACCGTCACATCGAACTTCGACCCTTCCATGATGAACGGCGGCGCTTCCGCGGTCACGATGACCGCCGCGACATTCTTGGAGGTGATGTTCGTGTTGGTCATGGTGATGTGCAGCCGCTGGAGCAGGTTCGTCACCAGTTGGTTGGCCAGCATCTCGCTGTCGCCGGTGCCGTTCAGTCCTCCCACCAGCCCGATGCCGTAAAGCTGGTTGGACCGTACCTCCTTGATGTGCGCGAAGTCCTTCAGGCGAAGGGAGACGGCCGCATCCGCCGCGCCCGCGCCGGCGGCCAGGGCCAGGATCGCCGCTCCGAAGGCGGACAGCCGACGGTTATGATCCAACCATTTCATCGTAGTGCCTTCCATTTCTGCCTGAGAGTTTATCGGCTAGAACGGCCATATATGGTCCACGAATCGTTCGAACCAGCCCCAGCGGTTGGAATTGGCGATGGGGCCGTCCGACTCGTACACGATCTTGGCGTCGGCCACGGCGGTCGAGAGAACGACATTGGTGTTGCTGATGTCTTCGGGCCGGACGATGCCGGAAATTCGGATCAGGACCTTTTCGTCCACGGACTTCTTCAGGCGCGAGCCTTCAATCACCAGGTTGCCGTTGGGCAACACTTCCATGACCACGGCGGTTATTTGCGTCGTCATCGAGCCTTGCAGGTTATAACTGCCTTTGCCGTCGAGAGTCCTCGTTGAGCCGTACTGCACTTCAGGGACCAGCGCGCCTTTCAACAGCGAGGACACGTTCCCGGAGGTGAGGGAAGGCACGTTGATCGTGTTAATCGCCCCCTGGGTCGAGGTGACTTTCGACAGGGAGTTCGCGACGGAATGCGTGACCGAGTCGTCTTCCTGTACGCTGATGGTCACGACGTCGCCGAGGCGGAACGCTTTGTTGTCCCAGATGAGAGAGGGACTCCGGTCATTCCAGATGCTGTCGGCCTGGGCGACCGCCGATGCGCAAGCCAACACGACGCATGCGACCCAAAAACCTCGAACGCGTCTCATGTTCCAACTCCTTTCATAGCGGCAATTCCACCGTGCCGTTCGCGACGATCTTGCACGTCAGGTCCTTGCCGGAAATGAAAACCTTCACCGGAATCAAGTCTCCCACGTATCCATCCTTCTCGGCGACGCCTTTGGTGACGACCTCCATATGCTCGGACTTCAGGCTGAGCGTGACGTCTTCGCCGCGCCTGATCGCCAGCGGCTCGGCGATCATGGAAGCCGTCAGCGCAGTCCCGGCGGGAATCGAGCTGACGGCCACTTTGCCGATCACCGATTCGGGCAAAGCATCCAGGTAGGCCTGCGGGATGCTGTCCGGGCCCATGACGATCTCGCGCGTGTCGAGGGAGCTTTTTTCGATTACGTCCCCGCGATTGATCGGCCGGGCCGCCACGAGCACTTTCTGATTGGTGGTGACCATGAACGTCAGCGGGATCGTCGCGAGCACCTTGTCGTCCGCCTTGATCTTGACGAAAATGCGCAGGCGTCCCCACGGACGGTCGGCGGAGGCCGCGAACGCGGAAAGGCTGACTTTCTCCGCGCTGGCGGCGACAACGCAGTCGCGCGGCATCTGCTCAACCTCGATGCGCGCGTCATCGCGTTTCAGCATCGGCAGCGAGCCGAGGTATTCCCGCGCGGCCTGGACGATTTGTTCACCGCTGACCTTCGTCGTCAGAAGGGTCACCAGGCAGGCGGTCGGGCCGCGCCACTGGAACCCCGAGACATCGAAGCCCGCCTGGACGAGGTGCATGACAATCTGTGCCTTCGTCACGGAGCGCGAGTTGCCGGGCCAGGGCGTCGCGCCCAGCGAGATATTGCCGATGTCCGCGATGAGCGTCGCATCGCCGGCCAGTTCCGTGACCTGGCGCAGGCGGATCTCATCCGTCTGCAGCACGGCGGCTTCCTTCAGTTCAATCTGGACCCGGTCGGCCGCGAAGGAAACGCGGACCGCGACCGCCGCCAGAAGCACTCCGGCGGCCCTGAGGATCCAGCCTGGGCGCGCTCGCGCCCCTGTGTCAGAAAACATGGCAGCCTCCTACTGAACGAGGGCGTTCGACTCCTGCAGCATCTTGTCGGCGGTGGTGATGGCCTTGGAGTTGATCTCGTAGGCCCGCTGCGCCGTGATGAGGCGCACGAGCTCCGTGACCACGTCCACGTTGGACCCTTCGAGGTATCCCTGCTGGATCGTGCCGACGCCGTTCAGTCCGGGGTTTCCGATCGTGGCGGTGCCGGAGGCGACCGTTTGGGCGTACAGGTTGCCGCCCAGGCTGTTCAAGCCCGGCGGGTTTGCGAAGGTGGCCAGCGTGAGGGTGCCGGCGAGCGTCTGCTGGGTGGACCCGGGCACGCTGATGTAGAGCTGCCCGGCCGAGGATACGGTGATCGAAGTCGCATTGCTCGGGACGCTGATATTGTCCGCGATCGGAAGGCCGCTGGAGGTGACCAGGCGCCCGTTGCCGTCAAGGCCGAACGACCCGTCGCGAGTGTAGGCCAGGGTGCCGTCGGGCATCGTGACCCGGAAGAAGCCCAGGCCCTGAATGGCCATGTCCAGGTTGCCGGTGGTCTGATTGAGGCTGCCCTGCGTAAAGTTGCGCGTGGAGGAGACGATCCGCGCGCCGGAGCCGACGTCCAGGCCGGTCGGGACCTCGTTGTTCTGTGTCGCCTCGGTCCCGGGAAGGACCTGATGCTCGTAGAGCATGTCCTGGAAGTTCAACTCGCTGCCCTTGAACCCGGTGGTGTTCACGTTCGCCAGGTTGTTGGCCACGACGTCAATGTAGGACTGCTGGCACTTCATGCCGGTCGCTGCCGTGAAGAGCGCTTTCATCATCGGCCTGACTCCTAAAACAAAGCTCTCGGTTCGTCCTTTTCAACTGCGCGCCCAGGCGTACAACTTGTTGGCCGAGTCCTCGATGGAATGAAGACTGCGCGCGCAGGCCTGGTAATCGCGGAAGGTGGACATCATCTGGACCAGTTCCGTCATGGGATCCACGTTCGACGCCTCGAGGGACCCTTGATGAACGGAGCAGTCGGCGGCCGGTTTCGGGGAGGCCGCGTCGCCGACATAGTTGCTGTTTCCGGCCTGCTGGAGCATGCCGGGCTTGTCGAAGGCGACGATCTTCAGCTTCCCGAGGGTCGCCGTTTCGGTGTGGAGCTGGCCGTCCGAGCCGACCGTGAGCTTGTTGGCGCCGGCCGGGATCTGGATCTGGCCGGACTCTCCGAGCACCGGGTTGCCGTCCTGCGTGACGAGGACCCCGTTCTCGCTGAGGCGGAACGTCCCGTTGCGCGTGTAGAGCGTCCCGTCCGGAGTCTCGATGGTGAAGAATCCGTCGCCCTGGAGGCCGAAGTCCATGTCCCTGCCGGTCGGTTGGAGCGGGCCTTGCGACAGGTCCAGCCCGATGGCGGTGATTGTCGGCGTGCTGACGCTCGATGCGCTGCTCCCTTTGTTCATGGACTCGACGAGCGCGATGTTCCGCTTGAAGCCGGGCGTGACGATGTTGGCGATGTTCCGGGCGGAAACATCCTGGGCCATGATCTGCGTATCCATGGCTCCGGCAATCGCCTGGCTCGAAGTGCTCATCGGTGCGGTTCCTCTTCAAATCGCCGCGAAGGCGTCAAATCTCCCATTGCGCCGTCTCCAACTGCCGTGCGGCTTCCGGTTCCGGCGTTTCGTCGTCCGGTTCCTCGACCGGCGCCTCCCAGGCGCGCGATTCCGGTTGCTCTTCGGATCCGGCCCTGGCGAGCATGCGCGAGATCAGCCTCTGCTGCAGGTCCGCGATGAAGCGGCTGAGGTGGCTCTCGGTCCGCGCCGAAAGCGGCTCGAACCGGACCGAACTCTGCCACGACGCGTTCGACGTGCCGCCCAACAGGCTCTGGCGGAGCACCCGCGCCGCCAGCGTCAGCGACCAGGGTTTCCTCAACAGCGGGATGCGCACGAACACCTGTGTCCCGGCGGCGATCGGCTTGTCGGTGACCAGCGACGCGCCGCCGTTGCTGAGGTCGTGCAGCATCGCGACGAAGGGCAGTTCCGGCTCGGCGTTGCGGCCGGCGGCGTTCCCGGCTGTTGCCGGATCGAACACGCCCAGGCGGACTTCCTGCCGGCAGCGGACGCGCACGTGCTCGCGCTCCTGCACGCGGTTCAAGGAGGCGTGGGAAAGCACCAGGCGCCGGTCATGGCGAGAGGTCTCGCCGCCCGTCACGCGGGCCGTGCACTCATACCGCGCGTCGTGCGGACGCCAGAACGACACGAACGCCGGGCAATCCGCCAGCTGCATCGCCGGCGGCAACGTCACGTCGTCGGGAAGCGACAACTGCAGGCTGTCCTTTGCGACGGCCAGAACGAACGACTCGAAGGTCGTGCGCGAAGGGCCGAGCCGGACGCGCACCGGCTGGTTCGCTTCGATCTCGTGCGTGTCGCCGATGCGCTGGCGCGCCCGGCGCGGGTTGCCGTACTTCCGCCGCAGGGCGCTCGTCACGGAACCGGCGAGATACTCGGGCCGGAGGACCGGGTCGTCGCCGAACGTTTCCTCGGCCGCGCGCAGACAGCGATCGAACGCGTCGCACGAGGCGAGAATGGCCTCGCGGTTGCCGGCCTCGGGCGAAAAACGGGCGATGCGCCAGAGGTTCATCGCCTCCTCGTGATCGAAACCGCGCTCGAGGGCCTGCCGGGCGAAACGGCTCCTGCCCGACCAGCGCCGGCGCAGCTTCGCAGCGCACCAGGCGGCCACGGCCGCGCCCCAGACCACGCAGACCGCCGCGCCGATCATGCCGGCGCGGCTCAGCGGGGCGTCTGAGTTCAGCACGGGTCCAAGGGTCTGATGCCAGTCGTTCATGGCCGTTTCATTTCGAGTTCGGGTGTCCTCGCGATCCTGTCAGATGATCTGCGTCAACTGCTGAATGACCTGGTCGCTCACCGACATCGCTTTCGCATTGATCTCGTAATTGTTCTGCGCGATGATGAGCTCGCTCAACTGCTGCGCGGTGTCCACGTTGGACGCTTCGGTCTCGCCGCTGACGAGCGAGCCGGTGCTGGTGGACGTGGCCGCGCCGAACACCGGGTCGCCCGAGTTCGACGTCGCGCCCCAGCAACCCGTGCCGAGATCGGTGAGGCCGTTGGGGTTGGCGAACGTCGCCGTCTGAATCTGCGCTATATTGCTGGTGACGCCGTTCGAGTAAACGCCCTTGATCGTGCCGTCGGTGCCGATGCTGAAGGAACTGAGCGTGCCGGAGGCGTAGCCGTTCTGGTTCGTGGCCGACGCCGTGGAATTGCCGCCGAAGAGCGTCAGGCCGTTGAAAGCGCCGGAGGAGCCGAACGACAGATTGATCGTCTGCGCTGCGGCACCCGTGTTGTAGCTGATCGCGATCTGCTGCGCGCCGCTGCCGCCCGAGACGCCGTTGAATGAGCCGTCGGTGTTGAATTGGATGCCGCTCACCGTAGACTGGGTCACCGTCCCATCACTGTCGCCCAGCGTGGCGGTCATGCTCCAATCGGACTGGTCGGTTCGCGTGAACGTCATCGTCAGGGTGTGCGAATTGCCCAGGCTGTCGTAGATGTCCGAGGTCACCTGGTAGGTGCCGCCGGTCGCTCCGGCGGTGCTGACCGTCAATGGGTTCTCCGTCCAAGTCGTCACGCCGGTGCCGCTCCCGGCGGAGATCGTGAGGCCCAGGCTGGCCGTGCCGGTGTTGTCGGCGGTCAGCGTCAGGTTGCCGTTCGCGTCGAGGGCGGCGGTGGCCTGGCCGGTGTAGGCGGTGTTGATCTTGGTCACCAGGTCGCCCAGCGTCGTCCCGTCGTATCCGTCCGCCGTGGAGCCGTAGGTGAAGTCCACCGGCGTCAAGGTGGACCCGTCGGCATTCGTGCCGCTGATCACGATCGTGTCGCCGGCCGTGTAGGCCGTGCCGGTCGAGCTGAGGTCGCTCAGATCGGTGGCGGCGGTGGCGGCGCCCGAGGCGGTCGTGAACGGCGTGGTGGTCGAGAGTACTTCCGCCTGGGGCACGGCCGTGGAATCGCTCAGGTTGCCGGCCAGTGTCATGGAATTCGTCATCTGCGCCGGGACCTGCACATTGTAGGGGATCGTGATCGGGTTATTGTTGATATCGAGGAGGCGGTAGCCGTTCTGCGAATCCACGATCTGATCGTTCGCGCCCACGCTGAAACTGGCGGCAGGAGCGAAAACGGTGCCGTTGCCGTCACTCAGCGCCAGAAATGCTGGCCCGTTCATGGCGAGGTCGAGCGTGTTGCCCGTCTCCGTCAGGGCGCCCTGGCTGAAGTCCCGGCTCACCGTGCCGACATTCACGCCGAGGCCGATCTGCACCGGGTTGGTGCCGCCCTGGGCGCCAGTGCCTGCGGCGGCTTGCTGCAGCGTCTGGCTCATCTCGTTCGCGAACGTCACGGTGGACGATTTGAAGCCGTTGGTGGCGGCGTTCGCCAAGTTATTGCCGATCACGTCCAGCATCTTCTGGTCAGCCTGCAGCCCGCTCAAGCTCGATCCGATGGACGACATGGTTCGCTCCTTTCAGGAAACAATCCCGCTGCCGGCGGGAACAGAATGTCCTTACGATCCTTGCGCGCCGGTCGTCGTACCTGGTGCGCTGTTCGTCGAAGTCGGAGCGATCTCCGTGATCGCACTCAACGACACGAACTGGCCGCCGATGACCACGCCGACCACGCCATTCTGAACCTGAGAGGCCTGCACCTGCCCGGTCTGCGATTGGTTGTTCTGGGTGTAGGTCACCTGATCACCGATCATTCCGTCCGCCAGGCTCTGCTGGAAACTCGTCTGCAGGTTGGAGAGGTCCTGGACGGTGCTCAACTGCGCGAGGACGGACGTCATCTGGGAAGGATCCATTGGCGCGGTCGGGTCCTGGTACTTGAGCTGAGTGACGAACAAATTCAAGAACGCACTTGGGTCCAGACTCAGACTCGTGCTGCTCGTTGCTGTCGTCGCCATGAGTCTCTCCTCTCAAACAATAAAGTCCATGGTCCTGGCCGCGGCCGCCGGCCGTCCCGCCAGCGCGGCCGAGGCGCCGACCGGCGCCTCGATGGTCGTATCATTACCGCCGAGTCCGCTGCCGGCTTGAGACGCCTGCCGGCCGCTCGTAAAGGCCTGCCCGCTCTGGCGCGAGGAGCCTTCGCCGCGCATGGCCACTTCCAGGCGGTCGAGGTCAATCCCTTCGCCGGCCAGCGCCTGTTTGACGCGCGGAAGAACGCTCTCCAGGCTCTCTCGCGCGGTCTGATTGTCCACCTGGAGATGCCCGTCGAGATGGCCGCCCTTGAGCGTCAGGCGGACGACGACCGACCCCAGCTCGGACGGCTGAAGATTCAGCGTCAACTCGCTCGCCCCGTCAGGCCGCGTCAGCAGGCGGGTCTGGCGGACGATATTCTCGAGGAAGTTCTTCGGCTCGGCCGGCGCATTGGCCTGCGCAGGCGCCGCCTTCTCCTGTGAGGCGCCGAGTCCCGCGGCCGCGGAAGCGCCCGCGACTGAGGAGCGCGCGGCGGCGAGCGACAGCTCTGGTGCGTCGGTGGTGAAAGCCTGCAAGAGCTTGTGAGAACCCGCCGTCGCGTCGTTCAAGGCAGAGGAGAACACGCGTGTCGCGGCGTCCTCCACCGCGCTCGCGATCGTTTTGACGGACGACTGAACGGCGTCGCCGCCGAGACTCGGGTCCGGCGGCGCCGCGTGCGTCGAGCCTGCTGAAGGCGTATTGCCGGTCTGCGCGGCCTGTTCCGGTACAGCCGAAGCGACGACCGAGTCGGCCGGGTTCGGCGGCGCGACCGCCTCTGTGCGGACCTCGCTTACGGGAGCGGGGTCGGCGGACTCGGGCGGCAATGAAGCGGAGTTGCTCGGACGCGCCGCCTGCGCCGATGTTTGGGTCGAGGCGGGCGCGGCGGCTGCCTCTTTCGGCCCCCTCGAGCTGGAGGTGTTCGGAGCTGTCTGTGCGGTTGCCTGAGCGGTAAGAGCGGCGACTGCGGGGCGCGCGCTCAGCCCGGAAGGCTGAGTCGGATCGGCCTGCGCCGCCGAGGCGCTCGTACCGGAGTCATTCGCGGTGCTCGCAGCGGCGGCTTCCGTGCCGTTGGAGTTCTGCATCGCAGCGGCCGGTTCAGTGGAGTTGGGGAAAGCCGCGACCTCCTTGGTCTGTGCGTCAGTTGCAGCCGTCGGCTGAGGCGCTTGGGCTGCCGCGGCGGCGACGTTCGCGCTCTGAGCGTCCGCGCCGTTGGAATCTTTCGCGCTGGGGGCTGTCTTGGCGGCCGGCGTGGCAGGCATGTCGGCCGGCTGAGGCTCGTCTGCCGTCGCCCGCGCAGGGCTGGCGCTTTGGGCCTCCGCGCTAGTGGAAATTTCCGGTGCGGAAGGTTGCTCTGTCGTTTGCGCGGCAGGCTGGGCCACAGGAGGCTGCGGCGCGGCGCCTCCGCTCTGAGAGCCGTCGGCCGCGCTTTGCGGTGCGGATGCCGCCTGCGAATCCACGGCCGGGTTCGCGTCGGGCGCGCTCTGCGAGAGGGGCGCCGCCTTCGAATCCGCGCCCGCTTTCGCGCCGGCGCTGCTCGCGCGGGGGACCGATCCGCTTCGTTTCGGCAGCGCCGTCCCGCGCGCTTCCCGTGTTTGCGCGGCGGAGGAATCGCTCCGCGTAAGCGCCGCGAGCGTGGCGGAGAAGTCTTCGCCGCCGGACGCCGGATCGTTGGCCGCGGTCTTCAACGCAGTCGAAGCGCTCTGCGGCTTCCTCGCCTGAGACGCCTGTCGCAAGAGGGATGCGGCGCAGTCCATCGGTCTTCCTCTAGCCTTTCATGCGCGTCAATGTGCCTTGTCGGCGTAAGCCATGTCGCGATTGCGCCTGAGCTGTTCGCCGAGCGGCCGCACGACCTGCGCGGCGACGAAGTCGGCGAAGAGTTTGGGCGACATGAGCACGAGTTCCGGCCCGTAAAGCCGGCCCTTCAAACCGGAAGTCTGAAAGTGGTGTTCGGCCAGGATGCGCACATCGTTCTCGTGAGCGTTGAACAGCGCGTCCGCGGCCCAGATGACGTCGCCGGTGCGGGCGGAGAGCATGCGGAGCTTCAGGCCGAGCACCGGCGGATCGTAAGGTTTGTATTGCGTGACCGTGCCGAACAGGAAGGCGTCGGCCAGGTACGCTTTCTGCGCGACGATGAGGGAGCCGACATCCACCCGTCCGCGCTGCCAGAGGGCGCTTTCAGCGGCGAGGCGCTCGTCGCCCTCGACCGGGAGCAGGGTGTCGCAGCAGAGCGTGCCCTGGATCGCCATCGCGAGGGACGCGGTCGCCATGCGGCCCGCCTCGGGCGCACTTGCCGGCGATGCGAAAGGCACCACGACGATCCGGTCCGGCGGGTTCTCCGCCATCGCCGGGGAAATATAAGTTGCCACTCGCTGGATCGTTTCCCGCGTGGGCGCGGCGCAGCCGGCGCAGAGAACGCTCAGGAGCAGACCGATGACGGTAAGCCTATGGCTTGGCAACGGTGTTCCCCCCGGAAACGGGCGCGTTCTGCGAGACGGGCTTTTCCGCTGCGGTGTCCTGAGGAGGTTTCTCCTCTGTGGACTGCAACGCCCGCTCAACCGGCGACTTGCGCAGGTCTTTGGCCCGCTCGATCTTCAACGCCACAATCACTTCTTCGCGTTTGACGCCGGCGAGACGCTCTTCGAGGAGTTCCCGCCGGGTCTCGCGAAGCGAATTCTCCACCTCGAAGGCGGTCTTCTGCGCTTCATCGAACTTGGTTTTGAGGAGATCCAGCTCGGCGGCCTTCGCGGTGAGAGGGCCCAGTTGGCTGCGCAAGCTCTCGTTCTCCGTCTCGGCCTTCTGCCGGGCGGCCTTCTGCTCGGCCAACTCGGCAAGGAGGGCGGTGGACCGTGTTTTCTCCGCTTCGTACCACTGGCTCAGCTCCTGGTAACGCTGGAGCGAAGTCGTCTCGGTGGAGGCGGACGGCTCGGGTTCGACGACGGGCTCTTCGAGCTGGACGGTGCTCGACGGGACCGGCGTGGGCTCCACACACCCGGAAACCAGTAAGGCGGTCAAGGAAATCGCCGCGCCTATGCAGGTTCGCATCGCTCTCGGCATCCGGTTATCTCCTGTCTCATGACGAGCGGAAAAAACTTCGAGGCAGCCGCCTGTCTCGCAAAACCTGTGCCGTGACGCTTTTCCACCGGGACAGCCCGGCCCCCGGAAGGGCAATCTTCGGATGCAGCGACAATGTTCTCTTGGTGAGTTGGCGTCTTGGCGGTGGAGGGCGCAGCGGCGGGCATGCGTTTTGCTTAAGTGTCCCGGCAATCGGGAATGCCCGGTATCCGACGCGCGATTTCTCGACGGGTTGATGAATTTCTCGACGTTGGGAACGCCGCCGCAAAGACATGAAGAAGGCGAAGAGAGACCACATGGGCGAGAAATCTGAAACTGAACTGCAAGCGCTTCCGGCAAGCCGCGAAATCGCAGAGAGAGACCCGATGGACATGCAATCGGCACCCCAAACGGCCCGATGCGGCACCGTTGCGGCGTCACGGTGGCCTCTATACGCGGGCATTGCGCTGGTGATGCTGGCGATCGCGGCGGCCTCGGCGAGCGCTACGCTGTACTGGTCCTCCCGGTCCGCCTTTCGCGGAGACCAGAAAGCCGCCTTCGAGGATTTCCGGCAATCGCTCCAGCGGATGGAAAAGCAAATCGCGACTTCCGAAGTGCGCGGCGCGGGCAGTTCCGCCGCCGGAGATCGCTCGTCCCATTCCGCGCCCGAGGGCTCCGGCCTCCTGGACGCGGCGAACCTGCGTTATCGCGAGGGACAATTCCAGGAAGCCGCTGCCTCATACCGTATGGCGATGGACATGGACTTGGGCGGATCCTTCACTGACGAGACGCATTATCGTTACGGACAGTCCCTGCTGAAGACCGGCAAGTTCGACGGCGCCCTGGCGGAATTCCAAACGGTTGAGACCGGCTTCCCCGGTAGCCCCTATTTTGCATCCGCAGCGATCGAAACGGCACAGCTGCTCTTCCAGAAGAAGAGCTATGGGCAGGCGCGCCGCGTGCTTTACGAGGTGATGGCCGCAAGGGACCGCTTGAGCCCGGCGGATAAGGTCAGCGTGGAGCGGGCCTATTTCTTCGCCGCGCGATGCTATGAAGCCGAGGCGGAGTCGCTGGATCTTTCGCACCGCCCAACCCTTGCGAGTTCGCAGAGCGGCCGCTTCGCCGACGCGCCCGTTTCACCCGCGAGGGCCGGAAGTAAACCATCGCCGCATAACGACAGCACGCAGACTGAAGGGAAATGACCATGTTCTCCCGAAGAACGCTCGGGATTCGACCACTCACATTCCGCGCGTCGCATTCCGCATTCTGCCTTCTGATTGTCGCTGCAGTCGGCAACTGCTGCGCCGCAGCCTCGGCGACGGACGCTCAGCCCGGCGGCGCCGGAGCCCCCGACAACGGCGCGGCGGACCTCAACGTGCAGTTGGAGACGGAGACCGGCCGGCTGGAGCAGTTGAAGCAGCAGTTGCGCCAATTGGAAAAGTACATGAAGGAAGGGATGCAGCGGCGGCAGGATATCTCCCGCGACGGGACCGATGCCGCTTCGCGGGCGCAGTTGCTGGCCAACGTGCCGGCCTCGGTCGTGTCGGAGAATCTCCGCGTCGAGCGCGTCGAGGCGGAGAACGGCCTGATCTACACGGTTTCGGCGCGGAACGTCTCCTTGCTGCAGATTCTCGAAGCCGTGGCGAAGACCTCGGGGTTGCCGCTGGAAACGCGCCAGGTCCCGCAGGACCGCCTGCTGAACCGGCTCTGGATGGACCTGACCGGCGTGGAAATGTCGGAATTACTCCGGATCGCCGCGGGCACGCAGTCGCTGGACGCGATGGCCGATGGCGATGGGATCGTGGTCGCGCCGCTGGCCGCGCTGACGGACCGGCCCGTTGAGAAGCGTTTGGGGGAACTGGCCGTGGAGGCGTATCAACAGGCGCTCTTCAAGTACCCGGCCAGCGCCGAGGCTCCGGCCGCGTACCTGGGCATCGCGCGGCATTATGCCGCCAACAACTTCCCCACGGCGGCCATCCAGACGGCGCAGAATGTTCTGGACCGCTGGCAGAAGGCGCCCTTCGCCGGCGGCGTGGCGCCGTCCGATTCCGGCGACGGCGCCGGGAACGTAGCCGAATCGGCGATGCTGTTGATCGGAAATTGCTACGAGTCGCTGCGCGAATACGAGACGGCGCGCAAGACCTACTATCGTTATGCCGACCTCTTCCCCGGCGCGGAGAAAGTGCCGGCGGTGATGGTGACGATCGCTGAAACCTGGATCAAAGAGGGCAAGTGGGCGCAGGCGATGCCGGTGCTTGAGGAGGCCATCCGGCAGTGGCCGAAGAGCGCCTCCACTCCCTTTGCGCGGATGCGGCTGGCGGAGTGCCTGTCGGAACAGGAGCACTACGATCAGGCGGTGGCCCAGCTCGAGATCATCGAGCAGAATTACGCCTCGTTTCCGCGGCAGGATGAACTCAACATGGCCATGGCCGATTGCCAGATGAAACTCAAGCAATTCGGGCCCGCGCGCATGAGGCTCAAGGAAGTGTACGAGAAATCGCGCGACCCGGCCCTGGCCGAGCGCGCGCTTTACGCGCTGGGCGATTCGCAGTTGGCGGAAGGGAAAATCGTCGCGGCGCTGGAGGTCTATCGCGGCGCCGTGGACCGCTTCCCGGATGGGGCGCTGATCCGGCTGGCGCCGGTTCGGATGGCCCAGGCTTATCTCCAGATGGGCCTCTACTCCAGAGCCGAGGACGCGTTGAAGGCGCGGCCGGACTCCTGGCCCGTTCCCGCGGAGATGCAGCCGATCCTCATCAGTCTGGCCCAATATCATCTCCAAAACGGCCAGTATGAGCGCGTGCTCGCGCTGATGGCCGAACCGCGTTGGCCGTACAAGTACGACGCGGATCCCCAGGTGCTGCTCCTGGCCGCCCAGGCCTCCTTGGGCTCCGGCCTCGTGGAACCCGCGCTCGAGAAGGCCACGTCGGCCGCCGCGATGGCGAAGAACGAAGAGACCCGCGCGCAAGCCTGCCGCCTGGTCGGCGAATGCCGCAGCCTGATGAAAGAACCGGTTCGCGCCGCCATGGCTTACGGAGGGAAGACTGAATGAATCCCTTGAAATCGTTGACCCTGGTTCGCCTGGCGACAGCGGCGGCCGTCTGTCTGCTCGCCGCGTGGCCCATTCGCGCCGACGAGGCCGGAAAAGATAAGCCCGCGGCGATTCAAGCGGATCAGCCCGCCAAGACGGCGGAATCGGCGCCGGTCGCGACGGCAACCTCCGACGCGCCGAAGCCGCTCGCCGTCGCGCCGGAACCTGTGCGCGCCGAGCCGTCGGCGTCGCTCGCGGCCGCGCCGGAGCCGGTGCGCGCCGAGCCGCCGGCGCCAAGCGATCCCATGGAGAAAGAGCTCGAGCGCGAGACCGCCAAGCTGGAGAAGATGGAAGCGGAGCTCAAGGCCGTGGAATCCCTCCCGCTTCCCTCGGCGGCAACTCCCGCAGTCAAAGCGCCGGTGGTGAAACCGCCGGCGAATCCGAACGAAATCCCGAAAGAGCCGGTCAAAGGCCTCGAGGAGGAATACGCAAACGCGCTTTACGCAATGGGCCAATACGACCTCGCGCGGGCCGCCTACCAGCGGATCCTCGATGCCAAGCCGAAAGCGGACATCATGGCGTGGTCTCGCCTTCAGGTTGCGAACTGCGCCCGGCATACCGGCGATCTCCAGGCGGCCGGAGCGGCCTACGAAGCACTGATGAATGCCTCGCCCGTCAGTCCCTGGGCCGGCGAAGCCGCATGGTGGGCGGGTGAAGTCAAATGGTTGATCCTCTGGAACCAGAGCACGAAGTAAAGGACGACGCGCGAAGGCCGATTCCCAGCTCGCCTTCCGCACTCCGCCGTCTGCACTCCGCATTCCCTCTTGCATCCCGGCACGCGTTTTGCGTTTTCAGAGACGTGCGCCTCAAACCGGCTGAACCTGTTGAGGAAGTCAGCGTCTTGAGGGTTTTTTCATCAACGCATAATTTCGCACACGCGGCGCGCGAAGAAAGGAGCGGAATTCGATGATCGGCGATAATGATCTCGCGATTCCCGAAAAAATGATGGACCTTTACGCGGCGCAGCAGAGAATCACCGCGCACAACACAGCCAACGCCGGCGTCAAGGACTACCACAAGCTGCACGTCAGTTTCAGCGCCGAACTCCGGGAGGCGATCGCGAGCGGCGACGCCGAAAAAATCCGAAATGTCCAGCTTCACGTCGAGAGAGCCCGGCAGCCCGGCGTGGACACCGAGTCGGAAGCCGCCGGCGGCGCGAAGAACGAGCTCAATTTCAACGCTTTCGCGGAAATTGCGGCTTATCGCCTTCGGATGCTGCGCGCGGCCGTGACCTCCAAGTAACGCCGAATCAAGGAGAGAGCGATGCCCGATTATGATCCGATGTCGGCCCTGGACATCAGCGCCTCCGGCCTGAGCGCGCAGCGGATCCGCATGAACGTCATCGCCAGCAACATCGCCAACGCCAACAGCCTCGTCACGCCCGAAGGCGGGCCGTACCGCCGCCGCGAGGTGACCTTCTCCACCGTCCTCAAGAACGCTGCGGCCGACGCCGCGCCCGGCGAGAACCTCGGCGGAGTGTCCGTGGCCAACGTCACGGTCAGCAAGGCGCCGCCGAAAACGATCTACGACCCCGAGCACCCCATGGCGGACAAGAAGGGGTTCGTCCAGGTGCCGGACGTGGACGTGACCAAGGAAATGGTGGATATGGTCTCCGCGCAGCGCGAGTACGAAGCCAACCTCTCCGCGATGAAGGCGTACCGCGAGATGGTCCGCAGTTCCCTCACGATCCTGAGACAGTAGGAGGAACGCCATGGCGCTCGCCCCGATCCAGCCGTTGCAGCCCGCACAGGCCGTTACCCAGCTCCAGCCCCTCAAACCGGCCGCCTCCGGCGCCGGCGACTTCGGCCAGCTCGTCGGCAATCTGGTCCAGGATGTCAACCAGTCCCAGAACCAGGCCGCCGACGCGGTCGCGCAACTCGCCGCGGGCAAGACCGACAACGTCCACCAGGTCATGATCGCCCTCGGCAAGGCCGAGATCTCCTTCAACTACATGCTCGAAGTCCGCAACCGGCTGCTCGACGCGTACAAGCAAGTGATGCAGATGCAGATCTGAGCGGAGCGGACAGCTTTTTTCAGCATAGAGAGAATCCATGGGCAGCCTAATGAAGCAGGTGACAGCGATCTGGAACAAGCTCGGAATCAACCAGAAGGTGAGCCTGCTCCTCGTCGCCCTCGGCGTCGTCGCCGGCGGCGTGGTGCTGGTCTGCATCGCGCGGCAGCCTTCCTACGAGTTGCTCTACTCCGACCTGGAAGACAAGGACATGGCCCAGGTCGTCGGCTACCTGAAGGACTCGAAGGTGCCGTACCAGATCACGGCGGGCGGCAAGGCGCTGATGGTCCCCGAAGGGCAGAAGTACGACCTGCGCATCGCCCTCGCCAACAAAGGCCTGATGACGGGCAACCGCGTCGGGCTCGAGCTCTGGGAAGCGCCCGGCTGGGGCACCAGCCCGCTGGCGGAGCAGATGATGAAGCGCCGCGCCCTCCAGGGCGAACTGGCCCGCACGATCATGCACATCGAACAGATCGCCTGGGCGGACGTCCAGATCGCGCAGTCCGAGCCGAGCCTCTTCGCCGAGGACCAGCGCCAGACCACCGCGGCGATCACTTTGAAACTCCACCCGGGACAGTCGCTGAACCCCCTGCAGGTTGGCGGCATTGCCCGACTGGTCGCCGCCAGCGTCGAAGGACTCGAACTGAAAAACGTGACCCTCGTTGACGAGCAGGGCAACCTCCTGAGCTCGCCTCACAACGACACGGACAGCGCCGAGGCCTCGGACCTGCAGGCCTTCCGCCGAAACTGCGAAGAGCAGCTCGCCCAGAAGGCCCAGGTCATGCTCGACCGCGCCCTCGGAACGGGCAAGTCGGTCGTCAAGGTCAGCGCGACCGTGGACATGGACCGCGTCACGGAGACCAAAGAGCAGATTGACGCCGCGAACAAGGTGGCGCGCACGGAGAAGACCACCTCCAAGACCTCCACCGCGGCGGCCGAGAGCGCCGCGGCCGCTGCCGGCGGAACCTCCGAAGAAACCAACGAGACCAACTACGAGGTGCCCAAGACCGTCCGCACCACGCAGATGGCCACCGGCACGATCAAGCACCTCGACGTCGCGGTCATCCTGGATCCGTCCACCACCGACAAGGACGGCAAAGACGCCGTTCTGACCGCGCAGCAGCTCGAGGACCTGGGCATGCTCGTCAAGCGCGCCGTGGGATTCGAGGAGTCCGGCGCGGTGCGCAAGGACACGTTCCAGTTGACCGCCATGCCCTTCCACAAAGAGCCGAAGGTGGACGAGGCGGCCGCAGCACCTCCAGAAAAAGGGTCGGCGAAGATACTCCAGGTCGCCAAGCAGGCGGTCCCCGCGCTCGCGGCCCTCATTTTCGTCGTCTTCGCCGGGCTCTCACTGCGCAAAATCCTTCGCGCCGTCCCGAAGGCGGGCCCTTCTGCGCCCGAAGGCGGCAAAGAAGGCCTCGGCGCGCCGGAGTTCTTTTCCACCGAGATCAGCGCCGACGGCCACGCGCAGTTGCGCAACCGAGTCAAGGACGTGATGGCCAAGGACCCGGAGGCGGCCGCGCGCCTCCTCCAGCGATGGATCAGCGAACCCAGAAGTTGACGGCTGAACGCCGGTAACGACCTTGGTAAGGAATGGACATCGTGGAACTGTCAGGCGGACAAAAGGCGGCCGCCGTGCTGCTTTCGGTGGATTCGGAGACCGCTGCGGCGGTGCTGAAGAACTTTTCGGAGAGCGATCTGGCTGCGGTCACGCGCGAGATGCACAGCCTCGGCGACGTCCAGCCGCAGATCGCCTCCGCCGTTCTGCATGAATTCGCGCTCCGCTCGAGCGAATCGTCCAGCGGCATCGCGGCCAACCCGCTGATCCTGCGCGAGCGCCTCGAGCTGGCCGTCGGACATGACGGCGCGCGGCACCTGCTCCAGGAGATCGGCGCGGACACCTCGACCGAGAAAATTTTCCAGCCGTTGCGCGCGTTGCCCGCCGAGGAACTCTACAAGCTGCTCGCTGACGAGCATCCGCAGACCATCGCCGTCATCCTGACGCACGTGGATCCCAAGCTCGCGGCGCCCACGCTGACCCTCTTCAGCCCCGAGATGCAGACCGACGTGATCCGGCGCATGGCGGTCAGCCAGCAGACCGACGGCAACATTCTCAAGAAGCTCGGCGACCTCATCCGCAACAAAGGCTCCATGGACGCCACGCGCGACAAGAGCGCCGGCGGCAGCGAAAGGAAATTCAAGCGCATCGCGGAGCTCATCAACCTCCTCGGCCCCGCCGCCGAGGAGAAAATCCTCAAGGAACTCTCCGACGAGTCCCCCGAGATGGTCAAGCGCATCCGCGACATGATGTTCACCTTCGAGGATCTCCTCCTCCTTAACGACGCGGGCATGCGCAAGGTCCTGATGTCCATCGACACGCAGATCCTGGCCATGGCGCTGAAGACCGCCTCCGAGCCGTTGAAGGAGAAGATATTCGCGAACCTCTCCCGGCGCGCCGCCGAGACGGTGACGGAGGAACTCGAGTTGCTCGGCCCCAAGCCGCGCTCGCAGGTTAAGGCCGCGCAGCAGCAGATCGTGGAGATCGTGCGGAAGCTGGGCTCCACCGGCGAGGTCAACCTGCGCGGCGGCAACTCCGAGGAGGATCCGCTCGTATGAAGCGAAACTCCATCCTGCCGATCGCCGAATGCGAAATGCCCGCCGAGATGGTCGCGGCGCATTCCGAAACCGGAGATCGGAAATCGGAGGTCGTCTGCCACGTCCTCGAACCGCTCGGTTCCCCGCTT
>Ga0209415_10005951_pt1 | contig 21815 bp, 21 predicted proteins | sample PeaSoiSIISIP2007_FD_187696 | JGI IMG/M metagenome (GOLD analysis project Ga0209415, IMG submission 187696) | Peat soil microbial communities from Weissenstadt, Germany - SII-SIP-2007 (SPAdes) (version 2) | ecosystem: Environmental > Terrestrial > Soil > Wetlands > Peat | place: Germany... | reverse complement strand
TACCTGACGATCTCCACGGGCATCGGGGCCGGGGTCGTCCACGAGGGTCGCCTGCTGCGGGGAAGGCGGTCGCTGGCCGAGGTGGGGCACACCGTCATCGACTGGCGAGCGTGGAACGCGGGTTCGCCCAGCACCCTCGAGGAGCTCGGATCCGGGAGCGGCCTGGCCCGCCTGGCACGCGAGGCGGGGCTCGGGCCCCTCGACGCCCGGGAGGTCGAATCGGCGGCGGCGAGCGGTGAGGCCAGGGCGATCACCATCTGGCACGGCGCCATCGCCGCCTGCGCCGTCGGGGTGTCCAACCTCGTCATGTCCTTCTACCCGAGCACCGTGGTCGTCGGAGGCGGGCTCGGGCGTGGCGCGGAGTTCTTCGGCCCGCTCCGCGACCTCGTGATGAGCCGGCCCGAACACCACCCGGCCGACCTGACGATCGTGCCGGCGGCCCTGGGTGACGACGCGGGCCTGGCCGGTGCCGCGGCGTGGACCTCGGCAACCGAAATTGCATGACCAGCGCCCCTGCCGTCGCCGAACTCCACAAGCCATGCCCAGCAAAGGGACCTTCTCCTCTATAAGGTTCGAGAAGCTGAAACGAAACTGCAATACAACCACCCCTTCAGGGAGTGGCCGCAGACGCGGGGCCCGCTTGACCGGGGGGGCCCAGACCAAAGGAGACAATGTGCGATTCCGCAGAGCAGGCATGCTCGGGGGGCTGTCCCTCGCCGTGTCGTCGATGCTGGTCGGCGCCGTGTACGGGGGGGCTTCGGCCTCCGAACGTGCCAGCGGGCCGTCCAACGTCTCGACCAGTTCATTCAACAACAGCTTCACCATCATGAAGCAGTTCAAGGGGCTGGCTGCAGCCGGCCACGGCAAGATCGCGGCCATCATGCCGGACACCACCACGTCGACCCGGTACGTCGAGTTCGACCAGCCGGACATCACGAAGGCCCTCCAACTGGCCGGCGTGAGCTCGTCGAACTACGTGGTGCAGAACGCCCTCGGGAGCGACGCCACCCAGTTGACCGACGCCCAGACCGACATCTCGAACGGTGCCACGGTCTTGCTGGTCGACCCGCTCGACTCCGGCGTCGGCGCGCAGATCGAGAGCTACGCCAAGTCCCGCGGTGTGAAGGTCGTCGACTACGACCGCCTGACGCTGGGGGGCAGCCGCTCCTACTACGTGAGCTTCAACAACGTGACGGTCGGCAAGCTCCAGGGTGAGGGCCTCGTGAGCTGCGTCGCCGCCTGGCACGTGAAGAAGCCTCAGGTCGTGGTCATGCACGGTGCGGTGACGGACAACAACGCCACGCTGTTCGCCCAGGGCTCCGACTCGGTGCTCAACCCGCTGTTCAAGTCGGGCAAGTGGGTGGCCGTGGCCCACACGGCCGGGTCGTGGGACGCGCCGACGTCCGAGACCGAGTTCCAGGCCGTCCTCACGGCGCACCCGAGTGTCAATGCGTCACTGATCCCCAACGACACGAACGCCGCCGCGATCATCACGTACCTGACGTCGCTCCACGTCAAGCCGAAGACCTTCCCGACCACGGGTCAGGACGCTTCGCTGACGGGCCTGCAGGACGTGCTCTCCGGCTACCAATGCGGCACGGTGTACAAGCCGGTCTACCTTGAGGCGCAAGCCGCGGTGGCACTCGCCCTGTACCTGCGTGCCGGGGTCAAGCCCCCATCGAAACTGGTCAACGGCAAGGTCCAGGACACGACCGCAAGCGTGAGCGTCCCATCGGTCCTCGAGACGCCCGTGTGGGTCACCACGAAGAACATGAACGCCACCATCATCAAGCAGAACTGGGTGCCGGCTGCGCAGCTCTGCGCCGGCTCGTACGCCGCCGACTGCACCGCGGCAGGCATCACGCCGTAGCGGGTCATTGGATGACGGTGCCCGCCTGGGTATTGTCAAGTCCATAGAAAGCAACTTCCAGGCCGACCCCCCTTCCCGACCAGGGATGGGGGGTCGGCCACCGGGAGTTCGTCTACGCCGCCAACAGCCGCTGTCGCCCAAGGGGGGTGCCAACATGACCGAGAGTGCACCGCTGTTGGAACTGCGTGGCGTCAGCAAGGTGTTCGGACCGGTCAGGGCACTGAGCGGGGTCAACCTCACCGTGGAGGCCGGGAAGGTCACCGCCCTGGCAGGGGACAACGGTGCCGGCAAGTCCGTGTTGATCAAGACCGTGTCGGGCCTCTGGGAGCCCGCCGAGGGGCAGATCTTCTGGGATGGCCAATCCGTCCACTTCCACAGCCCCAAAGATGCCGAGGCGCACGGGATCACGACGATCTACCAGGACCTGGCACTGTGCGACAACCTTGACATCGTGCAGAACATGTTTCTCGGGCATGAGAGGCGGCGCCACGGACTCCTAGACGAGTCCTCCATGGAGCTGGCGGCGCGCCAGACCCTGGCCGACCTCCACGTGACGACGGTCCGCTCCATCCGCCAGCCTGTCGCGTCGCTGTCCGGCGGCCAGCGCCAGTCGGTTGCGGTGGCAAAAGCGGTCATGCAGGCCGCCAGGCTCGTGATCATGGACGAGCCCACCGCGGCCCTCGGCGTGGCGCAGACACAGATGGTGCTCGAGCTGATCAAGCGTCTGTCGAGCCAGGGCACCGCGGTGATCCTCATTTCGCACAACCTCAACGATGTCTTCGCTGTGGCGGACGTCATCGCGATCCTCTACCTCGGCCAGATGGTGGCCGAGGGCCCCATCTCCGAGTTCGACCGCCAGGTGATCGTGGACTACATGACCACGGGCGAGTCCTCTCGAACGGTCGCCGCGGGGTGATGCACCCGTGACCGATACGATCGACGAGCCGGTCGCCCCGGGAGGGGGCACGGAGGAGCCGGCTGCCGAAGAGGCCGGCACCCCCACCAGCGCGCTGGCACCCGACGAGCTCGTCGTGCTGGCGCCCGACGTCCTCGCCAACTCCCTCGGCGACTACCTGCACGCCTGGTGGAGGCGCATCCGCGGCGGCGAAAGCGGTGCGCTGCCCATCATCGTCGGGCTCATCGTCATCAGCATCTTCTTCGAGGTGCAGTCGAGCGCCTTCCTGACGGCCACCAACATCGTCAACCTCTTCGTGCAGGCGACCTTCATCATTCTGCTCGGGATGGCCGAACTCTACGCCCTCCTTCTGAGCGAGATCGACCTCTCCGTCGGCTTCGTTGGCGCAGTCGGGGCGGCCATCGCCATGGCCCTGATCGGCGCGCCACAGAACTGGGTCTGGTGGGCCGGGCTCATCGTCGGCATGGCGGCCTGCGCCCTGATCGGCGCCTTCCAGGGCACCATCATCACCCGGCTCAAGATTCCTTCCTTCGTGGTGACCCTCGCCGGACTGCTGGGGTGGCAAGGGGTCCTGATCTACGTCTTCGACACCGACAAAGGCGCGGTCGGAGGCGTGATCACCGTCTCCAACAACGTCATCGACGACCTCGTCAGCGGCAGCATGACCCCTGCGGGGGGTTGGATCCTCCTCTTCGTCTCCGTCGGCCTCTATGCGGTCGCTACAGTCGTCCGCACGTCGCGCCGCCGCGCGCAGGGACTCACCACGCCGCCGCTCAGCATCACGCTCCTCACGGTGGGCGCGGTGGCGGTCGCCGGCGTCGTCCTGGTGTACATCTGCAACCTGAATCGGGGCGTTATTGTCCCCGTCGAAGGGGTCCCATGGGTCATCCCCTTCGTCCTCGTCGTCCTCGTCTTCCAATCGTTCCTGCTCGCCCGGACGAGACTCGGGCGCTACATCTACGCCATCGGTGCGAGCCCTGAGGCGGCGCGGCGGGCCGGCATCAACGTGGCTCGGATCCGGACCTTCGCGTTTGCGCTCTGCAGCTTCACCGCCGGCCTGGCTGCCGTGGTGTACGCGTCGCGTCTCGGCTCCATCTCGGTGGGCTTCGACGGCGGCACCTACGTGCTCTACGCCGTCGCCGCCGCGGTCATCGGCGGGGCCAGCCTCTTCGGGGGTCACGGAAAGCCCATCCACCCGCTGCTGGGTGGACTCGTGATCGCGACCCTCACCAACGGCCTCGCGCTGCTCAACATCAGCACCGCTGGGACTGACATCGCCACGGCCCTCGTCCTCCTCGTCGCTGTGGCGGTCGACTCGACACTGCGGCGACGCGGTCGCTCCGGCGCAGGAGGCTGACGCAGCGACGGCCCAGCCCTGCGCCAGCGTGAGGCGAACCGGGGCGAAGCGGCACGGCGTCGTGGCGGCGGTGATTGCGCTGCTCGCGCTCGCCGGGGGCGGAACAGCCCTCGCAGCCACGACGACGACCACGACGACACCCTCGCCCAGCGCCCCGTCGTGGACCGTCTACCACGGCGACCCGGAGGGGAGCGGCGTCGCCACCTCCGTCTCGTCCGTCACCCTCTCCTCGGCGGCGTGGACCTCGCCGGCCCTCGACGGCCAGCTCTACGGCGAGCCCCTGGCGTGGAACGGTCACGTGTTCGTCGCCACCGAGAACGACACCGTCTACGCACTGTCGGCCGCGACGGGCGCCATCGAATGGTCCAGCCACGTCGGCACGCCGGTGCCCTCCGGGTCGCTTCCGTGCGGCGACATCTCGCCGACCGTCGGCATCACCGGCACGCCCGTGATCGACGGGGCGCGCTCCGAGCTCTTCGTGGTGGCCGACGAACTCGTCAAGGGGAGCCCGGCGCACGAGCTGGTCGGGCTCAACGCGACGACCGGGAAGACCGAACTGACCCAGGACGTCGACCCGGCGGGCTCCACGCCGTCCGCGCTCCTGCAGCGCACGGGCCTGACGCTCGACGCCAGCCGGGTCGTGTTCGGCTACGGAGGGAACTACGGTGACTGCTCCTCGTACCACGGCTGGGTGATCTCGGTGCCCGAGGCCGGCGGCACCCCGGCCGAGTTCGCGGTCGACGCCGCGTCCGGGGAGAGCCAGGGCGCCATCTGGATGGGCGGTGCGGCTCCGGTGGTCGACGCGCAGGGTGACATCTGGGTGAGCGCCGGCAACGGATCGGTGTACTCGTCGAGCCATGCCTACGACGACAGCGACTCGGTCCTCGAGCTCTCGTCGTCCCTTACACTCCTCCAGTACTTCGCGCCGGCGTCGTGGGCCGCCAACAACTCCCGCGACCTCGACATGTCCACCGCTCCCGCTCTGCTCGCCGACGGGCAGGTGGTGGGAGCCGGCAAGGCAAGGATCGTCTACCTGCTCAACGGGTCCTCCCTGGGGGGGGTCGGAGGCCAGCAGGCATCGCTGGGAGATGCGTGTGGTGACGACATCGACGGCGGCGTCGCCGTGCAGGGCGCGACCGTCTACCTGCCCTGCCTCAGCGGTACCATCGCCGTGCAGGTGTCGTCGGCCCCCGCAGGACTCCACCTGCTGTGGAGCTCGTCCGTCGGCGGAGGGCCGCCCGTCGTCGCGGCCGGACTGGTCTGGACCATCGGCCAGAACGGTGACCTCTACGGCCTCAACCCGACCACCGGTGCCGTCCGGGAGCGAACCACCGTCGGCATGCCGGCCAACCACTTCCCGACCCCGTCGGTGGGGGCCGGACTCCTCCTGGCGCCCTCGGCGGACCGTGTGGTGGCCTTCTCGGCATCGTCGACCACCTCCTCCACGACCACCACCACCACGACGACGGCCCGGACGACGACGACGACGGCTCGCACCACGTCGACCTCGGCACCCGCCGAGGGGGGCGGAAGCAGCGCCTGGGTGGCCGTCGCCGCCGTCATCGGAGGCCTGGTCGTCGTGGGCGGCCTGGCCTGGCTCCTGCTGCGGCGCCGGCAGCGGAATCAGTGAGCGGAGAGCAGCAGCTCCAGCATGGTGCCCAGGCCGGCCACAACGAGCGACAACGAAACGACGACGGCGGTCACCTTGATCAGCGGACGGTGCATCGGCTCCCATTCGCCGACATCGGCGAACTGGTCGAGCGTGTCATCGTCACGCTCCGCCCACGCCGGCTCCTCCGGCGCCCTGTCGCCGAGCGGGCGGGGTTCACGCGTGGCCACGTAGCCGATGAACGGCCCGAGGCCCACCGGGAAGTGGGGCTGGGGCGGTCCGGGAACGTGGCCCTGCATCGGGTGCCACGTTAGTCCTGCCCTCGCTTCCACCGGCAGCCGACCGTCTACCCTCGGGTCATGGACGAACCCCAGAAGATCGGCTTCACGGCGGCCGAGTCGGCGCCCCGATTCCCCGATGACCCGAAGCCCCCGGCCGGCGCGCCCAATGTCGTCGTCATCGTGCTCGACGACACCGGATTCGGGCATCTGGGCGCGTTCGGCTCCGACATCGGGACACCGCACACGGACTCGCTTGCGGCGGGAGGTGCACCCTTCAACCGGTTCCATGTCACGTCGTTGTGCTCGCCGACGAGGGCCTCGTTCTTCACAGGCCGGAACCACCACGCAGTCGGGATGGGCTTCCTGGCCGACATCCCCCTCGCCTTCCCCGGCTACCACGCACGCCTGCCCAGGACGGCGGCCGCTCTCCCCCGGCTGCTGCGCGACGCCGGGTACTCCACGCTGGCGGTCGGCAAGTGGCACCTCACGCCGCGCTGGCAGCGCTCGGCCGCCGGGCCCTTCGACAGCTGGCCGCTCGGGCTCGGGTTCGAGCGCCATTACGGGTTCCTCCAGGGCGATACCAACCACTGGACCCCGAACCTGGTCTGTGACAACCACTACATCGACCCGCCCCGCCGGCCCGAGGACGGGTACCACCTGAGCGAGGACCTGGCCGACCAGGCGGTCCGCATGGTCCAGGACCAGCAGCAGGGCGCACCCGGCAAACCCTTCTTCCTGTACTTCGCGCTCGGAGCGATGCACGCACCGCACCACGTCGCTCCTGAGTGGGTCGACCCCTACCGGGGCCTGTTCGACAAGGGGTGGGATGCGTGGCGGGAGGAGATCTTCGCCCGCCAGGTCGCCGCCGGCGTCGTGCCAGAGGGGACCGTGCTCACGCCGCGGCCGGAATGGGTGCGGGGCTGGAGCGACCTTTCGGCCGAGGAGCGCCGTATGCACGCCCGCCAGCAGGAGGTCTTCGCCGGCTTCCTGACCCACACCGACGCCCAGATCGGGCGCGTGCTGTCGTCACTCGAGGGCCTCGGCGTGATGGACAACACGCTCGTGATGGTGTTCTCCGACAACGGAGCCAGCGCCGAGGGAGGCAAGGAAGGCAGCTTCAACGAGCACCGGTTCACCGCACACGTGCGCGAGTCCTTGACCGAGAACCTCGCCCGCTACGACGACTGGGGCGGGTTCACCACCTACAACCACTACTCGTGGGCGTGGGCGTGGGCCGGCAACACCCCGCACAAGCTGTGGAAGCGCTACACCTGGCTGGGGGGGACGCGCACGCCGCTGATCGTGCACTGGGGCGGCCGCGTCGCTCGTCCGGGCCAGGTGAGGGCGCAGTTCGCGCACGCCATCGACCTCATGCCCACGATCATGGCCGCCGCCGGCCTCGACGTGCCCGACGAGGTGGACGGCGTGGCCCAGCAGGACGTCGACGGTGTCAGCCTGCTCTCGGCGCTGGAGGAGCCCGGAGCGCCAGAGCTGCACCGCACGCAGTACTTCGAGATGATGGGCTCTCGCTCCATCTACCACGAGGCCTGGAAGGCAACGACCAACCACATCGCCACCGGCGTCCTCGACGAGGAGGAGCTCGCCGTGGGCAGCCGCAGCTTCGACGAGGACCGCTGGGAGCTCTACGACCTGTCGGTGGACTTCTCCGAGGCGACCGACCGCGGCGCCGACGAGCCCGAGCGCCTGGGTCGGCTGACCACCCTGTGGACGGCCGAGGCAGAGCGGAACAATGTCCTGCCCATCTCCGACGGCCTGGCCGACCGCTTCGGCGGCTTCATCCCGCCGACCTGGCCCGCCGGACCGTCACGCGTCTACCTGCCCGGTGGCGGCGCCGTGGCCGACGAGTCCGTCCCCCTGCTGTGGGGAGGCTTCCGCATGACCGCCGACATCGAGACCGGACCGGGGACGGCCCAGGGCGTGGTCTTCGCCCTCGGCGACTGGTTCGGGGGCTACGCCCTCTACGTCGTGGCCGGCGTCCCCCACTTCACGTTCGCCCGCTCGGCCGATGCGATCGAGCTCACCGCGCCGTCTGCGCTCCCTGCCGGTCGCTACGAGATCGGTGTCTTCTACGAGGTGGGTGCCGCCGGCGCGCCCAGCCGCATGGTGCTGCTCGTCGACCGGGCCGCGGTCGACGAGGTCGCCGTGGAGGGCACGTTGCCCCTGGCGCTGCAGCACGGCGGTGCGGGTCTCCGGCTCGGGCTCGACACGGGCTTTCCCGTGTCGAGCCGCTACGCGCCACCGGCACCCTTCACGGGCACGGTGCACCAGCTCCGGATCGACGTCCCGGGCTCGCTGCAGCCGGAACCGGCCGACGAGGTGCGGGCCGCCCTCCACGCCGACTGAGCCGGCCGGCTCAACCTCCCCGGGCCACCACCCCGCCGGCATGCGTGAGGTGCTCGCGCGTGTGGCGCGCCGCGACCGCCGCCAGGTCCACCGTGGCCAGCTCCCGCCCACCCGCAGGTCCGAACGGTGCCGTGCGGTCGAGCTCCTCGTCACCGAGACCCCGCAGCGTCGCCTCCAGCAGGGCGCCGTTGGCCTCCAGGAGGGCGACCGTCTCGGCCGGTCCCGCGTCCTCGGCCTCCATGGCGTGCGCGGCGTTGGCGCGGTCGATGTCATCGGCCGACTCCGCCACGCCCTCCCCGCGCGCCATCGCCCGCAGCCATCGCTCGCTGTTGGCGTGGCCTTCGGCGATGTGATGGAGCACGACGCCGACCGTCCACCCCTCCCCCGGCACCGGGACCACCCACTCGCCGTCGGTGCACGAGCGGGCGAACGACACCGCGTCCGCGTTCGCCGCTGCGAAGTCGTCCGCCAGCGCCGCCGCGCGCTCACTCGCCATGGCGCACCCCCGCCCTCTCGCTCAGGTCCTCTATCGTCCAGGAGCCCGGCCGGGCGCCCTCCGCGGCGGCGCGGACCGCGAGCCGCTGCAGCAGCGCATTCACCGGCGTCGGCACGCCGTGGAGCGCGCCCAGCAGCACGATCTCCCCGTTGAGGAACTCGGCCTCGATCGAGCCCGCGCCGCGGGCGAGGCTCTGCCAGCTGGAGCCCCCCTGCCACTCCCCCGACGAGGTCGGCGACAGTTGCAGGTAGTCGCCCCGCCGCTCACGGTCCTCCTCGGAGCTGGCCACGGCGATGCCTGCCGCAGCGAGGGCCTCCTTCCCCTCACGCTGGGCCTCCCGTGCCAGCGCGCTGAACCTGCCCTCGGGCCCGCTGAGCGCCTCGACCGCGTTGGCCAGGTTCATCAGGAGCTTGCGGTACTTCCAGCGCATGATGTCGGGGCGCGCCACCGACTGGAACGTCGTGGTGTCGATGGCGTCCGCGATGGCCTGCCCGGGGTCGTCGATGCCGGTGGGGAAGCGTCCCAGGTCGAGCAGGCCCGACACGGGCGCCGAGTGCACCTGGACCACGCCCGGGCGGAGCTGGGTGGCGGGGCACATGACGCACATGCCGTAGGTGTTGGGGAAGCGGCGCAGCACCCGACGTTCGTTCTCCACACCGTTCTGCATGCAGACCACCGGCGTAGCCGGCGGTGCCGCGGCGAGCTGCGTGAGCGCGTGGTCCGTGTGCTGACCCTTGACGGCGAGGAGCACGACGGTGCCGTCCGGTGCATCCTCGTCCCAGTCCACCTGGTTGGGGTGGGACACCGCATGGACGGGCAGGGTCACCGACTCGTCGGGCGCCTCGAGGACGAGACCTGACTGCAGGGCGCGGCCGTGCTCGCCGCGTGCAACGAGAGTGACGTCGAAGCCGCTCTGGAACAGACGGGCGCCGACGGCACCACCGATGGCACCGGCTCCCAGGACGACGAAGCGCATGAAGGGCACTCTGCCACGTGCCAAACTCTCACCGTGGCTTCGTTGAACCCGGTCGAGCGCGCCGCCACCCTCGGTGGCGCAGTCGCCGGCGCCCCGCTGCGCCTGGTCGGCGGCCTGGCCGCGCCCGCCCGGGGGGACATGGCCCGCAACGTGCGACGGGCCATCGGGATCAGGGAGGAACCGGCGCCGATCGCCACCGATCCCGATGACGCGTACCTGCCTCCGGGCGGGATGGCACGGCTCGTCCACGCCGACCTGCCCAGCATGCTCATCGCCGGTGTCAGCGCACTCCTGCTCCAGACGCTGCACCCGCTCGCCATGGCCGGTGTCGCCGAGCACTCGGGCTACCGGGAGGATCCGCTCGGGCGGCTACGGCGCACGGCGACCTTCGTCGGCACGACGACGTTCGGGACCATCGCCGAGGCGGAGGCAGCCATCGCGCAGGTGCATCGGGTGCATCGCCGCGTCAAGGGAACGGCCCCCGACGGCAGGCCCTATTCCGCTGCCGACCCCGAGCTGGTGACCTTCATCCATGTGGCCGAGGTCTCGAGCTTCCTGGCGTCGTCCCGGCGCTACGGCCCCCGTCCGCTCGGACCCGAGCAGTGCGACCGCTACTACGACGAGGTCGCACCCGTGGCGTTGGCCCTCGGGGCCACCTGGGCCCCCCGCTCGGCGGCCGAGGTCGAGAGCTACCTGCTCCGGGTGCGGCCCGAGCTGTACGCCGGGCCGCAGGCCCGCGAGGCACGGGACTGGCTCCTGCGTGGCGTCGCCCGGCGCCCCGGCGAGCGGGCCGTCTACTCCCTGGTGCTCGCGGCCGCCATCGGCATCCTGCCGGGCTGGGCGCGCCGGGAGCTCGGGCTCTCACTCGCCGGGCCGCTCGACCTGCTGGTCGACACGGCGGCGGTGGCCCCACTCACCAGGGGGCTGTCCACCGCGGTGCGCTGGATGGTGTCCCCGCCGGCCTGAGCGGAGCTCAGACGACGAGGGTGAGCCCGCCGTCGACGACCACGACCTGGCCCGTCACGTAGGCGGCGCCGGCCAAAGACAAGATCACCTCGGCCACGTCCTCGGGCCGGCCCGAGCGCTTGAGCGGGGCCACCTGCCGGACGGCGTCGCGCACGACGTCCCAATCCTGCGTCCAGGGCGTGTCGACGAGGCCGGGTGCCACGGCGTTGACCCGGATCTCGGGCCCGACCACCTTGGCGAGGAGGGCCGTCATGTGGTTGAGCGCCGCCTTGCTCGCCGCGTAGGGGATGGAGGAGCCGGTGGGCCGCACACCCGCCACCGAGGCGACGTTGACCACCGACCCCCGCGCCTCGCGCAGCGCGGGGAGGGCCGCCACCGTCATGGCCCACGTGCCGAAGACGTTGACCTCGAAGATGCGCCGCCACACCTCGACGGATGCCGCCGCGACGTCGTGGTGGGGGATCACGGCGGTGGTCCCCGCATTGTTCACGAGGGTGTCGAGGCGCCCCCAGCGCTCCAGGGCGGCGGCCACGAGCTGGTCCGGGAACTCCGGATCCGTGATGTCGCCCTGCACGTAGCGCGCATCGGGGAGCGAGGCGGCGACGGCTTCGCCCTCGGCGACCGAGCGCGACGAGTTGACGAGCACGGCGGCCCCGGCCGTGGCGAAGGCACGCGCCGTGGCGGCACCGATGCCGCTCGACGAGCCCGTGATCGCCACGACATGGCCCTCGAGGGGCGCGCCGCTCATCGCCGCGCCGTCACCGGGGAACGATCCCCCAGCGGGCCGTCCACTCCTGTCCGGGCTGGAGGTCGATGACGTCCTTGCCCGTGCGCAGCGCGTTGGGAGGACAGGTCATCGGCTCAATGGCCACCGCCCGCCGGCGGCGCGAGACCTCGGGCAAGGTGTCGCCCGTGTACACCATGAGGTACGGGAAGCCGGGGTCGACCCACAGCGTGGCCCCCGTGACACCGCCGGGTGCGTCGAGGCTGGCCCGGGCCTTCCCGTCGGCGTCGCGCTCGAGGGTGGTGTAGGCCATGTCGAGCACGGCGGGCCCCACGAAGCGCGAGGTCGAGAAGTCGCGTTCGGTGCCCTCGACGGGGGTGAGCGTTCCGGTCGGGAGCCCCCGCTCGTCGAGGTCGAGGGTGTGGTGGGCGGGCACGTGCAGGATCGCCCCGTCGACCGTCTCGGGCCCCGCGGTGAGGTAGGGATGGAAGCCGAGGCCGAAGGGGATCGAGCCCTCCTCGAGCGATTGGGCCCTCGTCGTCACGGTCAGGCCCTCCCGGCCCACGTGGTACTCGAGCTCCAGCAGCAGCGAGAACGGGTAGCCGGGTGAGGGGTGGAGCTGCAGGCGGAGGGAGAGCTGATTCTGGTGCCGTGTCTGGAGCGTCCAGGGCAGCCAGCGGACGAGGCCGTGGATGGCGTTGCGGCGCTCCGGCTCGTCGAGCGCCGCCTGGGCGCGCACCCCGTTGAACTCGTAACGGCCGTCGGCCAGGCGGTTGGGCCAAGGGGCGAGCACCTGGCCCCGGCCCGAGTGGGACCACTCGTCGGGGCCGAAGCCGTCGATCACGGGGTGCTCGCCCACCGAGTACGCCCGCAGGGTGGCACCGACCTCGCAGACGATGATTTCCTGGCGGCCGTACCCGATGCGCCACTGCTGGCCGGTGGGCGAGGCGACGGAGATCCTGGGCGTTCTGGCCGTCATTGCGAGTGAATTGAAGCAGACCAGGGCCTCCGTATGCGTGAGGGGCCCGCCCGGGCGTCCGGTGAAGCCCAGGTGACCGGGACACGAACGCCAGGTGACGGCCCTGCCGAGCCGCCCGGCGGCCGGTAGGGTGGGCGCACGTGAGGATTCTCGTCACCAACGACGACGGGGTGGGGGCGCCGGGGCTGGCGGCGCTGACGAGGGCGTTGGTCGGCTGGGCCGAGGGTGCGGGCGCCGACGGGCCGGGCCTGCCGCACGAGATCATCGTCGTGGCGCCCAGCTCCAACTACAGCGGCGCATCCGCCGCTGTCGGCTCCGTGAACGACCGGACGACCATCACCTACCAGCGTGCCTTCGTCGAAGGCGCCGAGGACGTGGAGGCCTACGGGCTCGACGCCTCCCCCGCGCTCTCGGTGATCGCGGGTGCGCTCGGGGCGGTCGGGCCCAAGCCCGACCTCGTGCTCTCCGGCATCAACCACGGCGTGAACGTCGGGCGCTCGGTGCTCCACTCGGGCACGGTCGGCGCGGCCCTGACCGCGAGCCAGCTGGGGATCAGCGCGCTGGCAGTGTCGCTGCGGGTGGGCGCGGAGCCCGATCCGTGGGGATCGGCGGCGGAGCTGGCCGTGGCGCTCATCCCGCTCCTCGCCGCCGCACCGCCCCGCACGGTGCTCAACCTCAACGTGCCACACCTGGCGCCGGCCGACATCCGCGGCGTGCGGTGGGCGCGGGTGAGCGGTGCGGGGCTGATCAAGTCCGCCCAGGGCTCGGGGTCCTGGGAGGCACCGAACCGCGAGGAGATCGAGGGCCCGGCCGCGGCGGAGGCGGCGCGCTCCATCATGGAGGGCGAGCCGGAGGAGAAGGGCCAGATCGTCCTGACCGTGGGGTCCCCCTTCCCTCACTCCAGCGACCTCGGCCTGGCCGATGCGGGGGCCGAGGACGCCACGCTGGTGGCCCAGGGCTACGCCGCGCTCACCGCCCTGCGCGGCCCGCGGGCCGACGAGGATGCGGCGCTGCTGGCCCTGCTCGACGGCGGGCTGGGGGCGGCGCTGGCGGGGTTCGACTTCGCCGACTGACGCGGCGCGCGGCGCTTAGTCGTCCTCCCCCGGTCGACGGCGTGCCCGCTTGGTCTGGGAGCGGCGGCGCTTCTCCTCCACCCGGCGCACCTGTGAGCTCTTCGTGGGTCGGGTGGGACGGCGAGTGGGCTCGTCGCGCAGCCCCTCATTCAGCTTGGCCGCCAGCCGTTCGAGCGCCAGCTGGCGGTTGCGTGCCTGGGACCGGGACTCCGAGGCACTCGCCCGCACGACCGGTCCGAGGCGCTGGAGCAGCCGGGCCCGCTGACGCGGGCCGAGCGCGGCCGACGCGGCGACGTCGAATTGCACCTCGACCCGGCTGAGCGTGCGGTTGGCGTGCTGCCCGCCCGGGCCGCCCGGCGTCGTGGCGCGCCAGGTGATTTCCGCCAGGGGCACATCGAGCCCGCGGCGCACGTGCAGCGTCTCCTGTCCGGCCACGAGACGAGCGTAGGAGGACCCGGTTACGCTCCGGTGCATGGACTACCGCCACCTCGGACGCTCAGGCATGGAAGTCTCGGCCCTCGCCTACGGGAACTGGATCACCCACGGCAGCCAGGTTGAGGAGGCTGCTGCGGTGGCCTGCGTGAAGGCCGCGCTCGACGCCGGGATCACCACGTTCGACACGGCGGACGTGTACGCCCTGGGCGCGGCCGAATCGGTCCTCGGCCGGGCCCTCAAGGGTGTGCGCCGGGAATCCATCGAGATCTTCACCAAGGTCTACTGGCCCACCGGCCCCAACCCGAACGATCGCGGCCTGTCGCGCAAGCACATCACGGAATCGCTGCACGCCTCGCTCGAGCGGCTGCAGACCGACCATGTCGACCTGCTCCAGGCCCACCGCTACGACTACGAGGCCCCGCTCGAGGAGACGCTGCGCGCCTTCGACGACCTCGTCCGCCAGGGCAAGGTCCACTACGTGGGCGTGTCGGAGTGGACGGCGGAGCAGATAGAGGACGCGCTGAGCCTGGCCGACGAGATGGGCTTCGACCGCATCGTGTCCAACCAGCCCCAGTACTCGCTGATCTGGCGGGTGATCGAGGGCGAGGTGGTCCCGCTGTGCCAGAAGGAGGGTGTGGGCCAGATCGTGTGGTCGCCGCTCGCCCAGGGCGTCCTCACCGGCAAGTACCTCCCCGGCGCGACGCCGCCAGAGGGCACGCGGGCGACCGGACCCGAGGGCGGGGAGATGAACTGGCTCCTGCGCGACGAGGTGCTCGAGCCCGTGCAGGGCTACGTCGCCCTGTGCCGCGAGGCGGGCTACACCCCGGCTTCGGTGGCGCTGGCATGGGTGCTCCAGAACCAGAACGTGAGCAGCGCCATCGTCGGGGCCAGCCGGCCCGAGCAGATCGCCGAGAACGTCAAGGCGCTCGACGTGGTGCTCGAGCCTGATTTCGTCGAGGCGATTGAGGAGGCGCTGGCGCCGTCCACCCTGTTCGACCCCGGTTTCACCCTCAGTCCCGCCAGCCGGGCGGGGGCCTGACGCGGGGGATCAGCCGGGCTGGGCGAACCGGGAGCTGAACGAGCGCACCTCGAAGGTGGAGTGCGTGCGCTGTTCCTCGAAGACCCGGGTATAGCCCGTGTGTGCGATGCGCCACCCCTCCGCCGTCAACCGGTAGCGGTCGGCGTAGAACGCGGTCCCGTCGATCTCGATGTCGGCGGCCGTCACGATCACGCGGTCCTGCAGGTACCACGTCCCCTCGGCCGTCGTGTCGGAGGTGAAGGAGATCTCGGGATGATGACCGTGGTGCTCGGTGACGATGCCGGGGTCGCCCAGGACGGCGGCCAGCCAGGCCACGATGGCCGCCCGTCCCTCCAGCACGGTCTTGCCGTCCTCGTAGGAGGCAGTGGCGTCCTCGGCCAACAGCGCGCCGAGTTCCTCGAATTGCTTGAGGTCGAGCGTGCGGAAGTACGCGTACTTGAGGCGCCGAATGACTTCGAGCTCGGCCGCGGTGTCCATGTGCGCACCCCTTTCGGTCCGGCCCCCGGTGCGGTCACCGACGGCCGTCGGACAGGGTACTTTCCGGTTGAGTGGCGGTCGGCCCGGGCACGGACCAGCATGCACCCAGTGCCGACCGACAGAAAGCGCCAGCGGATAGCCGCCTACGGCGTGGCCCGCGACCCAGAGGGGCGCCTACTGCTGGCCCGGGCTGCACCATCCCTCACCCTGCGTGGCCGCTGGTTCCTCCCCGGAGGCGGCGTCCAGCACGGCGAGAGCCCCCCAGACTCGCTGCGCCGCGAGATGGAGGAGGAATCCGGGCTGACGGTCACCCTCGGGGCCCTCCTCGACGTCCTCTCCGACGTGCGCACGCTCCCCGACGGGGTCAGCCTGCACACCGTGCGCCTCGTGTACCGGGTGGACTCGTGGGAAGGCTCCCTGCGGCCCGAGGTCGGCGGCACCACCGATGCCGTGGGGTGGTTCACCCTCGACGAGGCACGGGGCATGCCGCTCGCGCTCTACGTCCAGGCCGTGGTGGACCACGTCCTGTGACGACGCCCGGCGAGAGCGACCAGGAGCACCACGTCGTGATCATCGGGTGCGGCTTCGGCGGGCTGTTCGCGGCGCGAGCCCTGAAGCGCGCGCCGGTCCGCGTGACGCTGATCGACCGCACGAACCACCACCTCTTCCAACCGCTGCTTTACCAGGTGGCCACCGGCATCCTGTCCGAGGGCCAGATCGCCCCCGCGATCCGCGACATCTTCCGGAACTACCCCTCGCTGCGCGTCGTGCTGGGCGAGGTGGAGCACATCGACATCGACAAACGACTGATCCACGCCGACGAATTCGGCAACCCGCTGACGATCGCCTACGACAGCCTGATCGTGGCCGGAGGCGCGGCGACCTCTTATTTCGGGCACGACGAGTTCCGTGCCGCGGCGTCGGGCATGAAGTCGCTCGACGATGCCCTCGTCCTGCGGGGCCAGATCTTCGGCGCCTTCGAGCTGGCCGAGGCCGAGGCGGACGACGAGGCACGCAAGCGGTTGATGACGTTCGTCGTCGTCGGCGGGGGCCCGACGGGTGTCGAGATGGCGGGCCAACTCAAGGAGCTGTCCCGGCGCGCGCTGCGGCGCAACTACCGGAGGATCAACCCCCACGACACCCGCGTCGTGCTGGTCGAGGGGGTCGATCGGCTCCTGGCATCCATGGGACCGCGGCTCTCCCGCCTGACCGCGCGCGACCTCACCCGCATGGGCGTCGAGATCCACCTGGGCGCCATGGTGACCAACATGGACGACGAGGGCGTCGTGATCACGACGAAGGACGGTGCGGTCGAGCGGATCCCGGCCGCCACGAAGGTCTGGGCGGCCGGGACGCGCGCCTCGGGGCTGGGGGCGCACCTCGCCGAAGCCGCCGGGGCCGAGGTCGACAAGGCCGGGCGTGTCGTGGTGGCGCCGGACTGCTCGATGCCCGGGCATCCCGAGGTCTTCGTCGTGGGCGACCTCATGGCGCTCGACGACCTGCCGGGCGTGGCCGAGGTGGCAATGCAGTCGGGGGCCCACGCCGCGCGCACAATCGTGCGCCGACTGGAGGGCGAGCCACCCAAGCCTTTCCACTACCACGACCTGGGCACGCTGGCCGTGATCTCCCGGTTCCGGGCGGTGGCCAAGATCGGTCCGCTGCGGGTCGGGGGGTTCACCGGGTGGCTGCTGTGGCTCGTGGTGCACGTCACCTTCCTGACCGGCTTCAAGAACCGGTTCGGCGCGCTGACCCGCTGGGCGATCAGCTTCGTCGGCCGGGGCCGGTACGAACGGGCGCTGACCGGCCGCTGGGTGGCCGGCACGGAGGAGCCCACCGAATCTGCGTAAGGTTCCGGCTAAGAGACGCAGGCCCACAGGGGGGATCGACCCATGCCCATCAACGTGACGCCCATTGCCGGGCTCAGTGACGACATCAACGACATCCGGCTCCGCACGGCCCGCATCGTCAACGAGAAGATCCTGCCCAACGAGTCGCTGCTCTGGCACGCACGGGGCAGCGAGGTCACCGACGCCGAGCGGGCGGAGGCCAAGGCACTGCGCGGCGAGATCCAAGCGAAGGTGAAGGCCGAGGGGCTGTGGGCGCCTCACCTGCCCCCCGAGTACGGAGGCATGGGCATCGACTTCCTGGCCCACGCCTACATGAACGAGATCCTGGCCTACGCCGTGGGTGCCGCCGCGCTGTTCGGCGTGGTGGCGCCGAACTCGGGCAACCAGACCATCCTGGTCAAGTACGGCACCGAGGAGCAGAAGAAGAAGTGGCTCCTCCCCCTCGTCGAGGGGACCATGCAGTCGGGCTTCTCCATGACCGAGCCGGAGAACGCGGGCTCGGACCCGCGCTCCATTCAGGCGACGGCCATCCGCGAGGGGGACGAATGGGTCATCAACGGGCACAAGTGGTTCACGTCCAACGGGCTGGCGGCCGACTTCTTCATCGTGATGTGCCGGGCCAAGGAGTCCAAGGACGACGAGGAGCCCGGGCGGATGGCCCAGATCATCGTGCCCACCTCGAACCCGGGGGTGATCATCGAGCGCGGCATCGGGATCTGGGGCAGCCCGAAATCGGACCATTGCGAGGTGCGCTACGACAACGTCCGGGTGCCGCTGGACAACCTGCTCGGGCAGGTCGGTGACGGTCACCGGGCCGCCCAGGACCGCCTCGGCGCGGGCCGGATCTTCCACTGCATGAACTCGGTCGGCCAGATGTGGCGCGCCTTCGACCTGATGATCGAGCGCATGCTGACCCGCGAGGTGCACGGCGGCCTGCTCAAGGACAAGCAGTTCATGCAGGGCTTCGTGGCCGACAGCTACATGGACCTCCAGGCGGCCCGGCTGATGACGATCCACGCCGCCGAGAAGGTGGACAAGGGCGATCCCCAAGCCCGCACGGAGATCAGCGCCATCAAGGTCTTCGTCCCGGCCGCCTACATCCGCGTCGTCGATCGCGCCATTCAGGTCTGGGGGGCCGCCGGGGTCACCAACGACCTCCCGCTGGCCCAGATGTACCTGGGCGCGCGCACGCTGCGCCTGGCCGACGGGCCCGACGAGGTGCACCGCATCCTCATCGCCAAGAACGTCCTGCACCACTACGAGAAGGGCGAGAGCTGGGACTTCGCCGGATGACCCCGCGGTGACCTGGGTGGCGGGCCCGGGGGTGTCCGCGTTCTCCGACGGCCTGTTCGAGGGATCGGTGGCCGTCATCACCGGCGGGGGCACGGGGCTCGGGCGAGAGGTCGCCCACGCCTTCGCCCACCTGGGCGGGCACGCCGTCATCGCGGGCCGGACCGCGGCGCGGCTCGAGGAGGTGGCGACGTCCATCGCTGCGGGTGGGGGCAGCTGCATTGCCGTGCCCACCAACATCCGCGAGCCCGCGCAGGTCGACGCTCTGCGCGACGCCGTCTACGACCGCTTCGGCCGGGTCGACTTCCTCGTCAACAACGCGGGTGGGCAGTTCCCCGGGCTGCCCAGCACGATCTCCGACAACGGGTGGCGGGCGGTCGTCGACCTGAACCTGAACGGGACCTGGAACATGACGAGCCGCTTCATGGGGCCCATGGCCGACGCGGGGTCGGGCGCCATCGTGAACGTGGTGCACACGTTCTCCTTCGAGCGGGGTGCGCCGATGTTCGTGCACTCGGGAGCCGCCCGGGCCGGGGTGGTCAACATGGTCAAGACGCTGGCGCCGTACCTCATGCGCCGTGGCGTCACGATCAACGCCTTCGCCCCCGGTATCTTCTCGACGCCGGGCATGGTCGCCTCCGAGCTGGCCACGGTCGGGCGTACCGAGGCAGGCTTCACCGACGAGCTGGTGGCCGAGGGGACGACCGTCCGCATGGGCACCGTCGACGAGATGGCCGCCATCGTTCTCTTCCTGTGCTCCCCCGCCGCACGCTACGTGTGCGGCGCCACGATCATCGCCGACGGGGCCTCCATGCAGACGAACTGGCCTCACTTCTTCCCGGAAGGGGAGATGTAGGCCGGGTCCCGCTCCATGGTCGCCGGAGCCGTGCGCGCCAGCACGGCGGCCGCGACGCACATCGCCGCGAAGGCGGCGGCCCCCAGCCCGAGACGGACCGGGTTGTCCGTGAACATCTCGGCGAAGATCCAGACGCTCAGGGCGATGCTCACGATGGGGTCGACGACCACGATCAGGGGTTGGGAGACGCTGAGCGGCCCGACGTGCAGCGCAGTCTGGTTCAGGAGCTCGGCGGCGATGCCGGCCACCGCGAGCGCGTAGACGGGCCAGTGGGTGAACATCCCGGCCGGCCCGAACTGGGTGAGCGTGTCCGTGGTCGCCTTGATGAATGTGGCGACGAGGGCCCAGAGGATGGATGTCGCGGCGCCCAGGAGCGCGGCGCGCCGGACCGGGGAACCCCGGGTGCCGAGCAGCGCGAGGACCGCCGCCGCTCCGGCGGTGGCCGCGGTGGCGGCGACCCAGGCGGAGCTCGCCGGCCCGGCGTTCCCACCCGTGGGCTCGGACATGGCCACGAAGAGCGCAAGCGACCCGCTGGTGAGCGCGGCCGCCCACCAGGTGACCCCCCGGATCTGCTGGTGGATCCACAGCCGGCGCAGCACCAGCCCGAAGACCAGCTCGGTGACCAGCAGGGGCTGCACCACCGACATCTGGCCGTTGTGCAGCGCCAGGGCCTGGAACACGAAGGCCCCGGCCAGGGCGATCCAGCCCAGCAGCCAGAGCGGGTTGGACAGCAGGTAGCGGACGAAACGCCATCCCTTGGAGTGGCCGGGGTCGCCGGTGCTGGCTATGTGCTGCATGACCAGGTTGAGGGCGTTGCAGAACGCCGCCACCAGCGCGAACAGGATCGTCACGTCACCCGCCTCGGTGCGGGGACCTCGCCATCGGTCACGGCACGTGCCCCGCGACCCGGACCGTCAGGCCCGGCGGTCAGCCCTTCCGGGCGGTGCACACCCAGCCGAGGTCGTAGGTGCGCACCCGAAGCGAGCCGAAGCCCGCCACGGCCAGCCGGCCTTCGAGCTCCTCGGGCGCGATCGGGTTGTAGGTGTCACCCTCGTGAAAGGCGGCGCTGCCCTCGCTGTAGGCGCCGTCCGCGGCCACCAGGACGCCGCCCGGGACGAGGACCCGGGCCAGCTCGGCGAAGGCCCGGTCCTGCGCGTCTGTGGGCGCGATGTGGTGGAGCATATGGAAGGAGGCGGCTCCGGTGAAACGCCCCGGAGCGAAGTCCAGGGCCGTGGCGTCGCCGACCACGACGTCGACGTTGCCGCCGGCCAGCCGCTGCGCCAGCGCGGCCGCCAGGCCCTCGTCCACCTCGACCGCCGTGAGGTGCGCTGTCTTGGTGAGCAGGACATCGGTCGAGAACCCGGGGCCGGGGCCGATCTCGATCGCGTCGTCGCCCAGCTCGACCTCGTGCAGCGCGACCGGGAGGATCGTCTCGTGCACCATCTTGCGCCACTCTTCGCTGGCGCAGAACTGCATGTGGCCGGCGTTCACGCGACGATCAGCCAGGCGCGCGGAGCTGGTACTCGTCCTTCCACCAGCGCGCGGCGCGCACCTCCTCGGGGTCGGTGCGTAGGGAGGGGTCCTGGCCCAGGTCCGCGGGCGTCGGGCCGATGCGCTCGGCGATCGGGCGCAGCGCGTCGAGGTCGAAGCCGTAGCACCGCGCCGCCGTCTCGCCCAGCAGACGGCGGGCGTCCTCGACGGGGATGCCGCCGAAGTCGCTCCGCAGGCGCTCCTGGGTGTGGGGCCAGGTGCCCTCGGGGTGCGGGTAGTCGGTCCCCCACATCACGACGTCGCAGCCGAGCACGTGGCGGCGGCGGATCTCCTCCCTGGACATGGTCGACGCGCCGATGAAGAGGTTCTCGCCGAAGTAGTCCGAGGGCAACTTCGAGATCTTCCCCTTGAGCAGCGCAGCCATCTTCTTGGTCGTGTGCCCGCCGCCCATGTACTGGTCCCACTTCCACATCATGTCGGCGGCCCAGTAGGCCGCCGCCTCGGTCACCACGTACTTGAGGCGCGGGTAGCGCTCGAAGACGCCCGAGAACAGGAGGTGCCACATGGGGCGGGCGGCCCACCACACGACCTCGGCCAGGTAGATCCCGATGTTGTCGTTGTACTCGTCCTGGGGCGCCTCCCCCGAGTGGGTGTGCACGGGGAACCCGGCCTCCTGGCAGGCGGCCCACACGGGGTCGTAGTCGGGGTGGTTGTAGGGCACGAGGTCGTGCCACATGGTGGGCACCATGATCCCGCGGATGCCCGGCTG
>Ga0209415_10005950_pt1 | contig 21815 bp, 19 predicted proteins | sample PeaSoiSIISIP2007_FD_187696 | JGI IMG/M metagenome (GOLD analysis project Ga0209415, IMG submission 187696) | Peat soil microbial communities from Weissenstadt, Germany - SII-SIP-2007 (SPAdes) (version 2) | ecosystem: Environmental > Terrestrial > Soil > Wetlands > Peat | place: Germany... | reverse complement strand
CGTGGCTCATGGCCTCCAGCGGCGCGATGCCGAACGGCTCGGAGACACTGGGCATGACGTACAGATCGGCCATCTTGAAGACTTTTTCGACGTCGTTGCCGCGGAGGAATCCGGTGAACAACACCTTGTGCCCGATTCCCATTCCGGCGGCCATTTCGATGGTCCGGCGGATCATGTCCCCCGAACCGGCCATGACGAACTTGACGTTGTCCATGACCTCCAGGACCTTCTTGGCGGCGGCGAGGAAATACTCCGGACCCTTCTGCATGGTGATCCGGCCCAGGAACAGTACGATCTTCTCGTCCTTGTGGATGTTGTATTTCTCCACCTCCATCCCGTTGCCGTTGGATTCGATCGCGTTGTAGACGACTTCCACCTTCGCCGGATCGATGCCGTAATGATGGGTGATCAGATTCTTGGTCAGATAGCTGACGGCGATGATTCGCATGGCGCTGTGCATTCCGCGGCGTTCGATCTCGTAGATTCGCTGATCGACGTGCAGTCCCGAGCGGTCGAATTCCGTGCTGTGGACGTGAATGATGAGGGGGACGCCTTTGAGCCCTGCGACGGCCATTCCCGCGGGGAACGTCATCCAGTCGTGAGCGTGAACGACGTCGATCGATTCCTGCCGGGCGATTTCGCCCGCCAGGGCGGCGTAACGTTGAATCTCGGCGAAGAGATCGCCGTTGTATTGCGAGGCGGCCGGCGTGATACCGATGAAACTCGCCATTGTACCCGACGGCCTGGGGAGCGGCGCCTCGGGCGGCGGCGGAGTCAGCTCCACCTGCGTGGCCTTCAAGGCGCGCGTGCGGATCGCTTCTATTTCTTTTTCCTTTTCGCGCGCGGCTGAATATTGGGCGGGCGTCTGATACGGATTGACCATTTGCGCATCAACCGTTCGGAAGGTCACGTTCTCGAATTCATCAAGACGAAATTCGGTCGTTGGCGACGCCAGCGGAGAGCCGGGACGCGGGCTGACCAGTCGAACGTGGGTGGAAAACGGCGTGGATACCGGCCGCGGAAGCACGAACATGATGTCCGTGCCCAACGCGCTCATGGCCTTCGTCAGGCCATAACAGGCGGTACCCAAACCACCGCTGATGAATGGTGGAAACTCCCAGCCGAGCATGAAGACGCGCATAGTCCGCGCACACTTTCAATTGGAAAAAGAACTCATCCACACCCTTCAATATAAAGGCGTGGAGCTTATACCGGTCTCGCGCCCTACCCGGCCGCCAGAGCTCTAGAATCGTTTTTGCGATGCAACACACTCGCCGGAAACAGGCAGGGCTTCCGCAATTTTATTAAACTATTCGTACCGGCGGACACTTCGGCGCGATTCTATTAGTACCTCTATCGGATGCGGATTGTCAACAATCGAGATATATCTAACCCAATTTACATAAACCGCAGCCGCAACATCCCAAGCCGCCGAAACCGCAAATTCAGTACCGTCTTCACGACGGCCGGCAACCGACTCAGCCACGCAATAATGATAATACTGCGTAACACTATTTGGCGAAAGAGAATACCAATGGAATCTTAGGCATCACACCCTTCCGTGTCTCTGAAATTGCAAGAATTCTTACGGAAAGGGTATTGCCCAGCGAATAGGCAAGACCAGCATTGGTAATGCCGCGGCACCTGCGGTATTTTGTCGCAGGCCACATGCAAGAAGTTCCAGCCATATTCTCGCCGCGCATTGAGCGGGTGATCGTGGGAGTCGGCGGGAGAATTCTGGCGTTGGGAATCAGCCTGGCGTGCCTGGCGATCATGATCACCGCGGCAAGGCTCACCCCAAGCCCAACCGGGATGGGAACTCACACGCAACTCGGATTGGACCAGTGCCAGTTTGCCCTGCGGACCGGATTGCCCTGCCCGAGCTGCGGCATGACCACAAGCTTTTCGTGGCTTGCCCGCGGGAACCTTCCCGCCAGCTTCTATGTTCAGCCGATGGGAGCCGTGCTCGCCCTGCTCACCGTCGTCACGTTCTGGGCAGGATTGTACATCGCCATGACGGGCCGGTCGGTGTATCGGTTGATCGCGCTTGGCCCAAGCCGGTACTATGTCCCGGCGATTATGGCTCTGGCCGTGATCGCCTGGGCCTGGAAGATTTTCATTCATCTGCATGGAATCGACGGATGGCGATTGTAAATTGAGGGATGGTCTGAGGAGCCGAACGATGTATTGCAATCGGTGGCAGCGCGGTTGGGTTGTGGCGCGGGGCCTCTCGATGCTGGTGTCCGTGGCGTTGCTGACGTGTGCTGGTTGCGAACTGGCGGGCGTGGCGGCGACGAAGCTCCAAGGGGAACAAGACATCGCGCCGGCGTATTCGGGGCTCAAAGGCCAGCGCGTCGCCATCATGGTCTGGGCCGACGAGGGCGTTGCCATGGATCATCCCAGCATCCGCGCCGACGTCGCCGCCGGGCTGCACGCCAAACTGCAACAGTGCATCGATGCCAAACTTGACGACCTGAAAAACACGACGTTTCTGAGCACCTCCCAGGTCTTGCGCTTTCAGGACGCCCATCCCGAAGTCCAGGCCGATTCCGCCGAGCAGATCGCGTTGCAGTTCCCGGCGGCGACCCGGCTCATCTACGTGGAGATCGAAAGCTTGTCGCTCCATCCGAGCGATTCGCTCGATCTTTCGCGCGGCCAGGTCATGGCCGGCGTCAAGGCCGTGGAGGTCGCCAACGGACAGGCCAAATTGGCGTATCAAGCGGACAACGTCGGCGGCGTCTATCCGAAACAGGCCCCGCCCGAAGGAATGCCCGGACTCAGCGACGAAATGGTCTACCACAAATCCATCGATTCGCTGACGAGCGAACTTGCCAAGCTGTTCATCACACACCAGGCGGACGAGCAATGATTGACGGAGTCTGTAGAACCGTGGCAAGAAGTTTTCGTCGGGTGATGCTGGCCGGCGCGCTCGGCGCCCTGGCCGGCTGCCAAATCGCCGGCGCCGTCGCCGATCGGGCCGTCACCCCGACCGTCAATGCCAAGTACGTCCCGAATAACAAAGATTCGATGCTGGTTCTCGTGGAAAGCTATAACCTGTCGCTGGATTCGGGAATCGAATCGCAGCACATGGCGTTGACCCTTGGCCGCTCGCTTCGAGACGACAAAATCGCCACGACGGTCGATCAGCAGAAGCTGGAACGGCTACGCGACGCCGATCCCGACCAATACCGAAAGATGACCATTGCCGAGATCGGCCGGAGGGTGGGCGCCCGTCAGGTGCTCTACGTGCACATCGGGCGGGACGAGATCGTCAAGCCGCCGGGAAGCGGCCAGATGCGCGGCCACCTCGAAGCCATCGTCAAGATCGTGGATAGCGCCACGGGCGACACGCGCTGGCCCACCGACACCACCAGCGAAACCGTGCAGATCACGACCGATTGGATTCCCGACAGGTCCGGCACCACCGACGCCGACCTGCGCGCCAGGATGGCCGACCAGATGGCCCAGGACATCGGCAGACTGTTCCAGGATTACCATCCCGACGAGGAAGAGCCGCCGTCCAAGATCAATCTGGATTGAATTCAATTCGAATTGTTGATTTGAATTCCGTCGCGCCGCGGCTACGTCTGGCTGAGCGGGGCAAATCCTTCATCCTGTGGCCGGGGTCTCGGCGTCCCGGAATACAAATCGTAATAGAAATAAATGAGTTCCTTGCCCGCGGCCAGGCGGGTATCGCCATGGCGAAAGCCGAGCTTTTGGAACATTTCGACAACCGCCCCGCGTTCGGCGAAAGTGTCGAGCGCCACTTTCAGGCATTGGTTTTCACGGCAGAAGGTGATGGCGGTTTCCAGCAGGGCCGATCCGATCCCGCGCCGGCGATGCTCCCGGGCGACTCGCAGCCGGCGCACCTGACCGATGCCCTGATCGTGATGCTGCACGCCGATCATGCCGACGATCTGCCCGCCGATCTCCGCCACCCAGAAGTGGTTGCCGGCGGTGTGCATGTAAACAGAATCGATATCGTCGATGTCGAGTCCGGTGTCGTTCTCAGCCAGTTTTCCGCCCAGAAGCCCCTCGACGTAGAGTTTCCGGCACGCCCGCAGGTCCGCCGGCCGAAAACTGCGGATCCTCCATGGAGGAGAGGGCGCTTTCATCTTATGTCATTGTAGCACCGGCGCGCCGGCCAGTCAGCGGGAAAAAACGACGGCCTCAGGGTGAGCGGTGGCTGAAGTGCACTCCGCAAATCGCTCGCGTTCAATGCACTGAAGGCATTTTGAGGGCAATCAAGCGGCTTGTAGAAGAACTAGCTGCGTCATGGTTTCATGTCCTGCAGGGAAGCGGTGTTCACTGCGCTGGTCCCGGCTGCGCCGCGCGCAAAATAGCCGCCGCGGCAACGACCTGATCGTGCGTCACCGTCGCCGGCGGCCTTTCGTTGGGGGATTGCGCGAAATCCGCGAATGTTACGACGTGCCCTTTACGCAGCCACAGATGAAAAGTTTTGACATGATCCAACGAGAGCTTGCTGAACATGGCCGAAGCCGATCGTCTATTTGTTCCCTCGTTCATAAATGGACCAGCATCTGACCCGATTTCGCTACCTTCGTCCGACACGGCCGTCAGCGCCATCAGCTCATTGCTGGAATCACTGCGCCTGTACTCGACGCGAAAGAGGTCATTACCTTGATCGCGCTTGGCGGCGATCGTGTAAGTTATCTTGTCCACCTGAAGGGGCTGCTCTGAGTTCAATTCGCCAATCTGTTTCCACGGCCCTTCGCCCAAAATAAACGTCAGCTGACCGGAACGCGGAACCGCCGCGGAAAACGCTCGCCACTGCGAATCACGTGGTCGATCATCACCGGTGGGCATTGGGGTATTGGGTTCACTGGTGGAATCGTGAAGTTCGGCCGTGTAATGCAAACCACTGTCCCGAGTACCGAAGGAAGAAAGACCGGGATGCATCGGGTCATCGATCGGATCGCCGGCCGCATCCCAGCAACAAAAGTTGTACCTGGCTGGCCTGCAAAGCGCTAACAACTTCACGCCCGCTCCATTCGGAAGGATCACCGAGAAAGCTGGAGGCGGATCCTCCGGCGCATGTTTCGCGCGTGACGCCCAAACGACGGCGACGTCTGCAAGCATCCGCATTTTTTGCGGGCCGTTTGCGATCCACCAATCCGTCGGGATACCCGAAGCGCCGCCTACAAAGCTGGAAGCCTCCCACTCCTCGGCGCGGAAAGCTTCCCAGACTACCAGGTGATGATAGTTCGTTCCCGATGCTCCAGTGTAAGTCCCGAAAAACGCCAGCGCCTCGCCGGCCCTGAGCGAGCCGTCAAATATGATCGCTTGCTCGCTCGGCTGCGTGGTGGCGGCTTCTGTCTGCGGCAACTCCGTCAACCTCAACTTCAAATCCGGATGATTCAGCACAATATGAACGCCGTTCTGATCCGGAGGATCAAACACATCGAAAACGGTCGGTGATGATGGATCGAACTCAAGCGTAACCCGCCTCGGGCTCCGGGCCATCAATCGAATGAAAAATGAAGGGTCGATCTCCACTCGTTTGTCCCACGGCTGCGATTTCCCGAAATCCACCTCGTGCCCCATCGCCAACACGTCTTTGCGGCCGCTTGCCTGCGCAAGGGCGTTGCGCAGCGCCTTTGCGCTGAAGATCATCGCGTGATAGAGCTTGCTGTTTGATTCCTTCGGCGTTCCGAGCGCTTCGATCGACGCCGCTGAATTGTCATCCAATAGCGCGTACCACCGCGCGATCAGGATCGCCCCCGGGCGAGATAACTCATCTTGATCGGGATTCGCAGCCGGCTGCGTCGTCGCAGGAACGCCGCCGGCGGATACGCATGAAACCGCCAATAATCCAATGACTGCTGCCGTTATTGCGTAGCGCATGATGAACCCTCGATGGTGGAGCTATTTTGCCTCCGCTCCATCTATGTTCGCAAGCGCCAGAGGAAAAAATGCTGTTTACATAACGCCCACCTAAAGAAAAAAGATGCGGTTGGTTTAACGCTCACGCCTCAGGTGTGGACGGCCAGATGCCGGATGGTTTCCGCGTTCAGATCGACCAGCGCCACGGTTTTCCTTGCTGTGCGATGAAGCGCCCCGGGATTGACGATCCGCAGCCGGCCGCGCCGCTGGTCGGCGGCGACGTGGGTGTGGCCGTGAAAAAGATAGTCGTAGGGGGGATCGCGCTCGATGAGTTGCCGGAGCAATCTGGGGTTGTCGCCATGGGTGACGGCGATTTGTTTTCCGGAGCATCGCAACTCGGCGAAATCGCCGGCACATTGGATGCCGAGTTGGCCCGCGTATTGGATCAGCCCGGCACGGTCGAAATCGCAGTTTCCCCATACGAAGACGGACGGGATGCCGGCCAGGAGATCGAGGATGCCTTCCCCGCCGACGTCCCCGCAGTGAATCAGGAATTGCGCCCCGGCGGCGCGGAGGGTGGCGATGCCCGCGGCGGCAGCGGCGGCGCGATCGTGCGTGTCGCTGAGGATGCCCAGAACCGTGGCATCAGCCGATATGCCTGCCGAAGAGCCGGAGGATTCCATCCGCCAGAATGTACCATCCCAACGCGAACGTGACGATGTACACGATCGTCGTGAAAAGCAGGTCGCTCAGGCGCTTGTTGAGCCAGCGGCCCAGGACCGCGCCGGCAACGACCAGCGGCAACAGGCGGAACGTGAAGGAAAGTTGTGCGTGCGCGAACTGGCCGCTGGCGTAATACGCCGGCAGCTTGGCGGTGTTCAGGATGAAGAAATAGACGGCGCACGTCCCGACGTAAAGTTGGCGATCCAGCCGCAGCGGCAGCAGATACATCGCGATGATCGGCCCGGCGGCGTGGGCCAGCGTGGAACTGACGGCCGCAAACGATCCGGTGAGATGGCTCCGCCACGGCTCGGGCATCAGATGCTGCTGAACGCCCCGGTAGATTCGCCACCAATGGATCGAGACCAGCAGGATTGATTCGCAGCCAATCTCGATGCGGATCAGTGCGCCGACGAGATCGGCCCGAGTGTGGATGAGTGCCAGAATCACGCCCCCCAGAATCACCCCGGCCACCGTTCCCGGCAAAAGCCGGCGAATCACCGCGCGGGCATGAATGGAATCATCCGGAACAGAATCATTCCGGGATGGATCATTCCGGGATTTTGGAAAGAACAGGTCGAAATACTGCCAGACCGCAATGAGATCGCCGACGACCAGCAGCGGCAGAAGCAGGCCGAGCGCCATCTCCGAATCGCGGCCGGGAATGTGTCCCATGGCGATGGCCGTCATGGGAACGATCATGAGTCCCACGCCCGAGCCGAAACCGCTCTTGGTCACGCCGATGAGCAGGATCGCCAAAAACACCACGAACCACCAAATCATGAATGTCCCTTTTCAAAAACATGAATGTCCCCTTTATCGCTCATTTGCGCACGCGGCGGAAAACGAAGTGCTGCTCGAAATGATGCTCGCCCTGCTCAAACGCCAAATCCAACCGCATTTCCATTCCATCGTCCCATTGCCATGACGCGTGGCTCGCCTCGGAATCCGCGCCGGAATCGGGAATCGAAATAAATCCCGGCCGGTCGTAGGGATCGATCTGCTCCGGCTGACCGTGCGGCGCCGATTCCGGCGGCTCGGCCAGCGGCGGAAAGATTTCCTTGATCGACGAGCCCGCGGCTATCGTTTCGCCCCGAAGCGGATGCGCGATGCCTTCGGGGTCCACCACCTGGCTCTTGTCGCGGATCAGATCGATTGAATCGTCCGTCGGATTCTCGATCCAGACGATGAGATGTCCCTCGTCCGCGCGCATGCGGTATTGCAATGGTGGGTCGCCGCATTGAACGTCCCGGTCATTCCCCACGCGGATCGGCTGGCTCGATCCCGCCGGCTGGGCGTCGAATTCGATCTGTGCGCAGCCGGTCAGAAGAATGCTGAGTATGATTGCAAGCCTCGTCGCCATTGCTGTAATCTTATGGCCGATGGCCTCCGGTCGAAATATCCCCGCCGGCAGCCGTTTTCCAACATGGCCATCGTCACCCTGAACAACGTCGAGAAAACCTTCGGCCGGCGCGTCATCTTTGACAAGCTGGATTTCGCCATCGACCGCGGCGAACGCATCGGGTTGATCGGCGATAACGGCAGCGGAAAGACCACGCTGCTAAAGGTGATTCTCGGCCAGATGCCGATCGACTTCGGATCGGTTGCCGTCGCCAAGGGCCTTGGCATCGGCCATCTCGCCCAGGATCCGGTCTTTGACCCGGCCAATACGGTCATCGACGAGGCGGAACTGGCGTTCGCGGCGTTGCACAAACTCTCCCACGACCTGCGCGAAATCGAACATCAGATGGCCCATCTCACCGGTGACGAACTCGACAAGCTGCTGCATAAGTATCAGCGCGTCCAGCATGAATTTGAGTTGGCCGGCGGATACGCCTGGCGGCACCGGCTCGAAGCGACGCTCCTCGGCGTCGGGCTTGACCAGACCACCTGGGAGCAGAACGTCGGCACGCTCTCCGGCGGCCAACGATCCCGCCTGGCGCTGGCCAAGCTCCTCACCAGCCCCGGCGACCTGCTGCTCCTCGACGAGCCGACGAATCATCTCGATCTGACCGCCATCGCCTGGCTCGAGGAATATCTTGCCGATTTCAACGGCGCGGTGCTGATCATCAGCCACGACCGCTATCTGCTGGACCGCCTGGCCACGCGAATCGCCTGGCTGACCGAGGCGAAAGTGAAAAGTTATCCGGGGAATTACTCCGCATTCGTGGCTCAGCGTCAATTGCAGGAACTGACCCAGCAGCGCGCCTACGAGGAGCAGCGCGCGGATATCGAAAAGCAGGCGGAATTCATCCGGCGATTCGGCGCCGGCCAGCGCGCCCGCGAGGCCAAGGGCCGCGAAAAAAGGCTCGACCGGCTTCTCCGCAGCGACGCGATGATTAATAGCGTGGCGGCCAGCCGCCAGATTCGCGTCTCCATTTCCACCGATCAACGCGCCGGCGACCGGGTCCTGAGCGTCAAGGAACTTTCCAAATCCTACGATCAAAAGCCGCTGTGGAAGAACGTCGTCCTGGAGGTCCGCCGCGCCGAGCGGATCGGCATCATCGGACCCAACGGATCGGGGAAAACGACGCTTCTGGAAGTTCTCCTTGGCCGCCGCGATGCCGATGAAGGCGAGATCCGCTGGGGGGCCAATCTCAACGTCGGATATTACGATCAGCGCCTGGACGATTTCGATCCCGACAACACCGTCGCCGAGGAAGTACGCGGCGACCGAAGGATTTCGCCCGGCGATCTGCGAGCCGTGCTGGCGCTGATGCTCTTCCGCGGCGACGACGTGGACAAGCCCATGCGGAATCTCAGCGGCGGCGAGCGGGCGCGCGTGGCCATGGCCCAATTGCTGGTCGATCGGCCCAACGTTCTCATTCTCGACGAGCCGACGAATCACCTGGACATTCAATCGTGCGAAGCCCTGGAGACCGCCCTGGCCGATTTCGCCGGGACGATCCTCTGCGTCAGCCACGATCGGTATTTCCTGGACAAGATCGTGTCGCGGCTGATGATTTTGAATCCGCCGGAGATTCAGGATTTTTCCGGCAACTACACCGCCTGGGCCAAGCGCCAGGCCGAGCGGGCCGCTGAAGCCAAGCAAGCGAGGGAATCGAAGAAAGCGAAAGCCTCGAAATCGCGACCGGCGGCCGCGGCAAAGAAGAAGCCGGACAATCCCTGGAACCGGCCGTTCGGCCGGCTGTCGGTTGAGGACCTGGAGCGGCAGATCACGGAAACGGAGATAGCGATTTCCGAATTCCAGGATCGTTTCGCCGACGCCGAACTGGCGCGGGACATCCAGCGGAGGAGAAAGCTGAACGACGATTACGCCGCCCTGGGCAAAAAACTGAAGCAATTGGAGCAGGAGTATTTCGCGAGGAGCGGAGATTGAACCGTCAAGCCGCGTATGTCCTGCGAAAGACGAGCTACAGCAATGCAATGCCGATTACTGTCCCAGCGCAATCGGCTGCGTCGCCGGCCGCGGAGCAGTGCTTGGCGCCGTCGCGGGAACGGTCGTGGGCGACGGGGTTTCCTGTTCCGGGGCATTGGCTTCGGCATCGGTCTTGAACCGCGCCAGCGGGCCGCGTCCGCCGTCGAACGTCAGCAGCACGCCGAGCCAGATTTGCACGGCCATCACCAACACCAGCAGAAGCGCCAAGCCGGACAGGAATACGCGGCTCTTCGGGGCGAAGCGCGTCAGCAGGGCGAGCAAAAGCGTCAGCACGAGAATGGAGGCGCCGAAAACGATATGGAGTCCCTCGCGGGCGTCCTTGGAATCCTGGATGTGCTGGATGGCCCGCTGAACGTGGGCGCGGTCGATGATTTTGGGCCACGCGGCGAAATAGTCGCCGAACCACAACCCGCTGGCGATGGCGGCGACGGCCACGAGCGCCGCCAGGACCCAGAACCGTGGCGCCGGGATTCGCGGTCCGACGGGAATCTCATCGCCGGGATCGTTTAGGGCCTGGAGCAGGGAGATGGGCTTGATGGCGTCTTCGCGCCCACCGGAGGCGGGAACGTTCGTTCGCGGAATCCGCTGCACCAGGACGGTGTCGGCGGTGACGGATCGGCGGATCGACAATCCCAGCGCCGCCGCCGCCAGCGCAAATACAAACCCCGCCATGAGCAGATGCACTTCGCCCTCGGGCGCATAGAACTCGATTTTGTCCTGCAAATCGTGGGGCCGGTCGGGGGAATCAGGCAGCACGTTCAGCTTTCCCTGAACGGCAAATCCGAGCCGATAGACCATTTCCCCCCCGTGCCAACCGCCATCGACCATCAGGCCGACCGCGACGATGAGCATCAGCAGCGCCGGGATGCGAAGAATCTTCCGCCACAAATCGCTGGCGCCGAGCCACATCACCGTGGCGAAAAGCGCCAGCCCCGTGGCCGCGGCGTTGAGCAGAATGTGATAGCGCACGAATTGCCAATCGCTCGCGTTGAAGTTGCTGGCCGCCTTGTATTCCGACCATGAATCCAGGTCGGCGCCGTGCCCCGCGACGTCGCGCAGGGCGTACAGGCCGCTGGTCAGCGCCGGCACGGCCATGAGCGCGCCGAGCAGAATCATCCATCGTCCCGCCTGGCGGAAGGAGCTGTGCCGCCACAAAAAGCTGAACAACTCGATCGTCACGCCGATCGCCAGCAATCCCATGGGGAAGTGAATCAGGATCACGTGAAAGTTCGGAACGATGAATTTGTCCACGAAACGCTCCTTCGCTGTTTGCGGCTCCCGGGCGATTCATTTCGCCGGTTTGGCCGCCAAATCCTTTTTGGCCGTCTCGAGCACCATCACGGTATAAGCGGTCACCAGGACGGGATTGTCCTCCATCCATTTCCGCTGACCGACGAAGCTGCCGTCCGGCCGCTGAAGTGTCGCCAATTTCCGGATCAGCGCCAACCGCCAGTCGTGCCGGCCGCCCTGGGGATCGACGATTACCGGCTGGCCGTAAGCGCTGAGCGCCCTGGCCATGGTGTAGAAATAGTAATACAAACCGCCCTGGGCGTTTTCGGGCCCGAGCGCCTCCATGCCGGGGTTTTCGTCCACGGTGAAATTTTTTCTGATCCAATCCCAGGCGGCCTTGACGCGGGGATCATCGTGGGACAGCCCGGAGTAGATCATGCTCTTAAGCCCCGCATAGGTCATCGAGCCGTAGCTGCGGAGCATGCGTCTTCCGCCGATGCCGACGAATTCCCCGGCCGGGGACGAGCCGCCGTTGGCCGGAGTGTAGATGAATCCCCCGTCGTCGCCGGCCCAGGGCTGGTTGTTGGTCTCGGAAAAGTTCTGGCATCGGCTCACGAACTGGAGCGCGGCGGCGAAAGCGGGATCGTCCGGTTTCAAGCCGGCATCGTGCAGTGCATCCATTGCCATCTGCGTATTGCTCAAATCCGGACGCGAGCCTCGACCATAACCGAAGCCCCCGTACTTTACGTCCTCAGTGCTCTTGACTCGCAGTTGCTCCGGCACGCCCGAAATCTTGTCCGACCATTGCAGGCTGCGAAGGTAATCCAGCGCCTTGAGCATCACGGCGCGATAAGCGTCCTTTTTGGATTCGGCCAACGCGCTGATGGCGATGGCCGTGTTGTAGCACGCCAGCGTATCCTTGTAGATTCCCCCTCCGTTCACCTGGTACGACAAGAGCTTCTCATATCCCTTTTCCAGAAACGGCTGGCCGGCGTCGTATTGGTCGTCGGAGATGAATGCCCGGAGAACCAGCGCGGTGATGGCGGGAGGATCCGCTTCGTCCTGCCAGCCGAAATCCGGCTTCTGCTGGGATTTCAGATATGCCAGGGCCTTGTCGACGGTCGCCTGGGCAAGCTGGGGCGGATTATCCGCGTCGGCCGCCGCCGCGCGCAATGGGCATATCATCGCCACCGTCGCCAGCAGAATCACCAACCGTCTCATGCACAACCTCTCATTTTGACAGACACTTAAGTTTATCGCATCGTTGGGATTAGAGCGACGGCCAAAGGGTAAAATTTGCGCGTTAAGCCTCGTCTTCCGCTTCGGCGCTGTTTTATGGGATGATATATCGGCATGATGACGCTGGGGCGCAAACTTGCTTACCAGATTACCACGCTCATCGTGAGCCTGCTGGCGGCGGGAGCGGCGTCGATCTGGCAGATCAACGCGATGCAGTCCGATTTCGATGCCGCGCTGGTCGGCTATCAACGGCTTCGGAACCTGAGCCAGGTCGGCACTCACGTCGCGGCGGCGAGACTTTATCTCAGCACGGCGTATCCCGATCGAAACGGCGCGCATCTGGAACTGGTCGCCGGCCTGGATTTCTTTAACAAGCAATTTCCGCCGGACGCCCCGTCGCTGGATGCCGAACTGGAACAGCGAGTCCGCGCCTCCCTGGCCGCCGCGGCCAATGCCGATCTCAACGCCAAGGATGTCCGCCCCGCCACGCTCGACGCGGCGCTCAATCCCATGTTCGAGCTCGACCGCGAGAGCCGCGACGCCATCCAATCCGCTTACGATCAGGCCAACCACCATCTCACCTTGCTCATGTATGGGATCAGCGGCCTGCTGGCCGGCGTGGCGCTGATCGCCATGGTGATCGGCATCGCGCAATACCGCTCGATCCTCTGGCCGCTGGCGCGGATGAAGCTGGCGGTGGAGCGGATCGCCTCCGGGCGATTCAACGGCCGCGTGGATACCCAGGGAACTCGCGAATTCGCGGAATTGGCGATGAACTTCAACCGCATGGCCGCGCGCTTGGAAGACCTGTATCACAATCTCCAGCAGCAGGTCGAAGCCAAGAGCCGCCAGCTTGTCCGCAACGAGCGGCTGGCCAGCGTGGGCCTGCTGGCGGCGGGCGTGGCGCATGAGATCAACAATCCGCTGAGCATCATGACCGCCCATGCCGAACTGTCGCTGGGGGCCATCGAGCGCGGCGATGAAACCGCGCAGGACGAATCCGCCCGGTCCCTCCAGGTCATTTGCGAAGAGGCCTTCCGCTGCAAGCGGATCGTCGAGAAGCTGCTCACCCTCGGCCGCGGACCGCAAGAGGCGCCCTCCATCTTTTCCCTCGGTAGCCTGGTGCGCGAGGCGGTGGCGTCCGTCTCGGCGATGCCCGAATATCACGACCGCATCCTCACCGTCACCCCCGCCAACGGCATCGACGACCGCATCCGCGGCCGCAGCGACGAAATCAAGCAGGTGGTGCTGAACCTGATCTTCAACGCCCTGGAAGCCACGGCGGCGGGCGGGTCGGTGCGAGTGAACATCGCGGCCGACCGCAAAGAGGTCGAACTGAGCGTCAGCGACTCCGGACGCGGAATGCCCGATGAGGTGCTTGACCAGATCTTCGAGCCGTTTTATACGGATTCGCGCGGCAAGGCGCAGGCGAAGCCTTCCACAGCGACCACGGCGGAAACGCAAACCCGCCGCGGCACCGGACTGGGACTCAGCATCGCCCACGCGATCGTCCTGCGCCACGGCGGAGATATCCGCGCACACAGCGACGGCCCGGGCCGTGGAAGCAGGTTCACCGTCGTTCTTCCCGTCGCGTCCTTCGACGTGGCCGAGGAGTTGGATCAATGAATCTTCCGAAACCACCGACGCCCTCGGACGTGCGCGTCCTGGTCGTCGATGATGAAGGCCGACTCCGCGACGTGCTCACCCGCGCCATCGCCTCCTGGGGATTCCAGGTCGCCGGCGCACGATCCGCCGAGGAAGCCCTGCGGCTCATGCAGGGCTCCAAATTCGACATCTCCATCGTGGACCTCAACCTGCCCGGAATCAGCGGCATCGAAATGTTCGAAAAACTTCGCGCCATCCAACCCGAGCATCAGGTCATTGTCCTAACCGGCTTCGGCAACCTGGAATCTGCCCGCGCCGCCATCCGACTGGACGTCGTCGATTTTCTGGAGAAACCCTGCCCGCTCGGCGAGCTTGAAAAATCGCTCCACCGCGCAACCCTGCGCCTGGTGCGCCCGTTGCCCCAGGCCGTCCAGGCGCCCGCCTATGAGCCGGAGCCGGACCAGCCCGTGCAAACCCTCGAAGACGTCGAGCGCGAACACATCATCTCCGCCCTTCACCGCAACGACGGCAACCGCACCGCCACCGCCCTGGAACTGGGTATCAGCCGCCGAACCTTGCAATACAAACTCAGCGAATATCAGCGCCAGGGTTTCGCGGTGGATGAATGATGCGATCCGTTTCGCGACTTTCCCCAATATCCGGCGCGGCCATCCTCGTGCTGGTCACGGCGTTCTGGGGTTCCAGCTTCGTCGTCATCAAACAGATTATTCCCGGTATCCCCGCCGCCCCGATCAATCTGGCGAGATTCGTGATCGCCGCCGCCGCCCTGTCGCCGTTCATTCGCTTCGACCGCCAAACCTGGCTCCGCGGCATGGAAATGGGCATCTGGCTCTTCGCCGGATTCGCCACCCAAACCATCGGCCTGCGCTACACCACCGTCAACCGCTCCGCCTTCATCACGGCCATGAACGTGATCTTCGTGCCGATCCTGGCGGCGATCTTCGGCCATCGCGTCCGCCCGATCGTCTGGGCCGCGGCCATCACCGCGCTGATCGGCTGCGGCCTTCTATGCGGCGACGGCCATGGCCCGAACATCGGCGATCTCTGGTCCCTCGGCACCGCCGTCACCTGGGCCATGTACATCTTCCGCCTGGAATCCATCGCCGCCAAATTCCCGCCCCTTCCCCTGGCCATGGCCCAGATTGTCCCCGTCGCCGTTTTCTGCGGAATATGGACCGCCGCGTCCCGGCCGGTGGTGACCGATTTTCACTGGCCATCCTTGATCTATCTCGGCCTAGCCGCCACCGCCGCCACGACCTGGCTGCAGACCGTCGCCCAGCGTGTCGTCCCCGCCCCGCAAGCCGCCGTGATCTTCACCCTCGAACCCGTCTTCGCGGCCGTTCTGGGCTACATTATCCTCCGCGAACGCCTGGCCTTCCGCGGAATCATCGGCGCGGGGCTGATCATCCTCGCCGCCATCGCCAGCCAATTGCCGGGAATACTGGAGAGGCCAACCGTCGATTTACAATCGGACCCCACCAACAATTAACGACCAGCGCCGCCGATGGATTTGGCTTTCTATAGTTCACAATCCAATAGCCGACCCCATTCACTATAGCATCGCGTCATTGCGGCGTGTGAACATAACAAGCCGACCACGGTCACCAAACGATCCGGGGTCTCCTCCAGCGTGATGCAGCATTTGAGAATTCTTAGTCTACGACGGGAACATCACGCATCACGACAACTCCGGCGACGGTAAGGCCGCACCATAACTTGTCTTCTTTATAAAACTTATCTTGACTACTCGTTGGGGCTACATATATTTGAAGCGTCGGTTTTCCATTTCATTTCAATACGAATGTCCAGGCGAGTGGAAGACCTATGAATCCATTCAAATTGCGCGCCCTGTCAATCATCGCATTACTCACAGGGGCCGCTTTGCCAGCCTTGGCACAGTACACCCTGGTCCCACTTGTGTCGTTCAATGGCACTAATGGGAATGGCCCCAACGGCCTGATTATGGACGCCGACGGCAACCTGTACGGCACAACGCATGGCGGCGGCGCCAACGGCGCGGGCGAAGTTTTCTCGGTTCCCACTACGGGTGGCACGCCCAACGTGCTCGCGTCGTTCAGTGGCTTCAATAATGGCTTGTCGCCCGCCGCCAGCCTGCTCCTCTCCGGCAGCACCCTGTACGGCACGACATCGGGCCTTGTCGGCGGCTACCCCGGCACGGTGTTCTCGGTACCCGTTACCGGTGGCACACCGACCGTGTTGGCGACCTTCAATGGCTTGGACGGTGCTAACCCTTACGGCGACCTGATCATGGACTCCAACGGCAACCTGTACGGCACGACGAGCAAAGGCGGCGGCAACGCCGACGGCGCAGTCTTTTCATTGCCTGCCGCCGGTGGCACGCCCACCGTACTGGCGTCCTTCAATGGCAACACCAATGGGTCTACCCCCTATGCCGGCCTGATCCTCTCCGGCAGCACCCTGTATGGCACGACGTTCGATGAGGGCGGTCCCGGCCTTGGCGAAGTATTCTCGGTGCCCACTGCCGGCGGCACGCCCACCGTGTTGGCGACGTTCAATTTTGCAGACGGATGGGGCCCCGTCGCCGACCTGACCCTCTCCGGCAGCACCCTGTACGGCACCACCGAGTACGGCGGCGGCATCAGCGGCGTCAATGATGGCGAAGTGTTCTCGCTGCCCCTTGCCGGTGGTAAACCCACCGTGCTGGCAGCGTTCAATGGCGCCGACGGGGCTAACCCCATCGCCGACCTGATGCTCTCCAGCAACACCCTCTACGGCACGACGTTCAATGGCGGCGCCTACGGCGATGGCGAAGTATTCTCGCTGCCCGTCGCCGGTGGCACGCCCACCGTCCTGCTGTCGTTCGATGGCACCGATGGGGTGCGCCCGTACGGCGGCGTCATCATGGACGCTAACGGCAATCTTTATGGCACGACGCGCGGAGGCGGCGTCTACGGCGATGGCACGGTCTTCGAGCTTTCCGTGCCAGAACCCACCACCGCAGGTTTGCTCGCCATCGGTTCGGTCCTTCTGCTCCGGCGCACCCGCCGCCTAACCCCCCGGATGGTCGCCGGGTGACCCTGTTTGCTCTTCCTGGATCAACTCGGGAATCGGAAACGAAGAGGCCCCGAAGGCAGACTGATTCCCTGTCTGAACGGGCCGCCGCTAATTGCAGGTCAAGGGATACTGGCAACGAATCTTGATATCGCCTCCGCCGCGGCGGCGGGCTGGGTTTGAAGGACCAGATGCGGGGATGGAATGTGCGCGACCTGCACGGAGGAACGGGCGGCGACAATTTCCGTCAGATTATGTTTGGGCACGACCTGATCGTGATCGCCACGGATATAAAGAATGGGCATGGGGCAGGAAATCAGTTCCGGCAGCACGTTGACTCCTATCGCCGCGCGAACGCGATGGGCAAGGACCTCGGGCCGAACGACCGAAAGGGCTTCGGCCTCGAGCAATGCAAGCTCAGGGGTTGAGTAGCCGCCGAGCGTTGCCTTGATGCGTTTCAATGCGGGAAAGAGGCGGAAGGCCAGGGGATGGGCGAAATGGCGGAGCCAGGCAACGCGCAACCACGCGGGGTTGCGGACGAAGGTGGCGCAGAGAATCACGCCGCGAAGGTTTATTGGGCGGGTTGCGGCGGTCATCAGCGCCAGCGGACCGGCGAACGATTCTCCCAGAAGTATGAACGGCGATTCGGTTGGAAGGGCGGCCAGAACAAGCGGGAGCAAATCATCGTATCCGAGCAATTTGTCCGGCGGATACGACAAGACGATCGGCCGAACCTGCGGCGGGAGATGGGCGACAAGCGGGCGGAACATCACGCCGCTTCCGTCGAGGCCGGGCATGAGAACTAAGGCGAACTCCGTCATTCTGGTCCCGGAAAGTCGATTCACCCGCGGATTGGTAGGATATCGCGCATAAATTCAAATCTCATCCGCATTGATATCCCGCAAATTCTCTTCTCCACGCGAAGAACTTCCAAGATCACGCCGTCTTGCCGCTCCATTGCTTGTCTTCAAAGGCGTTACCGCGAAGGAGCGAAGCAGCGAAGTTGCGCGAAGAAATTCAATTTTTTCTTCGCGCAACTTCGCTGCTTCGCTCCTTCGCGGTAAAATTGTTTGGTTGCGGCTATGCCGCGCTGGGTTATCCGCGAAATCCGCGGTGCTTTCTAGTTATCAATCGGTTCGACTTTATCCACGTCGACGTGATAGATGCTTTTGATGACTCCGCTCTGGGGATCTTTGCGGATGAATGTGTGGATTGTGCCCCAGACCTTCACCGGAACGTCGTAATAGTAGCAGCGTTTCCCTTTGACGACATTGCCGTCCACAAAGTGCTGCGCCAGCGGGGGGCCGTTGAAACAGCATTTGGTCTTGGAATAGACGAGTTGGAAGTAGTCGAGCCGGGCGCTGTCGGCGGCGGAATGCGGCGCCCACATCTCGCCGATCGCCATGACCTTCTGCCCTTCCAGGGCGCGCCACTTGGACGGAATGTCCTGCATCGTGGCGTTCATCTGGTCCATATCGAACGTGCTCATGGCTTTCAGATCGACTTCCTTGTAGGCGCCATAATCGTGAATGCCACCGCTGAGAAACTCGTTGAGCCACCAGAAAAACAGCAGCAGGATCGGCAGCACGACCGCGGCAACGAAAACCAGGATTCGCCAGTTCAGGCGCTGCGACCAGGGGCCTTTGTCGCCCGGCAGCGGCCGGGGCTGATAAGACAGTCCGCTGGGACTTACAGATGGCGGGGTAGCGGTGCTCGTTTGGGTGGCGGTGCTCATCGACGACGTTCCACAATGACTAGGCCGCGGAGTTTACTGCGGGGCGGCTCGGACGCTGCTGGCGTCCATCTGAAAAATGCTCACGATAAATCCACCGTCCCGAACCTCTTTTACGTGAAGCGTTCCCTCGACAACCAGTTCATCGGGGAAATAATTCAAAGCCTTGGATTTGGGACAATGCACGATAATTGTATGCTGAATCTGCGGCGGCTGGCCAAAACAACAGGCGAACAGGCTGGGAACCAGGGCAAATTCGGAAATGCTTTCCGCCTGATCCAGGGGGATCATGTAACCCATGGTTTTGAAATGACATCCATCGAGCCGAATGACGTCGCTGGGGATGTTTCCACCGACGGTGGCGTCATAATCGAAATTCCCAAGCTCCTTGATGGGCATCTCGACGGTATCGCCGGCGGCGGGGGCGGGATGGATATGACGCGGCCCGCCATCCACCAGGACGGCCACCGATTGCGTCGGCGTCGGACCCGCCGGCTTGGCGGCGGCGTTAAGCATCTGGTGCCGGCAAACTCGAATTTGCTCCAGCACCGGCCCAAGCTGGTCCGGCTGATCCGCCAGCATCTCCGAAACCTTCTGTAACAGCGGCAGCGCCGCCGCATAGTCGCTGCGGCCCATGTCCTCGTTGGCCTGAAGCTGCAACTCGTTGGCCAACGCCGCGTTGGACGGCTGCGACGTCGGCGAAGCATCCGCCCAAGCCCGGGCCGATATCCCCAGCGTCAGCAACAGCATGGCTGTCCAAATCCTATTCATAGCCAATCGCATGAATCACATGCATGTATACCAGAGGTTTAACCTAAGCATATCCGCAAAGTTGCAGGGATTCCCCACTAAATTGGGCATTAATCATTGTGGCGCTGGGGAAAGATCCGCCGGCCGCGGCATAAGCTCTGGTTTCAACGCCAGATAATACAATTGCCCCTCCTGCAATTCGTGTCCGGCCATTGCCTCGGCGGTTGGTCCGATACCCATGTAGATGTCGCATCGTCCGCTGGCACGAATGGCCCCGCCGGTGTCCTGATCCAGCAGGAATCCGTCAAACGGCCGCATCCCCGTGCCGGGATATAAGGGGATCGACGTCACCACGAAAGCCGGCATCGCACGAGGATAGATGTCTTTCTGTTCCTTGTCCGTTGCGATCGTGGCAAACGGGGTCACCCGGACATTCAGGCTGCCGAACGGACCGCCCGGGCGCTCGGTGAAGAAAACGTACCGCTGATCCAGCGGCAGATATTTGTCCATCATCTCCGGATGGGCCGCGAAATACGCCGTCAGGCCGCGCAGGCTGAGCTGGTCCTGCGGAATCACCCCATCGGCGACCATTTGCCGGCCCGGGCTGGTGTAGGCGTATCCGTTGGTTCCGGCGAATCCGATTTCGTAAGGCCGGTCCGTGTCAACCAGGTGAAGCCGGGCCGAGCCCTGAATCGTCACCACGTACGCTTCCCATCGGCTCCTGAGCCAAACCAACTCGTCGCCGGCCAGCTTGTGTCCCGTTTCGATTTCGCCGCGCGTGTAATACGGCACGATCCGGCCATCGGGCGTTCTGCGCCCCTGCACCTGCCCCGACATTTCGTCCCGAACCAGGTCCGCCGGCAACTTGTACAGCGGCCACTGAAACTCGGCCGTCGGTGTCAGGCTGGCATCGTAAATCGGCGTGCAATAGCCGGTGAACAGCACCGTATCGGTATATCCCAACCCATCCGGCGACGGGGCGCCATAGCTTTTATACACTTCAAAATTCGCGCGAATCTGCTGATTGAACCAGGTCGAATCCCATCGGCCCATGGCGATCGATTCGGTGCAGATATCGTGCAGCCGATGCAGCGTCGCCACGGCCCGCTCGTGATCGATGTCCAGATACGGGAAATACCCCCGGCTGCTCGGGGCCGACAGATATTTCAAACTGTTGTCGATAGCCCGGCTCAGGCGAACGGGATCGACTTGCTGCGCCGCGAAATCCGGATATTCGCTCGGATCGATTTTCCGCAGCGCCACCATCCCCTCCGGCAGGGGCCTGCGAAAATCAATATGCCGGGCAGCCGGCTGCGGAGTTTCCTGTTTGCAGCCGATGAAGGCAATCGCCCCGAAAAGAACAAGAAGCGTGAAGAATTTTCGATAGGACATATTGATCCTCCATGATCAAAACCGGATTGGCACGGGTAAAGCCGCCCATGCGTATCCTAATAATATCTTCGATTCGTGCTCACGTCACGCTGACCCTTTCCTGGGTAGCGGGTCAGTGCGTCAGTTTGAATGTATTTCCTTTTTCGGCGGAATTGTGCCGCATTCAGGGCAACGGTCCGGCGTGGCACGGAGATCGTAGCCACAGACCTGACAATGTCCCTCTAATCCTCGGCGGCGATGGACGGCCCTCAATGCAGGAAGCGGCAACGTAATCAGCACAATCCCCCAGCACGGCCAGAAGAAAATCGCAAAATGATGTCCACTGGTCGGCACCTCAATCGAATAGGCCCCAAATCCAAGGAATCTGAAATCGTAGTGCGCAAACTGACCGAAGAAGTGTGCGTCCTGGTCAAGAGAACGAGGGCGCATCCAATTAAATGAAAAACTGTGGTGGGTCGGCGCAAATTTCGAGACGGAATCGTTCACAATGCGGTGAACTCGCATCTCGCCCAAAACGCAATCAAAGGCCCAGAACCTAGTGCCTGAAGGGGTGTCCCATTCGATATTCGGAGCGACAAAGAAACTCAGAATCCAACACACTGCTGTTACGATGCACATTAGCAGTGACAGTGCCGTAATCCCATTGAAGAGCGATCGGCGCAATCGCTTCATTGGCCGAAATTGCACCGGATTCCCGGATTCAGTCGATTAGCGCCATCAATTCCTCAATCTCCCAACGTGATCGGTGAGTTCATCATGATCGCGCATTTTTCCGCCCTTGGACGGTTGAGGGGAAAAGGAAAAGGGTGGGGTGGGTGCGGGAGGGGCGGGAAAAAACTTTTTGGGGCC
>Ga0209415_10005949_pt1 | contig 21816 bp, 25 predicted proteins | sample PeaSoiSIISIP2007_FD_187696 | JGI IMG/M metagenome (GOLD analysis project Ga0209415, IMG submission 187696) | Peat soil microbial communities from Weissenstadt, Germany - SII-SIP-2007 (SPAdes) (version 2) | ecosystem: Environmental > Terrestrial > Soil > Wetlands > Peat | place: Germany... | reverse complement strand
GCGCCGGTGGAGGTGCCGACGAAGATGCCTTCTTCGCGGGCGAGCCGGAACGCCATGGCGGTGGCTTCCTCGGTCGAGACCCGCTCGATGCCATCGGCGATGCCGGCGTGCCAGAGCGGCGGAAGAAAGCCCACGCCGATGCCGTCGATCTTGTGCGCACCGGGCTTGCCGCCGGAGAGTACCGGGGATTCCGCGGGCTCGACGGCGACGACGCGGATGCGCGGGTTGTGCTTGCGGAGTGCCTCGCTGGTGCCGCGGAGCGAGGCGGAAGTGCCGACGCTCTGGACGAAGCCGTCGAGCGCGCCCTGGGTCTGCGTCCAGATCTCCTCGCCGAGCTTGTGATAGCCCGGGAGCTGGTCGGCGTTGTTGAGCTGGTTCGTCCAGAAGGCGCCGGTCTCCGCGGTGATGACGCGCGCGGACTCGATCATCGCGCGAAAGAGCTCCTGGGTCATGCGGCCGCCGTCGCTCGGGATGATCTTGAGCTTGGCGCCGAGGAGCCGCATGTGGTCGAGCTTCTCCCGCGTGAACGCGTCCGAGCTCACGATGTGGAGCGGATAGCCCTTGACCGCGCAGATCAGCGCCAGCGAGGTCCCGGTGCTGCCGCCGGTGTACTCGACGACGGCGCCGCCGGGCTTCAGGCGGCCGTCCGTTTCCGCCGCCTCGATCATGGCGAGCGCCATGCGGTCCTTCATGCTGCCGGTGGGATTCTCGCTCTCGAGCTTGAGCAGGATACGGGCGCCGGTCTTGGGCGGGATGTGGCGCAAGACGACCAGCGGCGTGTCGCCGATGCACTCGAGGATGTGGCGACTAACGCCGGTCACGACAGCACCAGCAGGGTCGAGGTACCGTGGGCCAGCACCTTGCCATCCGCGCTCAGCACCTTGGCCTCGGCCGAGATGATCTGGCGGCCGCGCGCCACCACGCGCGCCTCGGCGCGGACGCGGCCGGTATCCTGAGTGATCGGCCGCGCGAAATTGCCCTTGGTCTCGATCGTGGCGTAGCCGGTGCCGGCCGGCAGTAGGGAATGGCCTGCGCAGCCGCAGGCGCTGTCGATGAGCGTCAGCGCCCAGCCGCCGTGCACGGTGCCCATGGGGTTGAGCAGGTGCCGGCCGGGCTCGCCCTCGAAGGCGGCGAAACCGTCGCCGACCTCGGTGATGCGGAACGACAAGGTCTCGCAGATCGGCGGCTGCGGCAGGGCGCCGTCGACGATCGCCTGCAGGATCTCCCGGCCGGTCTTGCCGGCGACCTCGGCCGGGGTGGCGAGGCCGTATCTGATGGATGTCGTCTGGTCCATAAGCGGCTTTCCATGTAGCTACATTTAATGTATATGCATACATCCATGAGCGCCCCGAGGCAACCGAGAAAGACTCTCCGCGCCGACGCCCGCGCGGTTCTCGACGTCTGCGCCGGCTGGAACGCCCGGCTGGCCGCGCGGCGCATCACGCAGTTCCTGGAGCGCGAGATGGCGGGCGGCGGCCTCGGTCTGGCGCAGCTCGGGTTGATGGCGCAGATCGCCGCGTCCGCCGACGACACGCTGGGCGCGCTCGCCGAGCGGACCGGCCTCGATCAATCGACGCTGTCGCGCAACCTGCGCACGCTCGAGGGCGAGGGGCTGGTCGAGATCGCCGTGGTCGAGACCGATCTGCGGCGGCGCGCCGTGTGGCTCACCGAGACCGGCGCGCGCCGACTGGAAGCTGCGATCCCGGTCTGGCGCAAGGCGCACGCCAAGCTCGCGCGGCGCCTCTCGCCGAGGCTGGCCCGGCGGCTCGCGGACGAGACCGAGGCGCTGATCGAGGACTGAATCTAGAGCACGATCCGCTGACACGGAGGCGCTCCAGCCAATCAAAGCCCCTCCCCCTCAAGGGGGGAGGGGCGACTGCGTCGCTGCCTCCACCTGAAGAAATCAAGCTCTACCCCGGCTCCTTCGGCTCGACCACGGAAGTGTCGCGCTCCCAGCCCTCGTTCTCGAGCTTGATGTGCTCGAGGAGGGTCGCGGAGGCGTTGGCGTCGAGATCGGGGAGCGCCTGGTACTCGGAGACCCAGCAGCGGTAGATCTTGTAGGCGAGTACGAGTTGGCCTGCCTCGTTATAGACGTCGAGCACGATGTCCTTGCGGAAGCTCGCGAGCGCGCTCTCGGAGCCCGCGGCCGCGCCGAGGCGCCAGACCAGGTTCGCCCAGTCCTCGAAGGCGGTGTCGTGGGTGACGCCGCGCTCCAACGTGACGGGCTCGAACTGCGTCTCGCCCGGCGATTTGCGGGAGGTCGAGGGGTCGCCGCCCTCGCGGTGCATGATCACCTCGGCGCGCCGCAGCAGAGGGCTCACCTTGCTGACGCCGGCGACGTATTTGCCGTCCCATTTGAGGCGGAACTTGAAATTCTTGTAGGGATCGAAGCGCGTCGGATTGACCGTGAATTCGACCATCGAGCCCCCCGTTCGATCGGCGATGGCGCCTGCAACCTAGAGTGCGGGCGCCGACGGCTTGGCGCGCGTGTCAAAGTTTCGCCGCCGCCGCGGGACGTGCCTCCCTTCAAGCCCGCGCGGCTTTCTGGCACTCTCGGGGCTCTGCAAGCGGAAGGGAGGCTCGCCATGGCCACATACATCTCGCTCTGCCACTACACCGCCGAGGGCATCAAGGCGATCAAGGAGGCGCCCAAGCGGCTCGACAAGGCCAAGGCGCTCGCCCGCAAGCTCGGCGGCGAGATGAAGGCGCTCTACCTCACCATGGGCTCCTACGACGTGGTCGCGGTCTACGATCTTCCGGACGACGAGGCGGCGGCGAAATTCGCGCTGATCATCGGCCGCACGGGCGCGGTCACCACCGACACCTTGCGGGCGTTCTCGGAGGGCGACTATCGGCGGCTCGTGAAGGATTTGCGCTGACCGCCCCCGTCCACGAAACTCGACGCAACTCCATCGCGCGCCGTCAAATTTTCGTCCGCGCGCCACAAATCAGACACGGTTCCCCGCGACTCTCCGGGTCAACGCGAGATCGAGGAGTGGGGCCAATGCGGCGATGGAAGATGAGCGCGGTCGAGCCGAGCCTGGACGACCTGCTGGACGACGAGATCATGATCCCGGTGATGCGGAGCTCGGGCCTCAGCATCGAGCAGCTGCGGGCGGAGCTGCGGCGGACCGCCTGCCGGCTTGCGCGTACGAAGACGAAGGGGCCCGCCGACAGCAACTGCCGCTGGGCCCTCGCCTGACCGTCAGTTACCGATGGCGGGCTCCGGGACCGGCGCCGGCAGGGCCGCGGCCGGCTCAGTGAGCGGCAAGGTGAGGATGACGCGCAGGCCGGGGTTTTTCGCCCCCGGCTGATTCTCCTCCAGCCGCACGGTACCGCCGTGCATACGCGCCACCGCGCGCACCAGGCTGAGGCCAAGCCCGTTCCCCGGCGTGCTCCGGCTGCCCTCCAGACGGACGAAGCGGTCGAACACCGCCTCGCGCCGGTCCGCGGGCACGCCGGGCCCGGTATCCGCGACTTCCACGCGGGCCCACTCGCCGTCCGCCCGCACGGTGAGGCTCACGCTGCCCGACGGCGTGTACTTGAGGGCGTTATCCAAGAGGTTCGCGATCGCCTGCGACAGCAGGTGACGGTCGCCGCGGACCAGCAGGCCGCCGTCGATGAGCGCGGCCAGGGTCAGGCCCTTCTCGTCGGCCACGGGCTCGTAGAGCTCCGAGACCGAGTGAGCGATCTCGTCGAGCCGCACCACCGTCAGGGCCTCGCGCCGCGAGCCCGCCTCCGCCTCGGCGATGCTGAGGAGCGCGTTGAAGGTGCCGAGCAGCGTGTCCGCCTCGGAAATGGTCCGGCGCAGCGCCTCGCCGTATCGCTGGGCGTCGGGCTTCTCCAGCAGGGTCACCTCGAGCCGCGCGCGCAGCCGCGCGAGCGGCGTGCGGAGGTCGTGCGCGATGTTGTCGGTGACCTGCCGCATGCCCGCCATCAGACGCTCGATCTGGTCGAGCATGGCGTTGAGGTTGGTCGCGAGCTGGTCGAACTCGTCGCCGGAGCCGGTGAGGGGCACGCGCTGGGACATGTCGCCATGGATGATCCGCTCGCTGGTGCGGTTCACGGCGTCGACGCGGCGCAGCATGTTCCGCGTCATGAAGAGGCCTCCGAGCACGCCGAGCATGATGGTGAGCAACGAGGCCCAGGCCAGCGTCTCCAGGATCCGGGTCCGGAACAGATTGGCGCCGGAGATGTCGCGGCCGACCAGCAGGTGATCGCGGTCGTCGGGCAAATGGATGGTCTCGCCGAGGGCCTGATGGACCTCCGCGGCGCCGTTACGGCGGCGGACCTCGACGGGAAAGCTGATCCAACCGTCCTTCAGGGTCTGCCCATCCGGCCAGGAGGACAGATTTCCCACGATCGGCCGATAATCCTCGTCGGCGAGCAGATACAGCGGCTCGTCCGAGCGCCGCTCGCCCACGCTGCGCTCGATGATGATCTTCTTCAGCCCGTCGATGCCGTGCTCCTGGTATTGCTCGCGCAGGCCCGTGATCTCGGCGTCGAGCGTCGCCTCGGTCTGCCGCTCGACGAAATCGGCGGTGGAAAAGTAGATGAAGGCCAGCAGCGCCGACACCGACGTTGCAAACAGCGCGAGATAGAGAGCCGCCAACCGGAATGCGTTGGTGCGCAGGAGTCGCCCGATCGGCCGCTGCATGGCACTACTCGCGCTCGCGCAGCGAATAGCCCGCGCCGCGCACCGTGTGGAGCAGGGGGTGCGGGAAGCTCTTGTCGATCTTCTGGCGGAGCCGGCTGATGTGCACGTCGATGACGTTGGTCTGCGGGTCGAAGTGATAGTCCCAGACGTGTTCGAGCAACATGGTGCGCGTCACCACCTGGCCGGCGTGGCGCATGAGGTATTCGAGCAGCCTGAACTCCCGCGGCAGCAGGTCGATGACCTCGGTGCCGCGCTTCACCGTGCGCGCGAGCAGGTCCATCTCGAGGTCGGCGACCCTGAGCTTGGTTTGCTGGGCGGGCGCCGCGCCCCGGCGCAGCAGGGCCTCGAGGCGCGCCAGCAGCTCCGAGAAGGCGAATGGCTTGACCAGGTAGTCGTCGCCGCCCGCGCGCAGGCCCTTGACCCGGTCGTCGACGGCGCCGAGTGCACTCAGGATCAGCACGGGCGTATGCACCTCGGCCGCGCGCAGCGCGCCGATCACGCTGAGCCCGTCCATGCCCGGGAGCATGCGGTCGACGATGAGCCCGTCGTAGGCACCGGAGGTCGCCATGAACAAGCCCTCGCGCCCGTCGGGAGCGTGATCCACGACATAGCCGCTCTCGCCCAATCCCTTCACGAGATAGGCGGCGGATTCGCGGTCGTCCTCGATCACCAGAATCTTCATGGGCTCGCGGGCTCTACCCGCGACCATAGCACCTCATTTCCGGCGCGGAAGGGGCTGACTCATGGCGAGCAAAAGGCAGAGCTCGGCCTGGAGTGGCCGTCCGCCGGTAGGACTGGCTTTGCCGCTCGGTCGCGCCATAGGTTTTTGCGAGATGAATCGGGGGAATCATATACTTGGGACCACGCGACCCGACATGACCCCGGCGGGCTCCTTTCGACCATGCAATTCACTTCGCTGACAGCTGTCGTGGCGGTTGCCGCGGTCCTTCTGGGCGGAGTGGCACACGCGTCGGCTGCCGGGGGCTGCAAAGGGAGCGCTCCGCTGGTCGCTGTCGGCGTCGATCTGCCGGAACCGGCCATCGACAACACGCTCCCGCAGCGGGAGATTCAGGCTTTGTCGCCGACCTATCACGGCAGCCGGACCGTCGGCCTCTATTGGACGCGCATCGAGGCCCAGTTCGGGACGCGGATACGAATGATCGGCCCCGCGATCGAGAGGGCAGCGGCCTGCCTCTCGATCACGACCGTGGACGTCCACCTCACGATGTCGACCCGCAAGATCTATGTATCGAAGGAGCTGGAGCCCGGGGCGTGCACCTATGCCGCGGTTCTGACGCATGAGCGCAAGCACCAAATGACCGATGACCAAGTGCTCCGCGAGCACGCGCCGCGAATTCGACAAGCGATCGAGCGTGCCGTGATCGACGCCGGCCCGCGCGAGGCGTTGCCGGCCGAGCGTGAAGCTGCTCGGGCCGGCTTGACGAAGGTCGTGCAGGCGGCCTTCAAAAAAGCCTTCGACGCGCTTCTCTCGGAGAGGACGGCGCTTCAGGAGCAGGTCGATGCAGGTTTGGAGTACGCGAGGGTCACGGCTTCGTGCTCGGACTGGAGCACGCTGCCGCGATGACCAGGCTTTGACGGTCGCGATCGATCGACGGCAGCGTGAGCGCCTTCAAGTCCAGGTGACCGCGAGCGCGACCACCCAGCCGATCAGCAGCACCAAGCCGCTCTCGAAATCGAGCCTGCCGCGGGTCGCCGCACGGGAAACCATCGAGCGCATGGCCAATCTCCGGTCCGGTCCATCAACGTGAGACGAACCGTATCATGCGAACAAATCAAGAACAAGCGATATCTGCAGCCGCCGAGATATCATGGCGTGGCAATGACATGCCGGCAGGACCAGGGAGATGAATGACGCCCGAGGCCACAGCAGGTTCTGGCCCGCCTCCGGCCCGGGCGACGCGCTGGGGCTCGAGCACCACTATGGCAACCGCGAGTTCCCATGCTTCGGCGAGCGCTGGCCCGATCTCAACGCCATGATCCGCGAAATTGTGGTGGCCCATGGCGAGGTCGAGGCCGTGGTCGGCGACGGGCAGAGGCTGACGTACCGAGCGCTGGCGGACCTCGCGACAAACGCCGCCGGCCATCTCGCCCGCCGCGGCGTCAGGCCAGGCGACCGCGTCGCCTTGCTGCTGGGGAATTGCCCGGAGTTTCCGATCTTCCTGCTGGCGTGCTTTCGTCTCGGCGCCATCGCGGTCCCGCTGGGAACCCGGCAGCGCGAGCCGGAGTTGCGGTACCTCCTGACCGATTGCGGCGCATCGGCGCTGGTGCTGGAGGCGGAATTCTCGAGCCATCTGCCCCCGGCCGATGCCACTCCGGCGCTGGCGCTCCGTATTGCCGTGGGTGGTGCCGCACCGGGCTGCGAGCGCGCGGCCGATTTCCTCGAGCCGGCGCCCGAGCCGCCGATGCCTCCGACGAGGGAGGAGGACACGGCCGTGATCCTCTACACCTCCGGCACGACCGGCCGGCCCAAGGGCGCGATGCTGACTCACCTGAGCATCATCCACTCGCTGATCACCTTCCGGCGCTGCCTTCGGCTGGAGCCCCGCGAGCGGGCGATCCTCGCGGTTCCCGCGTCTCACGTCACCGGGCTCATCGCGATCTTGCTGACCATGGTGAGCCTCGGCGGCGCGACGATCCTCATGCGCGCCTTCAAGGCGAGCGATTTCCTGGCGCTCGCCGAGGCGGAGGGGCTCAGCTACACCTTGCTGGTGCCGGCGCAGTACATGCTTTGCCTGATGGAGCCGGAGCTCGCGCGCGCCGGCCTGAGCCGCTGGCGGGTCGGCGGCTTTGGCGGCGCGCCGATGCCGGAGGCCGCGATATCAGCGCTCGCCGAACGGCTTCCAGGCCTGACGCTGATCAACGCCTACGGTGCGACCGAGACCACCTCGCCCGCCACGATCATGCCGCCCGGGGAGAACGCCGGCCATCTCGACAGGATCGGGCAGGTCGTGCCGTGCGGCGAGGTGCGCGTGGTCGATGCCGAGGGCAGGCCCGTGCCCGCGGGCGAGGCGGGCGAGATCTGGATCAAGGGGCCGATGGTCGTGCCGGGATATTGGGGCAAGCCCGAGGCGACCGCAGCGAGTTTCACCGCGGGATATTGGCGGTCGGGCGACATCGGCTCCGTCGATGCCGAGGGGTTCGTGCGGATACACGACCGCCTCAAGGACATGATCAACCGCGCCGGCTACAAGGTCTACAGCGCCGAGGTCGAGAACGTCCTGAGCCATCACCCCGGCGTCCTCGAGTGCGCTGTGGTGGGACGGCCTGATCCGATCCTGGGCGAGCGCGTGCAGGCCTTCGTGCGGCCGCGCGACCGCGATGTCACTGCCGAGGAGCTCCGCGCCTTCTGCGCGGAGCGCATGGCCGATTACAAAGTGCCCGAAGCGATCGAGCTCATCGCCGAGCCGCTGCCGCGCAACGCCAATGGAAAGTTGCAAAAGGCCGTGCTGCGGGAGCGCGCGCGAGCGGGTTCCCCGGCTTAGCGCCGGTTGGGCCACCAAGGTTCCCGCGCGGGAGCGTTGCTCCGGCATCCCTTGATCTGGATCAAGGAGCGCCCGCTTCAAACGGGGGATGTTTTCTCAAAGTTCGCATATCGAGCCGTTCGCACCCAGGGTGCCGGCGAAGAACACGGAAGGAAATATCATGAAATCGCGCGCGCTAGTCTCGCTGCCCGTTCTGCTGTTCGCCGCGGCGTTGGCGGGGTCGGCACCTGCCGGGCTCGCGCAGACGTCCATGATGTCGGCGCAATCGGGCCAAACACCTGGGCCCGGCGCGATGCCCGGGTGGCAAGGCCAGGGCGGGATGATGGGTGGCGGCATGCGCGGGATGATGATGGGGGGCGGCGCGGCCGGCTGGCGCGGCGGGATGATGGTCGACCATGTAGAAGGGCGGCTGGCCTTCCTCAAGACCGAGCTCAAGATCACGGACGCACAGATGCCGCTGTGGTCCAGCTTCGCCGATGCGCTCCGCTCGACTGCCGCCGCGATGAATGGAATGCATCAGCAAATGATGCAAGGGAGCATGCCCGACACTTTGCCCGCGCGCCTCGATCTCCGGGAGCGGATGCTCTCCGCTCACCTCGAGGCCCTGAAGAGCATGAGGGCGGCGCTCGACCCGCTCTACGCGGCGCTCAGCGACGAGCAGAAGAAGCTTGCGGACGAATTGATGGTCGGGCGCATGGGCATGATGTGATCGGCACGACGCCGGGAGCTCGTCGCGGGCGGAAGCAGCCGGAGGGTCTCCGACGCGAAGCGCATTTCGCCGGCGCGCGGCTCCCGGTATGATCGAATCGCATTCCTTGCTGCGAGGGGCTCATGAGCGCGATCTGGTACCTTGTCATCGCGGTCGCGGTGATCGCCGTCTTTTGCATCGCCGTCTACAACCGGCTGGTGGCGTTGCGGCAGTCCTACAAGAACGCCTACGCCGACATCGACGTGCAACTCAAGCAGCGCCACGACCTCGTGCCCAACCTGGTCGAGACCGTGAAGGGCTATGCCGCGCACGAAAGCGGCGTGCTGCAGAAGGTGACGGAGGCGCGTGCCTCCGCCATGCGCGCAAGCTCGGTTCAGGAGCGCGGCAAAGCCGAGGGCATGCTCACGGCGGCGCTGGGCCAGCTCTTCGCCGTCGCCGAGAGCTACCCGCAGCTCAAGGCGAACGATAATTTCCGCCAGTTGCAATCGGAGCTCGAGGGTCTCGAGAACAAGATCGCGGCGGCGCGGCGCTTCTTCAACAACGCGGTCGCGGAATACAACACCCACATCGAGCAGTTCCCGGCTGTGCTCCTCGCGGGGCCGTTGGGATTTGCGCACGCCGAGATGTTCGCGCTCGATGCGACGGAGAAGGCGGCGGCGAGCGAGCCGCCGAAGGTCTCGTTCGGAAGCTAGGCCCATGGCCGCCGCGCTGGGGCTCTCAACCTACCGGTGGAACAACAACATCAAATCGATCCTGTTGCTGGCGGCGTTTCCGTTCCTGCTTCTGCTGCTGTTGAGCGCGCTCGTCTACATCTACGCCTGGGGATTTCTGACGGACTATAGAGGCATGGTCCAGCCGGGAGCGTTCGGGACCTACGGATATTCGTCGGGCATATCCGGCTACGGGCCGCTCGATTTCACCTCGGACACGATCTACGCCTATTGGCCCTTCGTCGTGGGCGCGGCGGTGGTGTGGCTGCTGCTCGCCTACGCCTTCAACGACGTGCTGGTCCACGCCGCCACGGGTGCCAAGCCCGTGACCCGCGCCGCCGCGCCCAGGCTCTACAATCTGCTGGAGAACCTCTGCATCTCCCGCGGCATGGCGGTGCCGAGCCTTTACATCATCGACACCGACGCGATGAATGCCTATGCGAGCGGCATCGACAAGCGGACCTATTCGATCACCGTCACGCGCGCACTGTTGGATCGGCTCGACGACCGGGAGCTCGAGGCGGTCCTCGCCCACGAGCTCACGCATATCCTGGACCAAGACGTCCGGCTTCTGCTGATCACCGTCGTGTTCGTCGGCGCGATCTCTTTCATCGCCCAGCTGCTCTGGCGCAGCCTCCGGGTGGTCTCGTTCCGGAGACAGCGCGGCAATGCCGGATTGGTGATCTTGGCCGCCGCCGTCGTCGCGGGTATCGGCTATCTGCTGGCGCTGGTCCTGCGCTTCGCGATCTCGCGGCGGCGCGAGTATCTCGCGGACGCGGGGTCGGTCGAGCTCACCAAGAGCCCGGAGGCGCTGATCTCGGCGCTCCGCAAGATCTCCGAGAACGCCAACGTGCCGCACGTGCCCTCGGAAGTGCGGCAGATGTTCATCGAGAACCCGCTCTCGGAGTCCAGTTTCTTCAATCTGTTTGCCACCCATCCGCCGATCACGGACCGCATTCGCGTGCTGGAGCGGCTCGAGGGCACGCCGCTGCCTCCGAAGCCGGACGGCGGTCCTTGGGGAGCGCCGCCGACCGGTGCAGCGCAGACCTAACTCGCTCTAGGCCGCCCGCTCGTCCGCGATCGGAACGCGGTGGCTGCGCTCCCAATCGACCATGTAGTCGCGGCTGATCGGTACCGCGTCGACCGACTTGGCGAGCTGCATCTGGAAGACCAGATGTCCTTGCTGGCGGAACGCCACCTCGGAGCCCGCGAGGTAGAATTCCCACATCCGGCAGAACCGCTCGTCGTAGAGCACGCGGATGCGCTCGCGGTTCGCGTTGAAGCGCTGCCGCCAGGCCTTCAGCGTCTCCGCGTAGTGCAGCCGCAGGATCTCGATGTCGGTGATCCAGAGCCTGGTCCGCTCGACCACCGGCACGACCTCGGAGAGCGCCGGCGAATAGCCGCCGGGGAAGATGTATTTGCGGAGCCACGGGTTGGTGACGTAGGGCCCGTCCATGCGGCCGATCGAGTGCAGCAGCGCCACTCCGTCCTCGGTCAGCAGCTCTCTCACCTTGGCGAAGAAGTCGGGATAGTGCGGTACGCCCACGTGCTCGAACATGCCGACGGAGACGATGCGGTCGTAGTTGCCCTGGTGAACCCGGTAATCGCAGAGCTCGAAGCGGACCTGATCGGCGAGCCCGGCCTCTTCCGCGCGCCGCCGTGCCACGCCGAGCTGCTCGCGCGAGAGCGTGAGCCCCGTCACCGTCACGCCGCACTCGCGCGCCAGGTAAATCGCGAGCCCGCCCCAGCCCGAGCCGATGTCGAGGACCTTCTGGCCGGGCTTCAGCAGCAGCTTGGAGGCGATGTGGCGCTTCTTCTTTGCCTGCGCCTCCTCGATCGTGATGCCGGGAGTGGGAAAATAGGCGCAGGAGTACTGCCGGTCGGCGTCCAGGAACAGGTCGTAGAGCGTGCCCGAGAGGTCGTAGTGATGCGCCACATTCTCGTGCGCGCGGTGTACGGGATTGTACTGTTGCCAACCGCGTAGCACCCGCTCGACCGCCGTAGTGGCGCGCACGACCCAGTGATCGGGCGCGAGATTCATGTTCTCGCCGATGAAATCGAGGAGATCGTAGATCGATGCCTGCTCGATGGTGAGGGTGCCGTCCATGAAGGCCTCGCCGAAATAGAGGCGCGGATTTAGGAACAGCTTCCAATGCAGCTTCGGGTCGCGCAGTCGGACCACGAACTCGGGACCGGGCGCTCCCTGGTAGACATGGGGATGGCCGCCCGCATCGACGATCGTGAGCTTTCCCCGCCTGACCAGGTGACGGAACACGAGCGACAGGAGCATGCCGTCCTCCTTAGGGTTACGGTCCTTACGCTTTCGAATTTAACTATTCGACGAAACCGGTGACGCGCACAAGCGCGATTTGTCGCGCGCCTCGGCTGCGCGCGAGGTGCAATAGCCCATGCGTTGCAGGGCGTTCGTACGCCTCCGAACACGAAAATTACCGAGGTCGAGGGTTTGCGCCTTGACCTCGATCAAACGATCCTCAAATAGAGACGCAGGATTCGCAAGAATTTCCGAGAACCAACCTTCCAGCGCAGTAATCTTAGGCTTGAACATTCAGATGATGACTGAAGCATTGAGCCGCCCCGGCGAGGGCGCCACATGGCGGTAGCCGAGCACCAACAGGGCCATGGCGGCGCTGCATCCGCCAAGCCGGCGGCAGGACAAGTACGCGATCCCGTTTGCGGCATGACCGTGGATCCCGCGATGGCGAAGCATCGTGTGGAGCACGGCGGTGTCGTCTACCACTTCTGCGGCGCCGGCTGCGCAGCCAAGTTTGCCGCGGACCCCCTCGAGTACCTGAAGCTCAGCGAGGCGGCGCCGAAGCCGTCCGCGCCGAAGGGCACGATCTATACCTGCCCGATGCACCCGGAGATCCGCCAAGCAGGGCCGGGCAGTTGTCCGATCTGCGGCATGGCCTTGGAGCCCGTCGGCGTGACCGAGGACACCGGGCCCAGTGCCGAGCTGGTCGACATGACTCGGCGATTCTGGATCGGCGCCGCGCTCGCGGCACCCGTCGTGATCCTGGAAATGGCCGCGCACCTTCCGCGCCTGGATCTTCACCACTACGTCGGCGCACGGGCCTCGGTCTGGATCCAGTTCGCGCTCGCGACGCCGGTGGTGGTATGGGCGGGATGGCCGTTCTTCGAGCGAGGCTGGGCATCGGTTCGCAATCGATCCCTCAACATGTTCAGCCTGATCGCGCTCGGCGTCGGCACCGCCTACGCCTACAGCCTCGCGGCGACCTTCGCGCCGGGCCTTTTCCCTGAAGGACTGCGGCAGGACGGCATGGTTGCCGTCTACTACGAAGCCGCCGCCGTCATCACCGTGCTCGTCCTGCTTGGGCAGGTGCTGGAATTGCGGGCGCGCGAGCAGACCGGTAGCGCGCTCCGCGCGCTGCTGAACCTTGCGCCGAAGACGGCCCGGCGTCTGCGCGAGAACGGCGAGGACGCGGAGATTTCGCTCGATCGCGTGCACATCGGCGATCGCCTCCGGGTCCGCCCCGGCGACGCCGTGCCGGTTGACGGCGTCGTCCTCGACGGCAAGAGCGCGGTCGACGAATCCATGGTGACCGGCGAATCGATGCCGGTGCAGAAGGAACCCGGCGCCAAGGTGATCGGCGGTACCATCAATGGGACCGGCAGTCTGGTGATGCGCGCGGAGGCCGTCGGTGCCGATACGATGCTGTCCCGCATCGTCCACATGGTGGCCGAGGCCCAGCGCAGCCGCGCGCCCATCCAGCGGCTGGCTGATGTGGTATCCGCATGGTTCGTGCCGGCAGTCATCGCCGTCGCCGTGCTGGCGTTCGCGGCCTGGATGATTTGGGGTCCGCCTCCGGCGTTTGCCTACGCGCTGGTTTCGGCCGTCTCCGTGGTCATCATTGCGTGCCCTTGTGCTCTCGGCCTGGCGACCCCGATGGCGATCATGGTCGGCGTCGGGAAGGGCGCCACCGCGGGTGTGTTGATCCGGAACGCGGAAGCTCTGGAGCACCTGGAGAAGATCGACACGCTGGTCGTCGACAAGACGGGGACGCTGACCGAGGGCAAGCCGCGCGTGGTGGCGATCGTGCCGGGCGAGGGCTTCGACGAGGCCTCGATCCTGTCGCTCGGCGCCAGCCTCGAGCGGTCGAGCGAGCACCCGCTCGCGGCGGCCATCGTTGCCTCCGCGCGCCAGCGCGGCCTTGCGATGCAGGACGTGGCGGACTTCAAGTCGATCACCGGGAAAGGCGTCTCCGGCAGAATCGGCGGTCGGCAGGTAGCCGTCGGCAACGCGAAACTGCTCGAGGAGATCGGTGTCTCCGGCGGCGCCCTGGAGGCTGGGGCCGACCCGCTCAGGCGCGACGGCGCCACGGCCATGTTCGTCGCGATCGATGGTCGCGCCGCGGGCGTGATCGCCGTCGCCGATCCGATCAAGGCAACCACGCCGGCGGCTCTCGACGCATTGCGGGCCGATGGAATTCGCCTGGTCATGCTGACCGGCGACAATCGCACGACCGCGCAAGCCGTCGCCGCGAAGCTCGGCATCGACGACATCGAGGCCGAGATCCTGCCCGAGCAGAAGCATGCGATCGTGCGCCGCCTCAGGAGCGAGGGCCGTGTCGTGGCCATGGCCGGCGACGGCGTGAACGATGCGCCGGCGCTCGCCGAGGCCGATGTCGGCATCGCCATGGGTACGGGGACGGACGTCGCCATGGAGAGCGCGGGCGTAACCTTGGTGAAGGGTGACCTCGCGGGCATCGCGCGCGCGCGGACGCTCAGCCGCGCGACCATGCGAAACATCCGACAGAACCTGGTTCTGGCCTTCGTCTACAACGTGCTCGGCGTTCCGCTCGCGGCCGGCGTTCTCTACCCGGCCTTCGGGCTGCTGCTCAGCCCGATCGTCGCGGCCGCGGCCATGAGCTTGAGCTCGGTGTCGGTGATCGGGAACTCGCTCCGATTGCGGATGGTGAAACTGTAAGCCTGCCGCGTCAGGCCATCTGCAGCGGCTTGGGGCCGTTCGGCGGAGGGAAGGCGCGGTCGAGCTCCTTCAACTCCTCGGGGGTGAGCTCGAGGTCCAGGGCCGCGCGGTTCTCCCGCACGTGGTCCGGACGCGCCGCCTTGGGGATCGCCACCACGCCTTCCTGATGCAGCAGCCAAGCGAGCGCCACTTGCGCCGGCGTGACCCCGCGATGCGCGGCGATCGTCTTGAGGCCGCGCTTGGTGAGCAGGCTGCCCTGATCCACCGGCGAATACGCCATGACGGGGATGTGATGCTTGCGGCACCAGGGCAACAGCTCCCGCTCGACGCCGCGACGCGAGAGATTGTACATCACCTGGTTCGTGGCCACCGATTTGCCTCCGGGGAGCTTCGACCAGGCAGCCATATCGTCGGTGTCGAAATTGCTGACGCCGTGCTCGCGGATCTTGCCGGCACGCTGGAGATCGTCGAAGCCCGCGAGCGTCTCCTGGAACGGCACATCGCCGATCCAATGCAGGAGGTAGAGATCGAGGTGATCCGTGTTGAGCCGCTTCAGGCTGCGCTCGCACGCGGCCACCACGCCCTGGCGCGTGGCGTTGTGCGGATAGACCTTGCTCACCAGGAAGACCTGCGGCCGCTGACCCGCGATGGCTTTGGCGACGACTTCCTCGGCGCCGCCCTCGCCGTACATTTCCGCCGTATCGATCAGCGTCATGCCGAGATCGATGCCGAGCCGCAGCGCATTGACGATGTCGGCGCCGCGGGAGCCCGCTTCGCCCATGCGCCACGTTCCGAGGCCGAGCACCGGAATCGGCGCGCCGGAAGGGAGATGCAGATATCGCATGTGGATTTCGTCGCTGCTACGGTATGTCCCGCTGAGTGTGCCGCAAACCGGCGCTTTCGCGCTAGTGCTGCGCTTGGTCGCGGGCCAACCCGAACCTTAAAATCCATTTCGCGTCTTCTCAAGGAGGGCCGTGTCAATGAGTGGACCCACTGCCAACGAGGCCGCGCTCGCTGCCGAGCCGGGCTGGATCAACGTGGTGGAGAGCGGCGAGGGCAAGTTCACCGAGCACCTGCTCGATGGCCGGCATCGTCTCGTCGCCGACGAGCCGGTGGTGGCGGGCGGGAACGACCGCGGGCCCGGACCTTACGAGCTGTTGTTGATGGCGCTCGGCGCCTGCACGACGATGACGCTCAGGCTTTACGCCGATCGCAAGCACTGGCCGCTCGAGCGTGTGAGCGTGCGCCTGCACCATGCCAAGATTCACGCCGAGGACTGCGCGGACTGCGAGACCAAACAGGGCCGGCTCGACCGCATCGAGCGCGTGATCGAGCTCGAGGGCGCGCTCGATGCCGCCCAGCGTCAGCGTCTCCTGGAGATCGCCGACATGTGCCCGGTACACCGCACGCTCACCTCGGAGATCAAGATCGAGACGAGCTTGGCGGGTTAATGGGGTGCGTCCTTCGACGCGCTCGATGCCGAGGCGAGAGCGTCAGTCCTTGACGGGGACCTCGGCGACCGACTCGCCGGCGACGCTCGGCTGAGGCGCCCGGGCCTGCTCGGTCGCTTCCCGGGCAGCGGCTTCCAGGGCGAGCTTCAGGGGATCGACGCCCTTCGCCTGCATCTCGGCTTCCTCGGCGGATTGCGCCACGTTCACCGTGACGGAGACGGACACCTCCGGATGCAGCACGACCCGCTGCTTGTGCAGGCCCAGCGCCTTGATCGCCCGCTCCAGCACGATCTGGCTCCGGCCGACGGTGAAACCCGCCTCGGTGATCCCCTCCGCGATGTCCCGCGCGGTGACGGAGCCGTAGAGCTGTCCGCTCTCGCCGGCTTGGCGGATGACGACGACCGAGAGGCCGTCGAGCTTCTTGGCTACCTGTTCCGCATCGCTCTTGCGCGCGAGGTTCTGTGCCTCCAGCTGGGACCGCTGGGTCTCGAAATAGGCGAGATTGTCCTTGGTCGCGCGCAGCGCCTTCTTCTGCGGCAACAGGAAGTTTCGGGCGTAGCCGGGCTTGACGTCGACGACTTGGCCCATCTGGCCGAGCTTCTCGACCCGCTCAAGCAGAATCACTTGCACCATGACGACGTCTCCCCCTTAGCGCATCGCGTAGGGCAACAGGCTCAAGAAGCGCGCGCGCTTGATCGCCTGGGAGAGCTCGCGCTGCTTCTTCGCGGAGACCGCGGTGATGCGGCTCGGCACGATCTTGCCGCGCTCCGAGACGAAGCGCTGCAGCAGCTTCACGTCCTTGTAGTCGATCTTGGGCGCGCTCGGGCCGGAGAACGGGCACGACTTGCGCCGCCGGAAGAAAGGCCGCCGCGTCGGGGCGCCGCCGCGTCCGCCACCGTCGCGATCACGACCGCCGTCGCGGCCGCCCTCTCTCATCTCGCTCATACCTCGCCTCCCGCGACAGGAGTCACCGCAGGCGCCTCGCTCTCGCGCGGCTCGCGGTCGCCATAGCGGTCTCCGTAACGGTCGCCATAGCCACCGCGCCGGCCGCGGTCGCGCTCCTCGCCCCGGGCGCGCGCCTGCATCATCACGGATTGACCGGCCTCGACCAGCGTTTCGACGCGAACCGTCAGGTAGCGCATGACATCCTCGTTGATGCGCATGGTGCGCTCCAACTCGGCGATCGTGGCACCCGTGCCCTCGATGTTGAGCATGACGTAGTGGCCCTTGCGGTTCTTCTTGATGCGATAGGCCAGGTTCCGCAGGCCCCAGTACTCGCGGCCGACGACCTTGCCCTCGTGCTCCTGGGCGACCTGAGCGAAGGTATCCGCCAAAGCTTCCGCTTGCGCCGAGGAAATATCCTGGCGCGCAATGAAGACGGTCTCGTAGAACGACATGATCTCTCGATCTCCTTATGGATGTTCGGGGGCCCGGAGCCGGCCGGCTTTACGGCTCTAGCTTCCCGGGCCTAGCCGGGACCCGCCCGGCAAGGAGGCCGCGCACTATACACGAGGGCCTTTCGGGCGCAAGCGCTTGACTCGGTCTGCGGCAGTACCGACTTTCGCCTGAGCGCCGCGGCGTCGTCGGCGCGCTCACGGGCGGGAAACGGGCGATGGTACGGGCATTGGTGTTTCCGGGGCAGGGCTCCCAAGCGGTCGGCATGGGCCGCGACCTCGCCTCGGCCTTCGCCACCGCGCGCCACGCGCTCGAGGAAGTGGACGACGCGCTGAGTCAGAAGCTCTCCAAGCTCATGTTCGAGGGACCGGAGAGCGACCTCACGCTCACCGAGAATGCCCAGCCCGCGCTCATGGCCGTTAGCCTCGCGGTGATGCGGGTCCTCGAGAAGGAGGGCGGCCTCGACCTGCCGCGTCACGTCACGCTGGTCGCCGGCCATTCACTCGGCGAGTATTCCGCGCTGGCCGCGGCCGGCGCCTTCGCCCTCGCCGATGCCGCGCGGCTCCTGAAGCGGCGCGGTCTTGCCATGCAGCGCGCGGTGCCCGTGGGCGAGGGCGCGATGGCGGCGCTGCTCGGGCTCGAGCTCGGCCCCGCGCAGGAAGTCGCAGCGGCGGCGGCCGAGGGCGAGGTCTGCGGCGCCGCGAACGACAATGCTCCGGGCCAGGTCGTGGTGAGCGGGCACAAGGCGGCGGTGGAGCGCGCGATCAAGCTCGCGGCCGAGCGCGGTGCACGCCGCTCGATCCTGCTGCCGGTGAGCGCCCCTTTCCATTGCGCGCTGATGGCGCCCGCCGCGCAAGAGATGGAGGAGGCGCTCGCGGCTGTCGCGATGGAGGCGCCCGCGGTGCCGCTCATCGCCAACGTCACCGCGGCTGCGGTCGAGGATCCCGAGACGATCCGGCGCCTCCTGGTCGAGCAGGTGACCGGCCTCGTGCGCTGGCGCGAGAGCGTGCTGGCCATGAAGAGCGAGGGCGTCGATACCATCGTCGAGGTTGGGGCGGGTCGCGTGCTCTCTGGCCTCGTCAAGCGCATCGATCGCGATCTCGCGGTCATGTCGGTGGGGACGCCCGCCGATATCGAGACCTTCCTCAAGACCCTATAGACGGGAGACCGCGCATGTTCGAGCTTTCCGGCAAGACCGCGCTCGTCACCGGCGCTTCCGGCGGCATCGGCGGCGCGATCGCGCGCGCGCTCCATCAGCAGGGCGCAGCGGTTCTGCTGGCGGGCACGCGGCAGGCGGCGCTGGAGGCGCTCGCGGCCGAGCTCGGCGAGCGCACCCGCGTTCACGCCGCCGATCTCGCCGATCCCGCAGCCGCCGACGCGCTGGTGAAGGACGCGGAGTCCGCGCTGGGCAAGCTCGACATCCTCGTCAACAACGCGGGCCTGACGCGCGACGGCCTGGCGGTGCGCATGAAGGACGAGGACTGGCAGAAGGTGATCGACGTCGATCTGACCGCGGGTTTCCGTCTGGCGCGCGCCGCCATGCGCGGCATGATGCGCCGGCGCTTCGGCCGCATCATCGGGATCAGCTCGGTGGTGGGCGTGATGGGAAACCCGGGGCAGGCCAATTATGCCGCCGCCAAGGCGGGCATGATCGGGCTCTCGAAGGCGCTCGCCGCCGAGGTCGCCACACGCGGCATCACCGTCAATTGCGTCGCGCCCGGCTTCATTGCCTCCGCGATGACCGATGCGCTGACGCCCGAGCAGAAGGGCCGGATCGCCGGTGCCATTCCGATGGCGCGCCTGGGCACGCCCGAGGACGTGGCGGCCAGCGTGGTGTTCCTTGCCAGCGACCAGGCCGGCTACATCACGGGTCAAACCATTCATGTCAATGGCGGAATGGCCATGATCTGAGGGTGCCGCGCGGCCCGCGCCGAGTTGACAGGCCGAAGCTCCCGACCGATTGGCAAACCGGAGGGAACTATGATATGTGACGGCACCTTCGGCGGGGGAACCGACGCCGCTCGGCTTGATGGAGCCGGCGTGTATCGCACGGGTGAGGCCGAAGCCATCTATTCCCAAGAGCGCATTTCAATCCAGCTGTCGAGGTAAACGTTATGAGCGATGTCGCCGATCGGGTTAAGAAAATCGTCGTGGAGCACCTGGGGGTCGACGAAGCCAAGGTGACCGAGAACGCGAGCTTCATCGACGACCTTGGAGCCGACAGCCTCGACACCGTGGAGCTCGTCATGGCGTTCGAGGAGGAGTTCGGCTGCGAAATCCCGGACGATGCCGCGGAGAAGATCGTGACGGTGAAGGACGCGATCACTTTCATCGAGGCGCATAGCTGACGATGCCGCGGGCGCGGCGCTCCCGCCGCGGGTTCCGTCAGCGGGTTGGGTTTCAATCGGAATGAGACGCGTCGTTATCACGGGAATGGGAATGGTCACTCCGCTCGGCTGCGGGGTGGACGTGACGTGGCGTCGCTTGCTCGCGAGCCAATCCGGCATCGCCGCCATTCAGGCCTTCGACGTCTCCGATCTTCCCGCCAAGATCGCGGGCTTGGTGCCGCGGGGCGAGACCGCGGACGGCCTCTTCAATGCGGACGAATGGGTCGCGCCCAAGGACCAGCGCAAGATGGACGAGTTCATCGTCTATGCGCTCACCGCGGCGACGCAGGCCGTGGAGGACTCCGGCTGGAAACCCCAGGACGCCGAGAACCGCGAGCGCACGGGCGTGCTGATCGGCTCGGGGATCGGAGGGTTGCCCGGTATCATGGAGGGCGTCATCACGCTCCATGAGAAGGGCCCTCGGCGCGTCTCGCCGTTTTTCATTCCGTCGAACCTGATCAATCTGGCCTCGGGCCACGTATCCATCAAATACGGCTTCTCGGGCCCCAACCACGCGGTGGTGACCGCGTGCTCGACCGGCGCTCATGCGATCGGCGACGCCGCGCGCATGATCATCTGGGACGACGCCGATGTCATGGTGGCGGGCGGCGCCGAGGCCGCCGTCTGCCGGATCGGCATCGCGGGCTTCGCGTCGGCGCGCGCGCTTTCCACCGCCTTCAACGACGATCCGCCCAAGGCCTCGCGCCCCTGGGACCAGAAGCGCGACGGCTTTGTCATGGGCGAGGGGGCGGGGATCGTGGTGCTCGAGGAGCTCGAGCACGCCAGGCGCCGCAGCGCCAAGATCTACGCCGAGGTGATCGGCTACGGCATGTCGGGCGATGCGTATCACATCACCGCGCCGGCCGAGGACGGCAACGGCGCCTTTCGCGCGATGCGCAATGCATTAAAGAGCGCGAGCCTGGCGCCCGATCAGATCGATTACATCAACGCCCACGGCACTTCCACGCCCAAGGGCGACGAGATCGAGCTGGCCGCGGTAAAGCGGCTGTTCGGCGACCACGCCTACAAGCTCTCGATGTCCTCGACCAAGTCGGCGATCGGTCACCTGCTGGGCGCCGCGGGCAGCGTCGAGGCGATCTTCTCGATCCTGGCGCTTCGCGACGGCATCGTGCCGCCGACGCTCAACCTCGACGATCCGTCGCCCGGCTGCGACATCGATCTCGTGCCCCATAAGTCGAAGGAGCGGGCGGTGCGCTACGCGCTCTCGAACTCCTTCGGCTTCGGCGGCACAAACGCCGCCCTCATCTTTGCCCGCGTGAGCTAGGGCGGGCGCCGTGACCTGGCCGTCCCGGGCCCGGCTCATTCCCGCGCTGCTGCTGGTGGGAGCCTCCGTGGCGAGCTTTACGCTGTGGGCCTGGCGCGACTGGACCACGCCCGGACCCTTGCCCGAGAAGCGAACGATCGTGCTGGCGCGCGGCAGCGGGGCGGTCGAGATCGCCCGCGCGCTCGGCGCCGAGGATGTCCTGGCGCATCCGTGGCTCTTCCTGCTGGGCGCGGAGGTGACCGGCGACGTGCATCGCCTCAAGGCCGGCGAATATGAATTCGAGGCCGCTATTTCGCCCGAGGGCGTGGCCGAGCTGCTGGCGAGCGGCAAGACCGTGCGCCATCGCCTTACCATACCGGAGGGCCTCACCAGCGCCGAGATCGTCGCGATCGTCGACGGCATCCCCGAGCTCGACGGCGGTTCCGAGCCAGTGCCGGCGGAAGGCAGCCTGCTGCCCGAGACCTATTTCTTCTCCCTCGGCGACAAGCGCAGCGCAGTGATCGAGCGCATGCAGCGCGCCTTCGGCAGGACGATGGCGGAGCTGTGGGCGGAGCGTGGGTCCGACCTGCCATTTGCGAGGCCCGAGGACGCGGTGACGCTCGCCTCCATCGTGGAGAAGGAGACCGGTCGGGAAGAGGAGCGGCCGCGCGTCGCCGGCGTCTACATCAACCGCATGCGGCTCGGCATGCGGCTGCAAGCGGATCCGACCGTGATCTACGCGCTGACCCGCGGCCAGCGGCCGCTCGACCGCGC
>Ga0209415_10005948_pt1 | contig 21816 bp, 17 predicted proteins | sample PeaSoiSIISIP2007_FD_187696 | JGI IMG/M metagenome (GOLD analysis project Ga0209415, IMG submission 187696) | Peat soil microbial communities from Weissenstadt, Germany - SII-SIP-2007 (SPAdes) (version 2) | ecosystem: Environmental > Terrestrial > Soil > Wetlands > Peat | place: Germany... | reverse complement strand
GCCCGCCAGCCGAGCTCGACAGCCACGAGGACCCGGCGAAGATTCGCCCGAGCTTCGGCAACGACGCGCTCCACGCGTGGTGGCCGCTCACCGAGCCAGAGATCGCCGCCGTTCGAGGCATCGAGAGCGCGCGTCAAGGCGACGCTCACGCACTGCTCGCCCTCGCGGTGTTTTCCTCGGCTGACAAGCGCGACGCCCAGAGCTACTCACGCTACGCCGAGCGTGTCGACCGGTTCGTCGAGGGCGCGCGCAAGAACCTCGAGGGCGCCAAAGACGACTGGCACCGCGGTGACGCGCTCAACCGCGCGATGCACCAGACGTTCTTGACGGGCACGCGCAATCCGAAGGATCCCGAGCTGGGTGCGTACTTGCTCGATCAAGCGCGCCTCACGGGCGTCTTCGAGGAGGGCCACTACAACTGCATCAGCTCGGCGCTGCTTTACACGGTCCTCGCTCGCGCGTTCGCGCTGCCCGTGCGAGGCGTCATCACGACGACCCACGCCTTCGTCGAAATGGACGCCGACGGCAAACCGGTCGACGTCGAGACGACCAGCAGCGACGGCTTTGGTCGCGTTCACGACGAGCACTTCTACGCCGAAGCGGCCACGAAATGGTCGTCGAGCCGCGGGCTCAAGCCAATGACCTGGGACGATTACAAAGGCCGCGCGATCGTCCCCGCGTTCGCCTTCGTCGCGCGCTCGATGAACGACAAGCGCACCAACAACGACGACACGCAGGGCCGTCTGTCCGAGGTCGCCCACATGATGGAGCCGGACAACGACGAGATCGCCTACAACCAAGCCAATCGCCAGATTGAAAAATACCGCTTTTTCGTCAAAGCTTTTGATTTTATTCAGGACTGTAAACTGATTGGCGACTATCACGAGTATGGCTGTCATCGTGTGCGCACGTTCCGCATGGCTTTGACCGAAGCCCGACGCCACTTCCTCGATCAGATGAAGTTTTGGGCCTTTGACAGCTTCGCCGGCTTGCCGGATGCCACGTCGAATCCCAGTCATCCGTTGTGGAATACGGCGGGCGCGCTGACGACCACTGAAGACAGCTTCCGGGAAATCATCAATCAACATGGCCTCTATGTCGATCGCGTCCATACGATTAAAGGTTTTTACGACAACGTCTTAACGCCGGCCTTAGGCACAAAATTTCTCGACAATGAGGCGAAAATCGCCCTCGCCTGTATCGATTGCGATTTGTACGAATCGGCCGTTCCCGTCTTCAATTTTATCGAACCCCTGATTCAGGAAGGCACGTTGATTTACCTCGACGATATCTTCGTCGGCTACAAGGGATCTCCGAACAACGGTGTCGCGCGCGCTTTTCTGGAATTTCAAGGACGCAGCCGTTTCAAATTCCAGCGCCATATGGATGTGGGTTGGTGGGGCCGATCCTATATCGCTTATCTGCCGGCCCCGGATGCTCCTGATGGAGTTCTGTGACGGCCCATGGACAAGCAGCGGATTCTGATCACTGGGGCGAGCGGATTTGCCGGAAGAAAGCTTGTCTCCCACTTTGCCGCCAGTGGCTGGTCCGTGATTGCCTCCGCTCGGCGAGACATTGCGGATTGGGCACATGATCACAATGTCGAAACCCTGATCGGCGACCTAGCGACAATTGACCAGCTTCCCGAAAACGTAACGGCGGTCATTCATGCCGCAGCCACTTCCCCTCAGCATGGAATTCCGGCGGGCGCCATTGTCCGCGACAATGTCACGGCAACCAATCGCTTGGTGGACGCGGCAAGACGCGCCAAAGTCGGTCGCTTTATTCTTCTCTCATCGATATCGGCTTTCGGCCGCGTCGAGCGCCCCGTGCTCGACGAAACGACCCCCTCGATCGATCCGGATCTGTATGGCTTGACCAAAAAGATCGGCGAAGAACTGCTGGCGGCAGCGTCATCGGACCTTTCCGCCTTGGCGCTACGTCTTCCCGGTCTCGTTGGCCCGAATGCATCCCGCAATTGGTTGACAAGAATAAAGGCCGATATCCTCGCGGGGCGCCCCATCCAAGCCTACAATTTGGACGCCCCCTTCAACAATGCCGTTCACATCGACGATCTGTGCGCGTTCGTTGCGACGCTGGCCACGGCTGATTTCCACGGTTTTGACATGATGGTCTTGGGGGCGGCGGACTCAGTGCCCATCGGCACGATGTTGGAGCGGTTTATGCACGTCCTGGGGCGAAGCGTTCCTTTGCATGAAATGCAAAAACCTCAAACGTCTTTCCAGATTGATATCGGGAAAGCCACAGGGATTTATCGGTACAATCCGCTTACAATTGACCGTCTGCTTCGCAAATATGCGGCCGACGGCATCTGATCACAAAATCAGAGGTTTTCTCGCCTAAGAAGTAGAATTCCGTTCGAGATCGGCATCGCGATCCTTGTCCACCCGTCAAGACCGGCGGAATAATCAAGAGCCGCCTTGCAACCTTTGCCCTTTTCATTCGTCGGCGTCGCATTCAGTGCGTCACCATGGAAAAAGCAATCGTCCACGGCCACAATTCCTTCCGGTTTCAGCAGGGGTATCGTCGCTTCCATATACTCTTTGTAGCGCTCTTTGTTGCCATCAATGAAAATGAAGTCGAACATTTCGTTTTTTGGGAGGCTGGCGATAACCTCGAAGGCATCCCCCTCAAGAAGGGTTATCTTTTCCGAAAGTCCGTTGCTCTCGATATTGCGCCGAGCGATCGCCGCGAAATGGTCAAACTTCTCGATCGTCACAACACGACCGTCGGCCGGCAACGCACGCGCGAACGCCATGGCCGACGCTCCAATAAAGGAGCCGATCTCAAGCACTCTTTTGGCGCCGCTGACGCGTAAAATAAACTCCAGAAACCTGAGGCTGATCGGGTTTGACCCCATCTCCTCGACAGTAAAAAGCTCAGTCTGCTCTAGATTTAAAGCGTTATTTGCGCTGCCGAGTCCACTCGCATGAATTATCGATTTGTATAAGTCAAAATAATAATCACCACCAACGTATTGGTGACTATATTCAGCTTGATTCGGGAGAAATTTGTCCCAGAATTCAATTTTTTTGTCCGCCATTATCTCATTCCTCGCGCCACGCACCGTTCTGGATTCCCATAAAATGAGGGCATTTATCATTATAAATCAATGACGTGCCCTTACGTCGACCGCTCGCCACCGTGATGAGGAGAGCATGGCACAGGCCCCCCATCCATTCCACCACGAAAGCACGCCAAACCACGGGCTGGCAATGCCTCACGGCATTCGACATCGACACCCGTGGGCAGGCCCGCACCACGTTTCCAGTGGCTCCAGATGGCCGGAGATGTGCAGTTTTGCTGTCTTGGTGAAATATTAAGAATTCCCGCCTTACGATTTGCACGTTGTCTTGCTTGGAATCGCAATCCATTCGAAACGTGGTGGATCTATCCTTCTGCCAGCATCCGATCGGGCTCGGTGGCAGAACACTTGGCCCCGTCGCGTTGTCCACCGCGATGCCGTTGTCGGCCTGACCGACCTTCTCCGCCGCTCTGAAACCCGGGTTGGGTACGGAGGCGTTGAGCATTTTGAGAGGCATTGATGTCGACCGTAGCTGAAGTGAACGAAATGGCGAACGATGATGGAAACCCGCTCGACGACCTTCCCACGCCACATCCCGTTCCCGACTTAGCGACCTATCTTGAAGAGAGACGTCTCCGACTGGCCTTTTCTCCAGACGCTCAGCGCAATTACGATGCCTATCAACAATCGAGCCGACGTGACGCTTGCCCTGATTATTTGCCGACCCGTCTGGACTTCGAAAACGTCAGCCGGTGCAATTTCCATTGCACCATGTGCACGGTGAGCGATTGGCCGAAGGGCAAACGCGCGAACGATATGTCGCTGAAGGACTTCAAGCGTTTGATCGACGAGCAGACGGGCCTCGTCGAAATCAAAGTGCAGGGATTGGGGGAACCGACGCTGCAAGGCGACGACTTCTTCGAAATGATCCGCTATGCGCGCGCACGGCATATCTGGGTCCGCACGACCACCAATGCTTCCCTGCTGCATCTCAAGGACAATTACCGCAAGCTGATCGACAGCGGGGTCAATGAGGTGCAAATTTCTTGCGACGGCGCCGACGAAGCGACCTTCCAGGCGATCCGCCGCGGATCGGTGTTTTCCCAGGTCGTGGAAAATTGCACGCGCATCAACGCCTATTGCGCAGAGCGGCAACTCATCCGAACCAAGATGTGGACGGTGATCCAAAAGGCCAACCGCCACCAGCTGCCGCAGCTGGTGGACCTTGCCGCCCGCATGGGATTTCGCAGCCAGGCCTTCGCCCTCAATCTCGTGGATTTCGGCCTTGAACGGTGGCGTGCAACAAATGACAAGGTCGCCGTACAATCAAGCTTCAGGCGGGAAGACGCATTGGCCTTGATCGAGCAGGGACAACGGTTGGGAATTAAAGTCGCCTTCTGGAGCGTCACGCAAAAATATCGCACGGACAAGACGGAGCATCTGTGCCCCTGGCCCTTCGAACGCGCCTATATCGGCTCTGATCTCAGAGTGGCGCCCTGTTGCACTATCGGCAATCCGGACGTCTGCGAGGTCGGGGTTGCAAACCCCGACTTTACCAATGTTTGGAACGGCGAGACATTGCAGGCGTTCCGGCAAGCCCATCTGGACGGGAAAATTCCCTCTGTCTGTCGATCCTGTTACACCGAAAGCGACGAACAGTGAGAGATGCCAGTCCCGCCGACGAATTCGCGAGAGCAATACGCCTCTCTCGCGAATAGGTTTTGGGGAAAGTTTACCGGGCGTTCGCGAAAGGCTTTCCGCACGGGCACCGAATAACACGGCTTACTTTTCCTATAACCCCACCATTCCGGCAATGTCCGCACGTCCACCAGGAAGCATGATCGAGGCATTTACCGATCAGCCGTTAATTTCTTCGGACTCGAAGAAGTTGTGCAATTCCTTAAGTTGGCGACGGAACAAGGAGAAATAGACCTCCTGCAGCTTGCCGCCGCCGCCGCCTGGTGACCGGCTCAATGTGTAGAAAAGCCTTTGCACCGCCACATCCAGGGACCGATAAACAGCGGTATCGGAAACGGAGAAAAAAGCCTCTCCCAACATGTCTTTGGCCCGAAGAAGCAACTCCATACCGACATCGGTCGCATGATTATGAAAACAAAACAATGCACTTTTCACAGCCCGCAATCCGATTTCGGTGTCTGAACGATCCTTGTCCAAAATACAGTCGAACCGTTTCAGCCAAACGGCATCCGTCCCCGCCAGCACGCCGTAGCGGCTTCCCGCACAGAATTGGTTGAGATGGGCTCCCCGCCCGTCGTAATCCAAATTGACGAGAAAGAAATTCTGCGCGTTCAATATCTTAAATATTTCGGCAATCGTCGGGGCTCCGTGGAAAGATTGATCGCATTGAACTTCGGTTCGCAGACCGCAGACAGATGACGCCAACTGCTCCATAGCCCCTTCGAGAATCGCAGCTTCGCTTCCTTCCGTGTCGATCTTCATGAAATCGAAAGCCAGACTATTCCGTCGGGCGAACAGATCAACGGTGGTCATTGGCGCCGTGTAGGAAGAAACGATATCGCCCTCTCCCCGGTGGGTCAGACCAAACCAGAAGCTATCCTCGTTGGGTGCAAAGACGGAACTCACCCCCTTATGCCGCGTCATTTTGATCGAAATCTCACCCTCGCGATTTCCCAGAGCGCAGGACTCGACTCGGATATCGCCGCGATCTTCGTATTTTTTCGCCAACCGGCCCGCCTCACCTGGGTCCGGCTCAAACATCACATAAGCCAGATCCCCCTTGTATGCGCTCCATGTCGGATGCATGCCATAGCGCGCCCCCGCATCTAAGACCGTTACCGCTGCATTCTTCATAGACCACTCTCCGAGACAACCTCTGAGCCCCACGGCGCGCTGTGACGGCGGAGGGTTCATCCAACCGACGGCATGCTTACCGGCTCATGAAATCATCAATGATTTTTTTCGCCCGATGGTGCCACGTGTGATTTTCCAATATACGCGCCCGCGCCTTCTCGCCGATGCGAATACGACGCTGATCGTCCGCCAACAGTCTCCCAACCACATCCTCGACATTACTGTCATCGTAATAGACGAAATGCTCGCCGTCCGTGAACTGGCTATTGATCCCAAAGTGTTCGTCATCATAAGGCGTTCGATTCACGATCGGCGGCACGCCACAGGCCATAGCCTCCATGACCCGCTCATGCATCAGCACGCCGCCATAATGATAAACAATTTTCGAAAGGTTAACGATTGACGCCTTTTCGCTCGGCCTGAAGATCGGCCCGACAAAATAGGGCCGAAGTTGTGGATCATGCGACCAAGACCCTGCTCCAAAGACTTTCACGTCTTGTGTGATATTGAGAATCCGTTTGAAGATGTTCCCCCGGCCTTGGGCACGGAATATTCGGTCACCGACCACGGTCATGATCTGAAAGAAGACGTCATCCGGCGCATAAAGCGGATTGCGCTCCCGAAAAAAGGCCAACAGACATTCTTTCAGTTTTTTCGTATCAAATTCCAGGTCGGAAAGCCCTGCCGCCTGCACCAGACCGGCGATCTCGCGCATGGAGGTATGCACGCCTCCCGTCACCAATGTCACATCCCACTCCTGGGGCTGCAACGGCCATCCCAGATAGCCGATGGTACTCACGTCCCAGATCGGTTGCGTGCCAAAAGGAAAATAGACATTCGTATCGATTGCGAAGTGCAGAATGTCCCATCTCGGCACCTGCGCCGGGCTCACCCCCATCATGGCGGGATCGACGAAGCAGTAGGTCATGTCGCTCCCCCCCCACCCAGTGTCAAGCCGTTGTCCCGATGGGCGATATGGTGCCTCCAGCCAGGCGATATGATGGATTTTGTCGTCAAAATCGACGATCTGATTCCTTGATCGATTGACCTCGAAAATGAAATCCGGCCGGACGATATCGACAAGGGCGCGCATCCTGTGCCCGTTGAGATAATCGAACCCGGTGACAACCTCGATACCCATCGCCTCAAACGCCGTCTTGAGACCGAGAATCAGGTTGATCATGACCGTGTCCGACATCGTAAACAGCGCGACGCGCTTGACATCCGCCATCAACACTCCCCCTCAAATTCACAATTCGCTCCTCCAGCGCCTCCCTCATGACGTCGGAGAAAAAATCACGCCACCACGGCCCTCGCCGTCTCGATCTCGACCATTTCTTCCAAAATACGCTCGATGCCGTATTCCTGGCGCCAGTCCGGGTAGTGACTGGCCAGCTTACGGGTGTCGCTGATCCACCAGATGTGATCGCCTTGCCGGTTCTCCGGCTTGTACTCCCAGCGCATCGGCCGTCCCAACAACCGCTCGATAAAGGCGATCGCCTCCAGCATGGAGCAGTTCGACATGCGACCGCCACCGGCATTGTAGACTTCGCCACTGCGGGGAGCCTGGAATACCTGCCAGAACGCAGAGACCAGATCATGGGAATGGATATTGTCGCGGACCTGTTTTCCCTTGTAGCCAAGCACGGTGTAGTTGGTGTCGGTCACGGCGCACTTGACCAGATAGGCGAGAAATCCGTGCAATGGCGCCCCGGCATGTCCGGGACCAGTCAGGCAACCGCCTCGGAAGACAGCCGTCTTCATTCCGAAATAGCGGCCATATTCCTGGACCATGACGTCAGCCGCCACCTTGGACACGCCGAAAATGCTGTGCATCGATTGGTCGATGGACATGCTTTCGTCGATCCCATGGGCTGCGTAACGATGGTCCGAAGCCACTTCGTAACGCAAATCGCCCTCGACGAGGGGAAGGGAGTTGGGCGTGTCGCCATAAACCTTGTTGGTGCTGGTGAACAGGAACACGGCGTCCGGACAATGACGTCTCGTCGCCTCCAGCATATTCAGGGTCCCGCCGGCATTGACGCCAAAATCGGTAAAGGGCTCACGCGCCGCCCAATCATGGGATGGCTGCGCCGCCGTATGAACAACGATCGCGATTTCGCGGCCAAACTTGGCAAACAAGCGATCGATGCCGGCCTGATCGCGGATATCCAGCGCCTCGTGGCGGTACGAAGGGATAGCCTGTTGAAGCGCGCGGCAAGAGGGTCCGGTGCTTGCCTGCGGTCCAAAGAAATAGCTGCGCATATCGTTATCAACACCAACGACATCCAGCCCCTTGCCGGCAAAATAGCGAACGGTTTCAGAACCGATCAACCCGGCGGAACCGGTGACGATCGCGATGGCCATGGCACAAACCTTTCTCTCACTTCTTATTCGTCTCTCGGGCGACGATGCTCCATTGGCGACGACGCGCCGTCAATTTCCCCCAAAAATCGGCTGCAGCAACGATTGGTTGGCCCGCAACCATTCGAAGATTTCGGTAACCAGTCCCGGCATGTCGTGATGCGGAACCCAACCCGTCGCAGCCGTCACGGCAGAATTGTCGGTCACATACCAGGGGATATCTGCGGGATGGGTCTCCGGATGGGCGCCAATGGATATTGGCGCGACATGATGACGACACAAGGCGGTGAGTTCGCTCAACGACACCGCATTCGCCGGCCCGCCGCCAACATTGAACAGATGGCAATCACCGGGCTGAAGCCCGTCCATCTGAAGACGTAGCAAGGCATAAAGATCGGCGACATGCAGAACATCGCGCACCTGCTGACCTTGTCCTCCGAAACCGATATAGGCCAGACTTCCGCCGTAAAGATGCCGCGCGCACCACAAGGAAACGAATCCCTGATCGACCTTCCCCATCTGCCAGGGACCGGCCAAAACACCGCAGCGGTTGATCACCACGCCCATCTTATAGAGAGCGCTGTATTCCTCGGCCAAATGCTCGGAACAGAGTTTCGTCGCGCCATAGATGGAGCGACTGCCGGTCAGCGGGAAGTCGGCACCAATCCCCCGCTCGGACCATCCGAGCCCCACCGCTCCCACCGGCAAGGCCAAGCGGGTTCCCGTCGGTTCCAGCGGCAAGGCCCGCAACGACGCGATCGGATAGACACGGCTGGTGGACAGAAAGATGACCCGCCCGCCATGGCGTCTCGCCGCTTCCAAGCAATTGAAGGTGCCGCCCAGATTGGTCTGCACCACATAGTCGGGGCTTTCCCCATAGCCAGCTTGAACGGACGGCTCGGCCGAACATTCGATCAGACAATCGAAGGCGCCGGCCGTTTCGATGTCTTGCGGTTGACGAACGTCTCCATGCACGAATCCGACGCCCCCCGCCTTCAAGCGCGGCAAGGTCAATTCCGATCCCCGACGCCGAAGATTGTCGAAAGCGACCACCGTCGCATCGGGCAAATCGCGCTTGAAGAGCAAAGCCAAGGACGACCCAACGAACCCCGCGCCGCCGGTGATCAAAAGCCTCATGCCGCGGCTCCAAGCATGGCGGACCTTTCCTGCCTGGCACCAAGAATGGTGTCCAAGGTATGGGCAGGGCCATGTTCCGCGCGCCACAATGTGGCAGCCTGCAGGGCCCGCGCGGCGATCCGATCAAAATCGGCCAAGGCGCGATCCACTGCCTCGCAGACCGAATCGGGAGTCCATGCCGGGAATCCCGTCCCGCAGTCGGCATATTCCCGGACCAGTCGGCCCAGCCCGCATTCACTGGGCACGACCAGCGGAATGCCTTGCGAAATAGCTTCCGACAAGATGGCGGAATAGCTGTTGACGTAGCGTTCCGGCTGATAGGGCAGGACGATCAGGCTCGAATCATCGAGCAACTCCTGCCACATCTTGCCGTCCGCCATCTCATTGCGCACCTTCAGGCGTGGATTGGTAATGGCGGTGGCCATCAGTTCGGCGGTCTGTTCGAGATATCCGCTCATATTGCCATTGTGCACCAAAATCTGGATATCGGGATGGTCATCCAGCAATTTGCCGACGATAGCGGGCAGCAGATGATATCCCTTGTCGATCCGTTGATGCCCCAGGAAAGAAACCACCAAAGGCCGATCACCGCTGCGCAGACGAACTGGTTTGTCGACCGGCTGCGGCAAGGGATAGGCGGTCACCGGCAGATCGAGAATCGCGGCATAATCCTGCGAAGAAACGGGATCGAAGGTGCCGAGCGTCAGACGCGAGCGGAACTCGGGGAGCAAACGACGAGCACCGAATCGATAAAGCTGCGGATCGTTGGCAAAACGGCTCAAATAGGGATCATTGTGCGTCTGCACCAACTGATCTTTCCCATCGGCCGTCCTTTTGTGCAGGATGCCGGGCGGAAAGCCGAATTCGACGACGACACGTGGGCAGGTCTGCGGCGTGAAGGCCGATTGCATCCAGTTGATCAACGCCATCAGTTCGCCCGGCCGAGCCGAGTTCCAATAGACGACGTCGTCCGGGTTGAGCCCCTTCAATTTCTGGAGATCCTGGAAGATCGCATCGCTGAAAAAGAAGAAGTTTTCCATCCAGCCGCACAATGGATCGTTGGAAATGCTCACCAGCGAGTCATGACGGAACAAGCCTTCTCCGCCAATTTCTGCAGCCAGATCCTTTTCCATCTGAACATTGCCGAAAACGAAGGTCTTGATGCCACGCCTGAGCGCCTCTCCGGTGATATGGCGGCAGGAATTGGCGTAATGCCCCCCGTGATGATGAAGGGTGGCGTCCAGATAAATCAACCGCCCCGTCCCCGCACCCGCGGAGACCGCCTCGGGGGCGCAGATATTGTCGAGTTTTCGCGACCCATCGCTGTTACGCGTATAGCCGGCATCCATCTTGGCGCCCGTATAGCGGTCGAGGTGGCCTTTCGCGGCCAAACTGGCCAAAGGAGTACCCTCGATCTCGGCACAACCGGAAAGCTGATGGGTATCGAAGGGCAACTCCCGGATCAAACGACGCGTGTCTTCCATCTGCGCTTCGGTTTCGCCGGGCAGGCCGATGGTAAAGGTCCCATGGACGGTCATGCCAAGCTTCTTGAGGTCGAACACCACCTGCTTCGCCTTCGCAAGGTCGAGGCGCTTGTTGACGATCTTATCGACCACCTCCTGATTGCCGCTTTCAAAGCCCAGCTTGACACCGAAGCAGCCGGTTTCCTTCATCAAACGCCAGGTTTCCGACTTGATCGTATCGGCCCGGCACATGGCGGCCCATGGCAGGCCGATCTTGGACATGACGCCGCACATGCGCTCGACATGGGCGTCACCCAGATTGAAGGTATCGTCGTCGAAATAGATCGATTTATATTTGTACCGATCGACCAATTCGCGGAGATAGGCCTCCATATAGTCGGCCGAGTAATGGCGCACGGTGCGCTTGCCGGTGCCATCCGGATCGTTCCCGGTCATGGTCGCCGGCCAAACGCAGAATATGCACTTGTACGGGCACCCACGGCTGCTCCACACCTGAGCGTGCGGAAAAATCTGGCCTTTCGGGCTCGAATCGCAATAGCGATAGGCGTGAAGTTCGTCAAAGAAGGGGAACGGTGCGGCGTTCATCTCCTCAGCAGTCAGCAGATCGAAGTCGAGAATCCCGCTGGCACCGTCGACAACCTTCACCGAGCCCTTCTCATATTCGCCATGAATGGCCGCGTGGATGGGAAAATCCTCCATCAATTTGGCGGCATTGCTGGCGATCGGGCCGGTCAGTACGATCTTGGCATCGGGCGCGTAGGAGTGAATCTTCCGGATCAACCGGCCGTCATGGTCCCAAGACGGCGTCGCCGATTCCACAAAAATATAGTCGAACCGGTTGCTTTCGAGGAACCGGAAGTAACTCTGGTAGGATTCCGCCAGCGCGATACTGTCGCGAAACACCACGTCCGCTTGGGTTTTCTGCGCCAGATACGTCGCCGCGTAACCCATGAAAAACGGATAAGGCAGGTAGGCGCCAAAGACGAAGTTGTCGGGCGTTCGTGGCGACATCCGGGTGTGCGGCCAACGCGACCCGGCACGCACGCCGCCGGTTTGAACACGATGCAAGCAACCGTCCGCCCCCATCACCTCTTTCACTTCCTGCCACCAGGGTGGGTTACTGAAGAGCACGCGCATGGGGGAACTCCACCGAATTGTTTGGGAATGACGATAAGGAGGCAACCGTAAACATATCGTTTATGAATGCCATGATTTCATGATAAAGCGAATTATTCGCAAAATATCGGTGACCCGCCCGCCGGTGAAAACCATTCGTACAAAATGGATTTTACAATGCTGGCGCGGGCGATGGACTCTTCAAATATCAGCGATTTGGATTTCGCCAATCAACCCTGCCAAACCAGCATCCCGGTCGATATTGACCGCATGCGCCATGGCCAAGCCGGATGGCTTCCGATCATTGATGAGAATCCGCTCGCCAACCGGCAAGGAACACAACAACGCGTCAAACCGAATGCCGTAGCGAGCCAGCGCCGCCTCGGTGACCTCGCGCAACGCCTCGCCCCGCGCCGTCAGGAGAATGACGAGATCTTGCGGGGGAATGGCGGACATGAAGTCGCCGACGCCCGGAAGCAACATATCCTCTCCCGCCAGATGGCCGTTATGGCGAAAGATTGTGCCGTCGACATCGATGAGCCATGTCTTCGGCAGAGGGCTCACCTCCATGGTCACGACTCCAGCGCCCCGTGCAGGTGATAAATCCCGTTGTAATAGGCACCCAGAATAGAGTCGTAATCATCATCGACCCAACCCGACAAGGCCAACCAAATCAAGGCATGCAGGATGCGGATACTCCGCAATTCGCTCCCTAACCTGTCGCGGAAGAGATCCTTGAGGTGGGACCATCCGCTCTCCCGGATCTCGACATCGACGCTTTGCCCCTCCTGGGTCAGGATGAACTGCCGCCGATTGAAATTGTCGTAATTTCCGGCCACCGAATAATAGACCTTGGCCCAATCGTAATTCGGGTCGCCAAAAATCCCGGGCTCGGCAAAGGCGCCGCGCGGATCGATAAACCATGGCTTGCCTTGTAGATCGACCATCGTGTTGCAGAAGGTTGGATCACCATGAATAACCGAAAAATGGTCGACCGAGATCTCTTCCACCGCTTGCTCAAGCAAACGGTCCCCACCCTCATGCAACAGATTGGGGACCCGGACTCCGTTGACTTGCAGGCTTGGCCAGCTTTCCAGCTGTGGCATCAGCCGACGCACCTTGTCGAGCCGGCCCAACGTTTTGTCAAAGTAAACCGAATGCATGGCGGCTCGGTCCACCGGACGCGATTGCAGGGAATGCAGCTTTTCCAACGCATCGAGAATATTCTCGAGGATATGCCGCCGCCCCTTGGCCCCCCATTGCAACTGATAGGGGTGTGAACCGTCAATGCGGGCCAGGGTCATCGGCTTGGTGCCCAGCAACGCCGGAATATGGTCGAACCCAAGAGCGGAAACCTGCTCGTACCAAGCGATTTCGCGGTCGATCATACCGGCATATTCCGGAACCACCGCCTCCTTCAAAACCGTCGCCCCTTGGTACGTGATCTTATTGAAGAAACGCGTGGTGGCACCGCTGTCCCAGTGGTTCATCAGCGCATTGAGCGTCCCCAATTCGGTGGCGTCATCGCAATATTGAATCTCGAAATCGCGGCAATGTACGGAGAGCCAACGGACGAACTCTCCTTCCGACGGCAAGTCGGGAAGATGGCTCTTGTCGGGAAACCAGAACAGCCCCATGACGCCATGCTGATCGCTTCGCGTTTCCGACAAATCCCACGTCCCGTCATCCTGCTCGGCCGCAGACCATCGGCAGGAAAAGTTCCGCGACAGGAAGATCACCGGTTTCTTGGAATGCGGGACAACCAAGGGCGCGGAAAAAACCAGATCGCTCCAGACCAGCCAGAAGGGCTCTCCCTCGGGAATGCACGCGACAGCCTGAGCGATACCACCAAGGGTTCCCTTGCCGGTTGGATAGGTCAATAACAGCGGTGCCGGCGGTGGAAACACGTCGACATAGCGCTCCAGAACATCGGCCTTGTAGTCGATGATGACATTGAAGTCGGCACCCGGAAACCGGTCGAAAAGACTGTAGAGCATCGGCTTTCCCGACACCGGCACCAGACATTTCGGCTTGTTCCAGCAGTAGTGTTCAAGGCGCGTGCCCTTGCCGCCCGCCTGAATGATGACATGATGCTGCGTCATAGCGTCACCTCTATTCGTCAAGCCATTTGGCAAGAAGGCCCGGATCGAACGGCTTGGCCGAATCGATCTTCTCCTCCAGGATATCGCTTCTTTGGAAAGCGTGCCGAAGGGACCAGAACCGGCAGGCCACGTCGAACGGGAGACCGGTCAAATAGTGACCGATGCCCTCGCCATGAGGGTAGACCACCAACTTCTTGATCTGGGTCCGCGCCAACAAATCGCACAGACCGCTGCGCATTCCGAAAAAGTGCCCGCAATATTCGGCAAACGGAATGACCTCGCTGATCGGAATATCGACGGGAATGGTTCCGGGAATCGAGTCGAGTTCCATACTGCCGCGCAAATCGATGCTGCGCCCACGGTTGGCGACATTGGTCACCACCGTATATCCCTTGCCGGTGAGATGCCGAACGGCGTCCCCCCACCATTCGTCCGGCAGACGACAGCGCCAGGAGTGCGCCCACGGCGACAACAGCACAGTCCGACCAATCGGCAGTTCCATGTCGCGCATGCGTTCCGCCGCAGCCAATTGGCTGCGCAGAGGCACCTCGGGTTCGGCCATGAGGGAATCGACCGGCAGGTCAAGAACGATGCGAAGCAGATCGGTGATGCCGATGCCAAAGCGACCGATAAGCTGGTAACGTTCGCGTTCATCAAAAAAGATGTGCGACGCCCGGATCATCCGCAACGGCTGAAAATGCGATGTGGTGGGTGGCATCTGAATATTGGGAGGCGTGTCGAATTCCTCCACCCAATCGAATGCCCGCCCCTCAAAGAAACCGGCGATTTCCCGCGACCCACCCTTGTTGGCCAAGAGCATGACGCGGCCGCCGCACCGCCGTCGAAATTCGGGCAGTAGGGACAGCCAGAGAATCTGGTCGCCAACTCCTCCGAAAAGCATGACGATACGAGAAGTCTTTTCCGCCTCGATTTCTGTCACAGTGCCACCGGCATAGAGTTCGACCAAACCATCCAACATTCCGCACGAAATTTATTACGCCAAAGCTATCCGCTATTTATCCGATATTTCCGAGACGGACAACCCATCCTTAAATCCAACGACATCGTAACGCAAACGCTGCCAGGCTTCTCCCTGGAAAATGCGAACACCGCATGTTATGGGTGGAATTGATGATTTCGTCGGCAAGGAGCGAACTGACTTGGGCGCCCTCTCAGATTTCGATCTTGCTCGGATGATCTCCGATTTCGGTTGCCGCTTCCTCATCGAAACAGGCACCAGAGAGGGAGCTGACATCGAGTTTGCCGGATCACTTCCCTTCGAACATGTCTATTCCATCGAAAAATCGCACACTTTGGCCATCAAGGTGGCCTTCCGCAACGCCCGCAATCACAAGATGACCATCATCCAGGGCCGTCCCGAACGGGGCCTGAAGGAGGCGTTGGAGGAGATTCCTCTGGAAGCGCCCGTCTTCTTCTGGATGGACAGCCATCCGACCTTCGAAACCGCCACACGCCCCTCGCCGCTCGAACGTGAATTGCGCTTGATCGCCCGTCTGCGCAACACGGCCCGCGATATCGTTCTGATCCATGATCTGCGCCGCTATGAAGAGGGAGACTTCGAAGAAGGACCTTGCCCTGCCGAACAGAGAGTCCCGGCAGCCTTACGCAATCTTGATTTCGTCGACGTCCTTTTTGGCGCAACCCATAGTGTGGACAGACTGACCCGGCGAACCGGCTATCTTTGCGCTTTTCCGAAAAGTCGAGCCTGACATGCTTTGCGGTTTGGCCATTTCATCGTCAGCGGCAAAAATTGAAGGGTTCGACTTCACCTTTTCGACAGGATCGCTGACGCCAAACGAAATCTTCGATTCATCGACCAGCCCCCCGGCTCGTTACCTCGTCGAATTGGGACGACGAATCATAATGGCCGCCCCGACAACCGACGTGATCGTCATCGCCAATCCTCTTCTACCGCTGAACTTCGGCAAGCTGGTGGGCTGGATGGCGGAAAGTATCGCTTGCCCCGCCATCCTTTCAGACAAGCAGCAGTTTCCGCTTCTCTATGTGCTCCCTCGCAGGGTTTTCGAAGAAGACGAGCGATTCTTGCTGTTATTGTCCTGCGTCGATGCCTCGCTCGATACCCGCTTGCTGCAAGGCATCTTGAGGGACGAGGTAACGTGGCGGCGCCATTCCCAGATCGACATCGGCAGCTATCCCTTGTCGACAGCGACCGGGTGGTTCCAGGGCAGTGAGCGGCAAAAGATCTTAAAGGTCCTGACAGCGAACGCGATCAAGATCGTCGAAACCAATCCCGATTGGCGCAATGTTCCGTTTGCCGTTTACCATCCCTATCACGCCGGTTCGATCGTTTTCTTTTCGGCGGCATCCCAAGATATCTCGACGCCGCTCTTTCAGCGGCACATCATCTGCTCGACCTACAAGGACTTCGTGGCGCTTTCCGCCAGTCGGCTGGAGCCCATATGGCTGAGGCTTCCCTGGCTGCCCCGCGACAATTCGGTGGGTGAGCCGCAATATTTCTCCGCGGCGCTGGATCGTTTGGAGGATGGGGTGGTGCATGGAAACTTCATCGTTTTCATGCGCTATTCGCGGAATTCGGGATTCAGCCCCTTTCACATGATCGACCAGGACCGTTTCAGCCTAGGTGAATCTTTGGCGACGCCGGAAACCATTCGGCAGAGTCAGCCGCCCCTGGTCACGGCCCAATGCAAATTGCCCCCGCAGCCGTTGAAGGTGCTGTTCCACATCACTGGCGGCCTCCCCATCAAGAATTATCCGCTGGCCGATGCCAAGGTGGTCTGCCGCACGCTGACCATGCTGGGAATCGAAGTCACCGTGATCGGCCGTCCCGACCTTGAACCCCACGGCGCGCGGTCTATCGAAGCTGACGAAACCGACCTGCTCAGTGACGCGGTAAGCGCCCATCACATCTTCGTCGGCCTCGATTCCTTTCCCCATCACTTCGTCCGAAATGTGATGGGCTGGCCGACCATCGGACTTTTCGGAACAACGACGGCAGCCAATTTCGGCGGCGGTTGGAACAGCCATTATCGGTCGATGGATGCCAGTCTACCGTGCCACCCCTGTGGCGCGGACCGGGAATGCCCGGTGTTCAGACGTCCGGAATGCTCGAATTACCCCAAGCCTCGGGACCTCATCGTCACAATTCTCGAAATGGCCCAACAGGTCTACGGTTTCACCGTCTGATGGAGGTGGGAATGTCGGTTCGTGTCTTGGCCTTTTTCGATAGCCGCTATCAGTCATCACCCGACATGGCGCTCTTGAACGGCGATGCCCCGCCGTGGCAGGCCTTGAGCGACGCGCGCCCGGCCAGCCGCCTGCATTTCGCGCTGAACACACCATCAACCTTGGGCTTTTACGATCTGGCCGAAGCAGACGCCCTGGCACGAGTCGCAGGCATGGCGAGCGGAGCCGGGATCGACGGATTCGTCGTCGACTGCCGATGGGCCGGGGATCACTACCTTACCGGCGCCCAGGTTCTGACCCCGGCCTGCAGCGAAAGCTTCGCCTTGGCTTTCCGTTGGCGCAACGGCGACGACGACTTTTGGAAACAGCCGGCCGGAACCGAACCGCGCCGGGATCGCGCCCGGAAATTGATCGCTGCGCTCAAGGTCGGCACACCCACGCTCGCCGATGGACGAACATTGTTGATCGTCGACAAGCCCACCGAACTGGCGGACCCGGCCAACGCTATCGTCCTTCTGCAAGAAGAGGCCCGGCGGAACGGCATGCCGGGGCTTTATGTCGTGGCCAATCGCGCGGAAGATAAAAGCGCCTTCCTGACCAACGGCTTCGATGCGCTGATCGACCCCGGCCCGGCGGACTGGCACTCCATTGAGCCCAACAACCATCCCACCGGTCGGGATTTCCTTGAGGTGATGGCCGGCCTCAAGGATTCTGCGGAATATCAGGACAAGTTTTTCTCTTACCCGCTCTTCGCCGTGTCTCGCATGCTCAACCGCGCGCAACGCGGTAAGGTCTTCCCGCGCGTGTTTCCCTCCTTTCACAATTGGGCAAGTCATCCCGACGGAGGGGCGACCCAGTTGGTGAATCATGGAAACAAGGCCGTCGAAGTCTATTGGTTCGGCCTCTTTCTGGAAAATGCCATTTTGTTCGCCCATGAACACTTTCAACCCGTCGAGCAATTCGTTTTCCTTGAATCGTGGAACGGTTGGCTCGACGGCAGCCAAGTCGAACCCAGTCTCTTGGATGGCGATTTGGTCTACAATGCGACCCGCAACGCCATTGCCCGCAGCAGATACCTCATCCGCACCCGCAAGGGCTCGTCTTGGAACGAACCGCCGGCAGCATGGCATGAGCGTATCGACTTATTGTGCGAGGCGGCGAAATCCATCACGCAGGCGATACCCTGACGGACCTTGGCCCGGTTCGTAAAGAAACGAAGCCGAATGCGTCAATGAGAGAAGTGGAGGCTCGTAAAAAAGATGCAAGTTCGCATTCTTGCGTTCTTCGATACGCGATACCAGACCTCGCCGGACCTTTCCCGTCTTTTCGGCACGCAGTATCCCTGGGACTCCTTGCGGCGCACAAAGATGATCAGCCGCCAGCACGCTCAGCTGAATTGGCCGTCGTCTCTCGGAACCTATGACCTGACCAATCCCGAACAGGCGGCGCAGGTCGTCGGCATGGCCGCTCAGGCCGGTCTGGACGGCTTCATTGTCGACCTTCACCCCTTTGACGGGCGATATGTCTCCGGAGCCGAGCCTCTGATTCCCCTGTGCCGCCCGGAAGTCTTCGGCTTGGCCTTCCGCTGGCAGATCGGCACCGACGCTTTTTGGCAAAACCCGGCCGATGAACAAGCGCGGCGAGTTCGCGCAGCGTCTTTGCTGACCGCCCTGCCGATCGGCCCCCTCGTCTTGGCCGACGGACGCCCCATCCTCATGATCGACCAACCCGAGAGATTGACCGCTCCCGCTCAGACTCTCGCCATCTTGCGCGAGGCCGCAGTTAAGGTGGGCTTGCCCGGCCTTTACCTCATTGCCAGCCAGCCCAATGATAAGATGGCGCGGGAGCAAGGGTTCGACGGCACAATCGATCCCAGTCCCGGCGAATGGGCATCTTGCCAGCCGCAAAATAGAGCATCTGGTCTCGACATTATGGAAATAGAGGCAGGCCTGCGCGATTCGGTGGAAGGAACCGATCGATTTTACCCCTACGCGCCGTTCGTCGTCGGCCGGATGACGGCCCGCGAAACGCGTGGAAAGGTTTTCCCTCGCGTGTTCCCGGCTTTTCAGAACTGGCCCAGCCATCTTGAGGGCGGGGCAACGGTACTGACCAATCGGGACGGCACCAGCGACATCGACCCAGCCCTTTATGGTTCATTTATCGAGAACGCCATCAGCTTCGCCCAAGATCACTTCGCGCCCGATGAACGACTGGTCTTTCTCGAATCATGGAATCACTGGATGGACAGCAGCCAGATTGAGCCCAGCACGCTGGATGGCGATCTTGTCTACAATGCGACCCGCGATGCGATCGACAGAGGGCTCTATCTGATCAGAACCCGTGGCGAGCGCCCACAGCGACAACTCGCCGACTCGGTCCATGACATGATCTCGCAATTCTGCGACATTCGCGCGACCAAGAATTAACCGGCATAAAATCCGTAATATTCATGTGCCATCTCGACGAGTTCAGACGCCGCCGTCTGCGGCCTGACGAAGTTCTGACAATCCACAGAGCCGAATATCGGACAAACTTGCTTCGTCAAACAAGCGCTGTCGCAGGGAAGATAGGAAACCAAAGCCCGATAATCACGGCGCCGTGGCGCGTCGCGATTGCAAGGCTTGCTATTGCCGAACAGTGCGATGGCAGGACGCCCCATCACCAGCTTCGCGAAATGCAACGGATAGGCATCGACGCCGACGAACAGATGATGGATATCGATCGCAGCTTTCAAGGCGGATAGCGTCCCGGCAGCAACGGAACGCGCCCCGGCCGCTTCCAGATCCGGACGATCAAGAACCGTAAGCTCGCACCCCAGCCCCTTTAAAACGTCGAATAAAATCCGTGTTTTTTCCAAAGGATAGGTTTTCAGCGCCCCGCTGCCATTCAGATGAAACAGTATTTTCAAGGGCTTGGCGGGCAATCCGCAGAGACTGACGGGAATCGACGGCTGACCGTAGAGCGTTTTTTGAATGCTCTCCATCGAATCGCCAAGCGTGAATTTGGCGTGGTCGACGAGGTGAAACGGCGTCGCTTGATAGGCGCGCAAATAGTGCGCGAAGATCACATAATTTTCTCCCGTGACCATTTCTCCCAGGCGCTCCAGAGCCCCGACGAAAAATTGATGTGGGTCGAGGCTGCCGTCGGCTCCCGACGATATTGGGGCCAGTTCGATCGGAAGCAGGGCCGGCAGGCAGGCCTCGACGATCTCCTTGAACGCCGTGTGAATCACCTGTTTCCCGTAAAGAGGCGATGGAACCTGCTTCGACGCCAAGGCGGCGAACAAGGCGTCGCTTGCGTGATGATGCGGTTGAAAGATGGCCAAAGGCAATGCAGACCAGTCTGATCGCACCTGCATGAGGTGAAGAGCTTTTTCGGCCTGCACCCTCAACACCCGCAATTGTCGGTGGGGATTGGCCCAACCGTTGGCGGACATGGGCGGGAACGCGTCCAACCGATCGAGATCGATCGTCCGGCAGATGACCTCCGCGCCGCTCAGAACGCTCAGAACGCGTGCGTCAAGCAGCCCATCCACACAAGACAAGGCCAGAAGCAGATTTTCCCGTTCTTCGAAGAGACGTCTGGGCAACAGATAGACGATGGGAAAGTTCGACTTGTCGGTCACGACGACCGGTTCGTCGAAGACTCCGACAAGCCATTTTTCCAGAAGCGCCGAACCCAGCGGCAAGAGCGGATTGCCGATGGCGAACCAATTCGCCCCGAACGTCGCCCTGCTTAAACGACGCCCGATTTCAAGGAGATAACGGCTCGGTGTACTGGTTGCCGAGTCGAAGATTTCGTCATCGCGAAAAGCGCCTTGCGAAAAACGGAAATCAAACCGTTGCTGGCGATCCGGTGAAGAAAAAATCGCCAATCCCGCTAGCATACCAACCCCATCGCAGATTGCCGTCCCATCCGGGCAGGCGGTTAAGGCCAGACACATCTTATCAAGAAGACATCATTCTGTACGCCCCATCAACACGATAACTTTATTGCTTTGCCAAAATTTTTCGCATGCCTTTTTGAATTTACGCGTGTAACCGAACGAGAGGTGTCAATAGTCCGCTTCAGTGCAGAAAATGGATACCCCTCTCTGCGTAAAGGAGAGAAGTATGCCCGTCATTTCCACAAACAATGCCGCCAACTCGGCATTGAATTATTTGAACAACAACTCAAGCAAAGAATCCAGTCTGCTGTCGCAGCTGGCCAGCGGTTCCCGCGTCGTGCAGGCCTCCGATGACGCGGCCGGTTTGGCGATCGGCACCCAGTTGCAAGCCAGCAATACCGTCTATACCCAGGACGCGACCAACGTCAGCCAAGGCACGGCGATTTTGCAATCGGCCGACGGCGCATTGGCACAGGTCAGCAATGTCTTGCAACGCATGATGGCGCTGGCCACCGAGGCCGCCTCCGGCCAGGTAACCAACAGCCAACGCTCCCAGGACATCAATACGGAATACGGACAGCTGAAAAGCGAAATCACCAGCATCGTCAGCAGCACGACCTATGCCGGTCAGACCCTGTTGTCGGGTTCCTTCCTCAGCAATGT
>Ga0209415_10005947_pt1 | contig 21818 bp, 18 predicted proteins | sample PeaSoiSIISIP2007_FD_187696 | JGI IMG/M metagenome (GOLD analysis project Ga0209415, IMG submission 187696) | Peat soil microbial communities from Weissenstadt, Germany - SII-SIP-2007 (SPAdes) (version 2) | ecosystem: Environmental > Terrestrial > Soil > Wetlands > Peat | place: Germany... | reverse complement strand
TGTCGGAAGTGCAGTCCGGTATGGTTCATTATCGGTAGGCACTTTTCTTTCCAGTGGGCTAGATGGTCCGAATGGGGGATAACGGTTGCGCCGTCATCCAGGCGCAACGCGGATACTAGGGATGGCGGGCACTGAAAAAAGAAGAGGTAACCCATGCAGAGTCGAGCGAGCAGAAAGCGCTCGGTTGTCAAAGCCATCACCTATCGCGGCATCATCGTCTGCCTCGATTTCCTGGTGATCTATCTCCTCACAGGCAAAGTGGAGACGGCGGCAGCCTTTATGATTGTCAGCAACATCTACACCACCGTCGCCTATTTCTTGCACGAGCGCGTGTGGGCCGGCATTCGCTGGGGTACCGAGTAAGGAAGCCGCTCTCGCTTTGCTGGCAAGCAACAGTGCTGCTACGGCAGCGGCCACTCGCGCTCTCGGCGACGAACAACTGGATCGCGCGGCGACCGTGTCCGTGGCGTACGCAATGTGAACGACATGGGCGACGTAGTCTGGTCTCACCCCTGACGTTTATCCTTCAACGGCGCAACTTCAGTCTAGCCGCGCCTACGGTGCAAAGCAGTCCGGTACCCAGCAGAAGCAGAGAGGACGGCTCGGGGACTGGCGAAAAACTGCCGGCGGTGCCACTTTCGGCATACGCTAATCCTGTGTACGGCGGCGAGGACGTCTCCAGAATTGACTCGTCAAAAGTGTCGGAGCTGAAGTTGAATATGAAAAATTCAATGGCCGTGGAGCTGGAAAGCAACCCGATATCCCAATTCGTGATCCCTCCGCTCGAATTCGTTGAAATCCGGAACTCGAGCGTCGGAAACAAGTAGTACTCGATACTGGAGTTCAAGTTTGTCAGGGTATTGACGCCGTCGGTAAAGGTGTACGACGTCGGCGTCACGGAGGCAAGAGTCAAGTTGTCGCCCAGCGCTGTGGCGACCGTGAAATCGCCCGAAAAAGCGCACTCGCCAACGCCCGAGACACAAGAGTAGGTCCCGTTGAAAATGGTCAAGGGTTGCCCGGTGTAGTAGTAGGTGACAGGTCCCGCGCAAGCCAACGGCGCATAGCCGAGTGCGAACAGCGGAAACATCACAGCGGCGAGGGCGCGGCCACCACTACCTGGACGGCCGGACCAGAATTCACGCCGCATGATTCCTCCGTTGCGAACAGAACCCGAATTTTCACTTAGCCGTCTTGGCCAGTATACACCCAACCGCCTTCGAAGGAGAACGCTAATCCTGGCCGCGTGAAAACAAGCGGTTGCTTAGCCCAGAGGCTCAATCAAAAAGTGGTCCAACGGAAAGGTAGTCCAACCGAAAAGTGATCCAACCGAAAAGTGATCCAACCGAAAAGTGATCCAACAAAGATAGGGACGATCCTGCTCTTGACGATCCTGCTTTTGCGGAATCGCCCCTTGCTCAATCGGACTTGCTTGGGAACGAATTAGTCCCCGTGAGCGGTGGATTGATCGGCTTGCAGAATGATCCGGGTGGTCGTGCCGCCCACGTGGATTTCCTGAAGCATCACTTTCCCGCCTTGGGTCTTGGTATCGATGGTTGAAACCGCGTACTTGTTCGAACTGGCTTCTACCTTCGCGGGCACCTCGATAACCGTCTTGCCCGACTTGATCGTCGCTTTGTCGCCATTGATTGTGACCTTGTAGTCACCGGCCTTCAGCTCCTTGTCGCCGACCCATACTTTGCTTTCAAGATTAAGGCTGTAATTGGACCCTGCCGCGGCTACCCCCAATGCCAGCGCCGTGAACACCGCGATATTTCGCATGAATCTCATGAATGAAAAGCTCCTTTGAAGGCCGGTATGAAAAGCTTGGTGGTTGACTCACCATTTTAATGGCCTTTATGATAAGTATCCCACGGAAGCATGAAAGTTACCAGATGCCCCACTTTTTCTGGCGGGCTAAGGCGAAAGTCATGGAGTTTCAAAGACATATAACCAAAGGCTCGTTGAGCCCCCGAAGATGACGTGGAAGATGACGGAAGACAGGGTTGCGGCGGCGCCGTCATTACGAGTTACGTAACGCTGCCGCCGCGCTCCATTTTGCGGGCTGTTACTTTAGGAGATTGGTGGCGGACATGACGGCAACCACATCTCGCGGGGTGAGCGTAGCACTGGAGGGGGTCCGCCGCGTTTTCGAAAACAACCTGGTAGTGATCGACGGAATGGATCTGCGCATTGAAGCGGGCGAGTTTCTCGCGATCCTGGGACCGTCGGGTTGTGGAAAATCCACGCTGCTTCGTCTGATCGCGCGACTGGCCGACCCGGATCGCGGGCGAATCGTGGTCCATCCCGAGGCCGAGCGGTTCCAAACCGCCTTCGTCTTTCAGGACGCGCACCTGTTGCCGTGGCGGACAGTGCTGGATAATACCGCCCTGCCTTTGGAATTGATGGGAGTCGCGCGAGAGCCGCGCTACGCGAAGGCGCGGGCGGCTCTCGATCAGGTGAGCTTGCTCGACGCCGAAGATCGATATCCGGCGCAACTCTCCGGCGGCATGCGGATGCGCGTCTCCCTGGCCCGGGCGCTGGTCACTGAGCCACGGCTACTGCTGCTCGACGAGCCCTTTGCCGCGCTCGATGAGATCACGCGGTTCCGGCTGGAGGTTCAACTGAGGCAACTGTGGCTCGATCGCGGGATCACGGTGATCTTCGTCACGCATTCGATTTCGGAAGCCGCGTTTCTGGCCGGCCGCGCCGTGGTGCTCTCCCGGCGTCGCGGCCACATCCGGCTGGACCGGCGCCTCGAATTGCCGGCCCAGCGGGACAACGACCTGCGCACGGATGCGCGCCTCGCGCAGGAAGTGAGGATCCTGCTGGGCTCCATGGAAGAGGAAGAAGAGGAATAGGTGCGCCCACTTCTGCATCGGGCGATGCCGCCCCTCATTCCCTTTGTGGTGATTACGATCGCCACAGAACTCGCGGTGCGGGAGGGCCTGGTGAAGTCGTATCTGGTACCGGCGCCCAGTTCCGTGTTCCTCGCCGTGGTCCAAAACTGGCAGGAACTCATGCAGGCGCTGTGGAAAACCTCGGCGGCCGCGCTGATCGGATTCGCGTTCAGCACTCTGGCCGGAGTCGCCACCGCGGTATTCCTTTCTTCATCGCGCTCCATCCAGCGAGCCTTCTACCCGTATGCCGTCTTCTTTCAGACCGTGCCGATTATCGCCATCGCGCCGCTGCTCGTGATCTGGTTCGGCTACGGAATGAAGACCGTGATCGCTTCGGCGTTTGTGGTCTCCATCTTTCCGGTAATCGCGAATACGCTCACCGGGATTCTGTCCACCGATCCGGCGCTGCGCGATCTGTTCCGGCTGTATGGCGCTTCGACGCGAGTCACGTTGTTCAAACTTCGTTTTCCCTCGGCGTTGCCGCAGATTCTGACGGGATTGCGGGTGGCCGCGGGACTCGCCGTGATCGGCGCGATCGTGGGCGAATTCATCGGCGGGCAGGGGCTGGGCTCCGTGGTCGATGTGGCCCGGACTCAACAGCGGGTGGATAAAGTATTCGCCGCGGTACTGCTCGCGTCCGTTCTGGGGCTTGCGCTCTTCGGACTCATTAATCTGATCAGCCATGTGACGTTGCGCCGCTGGCATGCCTCCGAGTCGTAACTCTTCCGAGTAACGGCCCGCAAGACCCGGAGCGCGTAAACTCCGCGCGGCGGCATGGTTCCTTGTTTGCGCTGAGGGGGGGTGCGCCGCACCCTTTGCGGCTAGGGAATTCAAGAGATCATTCCGAGGGCATTGCGGCACAGCGTAAGCGTACCAAGCTCGTGGGATATCATGAAGCAAATGCAAGTCGGAATGATCGGTCTCGGCCGCATGGGCGCGAACATGGTTCGGCGGCTGGAGCGTGGCGGCCACCAGTGCGTGGTATTCGATCTGAATCCCGCAAGCGTGAAACAACTGGCGAGCGAAGGAGCCACCGGCTCAGGATCGCTGGACGATTTCGCGGGCAAGCTCTCGACGCCGCGCGCGATCTGGATGATGGTTCCGGCGGCGGGCGTGGACGGAATGCTGAGCCAGCTCGCGAGCCGCCTGACCTCCGGGGACGTCCTCATCGACGGCGGCAATTCCTATTACATCGACGACATTCGAAGAGCGAAGGAACTCGCCGCGAAAGGTCTCCATTATGTGGATGTCGGGACCAGCGGCGGCGTGTGGGGTTTGGAACGGGGCTACTGCCAGATGATCGGCGGTGAGCCGGAGATCGTGGCCCGCCTGGATCCCATCTTCAAGACCCTGGCGCCAGGGCGAGGCCATATCGAACGAACACCGGGACGCGAAAGAGCGAGCGGATCGGCCGAAGATGGCTATCTGCATTGCGGTCCTTCCGGAGCGGGTCATTTCGTCAAGATGGTTCACAACGGAATTGAGTATGGTCTGATGGCGGCTTATGCCGAGGGGATCAATATCCTGCATCGTGCGAACGTCGGCAAAAAGGAGGGCGTGATCGACGCCGAGACAACGCCTCTGCGCGACCCCTCCCACTATCAATACGATTTCAATCTGGCGGACATCGCCGAGGTGTGGCGCCGTGGCAGCGTGGTTGCATCGTGGCTGCTCGATCTCACCGCGATCGCACTGCTCGAAAAACCGGATCTTGCGGATTTCTCCGGCCGCGTTTCCGACTCGGGCGAAGGACGGTGGACGGCGATGGCGGCGATCGACGAATCGGTTCCCGCGCCGGTTCTGAGCGCGGCGCTGTATCAGCGATTCAGCTCGCGCGGGGAAGCCGATTTCGGCGATAAACTGCTCTCCGCCATGCGCTTTCAATTCGGCGGGCACGTGGAGCGAAAGGCTGGAGGCAATTTGTGAGTGCACACAACTCCGGAGCGTGGAGCGGAGCCCGCGTGGAGGAAGCCGCTCAAATCCTGGTTGCGGCGCGCAACGCCAGGCGGCGCATCGAGGGGCTTCCCGAATCCTGCCGTCCGCCGGACCTCGAGTCCGGCTTGGCGATCCAGCAGAAGGTCACCGATCTGCTCAGTTTGCCGATCGGTGCATGGAAATGTGCGCTGTCGCCCCCGGAAAAGGTTTTCGTCGCGCCGATTTTCGCTCCGGCGATCCATTTCGGATCTGTGTGCCCAGCGCTGGTGCATGGAGCGCCGTCAGCCAGCGCCGAACCGGAGATTGCCTTCGTGCTCGGCCGCGACCTCCCGCCGCGCTCTACAGCCTATGGCGAATCCGAGATTCGGGAAGCGATCGCCGAGACGCGGCTGGTGCTGGAGATTCTCGGCGGGCGCTACATAGATTCGCAGTCCAGGAGTTTTCCGGAACTACTGGCGGACGGGCTTATGAACCAGGGACTGTTCATCGGGCCCGTGCTGCCGAACGCTCTCGATCGTCCTCTCGATTCTTTCCCGATAAAAATTGAAGGATCCGGCGGATTCCTTCTCGAACGTGACGGCCGCCATCCCACCGGGCATCCATTTCCACCGCTGGTCTGGCTGGTCGGGTTTCTGAACGGACGAGGGCAGGGCCTGCGCCGCGGCCAGATCGTCACCACCGGATCCTACGCCGGTGTGCTGGACCTTCCGTTGGGGGTCCCGCTGCGGGTGACGTTCGGCGATCTGGGAGTGCTCGCGGTACAGTTTGCCCCGGCGGACGCTTCACCCGCGGCGATTTCCTGAAACACATGCGATTCCTCCTCGCCGTCCTGATTGCCGGGACGTCAGCCGGGCAATCCTGGGTTCGTCAAGAAAGCGGAACCACCGCGTCGCTGCGGGGCGCGAGCGCCGTGAACCGCGAAACGGCCTGGGCCAGCGGCGCGAAAGGCACCTTCCTGGTCACGGTGGACGGCGGCGCCACCTGGCGCGGGGTCAGTGTGCCTGGGGCGGCGGATCTCGACTTCCGCGGCATCCACGCGTTTGACCCGAAGACGGCCATTCTGATGAGCGCCGGAACGGGCGCGAAATCTCGGCTCTACAAAACCACCGATAGCGGACAGACCTGGAAGCTCCTGTACACCAATCCCGATCCCAAGGGTTTCTTCGATGCCATTGCGTTTTGGGACGCGCGGCATGGCATTCTTCTGGGCGATCCCGTGCACGGCCATTTTGTAGTGCTTACGACCCAGGACGGCGGCGAAAACTGGGAAGAGCGGAAGACGCCGATCGCGCTACTCGGCGAGGGCGCATTCGCCGCGAGCAATACCGCGCTCTTTACCATCGGCGCGCGCGAAGCGTGGTTCGGCACCGGCGGCCGGGGCGGCGCGCGGGTGTTTCACACGCTCGACGGCGGGAAAACCTGGACCGTCGAGGCGACCCCGATTCACAGTGACAACGAAAACGCGGGTATCTTTTCGCTCGGATTCTCCGACCCCTTGCACGGCATTGCCGTGGGCGGGGATCACACCCAACCGGCGTCCTCCGTCAACACGATCGCCGTCACTTCCGACGGCGGCAAGAAATGGACCGTGCCGTTCAGCCGGCCCAACGGATACCGGTCCGCCGTCGTGTATTTGCCGGATCAGAAACTGTGGATTGCCGCCGGCACGTCCGGATCGGACGCATCGGCCGATGGCGGGCTTACGTGGAAGCGGTTCGACCAGCGGCCATTGAACGCGATGAGCTTTGTGTTGAGCTATGCCGGATGGGCCGTGGGACCGGACGGCGCCATTATGCGGTTCTCGACGGAGTGACGCCGATGCGTCCGCGGAATGCCGAAAAAGGCGAAACCTCTTGCTTTACCCGCGCGCGGCTCCGAAAACGGGCGCGCCCCTTTCGGACCGGCGGGGAGACCCAGGTAATCCGTTTTCACGCCGTAAAATTCCGTAAATAACTTGGAGTCTCGGCGCGGCGTGTATCCGGCTAAGCGGCTAACTCCCGAGCGGACGACACTCCGTCCGCAATCGCGAGGTGTCACTGCAACGAGATTCGCGTTCCGCGTCAAAGTGCGATAACTTCCGAGTAGCGCGTAATTCAGGAGCAACTACGGTTTTGCGCTGTCGTCGCTGGGCTATTTCTGCGAAACATTGTGAACGGTGGTGTATCTGGCACGCTTGCGGCGCAAATCGCCATTGCGATGGAGGAAGCTATGTGAGCTTGCCATATTCCCTAGAACCTGCTACGATTTTTCAATTCAACTTGTTTTTCGGAGGGATTACCTTGCAACGACGATCCGCCTTCACTGCCCTGGTGGGTATTTACATGGCAGCGATGTTACCCGCTTTGTGCTTCGGCCAGGATAGCCCTCAGTCCACTACCGGTCAACCCGCCGCCAACAACCCCGCCCCGAGTTCCCCCACCGGTCAAGGGCTACCCCGATTCGGCATCCAGGCCAGCGTTGGCACATGGGCGCGGGCATTCAAGCCGCCACCGCCGTGACGAGTCGTTCGAATGTACGGGTTGGATTCAACTATTTCAGCTACAGCGGCAGCACCAGCAAAGACAACGTCAACTACGACGGAACATTGCGGCTGGAATCCGCCGAAGTGCTTTACGACCAGTACCTCGGCGCGGGCTTTCACATCAGTCCCGGCGTGGCGATCTACGATGGCAACCAGGGGACTGGGACCGCCGCGGTTCCCGGGGGCCAAACCTTCACTCTGAACGGCGTCTCTTACTTCAGCGCGACTGCCGCCCCAGTTACCGGCTCGGCATCCATCACTGCCCGAAAGGTCGCGCCTGAGATCATGATCGGGTTCGGAAACCTGCTTCCCCGCGGCGCCAGGCATTTTACTCTCAATATTGAAGCGGGAGTAATCTTCCAGGGCTCTCCCAATGCCAAATTGAGTTTGAACGGCAGTACGTGCGTCACCGGCGGCACAACCGGTTGTTTACCCATCAGCAGCAATCCAGCCGTGCAAAGCAACATCCAAGGGGAACAGACCACGATCAACAACGACTTGGGACCCTTCAAGTACTATCCGGTGATCCGCATGGGCTTCGGATATAAGTTCTAGGTTCGGTCGAATCGTGGTGTGAAGTCGGCTTCGGCACGCCGTCTGACTCCAGATGCAGCCGGTGGCGGCTGAACTTCCGCGAGCCCGGCGGACAGCAAGCGTTTCCTGATCACCACGTCGAGCGGCTCGGGCGCGGCGTCGCCGCCGCTGACGGTGGTGACCAATTGGACCGCGGGGTTGAAGAAATAGTCAGAAAGCCGACCGATGGGCGGTTTTGCAGGACAAGTAGTGGACGAGTAGCGCGTCACCCAGGACCTATCGGTTTCCAAGGCCACGAGAGCATCGCACTGCGTCTCCCGGCGCGGCGTCGCAGATCCAACCGCGCCGTCAAGCAAACGAATCCCCGGCTGAAAGGGTGCTCTACACCTCGACTACCGCGCCGTACCCGACTTTGCTTGCTGTGCTGCGCGTTCCAGGAAGTCGAGTTGCGCCTTCTGCAGATGGTTCTTCATCTGCACTGTGTCTCCAAGATCCATGTACGGTTCGGCGCTCGCGTCGTACGCGGTCCACGCCGGCAGACCTTTGCCATTGGGATCGCCGGTCTTCGCAAAGTTCACCCAGTAGCTGGACATCACCTCGGAGAGCGACCGGTCTGTCTCGGTGTACTTGAACGCCGGATTTCGCAGGTTGCCGAACACGTACGAAATCTCAGACGCGTGATACGCGCCCCACGTCTTCGCGTTCGGGCTCGGCGGCACGTGCGTGAACTGATACAGGAACGCCTTCAGACCGCCCGCCGACACCATGCGCGCCCACGTCCGCATCTCGAGCGTGAAAAAGTTGTCGCGCCCGAGGCCCAGAATCGCATCCGTGGTGTCGGCCTCGCTCTTCACCGGATAGGCATCGTCGAACTCCTTTGAGAGTCCCGGGAACTGTACTTCTATACGTTTATGAAAATCATCCATCGTCTTTGGGAACGTCGCTGGATCACTGAGCGTCGTCCACTCGTTCGCATTCGATCCGACCAGCACGGGCACGTTGATGTGTTTCTTCTGAGCGAAGGCCGTGCGCACGTCCGACGGCAGCACCCAGCCATCAACGTTCCCCAATGTTTGGAACGACGTGACCGCGACGAGCTTCTCCGCCGGAACTGAGCGCAGCTCTTTGAGCGAATTGGCGCCGACGGCTTTCGCAAGCGCCACGCCGCTTTGTTCGGCCTGCCTAAGTGTCGGGGTAAGAAACGTCGGGTTGAGCTCGAACCGTGCGCCGCTCTCGCCAATCGCTTTGTGGAATAGTCCCTTCGCCAGCGGGGTCGCCTGGAGCGTGTTCACACTCCACGACCCGGCCGACTCGCCGAAAATTGTCACATTCGCGGGATCCCCGCCGAACGCGGCGATGTTCTTTCGCACCCACTGCAGCGCGGCGACATGATCGAGGATCGCGTAATTGCCGGACGAATGGTGCGGCGACTCGGCCGTCAACTCCGGATGCGCGAGGAATCCCAGAGCCCCCAGCCTGTAGTTCACCGTAACAACAACGACACCTTTGCTGGCGAGGGCCGCCCCGTCGTAAACGCGGCCTTTCGCGATAGACGCCGCGCCTTTTGTCCAACCGCCGCCATGGATCCACACCATCACGGGTCGGTTCTCGTTCGCACCTGCGGGGGTCCAGATGTTGAGATACAGACAGTCCTCGCTCATGGGCGCAGGTTCCGCCTCGTACGGGGATCCAGCCGGATACGGCGTTTGCACACACTGTGGCCCAAACTTGTCGGCCGTCTTGACGCCGGTCCACGCAACGACCGGCTGTGGCGGTTTCCAGCGCAGGTCTCCGACCGGCGGAGCCGCGAACGGAATCCCTTTGAACACGCGCATACCATCCGCGGCAACACCGGCGATCTGGCCGCTCTCGACCTTCACCACATCAGGGGTGGCCCCGACGACGTAACTGCCCGCGATCACGAATGATAACGTCAGTACAGCGTTAGCGAATCTCATTCAGTTTTCTCTTTCTCTCTGCCTGTCTAGCGGGACTTGCTCGCGGCTGCCCAAAATGAGTACCCGGTGGGTCCGGGAGTGCACCCAGTCTACAAGAATCAGAAAAACTGCGATGGGTGTCCCAGGATTTGCAGACTTCACTCCCGTTATCGCGAACTCGAATGCTACTCTTTTGAAAGATAGCTACCGGATAGCGCGTCATCCTGGATGAATCGTTTTCTGAGCCGCCAAAACGGCGCTGAACCCTCACAACCCGCTCTCTGCTGCCACAACGAGCACACTACAAAATTCTCACGCCTATCTCTTCAAATGCCGGTCAAAGAACTGAGCGACCTCTTTTAACGCCGTAGCCGACTCCGGCGTTTCGGGCGAGAGGTATTGCGCATGCGATTGGCCTTCAAAGACCAGCAATTCCGCAACGTTTCCCGCTTGCAACAATTTCTGATGGGCACGGACCGTGTTGCTGAGAAATAGATCGCGGGTTCCCGACAAAAGGATTGCGGGCGGGAAGCCGGAGAAGTCGCCATAGATCGGAGAGAGCAAAGGTTCCTTCAAATCGTGCTTGCCGGCGTAAAGTTTCGCCGCACCCCGGAGATGCGCGTCGTAGTTGCCGAGCGAGTTATCCACATATTCATTCGTGAAGTACGTGTCGCCGGTCTCGGTGAGGTCCGACCAGGGTGTGCCGGCCATGATCGCACCGGGGCGCGGCAATCCCTGTTGCTTCAACAAGAGAATCATCGCGAGCGTCATGCCTCCGCCCGTGGATGTTCCGAACAACCCCACGTTTGCCGGGGGGTGAGTCCTGATCACCTCTTTCCAGACCGCGAGCGTGTCTTCGAGAGCCGCGGGAAACGGGAAATCCGGGGGCATGCGGTAGTCCACCGAGATAATTTCAATTTTCGCGGCCGCTGCCATCAGGACCGCTTCGGACGCCGCGGCCTGTCCGCCGCCGCTGACGTATGCTCCCCCGTGAACGTGCACCAGCAACCGGTTGCGATTTTCCGGCGCGATCGCTTCCGGTTTCACGCGATAGACTTGGACGCCGGCAATCTTTTGTCCTTCAACGGTCACATGTAGCCTCTGCGGGACCGGCTCAAATCTTTTCACCCTTGCCTCGTCGGTCCGTGCTTGGTAGGCCTTCCATTGCTCGGGGGTGTAGTTCAATGTGCCGCTGTCGCCGCTCCAAGCCGGGGCGATGATCTTCTGCAACTCCGGGCTGACCGTCGTTGGAACGGGAATGTTGCGAGCCGGAATGTCACGCGAGGGAAGCGATTGCGCCGCCGCAAGCGCGGCCAGTGCCACTGCGGAGAACCCAATTCTCGCCCACGCGAGTCTTCGGTCATCAGATGTTGAAGAAGTCATCGGGAAAGCTCCTTTGTCGTCGTTCAACGCCCAAATTCAGCGCCAAGGTACATCGTAGGTCAATCGTTAGCTCAAAGTAGTTGACGGTTAGCGCGTCAACCAGGAGTTGGCCTTATTCCTTGACCCACGGCGGTATGCTTGTTCATACTCATGCCGCTTTCTCCAGGCGATAAGCTCGGCCACTTCGAGGTGCTATCCCTGCTGGGCCGCGGAGGGATGGGCGAAGTATATCGTGCACGCGATACCAAGCTGAAGCGCGACGTCGCTCTCAAGGTCTTGCCGGATGCTTTTGCTCGCGACCCCGAGCGCATGGCGCGATTCCAGCGCGAGGCTGAGGTGCTGGCTTCGCTGAACCACACCAACATCGCGCATATCTATGGGGTAGAAGAACGCGCACTGGTGATGGAGCTGGTCGAAGGCGAAGCACCCAAGGGGCCGATGCCCTTCGATGACGCCTGGCACATCGCTTCCCAGATCGCTGCCGCCTTGGAGTATGCGCACGACAAGGGAATCATTCATCGGGATCTCAAGCCGGCCAACATCAAGGTCACGCCAGACGGCACCGTTAAGCTGCTCGATTTTGGGTTGGCGAAGGCGTTCACGAATCGGGGAGAGGCGCGGAGCTCCGATAGCCCGGAGAACTCGCCGACCCTCACCATCGGAGCCACCGAAGTGGGCGTAATTCTGGGAACCGCCGCATACATGAGCCCTGAGCAAGCTCGCGGGAAGGTCGTAGACAAGCGGGCCGATATCTGGTCGTTCGGAGTCGTGCTGTATGAGTTGCTGACGGGCGAACGGTTATTCAAGGGCGAAGACACTTCCGATACGCTGGCGCAGGTGCTGACCAAGGAACCGGATCTTGGCAAAGTGCCGCCCAAAGCGCGGAAGTTGCTATTGCGGTGTTTGGAGAAGGACCCGAAGAAGCGCCTGCGCGACATCGGAGAGGCTTCCTTTCTGCTGGAGGATGCTGTCGCTTCCGCACCCTCCCATTCGCGGCTCGGTTGGGCAGCGGGAGTGCTCGCGGCGGCGCTGGCTGTGCTGGCGGGCTGGGGGTTTCTCCGCACGCCCCCAACGGAGCCGAAGCCGGTTTCGCGATGGACGGTGCCGTTGGATGTTCCTGTCTTTTCTGCCATCATCGGAGGTTTGGGGGAGGCGGGCGTTGCGCTTTCGCATGACGGCACGCAACTGGCATACATGAGCGGAGGTCAGATCTGGGTGCGCGCGCTGGATCAACTGGAAGGTAAGCCGGTTCCAGGCGCGGAAGGCCGGCGGCCAATATTTTCTCCCGACGGGCAGTGGCTGGCATACTTACCGTCGAGCGCAGGGGCGATCAAAAAGATCCCCGTGAACGGCGGCAGCCCAACGGTGTTGTGCCAGGACGCAACCTATTTCGGAGCAAGCTGGGGAGCGGACGGGACCATCGTTTTCACGGGCAGCAAGGGCTTAATGCGCGTCGCCGCGTCCGGGGGCAAGTGCGAGCCGGTGACTATGGCGGATTCACAAAAGGAGATTCACCGCTGGCCGCAGATTCTGCCGGGCGGCCAAGCGGTCGCATTCGCCATCTCCACGCCCGGCGACCCCGGCAACGCGCATCTCGCCGTGGTGGAATTGAAGTCGGGGAAAATTCAGGTTTTTGAAAACACTGGCACGTCTGTCCGCTATGCCACCAGCGGCCACCTCTTATATGTTCGCGGCGGAACTCTGTTTGCGGTTCCATTCGATATCAAGCGGTTGGCGATGGCGGGTCCAGAGGCGCCGGTCGCCGACGGGGTCCACTACAACTTCACTGGAGGATACGCGGACTATACTCTCTCGGATTCCGGCCTTTTGGTCTATAGCGGCGAAGTTCGGACGAAGAGCCCCAGCACGCTCGCGTGGATGGATCGCAAGGGAAATCCGCAACCGCTCGCGGCGCCGTCACGCGCCTACAGCCAGATCCACATATCCCCCGATGGGAAGCGTGCGGTGGTGACGGTCGATTCGGGCGCCCCAGGGTATGGCGATCTCTGGATCTATGATTTGGAACAAGGCAGTTTGAGCCGATTCACTTCCGGAGACTCCAACTCCGCCCCCGTCTGGATGCCGGACGGCCAACGGATCGCGTTCTTCTCGTATTTGGGGAAACGGGGCATTTTCTGGGTGGCTGCCGATGCAACCGGCACGCCAGCACAGCTTCTGGCATCGGCGAATCAGATAGTGATTCCAACGTCGTGGACCCCGGATGGCAAGACGCTGTTTTATCAAGCCGGGGCGCCAGCCCGGATCTGGGCCGTGACACTCGGAAAAGAGCCGCTACCGATTTCGCAATCTTCATTCAACGAACGGGACGCGGCGGTTTCGCCAGACGGGCACTGGATGGCTTACGACTCCGACGAATCGGGAAAGAGCCAGGTTTATGCGAAGCCGCTTCCCGGCCCCGGCGCCAAGGTGGCGATCTCGATTGAAGGCGGTCAAACGCCGCTCTGGTCACGGGACGGGCGGGAGCTCTTTTATCGCGATCCAGTGAAGGGCCAGCTCATGGTCGCGGAAGTGCAACCGGGACCCGCGCTGAAAGTGGGGCAGCCGAAAGCGCTATTTGCCTTGGGGGATGTACCGTGGGACGTTGCGCCGGATGGCAGGCGGTTCCTGGTGGTGCAACGACAGGGCGGTGCGCCCACGGCGAAGCTTCAAGTGGTGATGAACTGGTTCGAAGAACTGCGCCGGAAAGCGCCCACGGACAAGTGACTGTCACGTTCCGGTAGCGGAAAACGCTTTCCATAGAGCCTCATTGAAAACGTGTTGGCCGGAAGAAGTAGTGGACGGATAGCGCGTGATACAGGAGTAACTCGCCTCTGGATCGGCTAGACTTGGTGCACCCCTCAAATGCCGCTTTCCACTAGCGACAAACTCGGACCGTACGAAATCATCGAGCCCATCGGCGCGGGAGGCATGGGCGAGGTGTATCGAGCGCACGACAGCCGCCTTCGCCGGGATGTCGCCATCAAGGTTTCGGCCGAGCGCTTCAGCGAGCGCTTCGAGCGGGAAGCGCGCGCGGTCGCTTCCCTGAATCATCCCAACATCTGCACGCTGTTCGACGTCGGCCCCAATTACCTGGTGATGGAGCTGATCGAGGGCCCGACGCTCGGGGAGAAGATCAAGCAAGGGCCCATTCCGCTCGATGAAGCGCTGGTCATCGCCAAGCAGATTGCCGATGCGCTCGAAGCCGCGCACGAAAAAGGCATCGTGCATCGCGATCTGAAGCCCGGCAACATCAAGATCAAGCCCGACGGCCCCCCGGGAAGCATGGTGAAGGTGCTCGATTTCGGACTGGCGAAGATGGGCGGAACTCCCAGCGCGCAAACCGAGGACTCGCCGACCATCAGCATGGCCGCGACCCAGGCCGGCGTGATCCTCGGAACGGCAGCTTATATGTCACCCGAGCAGGCGCGGGGCAAAGTGGTGGATAAACGCGCCGACATCTGGAGCTTCGGCGTGGTGCTGTACGAGATGCTCACCGGGAAGCGGCTGTTCCACGGTGACGACGTGACCGATACGCTCGCGGCGGTGCTCAGACAGGAACCGGAGTGGGAGCTGGTGCCCGCGAAGGTGCGCCGGCTGCTGAAGAAGTGTCTGGAGAAAGATCCGAACAAGCGGCTGCGGGACATCGGAGATGCATGGGCGCTGCTGGAAGAAACTTCGGCAGTGTCCGCTCCCTCGCGATCGCGACTCGGGGTGGGTTGGATCGCGGCGACCATCGCGATCCTGATCGCCGGTGTTTTCGCGTTCGCTTACTTCACAAAGAATGCTCCGGATGCCGCCGCAGCCCGGTTTTCGTTCGCACCCCCATTCCAGGCGACTAGCCTCGAAGTGGCCGTGTCGCCCGATGGCAGGCGCATCGCGTTTGGGAACGGGGGGACGGAGCTCTGGATGCGTTCGGTGGACTCCTTCACTGCAGAGGAACTGCCAGGTACAGCTGGCGCCTTTAGGCCATTCTGGTCCTCGGATGGACGTTCAATCGGTTTTTTAAGCGGCCTCCAGTTAAAAACGATGGACGCCGGCAATCGAGAGAGCCCAGTTCACACGCTCAGTTCGGGTAGCGTATACAGAAGTGGCGGTGCATGGAGCCCGGAGGGCATCCTGTATTCGCCCGAGGCGACGGGCATCGGACTTTATCGAATCCCCGTCAACGGGGGAGTGTCAGTCCCGGTAACCAAACTAAATTCCGCACGCCATGAAATCGCACACCGGAACCCGCAGTTTCTCCCCGATGGGCGCCACTTCATCTATTGGATCTGGAGCACGTCGGAAGAGAACACAGGAATTTACGCCGGTTCGCTCGACCCGAAGGAAAAACTGCCGGAGGGGCCGCTGGTGCGCACGTGGCGGGAGGCGCGATATGCGGAACCGGGCTACTTGTTGTTCCTGCAAGGATCGAGGCTGGTGGCACAGCCGTTCGACGCGGCACGGCTGCGGCTCTCCGGCCAGCCGTTTTCCTTACCTGAACTTGTCGGGAGGGACTGGGGAGCCACCGGACGGGCCATGTTCTCGGTTTCGCGGGACGGCGTGCTGGCGTACCAGGAGGCCGTGCCGCTGCCCGGCGCACGGATCTTCTGGCGGGACCGTGCGGGGAAGGAACTTCGGTCTATTGAAGCTCCCCAGGGAAGTGGGTCGAGCTCTTTCTCCCTCTCCCCTGACGAGAAGCGCGTCGTGGTTACCGGGGAGGACGAAAACACATTGGAGGACCTTTGGGTGGTCGATCTGGACCGCGCCACTTCCCTGCGCCTGACGGCAATTCACGGCTCCGACCAGGATGGCGTCTGGTCGCCGGACGGGAGGCGCGTCACGTTCGCTTCCAATCGGAGCGGCGTCTACGATCTTTACGAAAAGCAGGCGGACGGCCTTAGCGAAGAACAGCTATTACTCAAGGGACTCCATAGAAAATCGCCGTACGGCTGGTCGCCAGACGGGCGATTTCTGGTATTTGAAGAATTAGATCCCAAAACCGGGTACGACATTTGGGTATTGCCGCTGGAAGGAGACCGCAAGCCCTTCCCGTTTCTGAAGACTGAATTTGATGAGCACGCGGGTGAACTATCTCCCGTTCCTGACTCCCAGGGGCACCTGTGGATGGCGTACGAATCGAACGAGACGGGTCGAAACGAAATCTATCTACGGCCATTCCTGCCTGGCACGCCCGAAAAGCCGGCGGGCTCCAAGGTGCGGGTCTCCACTGCTGGCGGCATCAATCCCAAGTGGCGCAAAGATGGCCGGGAGTTGTTCTACGTCCACGACAACAAACTTTGGGCGGTGGACGTGAAGCTCGGCGGGACGCCGGAGATCGGCGCTCCACAGGCTTTGTTTCAAATCCTCCCTGGGGTCTCGACTTCGACTAGCGGGAGCGTCGCCTGGGCCCCCTTCGCCGATGGCCGCCGCTTTTTGTTCCGCGAGCCGGCCGGCGAACCAGCAGCCCCGAAGATCAACGTCGTGTTGAACTGGACCGCGGAGCTAAAGCGATGATGCGGTCGGTCTCGCGCCCGACGGCAAGCGCATTGTCACCCTGATGCCCGCCACCGGGGCCAAAAGAGCTTAAGAGGCTCAGAACCACCTGGATCACGACGTCGTCTTCCTGGTGAATTTCTTCGACGAGTTGCGGCGGAAAGTACCGGTCGGGAAATAATCGCCGCTGGCTTCTCGCACTCACGCCGTTCCATGCGATTGTCGGGAAGTTTGCCGGGGAGCGATACTGAAAGGGTCGTGTCGCGCGCAGAGGAAATGATATCGAAGGTGTCGGAGGTCCTGGTTGAGGCGGCACATCCGAAGAGGATTATCCTGTTCGGATCGCGCGCTCGCGGCGATTCCCGCAGCGATAGCGATTTCGACTTGATGGTGGTTGAGGAGCAGCCAACGGATCGTTTGCATGAGATGGTCCGGTTGAACCATCTGCTTCGGAAGTTCGATGCGGCAATCGACCTCCTGGTCGTTTCTGAAGAGCGCTTTCAGTATTGGCGGGATACGCCGGGTAACGTTTATCACGAAGCGGCCTCCCAGGGCCGGACGCTTTATGAAGCGGCGTGAACAAGCGCTGTTGCTGCTGGCCAAAGCGGCGCAGGACGAGTCCCTGCTCGACGCGGTCATGGACGTGGATACGGTCGCGGATGAGGTTTTCGGGTTCCACTGCCAGCAAGCTGCGGAGAAGATGATCAAGGCCCTCCTGTCTGATGCGGGAATCCCGTTTCAGAAGACTCACAACATCGCGGCCTTGATGGAGACGCTCGCAACCGCAGGAATGCCGATGCCCGACTCGCTTGAAGAACTGGAAACCTTCACGCCATTCGGAGCATTGTATCGCTACGAGGATCTCGATTCTGCATTCGGGATGGACCGTCAACGGGCCCGGACGATCCTCCGATTGCTCCGGGTTTGGGTCGAAAAGCAAATGCTAACTTCCCGCTAACTTTCGGCCAACCGGAAACATTTCTCACTAAAAACCGCATACTTCTCTGTTAAGGGTCCGTTTTCAGCCGGTTGACGGGACTGCTCATGGATGGTCGTGTACCTGGAAGTTGGAATTTCGCGGCTCGTCGGCTCTGCCCCAAACCCCGAATCTGAAAAAGTAATGTACGGTTACGCCATGATACAGAGTAACTCACCTCTGGATCGGCTAGACTTAACTGCACCCCTCAAATGCCGCTCTCTGCTGGAACGCGCCTCGGGCACTACGAAGTCCTTTCCCTGCTCGGGGAAGGCGGAATGGGCGAGGTCTACAAAGCCCGCGACACCACGCTCAAGCGTGACGTGGCTCTCAAAGTCCTGCCTGCATCGTTCCTGCGCGATCCCGAGCGCATGGCTCGCTTTCAGCGGGAAGCCGAGGTGTTGGCCTCGCTCGATCATCCCAACGTCGGACCGATTTACGGCATTGTGGATTCTGAAGACTCGCGTGGGTTGGTCCTGGCGCTCATCGAAGGGCCGACGCTGGCGGATCAGATCGCTCTCGGGCCGCTGCCGCTGGACGATGCACTGTCTATCGCAAAGCAGATCATCGACGCGCTCGAATACGCGCATGACCGCGGCGTGGTCCATCGCGATCTGAAGCCCGCCAACATCAAGATCACGCCCGAGGGCGTCGTGAAGGTGCTGGATTTCGGTCTCGCCAAGGTGCTCCTTGAAGTTGGGGATGCCGAGCCGCCCAAGTCTTCCCTGGGTAATTCACCTACCATGACGCTGGGGCACACTCGCACGGGCGTGATCCTGGGTACGGTCGCGTACATGTCGCCCGAACAGGCCATCGGCCGGCCGGTGGACCGCCGCAGCGACATTTTCTCCTTCGGCGCGGTGCTGTACGAGATGCTCACCGGCAAGCGAGCATTTGCCGGAGCAACCACGCCAGATGTGCTGGAGGCGGTGGTTAAGTTCGATCCGGATTGGGCGGCGCTGCCGGCCGGGACGCCGGGCTACTTGCGCAGGCTGCTGGAACGGACCCTGGCGAAAGATCGTAAAGAGCGGTTGCAGGCCATCGGCGAAGCGCGGATCATGCTGGCGAAACCCCAAAGCGATGAGCCGGCTTGGGCTGCTGGGGCAACGGCTTCGTCAACGTCGCGGCTCGGAAAATTGCCCTGGATCGCGGCGGCAGCGGTTTTTGCGATCATCGCGGCGGTTGCGCTCTGGGCGCCGTGGCGCGCGACCCAGCCGGTGGAGCGTCCCCTGGTCCGGCTGGACGTCGATCTGGGCGCGGATGTTTCGTTGCCCGCCCCCACTTCCGGAGGTAGCGCGGTCGCCATCTCCCCGGATGGGATGCGGCTGGTATACGCATCGGGAAATCCGCCGAAGCTGTTCACACGGCGGTTGGATCAACCGAAAGCCACCGAACTCCCAGGAACCCAGGGGGCATTTGCACCGTTCTTCTCGCCTGACGGGCAGTGGATTGGATTCGTCCTCAGTGGCGCCAAACTGAACAAGATCTCCGTGGAAGGCGGAGCGGTCGTCCCACTGGGTGACGCAATCTTGGCCGATGCGAACAGCTGGGGCGAGGACGGCTACATCTACATGGGCGTCACCGGGACGGGCCTGGTACGAATTCGCGACAGCGGAGGCCAGCCCGAGACAATCGCAGCGCAGGGCAAAGGAGAAACCGACCTTACTTTGTCGCAGATTTTGCCGGGAGGCAAGGCAGTCCTGTTTTCGGCTTACACGGCGATGAGGCCCGATGCATCCAGCATCGAGGTACTGACGCTGGCCGACCACCATAGGAAGACCGTTTCCCGGGTCGGCACATCCCCCCACTATCTGGCTACCTCGAACGGGACAGGTTACCTGGTCTATCTCAACAAGGCAACCCTATTCGCGGTCCCATTCGACCTGGACAAGCTGGAAACGCGTGGCACCGCCCTGCCCATCCTGGATGACGTCGCCTCCGCTGGGTCGTACGGCACCGCTCAACTTTCCTTGTCCCGCAGCGGCACTTTGGTATACCGAAGAGGCAGCGGAGACTCTGGATTGTTCACGGTTGCGTGGCTCGACAGCGCGGGGAAGACGCCGCCGCTACTGGCGAAACCGGGTGTCTATAGGAGCCTCAGCCTGTCGCCGAACGGCCAGCGGCTGGCCTTGGAGGTGGCGGAAGGATCGGGGGGCGCCGACATCTGGGTCTACGATTGGCAGCGGGACACGATGACGCGCTTGACCTTCGACGGAAAAGCCCTATTTCCCTTATGGACCCCGGACGGACGGTACATCGTGTTCCAGTCGGTGGGAACAGGCATGTCTGTGACCCGTTCCGACGGATCGGGCAAGCCGCAATCATTGACTCAGAGCAAGAATCTTCAGTATCCGTCGTCTTTCACGCCCGACGGAAAGCGGATGGCGTTCGCGGAGGTGGATCCGAAAACCTCCTTCGATTTGTGGACCGTGCCGGTGGAGAGCGACGGTGCGGGGCTGCGGGCCGGCAAGCCGGAGGTGTTCCTGCAAACGCCGGCCACCGAGGCAGGACCGGCTTTCTCTCCTGACGGACGGTGGCTGGCCTACGCTTCCAACGAGTCGGGTACGTTCCAGGTTTATGTGCGGGCGTTTCCAGACAAAGGCGGGAAATGGCAGATTTCGAATGGCGGCGGCTCTTACTCGATGTGGTCGCGGGGCACCCTCGGGGCCGGGCACGAGCTGTTTTTCGAGACTCTGGATAACCGCATTATGGCGGCGGCTTATACCGTGAAGGGCGATTCCTTCGTGGCCGACAAGGTGCGGCTGCGGTCCGATAAGCAGATTGGGTCCGTCGGCATTGCGAAGAACATCGATCTTGCGCCCGACGGCAAGCGCATCGTGGCGCTGATGCCCGCCACCGAAGCCAACGGAGCGCCAGAGGCTCAGAACCACGTGGTCTTCCTGATGAATTTTTTCGACGAGCTGCGGCGAAGGGTGCCAGTGGGAAAATAAAATGGCTGGCTCAGAAGAAAGTATTCTGCGCACTGTCCGTCAATCCGCGCGGAAGAAGATTCTATTTCTGCCGCACGCTGTCCGTCAGATGTCGCACCCGGATAGAATGATTACAGCGCAGGATGTGAGGCGCGTGGTGATGGGCGGCGAAGTGATTGAAGATTATCCCGAGGATGTGCGCGGCCACAGTTGTCTACTGCTCGGCGGTGGAGCAGATGGCCGCAAGATCCATGTCGTTTGCGCGCCGAGAACCGCGTATCTGGCGATCATCACGGCGTATTTGCCGGACCCGCGCGAATGGGACCCGGGGTTGCGGGTGAGGAGGCGTTCGTGAAGTGCATCCACTGCGACGGGCGAATGAAGAAATCCGCCGCGCCGTTTCACATCGATCGCAAAGGATATCATCTGTCGTTGGACGCGGTGCCCGCGTGGGTGTGCAGCCAGTGCGGCGAGCCGTTCTTCGAAGAGCGGGAGGTCCGCACGATCCAGCGTTTGCTGACGCAGCTCGATAAGCAGACGTCGAACCTCGCGTCGGTTGCGTGATCTTTCTCTAAAACTTCGCCGACGAGCTGCAGGCCAAAGTTCCGGTTGGGAAATAGCGCCACACGCCGCTAATGGCGGAACTCCCTTGTAAGTAATTCATTAGAAATGTGTCGTTTGGATAGGAAAATGTATTGTCGGGTATCCGTCCATAGCTTTTTGTGATCGCCCGACGCTGCCCCAAAACCCGAATTTGGAAAAGCAGTGAAAGGATGCGCCGTCACTCAAGCGGAACTCGCTGCGGGACCACCTCCTTTGACAAGCGACTGCGAAGGACGGATAATCGCATGGTCCATTCGGATAGGAGGCCATGTTATGGGGAAATCTTGCGAACCTGAGGAATCAAGCATACACCCACCCAGGTTTTCGCACTCCGTTGTCTTACAAGCTGGTCCGTCATCCGATCTACTAGGTTTTTTAGGTTCAGGAGGAACACTATGAAAAACACTGCACTGAAAGTTTTGCTTACGGCGGCGGTTCTGATTCCTGTGGCGGTCTACGCCCAGCCCAGGCCGGGAAACCCGACGACCGCTACCGTCATCACCAAGGCTGAGATCGACAAGATCAGCGCCACGGAACAATCTCAGCGGACCCGTGACGAGAATGCCAAGGTTGTCGATATCGGCGACGGCTGGAGCATGGAGTTGGGCATCATTCATCGCGCCTCCA
>Ga0209415_10005946_pt1 | contig 21818 bp, 21 predicted proteins | sample PeaSoiSIISIP2007_FD_187696 | JGI IMG/M metagenome (GOLD analysis project Ga0209415, IMG submission 187696) | Peat soil microbial communities from Weissenstadt, Germany - SII-SIP-2007 (SPAdes) (version 2) | ecosystem: Environmental > Terrestrial > Soil > Wetlands > Peat | place: Germany... | reverse complement strand
GATGATAAAGAAACGTGTTGACCAAATTGCTGTGCGCCTCGACCAAATCAGGCCTGAGCCGAATCGCCTGCCGATAGCAGGCGATGACCTCGTCAAGTTGCCCCTCGCTCCTCAATGCGTTGCCCAGGTTGTAGTGCGCTTCGGCGTAACCGGGCTTGAGCCCAATGGCCCGACGAAACGAAGCGATGGCCTCTTCCACTTGCCCCATATTGGCCAGCACGATGCCCAGATTGCCGTGCGCTTCGGCGTAATCAGGCTGAAGTTGAATGGCCTGCCGATAGGAAGTGACCGCTTCGCCCAGTTGTCCTTTGTCCTGTAAGGCCAGAGCCAGGTTGTAGTGTGCGTTGACGAAATCAGGTCTGACCCGAATGGCCCGCCGGATAAATTCCACGGCCACGTCCAACCGGCCCGCCTGTGCCGCCAACATCCCCAATAGATGTAATGCCTCCGCATGATCCGGCTGAAGCGCCAGGACTTGGCGATAGAATCTCTCCGCCTCCGCCAGGCGGCCCGCCCGGTGATGCGACACGCCGGAGTCGAATAGCTGCTGAAGGGTCATCTGGCCGGGCATTGTAAACTCGTATTTTCATTCCGCTCGCACCAATTCCGCCACATCTGCCGGTACGCCGCTTCGATGTTGCGGGCGAAACGCGGGGCGTCCATCAGCGGCGATGTCTCCATCCGTGCGCGCAACGTGCGGCGCAATTCCGCCAGCCGCAGCACGTCCCCGGCCAACGCGGCGGCGATCCCCACGTATTGCTCCGGTGTATGGGCGATGAGTTCCGTCAGGCCCAGATTGGTCAATTGTGAAAGCCCGGCGCGTCCCACGACAGTCTTGCCTACCAAACTCACCACGGGAACGCCCATCCAAAACGAGTCCAGACTCGTGGTATGCCCATTGGAGGGAAAAGTATCCAATCCCACGTCGATGCGATGATAAAGTTCCAGGTATTGCCGGCGCGGACGGCGAACGATCCACTCGATGCGATCGGGACTGATCCCCTCCCGTTGCAGTAGATTCAAAGCTAATTGGCGATGGCTTCCCTCCGGACAGAGGATTACCAATTGCGATGGATCGACGGCCCTGAGAACCTGCGCCCACAGCCGCAGGACCTGCTGATTTACTTTACAGAAGTTATTCAGGCATCCGAAAGTGAGGTAGCCATTGGTTTGCGCGGGCAGCGCGTTGACGGCCAGGTCCGTAACCAGCGGATCGTAGCACCAGAAGCTGTCGGGCAGGCGGATCGAGGTTTCGGAATAAAAATAATCGTTTAAACCGGGCGGATCGAGGTACGGGTCGGTCAATCGGTAATCCATCGCCGACAGGCCTGTCGTTCCCGGATACGCCAGCCACGCCGCCTGCACCGGCGCCGGCTTGCGAGCCAAAATGCCCAGGCGATTGTTCCCCATGTGCATTGTCAAATCCACCAGGATGTCGATCCGATCTTCGCGGATTTTCCGCGCCGCCGCCTCATCGCTCATTCCCACGATTGACCGCCAGCCATCGACGTATCCGCCAATCCGCTCGGTCACCGCATCCGGCCGGCCGGCGTGCGCATAACAAAAGATTTCGAACGCCTGGCGATTGTGATTCGAAAAAAGTGGAATCGTGAACAGCGCCTGGCAATGCTCGCGGAAATCCGGCGAGACGTAGCCGATGCGCAGTCGGCGATTGGGATCGCGATCGTTGTCGTGCGGCTGAATCAGCTTCTTGAGTGGCTCGGCGTGCTGCCGGTTCCAGCCGCGGTTCTCCTCAAGGATCATCCTCGCGTCGTAGGCCGGATTAAATGGCAGCGAGTAGACCAGATCGCTGTGCGCTTCGGCAAAATCAGGCTTGAGCCGAATCGCCTGCCGATAGCAGGCAACGGCCTCGTCCAGTCGCCCAGTGTCATTGAAGGCATGGCCGAGATTGTAGTACGCTTCGGCACTATCAGGCTTGAGCCGAATGGCCTGCCGATAGGAACTCATCGCCTCGTCGAGTTGTTCCTTGTCCTTCAGTGCGTTGCCGAGATTGCTGTGCACCTCCGCAAGATCGGCGTTGAGCCGAATGGCCTGCCGATAGGAAGCGATCGCCTCGTCAACTTGCCCATTGGCCTTCAATACAACGCCGAGATTGCCGTATGCTTCGGCAAAATCGGGCTTGAGCCCAACGGCGCGCCGGATCAATTCCACGGCCGTGTCCAGTTGGCCCGCCTGTCCAGCCAGCACTCCCAATAGATTCAATGCCTCGGCATGATTGGGTTTCCGCGCCAGCACTTGCCGATAGATCTTCTCCGCCTCCGCCAGGCGGCCCGCCTGATGATGCAACACCCCGGATTCGAATTGCTGCTCAAGAGTCATGGAGCCGGACATTGTAATCCCGAAACCCTGCCCGCCTGGCACCAATTCCGCCACATCTGCCGGTACGCCGCTTCAACATTGCCCGCAAAACGCGGGGCATTCATTAGCACCGACGCCTGCATCCGCCCACGCAGTGTCCGACGCAGCTCGGCCAGCCGCGGCAAGTCCCTGGCCAGGTCCGTCGCGATCTGAACGTATTGCTGCGGCGTTCGTGCAATCAGTTCCGGCACGCCGATGTTGCTCAGGATGCCGACCCCTCCGCGTCCCACGGCCGTCCGGCCGACCAGGCTGACCACCGGCACGCCCATCCACAACGCATCGCACGTTGTGATTCCCCCTCCCCACGGGAACGGATCCAAAGCAATGTCGATCCGGCCGTAGGTTTGCACGTATTGCGGCCACGGCTGCCGGACCGGGAACTCCAGCCGGTCCGGTGAAATGCCCTTGCCGGCAAATCGCTCTCGCAACGCATTGAGGCGCGCTCCCGGATAAGAATGAACGATCAGCCGCGAGCGCGGCACCGCCTGCAAAATCTCCGCCCACAGGTCCAGCGCGGGCAGCGAGACTTTGGGGGGGTTGTTCAGGCAGCCGAAGGCGACGTATCCCGCCGCCGCGACCGGCGGCGGCGAAGGCTCCGGCGTCGGACCGGTGACGCCGTAACACCAGTAGGTTGCCGGCAGCCGGAACGTCTGCTCGCTGTAAACCGACGCGTCCGAATCCGGTGGATCCAAATACGGATCGGACAGGCGGTAATCCATCGCATCTATCCCCGTGCTGCCGCAATAACCCAGGTATGTCACCTGCACCGGGGCCGGCTTGTATGCGAATATCACAAGGCGGTTCTCCCCCGTATGCAGCGCCAAATCCACCAGAACGTCGATCCCGTCATCCCGAATCAGATCGACCGCCTGGGAATCAGTTAGCCCCACGATGTTGCGCCAGACATTCACATGGGGCCGGAGTTGCTCAGTTCGCGCGTCAGGCCGCAGAACATTGGCGTAACAGAAAACCTCCATCTGCCGATGATTGTGCTCGCGCAGCAGCGGCAGCATGGTCGAGGCGATTACCGACTCGCGGAAATCCGGCGACATGTAGCCGATCCGCAGCCGGCGGTCAGGATCGCGGTTGTTGCCATGCGGCCGAATGAATTTCTTGAGCGGCTCGGCGTGCCGTTGGTTCCAGCGGCGAAGTTCCTCCTGGATCATCTTGGCGTCGTAGCCGGGATGATAGTGGAGCGTGAGGATCAGATTGCTGTGCACATCGGCAAGATCGGGCTTGAGCCGAATGGCCTGACGATAGGCCGCGACGGCCTCGTCAAATTGCCGCACGTCCTTCAATGCGCTTCCGAGATTGCAATGCGCTTGGGCAAGATCAGGATTGAGCCGGATGGCTTGCTGTGAAGATGCGATGGCCTCGTCAAGTTGCCCCTTGAACGCCAAAACGACGCTCAGATTGTTGTGCGATTCGGCATGATCCGGCTTGAGACCAATGGCTTGGCGATAAGAAGCGATGGCCTCGTCGGGCTGCCCCATGTCCCTCAAGGCGTTGCCGAGATTGTAGTGCGCTTTGAAAAGATCGGGTTTGAGCCGAATGGCATGACGATGGGCAGCGACGGCCTCGTCATATCGCCACACGTCCATTAGGGCGTTTCCAAGATTACTGTGCGCTTCGGCGTAATCAGGCTTGAGCCGGATCGCCTGCCGATAGCAAGCGATGGCCTCGTCATGCCGCCCAATGTCCTTCAAGGCGATGCCCAGATTATTGTGCGCTTGGGGATAATCAGGTTTCAGCCGGATCGCCTCGCGATAGGCGACGACGGCCTTTTCAAACTGCTCCGTGTCCCTCAATGCGACCCCGAGATTATTGTGCGCAACGGCGTCATCAGGCCGCAGCCCGATGGTCCGCCGATACGAGGCGATGGCCTCGTCGACTCGGCCGATTTCCGTCAGCGCCTTTCCCAGATTGTAGTGTGCATCGGCAAAATCAGGCTTCAGCCCAACCGCTCGCCGGATCAATTCCACGGCCGCGTCCCATTGGCCCGTCTGTCCGACCAGCACGCCCAATAGATTCAACGCTTCGGCATGATCGGGCTGCCGCTCCAGGACTTGGCGGTATGTTTTCTCCGCCTCCGCCAAGCGGCCCGCCTGATGATGCAATACGCCGGATTCGAACTGCTGCTCAACTGTCATGCCGCTGGGCATTGTAATCCCCAATGCGCAACTAGGGTTCCGTCGGTGTCGGCGCCGCCGCCAGTTGCAAGCCCGCCGCGATCTGCGGCAGAATCCCGCGCTTCACGTAAATCGGCCTGACGAACTCGCGAATCCGCGCCAGTTTCGTCCAGTAACGAACCGACGCTACCACGCACACCGCCGACATCACCAGCAACGTCCGCGACGCACCCGTGAACGGATCGCTCGACAGCCGCGACGCCATCGCTCCGGCGATCAGCACTCCGAACGGCGTCATTCCCATGAACGACATCGCGAACAAACTCATGACTCTTCCACGCTTGTCGTCATCCACGATCGTTTGCAGGATCGTATTGGCCGCCGCAAAAATCGTGATCATGCCCCACCCGGCGAACGGAATGATCGCCATCGACAAGGCCAGATGGTCCGAAATCGCGAACGCGGCCACGGCCATCGCATAGATCAACGACGACCACGCGATGAGCTTACCCAATCCCAGCACCGTTTTCCGCAGCGCCAACCGGATCGCTCCCATCAGCGCCCCCAACCCCGATGCCGCGCCGAGAAATCCGTACACCAGGTCTCCCCGTCCGCTTCCGCCAAAATGCAATCCGAACAGCGGCATCAGCACCATGATCGCCGGTGCGCCGGACAGGCTGAATATCGCCATCAGCCCAAGCAGCTCCCGCGCCGGCTCAAACCCCGCCACGTAGCGAATCCCCTCGTACAACTCGTGCAGCATGGATGTCTTCGTCCGTGGCGGCCGCGGTTTAATGTGCATCGCCATCAGCGCCGCGATGACCGCCAGGTAGCTGAAGCCGTCGAGAAGAAAGCAATATCCCATTCCCACCCAGTGAATGAGCAACCCCGCCGCCGCCGGGCCGATGATCCGGGCGCTGTGCACCATCGTCGCATTCAGCGCGATCGCGTTGGCCAGGTCCCGCCGGTCCGTCACCATTTCAACCACGAAGGCCTGCCGCCCCGGAATGTCCAGCGCATTGATCAACCCCTGCACCAGCGCCAATCCCACCGCCCAGTACATGTTGATATGACGGCTCAGCGCCAGCGCCGCCAGCGCGAACGATTGCAGCATCGACAGTGTCTGCGTTCCCACCAGAAGCTTCTGGCGATTGAGCCGGTCCACCCACACGCCGCCGATCGGCCCCAGCACGAACAGCGGAACCTGCGACGCGAACAGCACCAGGCTGATGAACAGCGCCTTGCGATGCGGATCGTTGGTCAGCGTGCTCGCCAGCCAGCCCATCGCCGTGTTGGTCAGGAACGTTCCGATTACCGAGATGAGTTGTCCGCCGAAGAATAGCCTGTAATTGCGATGCCGCAGCGCCCGGAACGCCAAACGCCCAAGCTCCCCAGCGCCGTCGGCTTCCACAGAGGTTGTCGCAGAGTTGTTTTCCACTGATCGACGCCGAAGTTCGTCAGATCATAGTGAAAACCAACACCCCCAGCGATCCCCCAGAATTGTCAATTATCCATTATCCATTGTCCATTCATTCCGGCTGGCAGTACGCTTCAAGCTCCGACAGGAACTCGTAGAACGCCGTCGCCGAATTGTGTTCCCCATCTTCCGACTGGTGCAGCAGCGTGATGTTCTCCCGCATCGCCGCGCACGCCAGTTGTTGCAACGCCGGCCGGTACGGGCTCTTTCTCAACCATTCGTGATACCGGCCCCGGAAAAACCCGTACCCATCCGGGTGGTCGCTGAACCAATCCCACAACTCACGCGGCGGCGCAACGTGGCACAACGTGTGACTCACCTTGCACCACTTCTTCATGTCGATGGTCAGACCGATCGGCTCAACCCATATCCGGTTTCCATCTTCCTTCTCCACAGGATCCATGAAATGTTTGATGGTGATCATGGCCTCTGCTCCACGGATACCCGCCGCGGCTGGTTCCGCCACGGCAAGGAAGCAATTCGCGTGCCTGTGCGCTTGCCTCTCTTCAAACCAAGCGTCCGGCACGCGACAAAATTACCCTCAAAACCACGCTGAGCCTGTTGGCCAACCTTCTCTATCAGCTAAACGACGAAAAGATTGTGAAGTTGATCACGTTTCAATTTTTTTTTCGGCGACGAGCAGGCTGATCCTTATTCCGTTCTTTCCGCTGGTATTGGTCTGATAACGCGTTTTCCTCGTTTTGGGAATGTCCCCGGAGGCCTCTTTGGCTGGACTTATCCTCTCAAATCGAGAAGATTTCCACTGGGAATACGCCGAAAATTCTTTCGACTTCGGTCATCCATCGCCATCGCAAGGGCATTCTGCCGCCAGCCGAAAACGGATATATGTCGTCTTGGCAACGTCACAAACAGGGGGGCAATCGCCGCGAGGCAATTCTAGTGGCCTTGGAAGACCGTTTCAGCCTGGCCCGCATCCCCTCGTTGCTCCATCACGCCGGCTGCCGCGTTACCCTTCTGGGTGATCCTCGTGCCCCGGCTTGCGCCTCCCGGTTCGTCAAGCGCATGATCCCCTGCCCGATCGATCCCCCCTCCGCCGCCAAGGCCCTGAGCAATCTCGTTGCTCAATATGGCCCAAACCTGCCGTGGGTTGTCTTCGGGGATGAGCGGGCGCTTCAAGCCGGCATTCTTTGCCGCCAGGAACGATGGCTCCCACAGGTCTTCCCCGTCGATCCTTTCAAACGCGCCGATATGATCTTCCGCAAGGCCGCGTTCATGGAGGCCGCCGTCGCCGCCGGCGTCCCCCTCCCCCGCATGCGGGTCTGCCGCTCCCTTGCCGATGCCAAATCGGCCGCCGATCAGCTTCAATTCCCCCTGTTTTTCAAACGCGACGTCGATTGCGCCGGCGCGGGCGTCGTTCTGGTCTCCGACAAGTCCGATGTCGTCCCGGTTTACCAGAAGCTCTCCGACACCGGCCCCGTCGTCGTCCAACAGATGGTTCACGGCGCCGTCGGCAAAACCAACACCCTCTATAGCCGCGGCCGGCTTATGTGCCATACCAGCGCCTACGCCACCCGAACCTGGCCCGGCCGATTCGGCCCCTCCTGCATCCGCCAATATTTCTGCGACCCCCAACTCGAAAAAATCGCCGCCGACATCGGCGCCGCCACCGGCTTCCACGGCCTCTGCGGCTTCGACTGGATCCACGAGCGGCAAACCGGCCGATTCATCGTCATCGAATTCAACGGCCGATCCATCGCCACCTACCATCTTGGCAAGTACGTTCACGTCGACTACGAGCGGGCCATCGCCGATTTTCTCCACGACCGGCCCACGGTTCAGCGCCCAAGTCTGCGCCCTGGCGACAGGCCCGTCATTCACATGTTCCCCCAGGACATTCGCCGCTGCATCAGCGAGAGGGACCTGCTCGGATTAGCCAAATGGTTCAGCGGCACCCTGACCTTGGACATTCCCTGGGGCGATGCCAACCTGATCCTCTTTTTCCTTATGGATTTTGTGCGTCTCGGCCGCAAGCGCATCCGCCGCCTTTTCCGCCGCTTCCGCCCCCAACCCGCTGAGTCTCCCGCCCCCACTACCCCAACTCATGCCCTCGCCTGAGTCGCGGTAAATCTTCCCGGGGCCCTCCACTATTCAACACACAGCCGCTGCCGGATAAATTCCGCCCGTGCCGCCCGCCGCGCGTCCCCTTCCAGTTTCTTCCCCAGGATTTTCTGCAAATGCGCCTCCTGCGTCAGCAGAAACAATTCGTTCACCTTGTTGATGTCCAGGTCCTTCACGCGCTTCAGGTTCACCCCCAGCCGCACGTGGCTCAGCGCCGTCAGCGTCTCCTCCGTCTCCATCAGCCTCGCCGAACGCAGTAGCCCCAGCGCCCGGAACACCTTGTCGTCCAGTGCCACCGGCCGCTCGCTCAGCAGCGCCTTCCGCGCATTATGCTCGTAATCGATGATCTTCGGGATCACCACGTGCTTGAAATCCCCGATGATCTCCTCTTCGCTCTTGCCCAGCGTGGTCTGATTGGAAATCTGGTAGAAATCCCCCGTGGCCTCGGTTCCCTCGCCGTACAAACCCCGCACCGCCAGACGCATCTCCTTCGCCGCTCGGAATACCTTTTCGATCTCGCTCGTCAGCCTCAGCGCCGGCAGATGCAACATGACGCTGACCCGAAGTCCCGTCCCCACGTTCGTCGGACACGCCGTCAGATAGCCGAACCTCGCGTTGAACGCGAAATCCAGCGACGCTTCCAGCTGATCGTCCACCGCGTTGATCTGCTCCCACGCCTCCTCCAACTGCAATCCGCTCCGCAGCACTTGGATCCGCAGGTGGTCCTCCTCGTTGACCATGATCGCCAGCGTTTCGTTTTCACCCACCGCCACCCCGCGGGCGCCCTGCGCGTCCTTGTGCGGCCGGCTGATCAAATGCCGCTCCACCAGCAGCAGCCGGTCGATCTCCGGCGCCGATTCCAAATCCACGTACAGCGTCTTCGGCGAAAGCTGCGACCCCAGAATCGTCTCCCTTATCTTCTCCTCCAGCTCCTGCCGCTTGCTCCTCGAGCAACGCATCAGGAACGGATACCCCGACACGTTCCGCGCCAGCCGAATCCGCGAGGAAATCACGATTTCGCTCATCGGCCCGCTGCCGCGGAGCCATTCACCCGCCTGGCTGGTTAGATCGCTCAGTTTCATAAACGTTCAGACTTGCGTTTCGGCATTCCGGATTTGGTCCCGCAACTTCGCCGCCTTCTCGTAATCCTCCGCCTCCACCGCCCGGTTCAGTTCCTTCCGCAAGCGGTTCACGTCCACCAGCCGCTTCACCGGCACGCTTGTCCCCCCACGGCGCGTCGGAACCTTGCCCACGTGGTGCGTCCCGCCCTCGTGCGCTCGGTGCAACAACGGCGACAGGTCCTTATCGAAAAATTCGTAATCGTGCTCGCAGCCGAGCAACCCCGTCTGCCGAAAATCAGACCACGACATCTGGCATTGCGGACAACTGCCCGTCTGTTCCTTCGCCATCCCGCTGTGCGCCAGCACGAAATTCGTCAAAAGCTCGTTGATCGGAGTATGCGATTTGGGTGCAAACCCCTCCAATTGCGCGGCACATTCCTCGCAGAGATGCTTTTCAATCTTCTTGCCGCCGCGGATTTCCGTCAGATGCACCGTTGCCAGCCTGTTGCACTTTTCGCACTTCATAAGTGATACTTCATCCTAATCCTATTAGTCGGCTTAGCGCGGGTCAAACATATTGCGGCAGGCGGCGCCTTCATGCCCGATAAACCGCCGAATTCTCCGCCGTCTCCCACACCTCCACCGACACCAGCCTCACCCCCTCGGGCAACTCCAGCCCCGACGCGATGACCTTCGCCACGTTCTCCGCCGTCGGATTGACATCGGCAAACGCCGCAAGCTCGTTCAAATGCCGGTTATGCATCGGCCCCGCGATTTTATCGACCAGCCGTTCCAGTTCATGGAAATCCATCACCACCCCGATGGCATCGAGCCTTTGCGCCGCCGCCGTGACTTTCACGACCCAATTATGTCCATGCAGCGGCTCCAACGATCCATCATACAATCGAAGCCGATGGCTCGCCGAAAACCGCCGAATCGTGCAAATCTCAAACGGCATGGTTAAACAGACTAAACAAAATCCGCGCGATTGCCATCGCCGATTCGTGCCCTGTGCCCCCTGGTGTTCCCCGGCGGGTGGAAATGTGAACAATTACAATTAATCGTCATCTATATACCCTTTGACGTTTCCATCTTCATCATAAATCCGTCTTTTCCCGCTCATACTGTCGTAAGAATCGGATTTGTCTGAACCGAACAGCCAAGACAGCAATAAGAATCCCAAAAATATGGCGAGTAGGATTCCTACAAGGTCGAACGCATATTGAAAGGCTTCCTCCCAAGTAGGCTGTGGCCCTCCAAATATCGCTTGATGAAGCATACCAGCTACAATAACGAATATAATAATTCCAACTAATATCGGCATTTGTACTCCTTCGATGGGCGCAGGAAACAAAACGGGGAGGCAGCCAGATCAAAACAAGCGGCGTTCCGGTTCACCTGCCCGAGCATACGCCGCCGTAGGCGGCTCCAGATAAAGTTCCAGGGCCTCGCGAAGATTGGCCAGCGCCTCTTGTTCGCTATGACCGTGGCTGGCGACGTCGATCTCGGCGCACTGCGCGATGAACAGGTCGTCTTCCTTCCATACGCGGGCGGTGTAAGTTTGGGTCATAAGTCCGGACTCCAACTGTTATTGATCATTATACCACCACAATTCCGGCTGCCTACAAACCCTTCTTTGTGCGCCGTCGCGGCCGGCTGTGCCGGTCCTGCGGCATGTCTTCGCGTGGTATAATTCTCCGATGCCGCAGCCACTCTCGATGAAACACCCATTACACCGCGTTCGATCGTTCAAGATCGAAGCTCCATATACGCTGCGTGTCGAATTCGACGATGCCACCGAACAGGTGATCGACTTTCAGCCGGTGCTTGCCGGCGAGCTTTTCGGCCCGTTGCGGGACTTGGCGGTTTTCAATCAAGTCCGGATCGATCCCGAGGTCAAGACCCTGGTTTGGCCCAACGGCGCGGATTTCGATCCGGCCACGCTTCACGATTGGCCGACGCACGCACAAGCCATGGCCGCTCGCGCCAGCCAGTGGAATCTCAGCCCGGCGTAAATCGCCGAAGGACAGGGGTCATCCTGATTTATGTCCTTCCGGTGCCGTCGGCTGGACCATGCTCCTCCCCGTTTCATTCCGCTCGACGGCACACCTGCCAGGCGTTACACTATGCGAAATTGCTGACGGCGTTCGCCGGCAAAAGTCCAAACGGAAAATCCCCGACCCGGACCAAAAAAGAACCCCGGCGACGGGCTGGCGATGGAGGCCATCCATGACATGCCAACTGTTTCGTGCGGCAAATGGGCGACGGACCGCGGCGGCACTATGCGTCGGCCTGCTGGTTGCCTGCAATAATTTGTCCACAAGTGAGGACCAAACCACGCCGCCCCCCGCGACGCTGAGCGGCGCGGCCGTTCCGCCTGCCGCCGCGGCCCAGCAAAATCCCGTACCCGCTACTGCCGACTCCATCGCCGCCGGACGCGCTCTGTATGCACAGAACTGTGTTTTCTGTCATGGCGACACCGGCAAGGGAGATGGGCCAGCGGCCGTGAATCTCACTGTGAAACCGAGCGACTTGACCAACCCCGCCTTGCGCCAGCAGAGCGACGGCGCCTTATTCTGGAAGATCAGCGAAGGCCACTCCCCAATGCCGGCTAATCAGAGACTCCTCTCGACCCAAGATCGCTGGACGGTAGTCAACTATCTTCGGACCCTGACGCCACAACAATAGTTACCTTTGTTACGCTGACGTGCCTCAAAACATGGCCGGAGCCCGCCGCCGAAAATTTTTCCCCTCGGCGGCAAGAATTCCGCGAAAACACGCACTAAACTTTCACCTCCCCGCTATAGATATAGAGGGAGATGGTTTTTCCGCCGGTCGAGCGATGCCCATTTCCCAATTTCCGTCTCGTGCTGGCGCAACGTTCGGCTGACCCGGCGAATTTTTGTCTGTTTTGGGGTGCCGACGCTGACACAGTCGCCGCTGGCGCTATCGAAAACCGCCTCATTGTCAGTGCCCCCACGCGTCTTTTTGTGGTTTTATGATGTTCAAAATATCGGGGCCTAAATTCCCCAAACGCGACAGTCCTTGGCGTCCGTCCTGGCGGCTACAGACCCCAATCGCTTTTTTGGTGAATTTTGACCTTTCCCCCCAATCCACTTACCTTCTCATGAGCACCCATGCGACGTTATTTCCCCACTTTCGACGAATTCTCCGCTTCGGCCCGGACCGCCAAGATCATCCCGGTCTATCGCCTTCTCCTGGCCGACCGCCTCACGCCCGTCAGCGCCTTCGAGGTCCTCGGCCGCGAGCAGCATGCTTTCCTGCTGGAAAGCGTCGTCGGCGGGGAAAAAATCGGCCGATACAGCTTCATCGCCGCCGGGCCTCGGCTTGTCTATCAGGTGGCCGATGGCCACGCTTCCATTCAGCCCGTCGGCAAGGCCCCCAATGAATTCATCACCGCCGACCCGCTGGCCGATCTGCAAAAACTCCTGCCGGCCGAATCCTGCCATCGCGACAAGCATCTCCCCGCCTTCACTGGCGGACTGGTCGGATATGCCGGCTACGACACCATCCGCTATTACGAAAAGGAAAAGCTCACCTCGCCGCCCCCCGACGACCGCAGAATTCCCGATCTCCTCTTCGCACTCTACGGCGAGATCGTGATCTTCGATCACGTCGATAAGACCATCAAGGTCGTCGCCAACGCCGAGGTCGGCGCCGGCAACGCCGAATCCGCCTATCGCGACGCCTGCCGCCGAATCGACGAGATCGTCTCGCGTCTTCATCAACCCCCCAGTTCCGCCCTGGGTGAAATCGATCCCACGGCCCCTCTTTCGCTCGCCTTTTCGACCAACTGCACCCGCGAGCAATACGAGCAGATGGTTCGCGCCGGCAAGGAATACATCAAGGCCGGCGACATCTTCCAGTTCGTTCCCAGCCAGCGCCTGCGCGTCAATTCCTCCGCCGACCCGTTCGACGTTTACCGCGCCCTGCGAATCATCAATCCCTCGCCGTTCATGTTTTATCTGAAAAGCCCCGCCTGCACGCTGATCGGCTCCAGCCCGGAAATCCTCTGCCGGGTTTCCGACCGCATCGTCACCAGCCGGCCCCTGGCCGGCACTCGGCCGCGCGGCGCGACCGACGAACAGGATCAGGCCCTGGAACGCGAACTCCTCGCCGACCCCAAGGAACGCGCCGAGCACGTCATGCTGGTCGACCTGCACCGCAACGACGTCGGCCGCGTCGCCAAAGTCGGCACCGTCCGCGTCAGCGACGTCATGACCGTCGAGCGCTATAGCCACGTCATGCACATCACCAGCAACGTCACCGGCGAACTTCAAGACGGCCTGACCGCCCTGGACGCCCTGCGCGTCAGCCTGCCCGTCGGCACCGTCAGCGGCGCGCCCAAAATCCGCGCCATGCAGATCATCGACGAACTGGAACCGACCCGCCGCGGTCCCTACGGCGGAGCCGTCGGCTACCTCGATTTCTCCGGCAACATGGACACCTGCATCGCTCTTCGCACCATCGTCTGGCACAACGGAATCTTCGACGTTCAGGCCGGCGCCGGCGTCGTCGCCGACTCCGTTCCCGAAAACGAATACGAAGAGACCATGAACAAGGCCAAGGCCATGCTCAAAGCCGTCGAAATCGCCCAGCAGGGGTTCTAATTCGCAAAATTCACGTTTTCCCGTTAGCCCCCGGCTCTGCCGGGGTTTTCTGTGATGAGCGCAGCGTAACCCATGTCAATTCTGACCCTGCACCGGCAATCCCCGGCGCGGTTCGGCCGGCGACAATCCCCCGTCCGCCAAAATCGGCAATGACGTCACCTCAACGCTGGCCGGCGCAAGCCCGTCCCGCCGGGCGGTCAGGGTTATCGTGCCCGGCCTCCGCGTTGATCGGATCGACACGCGGTTGATCCCGCACTCCGTGTTGAGATTGAGATTGTTGGTCGAGTCCACGATGCCGCTGTTGTATCCGCCGCGCCACACGCCGGGGCCGCTGACGGCAAAGTCGATGCGGCCTTCATCCGTCGGGCATCGCCGGCCCGCGGCATCCACGACTTCCACGTCGAACAGCGCCACGTCCGCCCCATCGGCACGCAGGCCCCCGGGGCCTGTGATCGCCGTCAATTTCACCGCCCGCGCCGGCCCAGCGGTGGTAAGTTCGCATTGGCAAGCCGCCTTGCCCTCTTCATATCCGACGGCCTTGATTGTGCCCGGCGTCCAAACCACGCCGGGAAACGAAAATACGTATCCATCCGTCGGACGATCCACCCGGCCGATCGGCTTGCCGTTGACGCTCAATTCCACGGCTTGGCAATTGGAGACGACGTACATCATCTTGGTCGTCCCCGGCGGATACGTCCAATGCCCGATGATGTGAATCGCCGGCCGATCGTCCTGCATCACCTGATATGTGTAATACGCCTCCTTCGGCAACCGGACGGCGTCAACCTTGCCGCTGACCCGGCACACTTCGCTGGAATCCTGCCGGCCGTCGGCGTTGGAATCCGAGAGATAAATCGACGCATATCCCGACCACTTCGCATGCCGCGGATCGGCGTTCGAGATGCGGTTGGACCAGTACGCCCAGTACCGCGCCGCCGCCGCTAGGCAGAACGTCTCGCTGTTCCAGTGATAGGTATCATTCGGTCCCGGCTTGAACCCGAAGTGGGGGGGCGAAAAATCGTCCCAGAACCGGCGTGCCGCCTCGTCGCGGAAATCCTCGGTCTCGACGATGGGCGCCCGATTCCGCCGCTCGGCGCTGTACGCGCGGAACAATTGGTCAGGGCTCTTCAGCGCATCGGTCCGGGGGTCCTGTCCGATCATGACGCCGAAATATTCCGCCACGTCCGTCGCCTTCGGGTCGTTGAGCGTTCGGCAGCCGATGACCCGGCCGCCCCCGGGATCCCACTGCGCCTTCAGATCTACCATCTGTTTCATGTGCTCGGCGGTGATCCCGTTGTTCCCGGCCTCCCAGAAAAAAATGCTCGGACTGTTGCGGAAATAGATCATCGAATCCCGCATGACCTCCAATCGCTGCTCCCATTGCCGACCCTGAACGTCCTTCTCCTTGTCGCCCGCCGGGCAAACCTCGACGATCCCAAACCGGTCGAACGACTCCACGTCCGTCCGCTGCGGCGAAACGTGCATCCACCGAAGATAATTCGCATGGCTGTCGCGGATCAGCCGCGCCGTGAAATCGTGCATCCAATCCGGGTAGGCTTGCCCCAGCCCCGCCCATTCGTTGGTGGACCGCTGCGCGTATCCACGCAGATAGACGAACTTGTCGTTGACGAAAACTCCGCCCCGTCCCGCTCCGCCCCGGAACTCAGCCTTGCGGAATCCGGTGGTCGTCCGCACCACGTCCACGACGTTGTTTTCAACGCTCAGCACCGTGTACACATCGTAAAGATACGGATCGTCCGGGCTCCACAGCCGAGCGCCCGTCAGATGGCCCGTGCCCCGCAGAATCGTCTTTTCGCCATTCACCAGATCGACCGCGTCGCCGTCGAATTTCGCCCGCACCCGGCCCCCGGCGTCAACCACCACCGCCGACAGCGTGATCGATGCCTGATCGCCCGATTCGTTGGCAACCTGCGATTCGACGTTCACGTCCATCGCCCCGTCTTTCACAGAAAGGTTCGACGGATACACGTAGACGCCCGTGGTCCCCAGCCCATCGTAAATCGGCAGCGTCTGATGAATCGGCCCCATCACGTGCAGCCAAACGTGCCGGTTTATCCCGCCATAGTTCGGATTGAAATCCTTGGGTTCCCATTCGAAGACCGTGCCGCTCGATTTCTCGGCGTAGTTGCCGCTGTTGTCGATGCGCACCGCCAGGACGTTGTCCCCGCTGAAATTCACCGTATCGCTGATGTCCAGCCCGTACGCCGTTACCCCGTTTTCGGAAAGTCCGACGGCTTTGCCGTTCACGAAGAATTGCCCAGCTTGCCGTATCCCCTCGAACTCCAGCACGACTTTCCGGCCCCTCAAATTCTCCGGCAGCGTGAAATGCTTGCGATACCAGGCCAGTCCCATGTACGCGCCGCGCTGACCCTGGCTATGGGAAATGATCTTGTTGAACGTGTCGACGTCGTTGTAGGTATGCGGCGTGCTGACGGTCTCCCATTTCGAATCGTCAAATTGCGGCGCTTCCGCTCCGCCAACGTCCTGCCTGATAAACTTCCAATCCGCGTCGAAGTTATAAGTCATCCGCGGCGACGCCGGCGCCGCAAACGGAGCCTCGCCCGCCGATCCCCTTGTTTCCGCTGCAGCCCAATGCAAAACGCACAGAACGCCCAGATAGACCAGGGATCGCCCGGTCCAATTGAATTTCGCTCTTTGGCTGCTGTGCTCTGGGTGTCTCATACGGCGAAAATTGACCCTTCCACCCCCACCTGTTCGATAATATCGCTTGTGCCCTACATCGTCATCAAATCCAACGGCCAGGAAGTGGCCCGCCGCGAACTTGACCGCGGTGTGGTCGTCGGCCGGGCGCCCGATTGCGACGTGTCCATCCGCGACATTCTCTTGTCTCGCCGCCATTGCCGCCTTCAACCCAACGACGACGGCTGGATGGTTCAGGACCTGCAAAGCAAAAACGGCACGGTCATCGACGGCGAACGCCTCCGCGTTCCCCGGCTCCTTTCCGACAACGACGTCATTCGCCTCGGCCGATCGAAAATCATCTTCCATGCCGGCGTACCGGGGGATGATTCTCCCGACCGGCTCACGACGCCGGCCCGCCCAGCCGATCCGGGCGATTCCCTCGCCGGCACCCTCTCGGGATTTTCGCTCTTGTTGCCCGGCGAAGGCGAAACCCCCGAAGACATGCCCTGTCCCCAGCCCCGGCCCAAAGATCCCCCGGCTTACGACCAGGCGGAACTCCAGGAACTCCTGACCGCCATCGCCTCCAGCAGTTGGGATTCCGTTTATGCCGAAGCCCGCCAGCCGCTCCGCGGTGGTCAGGGCATTGAATCGGATGACGATGCCCAGTCGCGCCGCCGCATCCGGCCTTCCTCTCCAACCGATCTGTCGCTTCAGGTCAATCCGGCTTCGCTCCCGTCAGCCGTTGCCGTTTCCCAACCCCGCCGCAGAAGCGTGTTCAGGCCCTCTCTGCATCTCATCGTGGTGACGATCTGGCTCGGATTTCTGGCGCTGCTGACCACCAACCACAAACCCATCGCCGGTGGATCAATGCCCAGGCAATCCCCCGCGCTGGCCCCGGCTGCGAATCTTCAATCGAATGAACCCGTTGCCGATGTCCCCGTCAATGGCAATCTGCTGGAAGCCGCGGACGAGGAATTACAGGAATCTGCCGGGTCGCCCGCGCCGCCGCTGACCCCGCTCAACCCCGCTGCCGCCAAAGCCGCCGCCGCAACCGCCGCGATCCATTTTTTCCTGGTGTGGTAGGGGGCGGACAAGAGTTCAAAGGTTCAAGAGTTCAAGGGTTCAAGAGTTCTCGGAAGGGCATTTTCCCTTGAACCCTTGAACTCTCGAACCTTTGCGGCTACCCGTCTGCCGGCTCGATTGTCGCCGACATCGAGCCTTTGCATGTGGCCACGCGCGGGTCCACCCCGTACGAATGAATCTGATCCCGCTTCAATTCCGCCCGCTCCCGGTGCGTCGTCATCAGGATCACCCGGCCCTCCCGGTCCACCTCCTTGGCCAACTGAAACCCCTTTTCATCCGGGAAGGCAAACAATACCTTGAGCATCTCAATCACGTATTCATAAGTATGATCATCGTCGTTCAGCAAAATCACGTGGTACGGCGGCATCTGGGCCGGTTTTGGCTTTTTGGAAGGCGCGGCCTTTTGCGGCGTGGCAACGGCCGACCCCCCGGATGCGGGCTGCTTTGTGCTTTCCATTTGAAAATTCCTGACAGACGGGTCGACGCTAAGTTACCTAATTTTACCAGTCAAAATCAATAAATTTCTATCTCGTCCGTTTCTCATTGTGTGCATTACTCCATGTAAAACAGGAGCTTAACATGCCATCAAATCTTAATTTGCGGGCTGTCGCCAACATCATTCTATTGCTGGTCACCATGGTTTCAACGCTTGGCATGGCCTGTTTACGGGATGCATTGGATGACCGGGCAGTCCAATGGTCCACTTCGATTGTCATGGCAAAGTTGACGGCAATCCAAAACCCTCAGCCGATGGTTGCATCCGCCACCCAGCCATCTGCCGACCTCGGCCCCGGCGTCGGGTACCAGACTTATGAGTTTGAAATCACCAGCCTGATCGACGGCGCCGGAAAAACCGGCGATCAGATTCGCGTGATTCGATTCTTCTCCGCTTCCGATGCGGAAAAAAGCTCGATCGGCGGACAGCCATTCACCGACAAACAGGTTGGAAAATCGTTCTTGCTCATGCTTCGGCCCGAAGCCGATCTTCGCTGGAGCGACCGGGCCGACCAGCCCGATCCACGGACGCCCCAAGTCCATGCCTTGAAGGCGTTTGTGGTCGTCCACCTGGAATTGGCCAGCGACCTCGGCGCCGAGGGGCTGGAAGATGCGAAATACACCGTAACCTCGACCCGAGCGGCCGAGGCGCAGTTCAACGCCGACGACGCAAAGTTGCAGGCTCAGGCCATGATTAATGCCGCCGACGACACCGAGGAGGTTCAGGCCGAGCACGCCCTGCTCGAAATGGGTCCCAAGGCTATTCCGGTCCTCACCGATGCCATGTCGCAAGCCGGCCCGGATGGCAAGGCCCGCCTGCAAAAAGTGATTCGCGCCGTTGCCCCGCCGTCCTTGGCCGCATCGATGCACCAACGTTAGCAACGCGAAGCGCCAATTGTGCTTCCGTCCAATAACCCTCATCGTGCCAGCCCAGATTTGCCGAAATAGGGCTATATGGACCTGGCAACGGTGATCGGTCTAGCTCTGGCTTGGGGTGCCGTGCTTTGGTCCATGTTCCACGCCTCCGAAGGGGCGATGGGGGCCTATGCCAAGCCTAACGAAATCCTGCTGGTGCTGGGGGGCTCGGTGGGCGCGGCCATGATGTCGATGCCGTTGCACTCCGTCACCGGCGTGATCTCCTATGTCAAAAAATGGGCCCTGAACAAGGAGTCCCACATCGAGAACATCATCAAGGAGATGGTCCAGTACGCCGAGACCGCCCGCCGCGATGGCGTGCTGGCGCTGGAATCCGTTGCCCGCGAAGCGCCCGATCCCTTCCTCCGCCGCGGATTGCAACTCACCATCGACGGAACCGATCCGGAGATCATTGAACGAATCCTCCGCATCGAGATCGAATCGATGAGCGAACGCCACATGCACGGCAAGCATTTTTTCCACACCCTGGCAAAGTTCGGTCCCGGCTTCGGATTGATGGCCACACTGATCGCCCAGGTCGCCATGTTCCGCAGCCTCGCCGGTGATGCCGCCGTCATCGGAAATGCCCTGGCCATCGCCCTCACCGGAACGCTGTATGGCTGCATCCTTCAGAACCTGGTCGCCGGCCCCGTTGCCGAAAAACTCGGGTTTCGCAGCCACGAGGAAGTCTTCGCCAAGGAAATCATGCTCCAGGGCGTTCTCAGCATTCAGGCGGGCAACAATCCCCGCGTCGTCGAAATGCAACTCATGAGTTTCCTCAGCAGCGGGCAACAGGCCGCCATTCCCAAGGCCGCCTAGCCGGGATTCCCCTCATGGCGGAAAAAGCCTGCAAATGTAAGAAGGTCAAATGCCCGGAATGTGAATGCCCCGAGTGGATCTTCACGTTTGCCGACCTCGTCATGCTCATGATGGGGTTCTTCGTGATCCTCTGGGTCCTCAAACCGCAGCCGGGAAAGAAGGGTCAGGCGGAGTCCGACGACTACGTCGTCAAAATCGCCGCCTCCATCCGCGCGGGTTTCGGGTATATCCCCAGTCCCCAGAGCCGCGATCCGGTGGACAGGCAGATGATCGTCAACGGGTTGTCGAAAATCCACCCGCCGGGGCCGGGCAAGCGAGGCAAAACCGACAATGAACCCAAGGGCGCCGTCGGCACCGAGCCGGAGGTCACCAACATCCGGCCCTCCAATCACGCCACCGAGGGCGGCAAGATGCTCTTCGATCGCGCCAGCGCCGATTTGACCGATCAAACCAAGGCCGACCTCGACCAAATTGCCGAAGTGATTCGTGGCCACCGCAACATCGTAATGGTCAAGGGCCACACCTCTTTGGACGATCTGCCGACGGGCGCCACCGATCTGCAGAAGATGGACCTGTCGATTCGCCGCGCCCAAGCCGCCGCGGATTATATCGTCAATAAGGGCGTTGAAGCCGACATGATCCGTGTTCAAGGCTGTTCGACCTTCGAGCCGCTCACTCAGCGTCAATATACCGCCGATTCCCAAACGCTCAATCGGCGCGTCGAGGTCGAGGCCACCAATACTCTCATCGACGATCTCCAGGACAAGCCGCATAACGCCGAGGGCGAAACCACCGCCCCCAGCGGGCCGTAGGCTTCGACCGCCTATCGAAATAACGAGGAGTTTCTGCCTCGCCGCACAAGCAACCCTAGCCCAATACCCACGATGCCCGCCGTCGCCGGCTCCGGCACGTTCGACGCCTCGAAATCGCCAAGCACAATCTTATTGGCGTAAGCCCCCGATTCATAGTTCACGACGAATGATCCGCCGCCATCCATCGCTTCAAGGCGTCCGCCATCGGCGATATTTAGAAATTCCCCGCTCAATGTGTCAGCTGAATCGACAGTGAGTACCGTAAATACATCGCTTTGACTCGGCTCAAATCCATTGATGAGCGATATCTCAAGATTCCCCGCCAGCGTCACATTCCCATCCACTTCGAGCGAGTCATAAAGGTTGCCTTGGGTTTCCCCGCCGGTATCAAATGTCAGCGTTGAGGGGTCGGACGAAAGGGTAAGATCGCCATCAATGGTGCCCGAGCCACTCAAAGTCCCATCGCCGACATTCACGCTGGCTGCCGAAACCGTCCCATTCTTGAGGACGATTTTCCCGCTGTTGCTCCAGGTCAAGTTAGTGCCAAGTTGGATGACGCTCCCATTGTTCGCTTCAAGCAGCCCGTTGTTCTGAAAGATTCCTCCTACGAACTCGTCCCCTACGCCAATCTCGACTGTCCCGCCATTGGTTGCCTGAATCATCCCCGCATTTGACCCATTGCTGGTGAATACTACGACTCCTCCATTGGCGGTAATCATGCCTCCCGTGGCATTGTTCCAGTTGCTCCAAACGAGCAGCGTTCCACTGTTCGTGGCTTCGGCAGTGCCGTCATTGGCGAAATTATCAACCCTGACTACGAGCACGGTCGAGTACAGGCCGATTTGATCCGCGTTGATGATGCCATCGTTGACAAGAGTCGTGGACTGACTGCCGTTGGAAAGAGTGAGTAGGCCGTGAATCAAGACATTTGGACCGAGCGTGACTGTGACTGGACCGTTCGAATCCGGTCCACTGAAGCTTACGTTGGGGTTCATGCGTGTGGTAGCTGCGCCCTCAATGTCCAGATTATCTATGGTCTGACTTTGACCATCAAAGGTCATACTTGCCGTGCCGTTAAGCGTCACCTGATGCCCTGCATCAACGGTTAACGTATTTTGGATGAGTAGACCTCCACCGTTTACCGGGGGGAAAGAGTTTTCATCAATCACCAGGTCTCCACCCGCGATGTGTACTCCATTAAGAGCTTCTAAAAATAGCCAATCGAACTATGGAGTCGCCGCCAACAAATCATCACGCAGCCGAGCGTCATGAAC
>Ga0209415_10005945_pt1 | contig 21819 bp, 9 predicted proteins | sample PeaSoiSIISIP2007_FD_187696 | JGI IMG/M metagenome (GOLD analysis project Ga0209415, IMG submission 187696) | Peat soil microbial communities from Weissenstadt, Germany - SII-SIP-2007 (SPAdes) (version 2) | ecosystem: Environmental > Terrestrial > Soil > Wetlands > Peat | place: Germany... | reverse complement strand
TCGGTGTGGCCCATCAAGAACGCATCCACGCCGCGGGCGCACTCGCGACCTTCCCAGATCGCCCACACCACCAGCGACTGGCCGCGGCGCATGTCGCCGCAGGCGAAGACGCCGGGCACGTTGCTCATGTAGCTCTTGTCCACGGCCACGTTGCCGCGCTCGGTGAGCTGCACGCCGAGGTCGGTCAGCAGCGCGCCGCGCTCCGGGCCGAGAAAGCCGAGCGCCAGCAGCACCAGATCGACGTCCAGCTCGAATTCACTGCCCGGCATCTCGCGCATGACGGGTCGGCCGTTCTCCTGCACCCATTCCAGCCGCACGCCGTGCAGTTTCTTCACGTTGCCGTGTTCGTCGCCGGAGAAATACTTGGTGTTGATGCTCCAGTCGCGAATCACGCCCTCTTCATGCGACGACGACGTACGCAGGATCATCGGCCAGTACGGCCACGGCGCAACACCTTCGGTGCGCGTATCAGGTGGTTGAGGCAGGAGCTCGAATTGGTGCACGGAGAGCGCGCCTTGTCGGTTCGAGGTGCCTAAACAGTCGGAGCCGGTGTCGCCGCCGCCGAGGATGACGACCCGCTTGCCCGTTGCCGTGATCTGATTCGCGATCGTGTCGCCGGCAACCACCTTGTTCTGCTGCGGCAAGAACTCCATCGCGAAGTGAACGCCCTTCAGCTCGCGCCCCGGCACCGGCAAGTCACGCGCCCAGGTGGCGCCGCCCGCCAACGCGATCGCATCGAATTCCCGGCGCAGCATGGCGGCGGGCACGTCGACCCCGACGTTGGTGTTGGGACGGAAGGTGACGCCCTCGGCCGCCATCTGCTCCATGCGGCGATCGACGAGGTGCTTCTCCATCTTGAAGTCGGGGATGCCGTAGCGCAGCAGGCCGCCGATGCGATCGGCGCGCTCGAACAGCGTCACCCAGTGTCCCGCGCGCGCCAGTTGCTGCGCGCAGGCCATGCCGGCCGGACCTGAGCCGACGACGGCGACCGTCTTGCCCGTGCGCCGCGGCGGCACCTGCGGCGTCACCCATCCTTCTTTGAAGGCATGCTCGATGATCTGCTTCTCGATCTGCTTGATGGTCACCGGGTCGTTGTTGATATTGAGGACGCACGCTTCCTCGCACGGCGCCGGACAGATGCGCCCGGTAAAATCCGGGAAGTTGTTCGTCGAGTGCAGCCGGTCGATGGCCTCTTTCCAGCGGCCGCGGTAGATCAGGTCGTTCCAGTCCGGAATGATGTTCCCGAGCGGGCAGCCCTTGTGACAGAACGGAATGCCGCAGTCCATGCAGCGCGCTGCCTGCTTCTGCAGCTTGTCCTCCGGATGCTTGCCTTCCAGCTCGCGCCAGTCGTGCAGGCGCTCCGTCACCGGCCGTCGTCCCGGCAACTCGCGCTCGAATTCGAGAAACCCAGTGATCTTACCCATCACCTTCTCTTACGCCTCACGCTTCACAAACCACGCTTCACGCTCTCAAATGCTCGCCAGCTTCGCCGCGTCGGAATCGAGATGCTGCTTCGCCAGCACTTGGCGGTACTCGACGGGCATCACCTTGATGAATTTCTGTGCGTGTTCCTTCCATCCCGACAGCACGCGCCACGCCAACGCGCTTTGTGTGTAGTCGTAGTGCCGGCGCACCAGCGTATGGATCGCTTCGACATCCTTCTCATCGAGCGGATCGATCTCGACCATGCCGAGGTTGCAGCGCGACTTGAAGTCGCCGTCGGCGTCGAGGACGTAGGCGACGCCGCCGCTCATGCCGGCGGCGAAGTTGCGGCCGGTCTTGCCGAGCACGACCACCACGCCCCTCGTCATGTACTCGCAGCCGTGGTCGCCAACGCCTTCCACGACGGCCGTCACGCCGCTGTTGCGTACGCAGAAGCGCTCGCCCGCTTGGCCGTGCAGGAACACCTCGCCGCCGGTGGCGCCGTACAGCGACACGTTGCCGACGATGATGTTGTCCTCCGGCACGAAGGTCGCGCTCTTCGGCGGGTACACGACGATGCGTCCGCCCGACAGACCTTTGCCGAAGTAGTCGTTGGCGTCGCCTTCGAGCTCGACGGCGATGCCGTTGGCCATGAAGGCGCCGAAGCTCTGCCCCGCCGAGCCGGTGAATTTGATCTTGATGGTCTCCGGCGGCAGCCCTTCCATGCCCCACTTGCGTGAGATCTGCGCCGACAGCATCGTGCACACGGTGCGGTTGACGTTGCGGATCGGAAGATCGATCTCGACCGGCTGCTTGCGCTCCAACGCGGGCCGCGCCAGCTCGATGAGCCGATTGTCGAGCGCCTTTTCGAGCCCGTGATCCTGCGACTGCACGCAGCGGATCGCCACGCCCGGCGGCACGTCGGGCTTGTGCAGGATCTGGCCAAGATCGACGCCGCGCGCTTTCCAGTGATCGATCGCGTCGCGCGTCTCCAGCGCATCGACGCGTCCGACCATGTCGTCGACGCTGCGAAATCCCAGCTCGGCCATGATCTCGCGCAGCTCCTCGGCGATGAACATCATGTAGTTGACCACGTGCTCCGGCTTGCCTTCGAACTTCTTGCGCAGCACGGGATCTTGCGTGGCGATGCCGACCGGGCAGGTATTCAGATGACAGACGCGCATCATGATGCAGCCGGAAGCGATCAGCGCCGACGTGGCGAAGCCGAACTCCTCGGCCCCGAGCAGCGCGCCGATGGCGACGTCGCGGCCGGTCTTCAGCTGGCCGTCGGTCTCGACGCGGATGCGGCCGCGCAGGTCGTTCATCACCAGCACCTGCTGCGTCTCCGCGAGCCCCAGCTCCCATGGCAGACCGGCGTGTTTGATCGACGTGAGCGGCGAGGCGCCGGTGCCGCCGGAGTCTCCGCTGATGAGCACGACGTCGGACTTGCCTTTCGACACGCCAGCCGCGACCGTGCCGACCCCGACCTCGGCAACCAACTTCACGCTGACGCGCGCCCGGTTGTTCGAGTTCTTGAGGTCGTGGATGAGCTGCGCCAGGTCCTCGATCGAGTAGATGTCGTGATGCGGCGGCGGTGAGATGAGGCCGACGCCCGGTGTCGAGTAGCGGATGCCGGCGATGTACTTGTCGACCTTGTGACCCGGCAGCTGCCCGCCTTCACCGGGCTTGGCACCTTGCGCCATCTTGATCTGCAGCTCGTCGCAGTTCACCAGGTAGTAGCTGGTGACGCCGAAGCGTCCCGATGCGACCTGTTTGATCGCGCTGCGACGCAAGTCGCCGTTCGGATCGGGGATGTAGCGCACCGGATCTTCGCCGCCTTCGCCGGTGTTCGACTTGCCGCCGATGCGGTTCATGGCGATGGCGAGGTTCTCGTGCGCCTCGCGGCTGATCGAGCCGAGCGACATCGCGCCGGTCTTGAAGCGTTTGACGATCTCCGTCGCCGGCTCGACTTGATCGATCGGAATCGGCGTGCCGGGTTTGAACTTCAGCAGGCCGCGAATGGTGCACAGCTTCTCGCTCTGGTCGTTGACCAGCGCCGAATACTCCTTGAACTTCTTGTAGCTGCCGGCGCGCACGGCGTGTTGCAGCTTGGCGATCGTGTCGGGGTTGTACATGTGGAACTCGCCGCGCCGGCGCCACTGGTACTGGCCGCCCGGATCGAGGTCGCCGTCGAGCGCCGGTGACACCTCGAAGGCGTGATGGTGACGCAGCGCACATTCCTCGGCGATGACGTCGAGGCCGACGCCTTCGATGCGCGACGCGGTCCAGGTGAAGTAGCGGTCGATGACCTCGTGGTTGAGCCCGATGGCCTCGAAGATCTGCGCGCCGCGGTAGCTCTGCACGGTGGAGATGCCCATCTTGGTCATCACCTTGAGCACGCCCTTGTTCGCGGCCTTGAGGTAATGCTCGACGGCGGCCTCGGCGGCGACGTCCTTGATGCGTCCGTCGTTCACCATATCGATGATGGTCTCGCACGCCAGATACGGATTCACCGCGCCGGCACCGTAGCCGATGAGCAGGCAGAAGTGATGCACCTCGCGCGGCTCACCCGATTCGATGACCAGACCGCAGCGCGTCCGTGTACCTTCACGAATCAAATGATGATGCACAGCAGCGGTGGTCAAAAGGCTGGGAATCGGCGTCAGCTCTTCGTCGTGGCCGCGATCGGACAGCACGATGATGCTGTAGCCTTGCTCGATGGCCACCGACGCCTGACGGCACAGCTCCTCGAGGGCGCGGCGCAGGCCGTTGCCGCCGTCGCCAATCTTGAACAGCGCCGGCAGCGTCACCGCGCGCAGCTTGCCCGCGGAGACATCCTTGATCTTCTGCAGCTCGACGTTGCTGACGACCGGATTCTCCAGCTCGAGCTGGTGGCAGTGCTGCGGCGTTTCATCGAACAGGTTCTGCTCTGAGCCGATCGTCGCCTTCACCGACATCACCAGCTCTTCGCGGATCGGATCGATCGGCGGATTGGTCACCTGGGCGAAGAGCTGCTTGAAGTAGTTGAACAGCAAATGTGGCCGATCGGAAAGCACGGCGAGCGGCGTGTCGGTGCCCATCGAGCCGACCGCCTCCTGGCCGTTGATGGCCATCGGCGCCATCAGCATGCGCAGGTCTTCCAACGTGTAGCCGTGCACCTGCTGCCGCGTGATCAATGAATCGGGATCGTACTCCGGCGGCAGCTGCTTCGGCGTGGGCAGATTCTTGAGTTGCACGAGGTTCGCATCGAGCCACTGGCGGTACGGCTTGCGTGCCGCCATGCCTTCCTTGATCTCCTCGTCGCCGACGATGCGGCCGTTCTCGGTGTCGACCAGGAACATGCGCCCCGGCTGCAGGCGGTCCTTGTGCAGGACGTTGTCCGGGGCGATGTCGAGCACGCCGACCTCCGACGCCATGACAACGAAGCCGTCCTTGGTGACCACGTAGCGCGATGGGCGCAGGCCGTTGCGGTCGAGCACCGCGCCGATGAGGCGGCCGTCCGTGAACGCGATCGACGCCGGGCCGTCCCACGGCTCCATCAAGCAGGAGTGGTACTCGTAGAACGCCTTCTTCGTCTCGCTCATGCCCTCGTGCTTCTGCCACGCCTCGGGGATCATCATCATGACCGCGTGCGGCAGCGAGCGGCCCGTACGCACTAGCAGCTCGAGCGTGTTGTCGAACTTGCCGGAGTCGCTGCACGCGTCGTCGATGATCGGCACCAGCTTCTTGATGTCGTCGCCGAACAGCGGCGAGGAAAACATCCTCTCACGCGCGTGCACCCAGTTCTCGTTGCCGCGCAGCGTGTTGATCTCGCCGTTGTGCGCCAGGAAGCGGTACGGGTGGGCGCGGTCCCACGATGGGAAGGTGTTGGTGCTGAAGCGCTGATGCACCAACGCCAGCGCCGACGCCATCGTCGGATCGACGAGGTCAGTGTAGAATTGCGGGATCTGCTCCGGCAGCAGCAGGCCTTTGTACACGATCGTCCGGCAGGACAGGCTCGGGATGTAGAACGATTCCGAGTCGCGCAGGTCCGTGGCGCGCACGGCGTGCTCGACGCGCTTGCGAATGACGTACAGCGTGCGCTCCAGCACGTCCCCGTCCTTGATGCCTTTGCCGGGCGCAATGAAGATCTGCCGGATCTCCGGCATGGTCTTGCGGGCCAGCGGGCCGCAGGCGTTCGGGTTCGTCGGCACGCTGCGCCAGCCGAGCAGGCGCTGCCCTTCCTCGCGAATCACCTTCTCGAAGATGTTCTCGCACACGTTGCGCTCGGCGACGTCGCGCGGCAGGAACACCATGCCGACGCCGTAGCCGCCGGCGTCCGGCAGCTGGATACGCAGCGCCTGGCATTCCTTCTTGAGGAACGCGTGCGGCACTTGCAGGAGGATGCCGGCGCCGTCGCCGGTGAGCGGGTCGCAGCCGCAGGCGCCGCGGTGCGTGAGGTTCTGCAAGACCTGCAGGCCCTTCTGCACGATGTCGTGCGATTGCGCGCCCTTGATGTTGGCCACGAAGCCGACGCCGCACGCGTCGTGCTCAAAGCGCGGATCGTACAGGCCCTGTTTTCTCAGTCTACGCACCTCGGTCATTGTCACACTCCTTTGAGGTGGACTGGTGGTTTCTCGCCGTTGCGGCGCGCCCGCTTCGGCACCGGCGTCGCGTCGTATCGCAACGCGATCTGCGTGCGCTCCGTATGCGTCGACAGCACCACCATCGTCTCGGTGCGGTCGACGCCTTCGATCGAACGGATCTTGCTGATCAACTCTTCCAGCGAGGACGTATTGTCCGTCTTCACCTTGAGCAGCAAGGTGTGCTGGCCGGTGACGTGGTGGCATTCGAGCGTGTCCTCGAGCTGCATGATCTCCTTTTCGAACTCGCCGATGAGCTTCGGATGCTTGATGGTCACACCGATGAACGCGGTGACGTCTTTGCCCAGCCGGCGCGCGTCGACAATGGCGCGATAACCCTCGATCACCTGTGCATCCTCAAGCTTCTTGATGCGCTCGATCACCGAGGGCGCGGAGAGACCAACTTTCTCGCCGATCTTGGCCAGCGGCAGCTTGCAGTTCTCCTGCAGCACAGCGAGGATGTGGAGATCGATGTCGTCAAACTCGATATCTGGTTGCCCTAATTTCATAAGGTGGAGAGGTGCTGCAACCGAACGAATAGACGATGTCCCGGCCAGATGTCAACCCATTATTCGGAATTTTTTCGTCCGTCGATTCCACGGACGGCGAAGCCGTGGGGAGAACTCTAAAGGTCGATGCGCGCGGGGAGCGGTGGGACGGAGTCGGGCGGCGCGCGCGAGCGTCTACAGCTCCGCCAGCAGCGCCTTGGCGTCCTTCAGATCGCGCGTGTCGAAGCCTTCGGTGAACCAGGCGTAGAGTGGGGCGAGGAGGGCGCGGGCCGCGTCGCGCTTGCCCTGGCGCCGCCAGAGCCGCGCCGGCGGCGCGCAGCTCGAAGGTTTTCGCTTCCTGACGCCGTGCGATCTCCAGGGACCTGGTGAAGAGCGCCTCCGCCGGCTCGACCGCATCGCCGTCCACGTCGAGGAGAGTCTCAGCCTTCAGCCGGTGGAGCTCGGCATCGTAGAAGCGCTGTCCCCGCGCCTCGGCGTTCGCGATGCTGAGCTCGAGCGCACGCAGGGCGTCGTCGTGGCGCCCGACCTTCCGGAGGGCTTCCGCGCGCCAGAACTGGAACTGGGGAGCTCCGGCGCGGCTCCCGCTCCGAGCCAGCTCGACCCTCGCCTGTCGCATCTCCGCAACACCCTTCTCGCCCTCCCCCGAGTCCACGCGCACCCTGCCTCGCAGGAACCTTCCCGATCCGAGGAACAGCGGAAACCCGAGCTGCTCGGCGAGAGCCACGAGCGCTCCGGTGCGTTCCAGCGTCCGGTCGAGCTCGCCGCGCTCGAAGTGGACGGCTCCAGCGTAGAAGAGCGCAAGCGACAGACTGAGCGGATGCTCCACGCGCTGCGCGAGCGCCACCGCCTCCTCGCTCTCGGCCAGCGCCCGCGCGAGGTGACCCAGGAACAAGTGACACTGGGCCACGTACGAGCGGGCGGCGACGCCGCGATCGAATCCCACCGTGTACGCCTGAGGCCCATGCGCGCTGGGATCGTACAGTCCGATGCTTTGTTCGAAGTACTGCAGCGCCCGCGAGAAGTTGCCCTGAAGGAGCAAGGACAGGCCGACTTCCTCGTGCGCCGAGAGGCGGTCGAACGTATCGCCAGTGCGCTCGGCGGCGACCAGGGCGTCCTGCGCGACCTCGGCACCGGTCGCGATTTCACCCTTCAGCAAATAGGTGTCCGCGACGCCCACGAGGACGCGCGGCAGCTCGGGCGACTCGCCGATCTGGGACGCCAGCTCGCGCGCGCGTGTGTAGGTCTGCTCGTACTCCGGGTGCGACCATCCTCTGGCTGCAGTGAGCGGCGCCCCGATCGCCATCTGCAGCCCGAGCTCCCGCTGATGGCGCGCGCGCGTCTCCGGCAGCGTCGCGACCAACGCGAGGGCGCGCCGCAGATGGCCGATGGCCTCCTCGTTCGCCGACCGCTGCGTGGCGCGCTCGCCGGCCCCCTGGTAGTGCGCGATCGCTTGCGCGGCCAACCCCGCCTGGTCGTAGTGCCGCGCGATCACCTCGGGATCGGAGGCGACGCGCTCGGGGAAGTGTGCTTCCAGCACCTGGGCGACACGCGCGTGCAGCTGCTGACGCGTGCGCTTGAGCAGCGACTGGTACGCCGTCTCCTGGATCAGCGCGTGCTTGAACGTGTACGTGGCCGCGGGCGGCTCGCCGCGCGCGAAGAGGATCTCCGCGTCGACCAGGCGCCCGAGCCCGTGGCGCAGGGCGACCTCGTCCATGCCCACCATCGCCGCCAGCAGCGGATACCCGAACTCCCGTCCCAGCACCGCTGCCCGCTGCGCCACCTCCTTCGCCGCCGAGAGCCGATCGAGCCGCGCCATCAGCGAGTCGGCGAGGCTGGCCGGAATGGCCTCCACGCCGCGCTCGGCGCCGGGCGTGGCCAAGGCCTTGGTCAGCTCCTCGACGTAGAGCGGTACGCCGTCGGCGCGGGCGACAAGCGCGTCGAGGGTGGCGGCCGGCAACTCAGTCCCCGCGAGCGTCGCGATCATCTCACGCGCCTGGCGTTTGGTGAGGCGTGTGAGCTGCACGCTGGTCAGGTTGGAGCGCGCCGGCCAGGGCGGGGTGAACTCCGGGCGTGCCGTAGCGAGCAGCAGCACCCGCGCCGTCGGGCTCTGCGCGATCAGGTGCCTGAGCAGCTCCAGCGTCGACACGTCGCACCAGTGCAGATCCTCGATGAACAGCACGAGCGGCTGCACTTCGCTCAGCGACAGGTTCCACTGCGCCAACAGGTCGATCGTCTTGCGCCGCTGCAGCTCCGGGCTCAACTGCAACCGCGTGGGTGGCGGCAGACCGAGAAAGTCGGCGAGCAGGGCCACCGTCTCTGGCGTTGAGGCGAGCGTGCGGAGGTTCGCTTCGAGCTTGCCGAGCTTCTCGGTTGCCGTGTCTTCCGGGGCGAACGCCAGCCCCTGCGCCACCAGCGCGATGATCGGATGGAACGGCGTGCCTTCCGTGTACGGCGTCGCGCCGCATTCGAGCCACGTATGGGGTACGTCCGCCAGGTGCTCGTGGAGCTGGTAGACGAGCCGCGACTTGCCGACCCCCGCCTCGCCGAGGACGACGACGTTCTGCCCCTCGCCGTCCTGCGCCCGTTCCCAGCGATCGACGAGAGTCGACAGCTCGATGTCGCGCCCGACGAAGCGCGTCAGGTGTCCCGCTGCAATGTCGAGGCGACTCCGTACCCCGCTCGGCTGCACGACGCGGTAGAGCGTCACCGGCTCGCGCACGCCCTTGAGGTGCTGCGCACCGCGTTCTTCCACAACGAACAGCCCAGCAACGAGACGCTGCGTCGCGGCGGTAATCACCACCGTGTCGGACTCGGGCGCGCCCTGCACGCGCGCCGCGACGTTCGCGGTCTCGCCGAACCTCGCCGCCGTCGGCAATCACCACCGGCCCGGTGTGCATGCCGATGCGCACAGCCAGCCCCTCGATACGCGGCCCAGAGGAAGGGCCGCTACTCGGGGTGAACGGAGTTGATTCCGGTCCCACAGATGCAAACCGTTTGTCCCGAGTAGCGGCCATTTTCTCAGGCCGCGTATCGAGGGACTGCACCGCCTCGACGATCGCCAGCCCCGCGCGCACCGCGCGTTCCGGGTCATCCTCGCGCGCCGTGGGCCAGCCGAAGTAGATGAGCAGCCCGTCGCCGAGGTTCTTGGCGACGTGGCCGCCAAAGCGCCCGACGGCACCGGCGGCGGCCTGCTGGTACTGCGCGATGACATCGCGCCACTCCTCGGCGTCGGGCTGCTGCGACAGCGGCGTCGAGCCGACCAGGTCGCAGAAGAGCACGCTGAGCTGACGGCGCTCGCCGGCTTCGGCGGGGCTGGGTGCCGCGGGTGCCAGGTCAGGTGCCGCGGCGGGCCACACGAACTGCGGCGCCGCGGAGTTGAGGGAAGCACCGCATTCGCCGCAGAACTTCGCGCCCGCGGGCAAGTCACTCCCGCAGCTCGGACAGCGTGCGGCGACTGGCGTTCCGCACTCGAGGCAGAACTTCACCCGCTCGGGGTTCGTGTGGCCACAGGTCATGCAGTTCATGTCGTCCTCGTGGCGCACAGCTCTTCGAAGCGCGCCTTCGCCGCTTCGAGATCGTCGATCTCGAAGAGCTCGAGCCCCGCGAACTGTTCGCCCCTGGCGTGCACGAGGGCGACGTAGACGGTCTCGAAGTCGCCGCCTTCGCCGTTGGTACCGAACCAACGATTGACGACCAGGAGGCCGTGCGGCGCTGCAGCGACTTCGTAGAGCGGCTCGATGCGGACGTCGCGGCTCAGCTCCCACAACGCCGCCAGCGACGCGATGTTCCCGTCGCGGTCGAACCGACCGATGCCGGTGCGCCGCCGATCGTAGATGACGAAGTCGTCCGGCGTGGCGGCGCGCAGTCGCTCGGGGTCGTGGTCGTTCCAGGCGCGCATATACTCGATGAGCCCGGCCGGGATCGCATCGCCGCGCCTCGCGACCCAGCGCTCGAAGAGCTCCGCGCTCGCGGCGGCGCGGTCGCTGGGGTCGAAGAGGACGACCCGCACGAAGCGCCCCTCGCCGTCGAGTTCGCCCAGCTCGAGGACCTCGATCTCGGAGGCGGCCCCTGCCTCACCCGTCGTCCACACGATGCGCTGCAGCGCCAGGCGCTCGCCCGCGGTGGCCAAGAGTGTTCGCACCGGTTGCCAACCGCCCTCGAACAGGAAGCGAGTGTTGGTGATTCCCCCTTCGCGACCGTGCGTCCCGCGGAACATGTGACGGCGATCGTCGAAGACGTACGCGGCGCCGTAGAGCGCATCGAGGGCGTCCCAGTTCCCGGCCTTCACAGTCTCGTACCAGCGGTCGTAGGCCCGAGCGGCGGCATTCAGCGGGATGCGCAGCGGATCCGGGCGCAGCTCCTCGAAGCGCACCCGTGCCTGCTCGAGCTGCTCGGCCTCCCACACGTCGACGCGACGGGCCCGACCGAGCGCGTCGATCTCGACGGCGTCGATGAGGATGTTCTCGAATGCGCCGCCTTCTCGCATGCCGTGCCACGCGAACTCGAGAAGCATGCCGCCGGCGCACGTCTGGACGTGATCGACGCGCACCTGCGTGTCCGGCGCCAGCTCCATCTGGGCTTGCATCGTGGAGACCAGAGCCGGCGGACCGTGCAAGGTTCCCCAGCTGACCAGCCGGTGACTGTGCGAGACCAGATCGGGCGCCATCAGCGCGGCCATGGCGTTCCAATCGCGTGCCGTAAACGCTCGCAGATAGCCGGCAAGCCACTTCGAAGCGAGTGGGTGGGCCAACGCCTCGCCCGCCGCCCAGCGCGCGTCGAGTTCGGCGTAGGCGGCGTCGACGTCGTCGGGGTCCCAGCGCACGTACGCGACGATGCGGCCGCGATCATCCACCTGCGTCAGGATGAGAAACGCGATCTCACTGGGTCCGACGTCGGTATCCGTGAACTCGAAGGTGGAGCGGTTGAGGGCCAGCCGATCCCCGCGCGTCGCCAGCACTTGGGAGTCGCCGCGAACGGCGCGCCCGTCCGCGACCTCGCGGATGAACGCAACGTATTGATCCCGGTCGAACTCGAGCTGCACGACGCGCCGGCGGTCGGACATCCGGAAGTTCTCCGCGAACAACTGCTCGAAGCCCTGCCAATCGTGAGCGACCATGCAGGCGATCACTGGATCAGTCGTCGCCGTGGCGGCGTTGACGAAGCGCGGCGGCGCGGCGACGGCCGGCGCCAGCTCGGCAAAGCGCGCCAGGGCGGCCTCGACCCCGTCGTCGTCGTAGATGTCCGCCCGCACGATCCGCCCGCGCGCGTCGAGCTCGAGGACGGCGTTCAGCGGGATCTCGTAGGGGCCGCCCTCGCGCGTCCCGTGCCAACCGCCGTGCACATAAAATCCGCGCGGACCCGGTTGGAAGTCATGGACGCGATAGACCGTGTCGGGCGACAGATCGGCCAGGGTGCGGAAGTTCTGCGCCCAGGCTTGGGCACCGCGCGTCGTCCCGATCACGGCGAGGCGGCGGTGATCGTACTCGACCAGCGATTCCGCGCACAGCGCGGCCACCGAATGCCAGTCGCGGCTCGCGACCGCGCGAACGAATCCCCGCATCGACTCCCAGCTGGGCCCCTGCGCCGCGGCCTCGCCGGTCTCGAAGCGCGTGTCGAGCTCGGCGTAGGCGGCGTCGATGTCGTCGAGGTCAAACGCCACGACCGCGATGCACCGACCGTCGGCATCACTCTCAGCCAGCGATAGATGGTCGTCGAACGCGAGGGGACCACCGCCCCCTTCGACTTCGGCCCGGAAGGTCGTCCGGTGCAGCGACAGCCGCTCACCGCGGGTGGCGAGCAGCGGTTCATTCCAGCTGCTCGCGGGTTGGTCGAAGAGCATGCGGAACTGCACGACGAAGGCTTCGAAGCCGATCTCGAGCCGCATCATGCGACGCCGGTCGTCCATCCGCAGCGCCGGGGAGAGTAGGGCCAGGACGCCCTCCCAGTCGCGCGCCGCCCAGCAGCGCGTCATGCGCTCCATCGATCGCGATGCCGCATTGGCGAAGGGCTCGGAGGCTTTCGCCGCCGCCCCCTTACCCTCGCCGCCGCCCAGCTCCTCGAAGCGCGCCAGCGCCTCGGCTTCGCGATCGGGTTCCCACACCTCGGTTCTGGTCACGAGACCGTCGGGGCCGAAAACAAAGAGCGCGAGGAGCAGATTCTCGAACGCACCCCCGGTGGAGCGCACGGTGCCGAAATAGGCCCGACGAACGAGGAAGGCATTGGCCTCGAGGGCGAGGAGAGCATCGTCGCGCAGCGCCCAGCCTGCGGCGAGCTCGTCCTGCAAGCGCCAGTGTCTCAGGTACTCCTCTGCGCCGCGTGCGCTCCAGGTGCCGAAAATCCGATGGTCGGCGTTTTCGACCGATGGGGCCATCGCGGCCGCCAGCCGATCCACGTCGATCGGCCCGCTCCACACCGCGACCGAGCGTGCCGTTGCAGCGGCGCGTTCGCGCGCCGAGCTGTCGGGGAGCAGCTCGGCGTAGCGCTCGTAGAGGCGGACGATGGCGTGGTGAAGGCGGTCGGCAGCGAAGATCTCGATGCGCCGGCTGCGCCCCAGGTCGTCGACCTCGATCAGGGCGATCTCCTCCAGCTCGGCGGGTCCGAACGCTGTGAAGCCGGCGTCGACGAGCCCTTGAATCGATACCCAGTGCCGACCCAGCGCCAGCGCATCACCGAGCGTCGCAAGGATCTCTTGCCGGCGTGCCAAGCGCTCGGCCCTGAACGCGGACCGCCACGTGCCGAGCATCTCACGCCTGCCGTACGTGGCACCGGTGGGATGGTGTACGACCTGCAAGGGCTCGCCGAAGACTTGGGCGAGTTGGTTACCGTCGCGTGCAGCGATCGCCGCCTCGAAGCGTTCGAAATTTCTCGTCGCGGCGTTCGGTCGCACGCCGCGGCCGATGACGGGTTGCGCCCGTTGTGTCATTCCCGCAATCTTCTGGCGGGAATCCACTCCCCCCTCCTGGATGCCGGCTTGAAGATTGCCGGCATGACGAGCATTGGCTGTCAGCGCGTCGAAGCGCGCAAGCGCTTCTTCGACTCCATCCGCGCTGAACTCTTCAACGTGCGTGATCAGGCCGTCGGGTGTCACGACCTCCAGCGAGAGGAACCGGTTCTCGAATGCGCCGCCGCTGGCGCGCAGGGTTCCCGAGGTCAGGCGGTGCAGCAAGATCGCCTCTGGGGTCAGCGCCACGATATCGATCACTCTCCGACGCACGTCGCTGGTCAGCTCCAAAAGAACGCGGTAGTTGCGCAGCATCGCATCGGCGCCACGGATTGCCGGGTACCCTAGCTGGTTGTGATCGATGTACTCGGCATCGGGCGCGAGGATCGGTGCCATCCGATCGGGGTCCGGCGTCGGCTCGCCAAGCAACGCCGCGGTCCGCGCCCGCGCCGCGGCGCGGGCGCGCGCCGCACCTTCGGGGAGCAGGTCGGCGTAGCGCTCGTACAGACGTGCGATCGCGTCGCCGAGGCGGTCGGCGGCGAACACCTCAGCCGATCGCAGCCGTGCCTGCTCGTCGACCTCAGTGACCTTGATTTCCTCAATCTCGTACGCGCCGACATCGAAGCGGCCCCCGCCTGTTCCGCTCGCTGAGATCAGGCCGCGGACGAGACCGAGGGACGACCCTAGCGTCGCCAGCGCCTCGTGCCGGAACGCCGCGCCGGGCGAGCGCATTAGCCGATGGATCGACGCGAGCGCGCCGTCGCGCCCGTAGCCGGCTCCGGTCGTGTGATCGATCTCGGCGAAGGAATCGCTGAAGGAGGCGTCGATAGCGTCGGCGTCCCCTGCAGCGAACACGGCGTCGAAGCGAGCCCAGAACGCAGTCACAGCGTTCGGACGCACGCGCCGCCGCACAGCCGGCGGCGCCGCGATGGGCGCCGCGCCGGGGACGGCGACCGGCGCGGCGCGCCCGCCGTCACTCCGCGCACGCTCGGCGAGCACCGTCGCGCCCTTGGTATCCCACAGCTCGATCGCGCGGCGCACCTCGGCGTCGGCTTCCGCGGCGCGGCCAGCGGATCGCAACGCCGCGGCAAGCGCCAAGCGCGCGTCCGCGTGATCGAGTAGCGCGTCGGTGGCTGCGGCGATCGCGACCGCCGCCTTCGCCAGCTCGACCGCGGCAGCGTGCGCGCCGCGCTTCGCCAGCGCCTCGGCACGCACGCCGCGCCACGCAATCGCGGCCTGGAGATCGTCGCCGGCAAGCCGTTCGCTCTCATGTGACAGCGCTTCGGCCTCGGCGATGCGCTCTTGTGCGAGCAGCGTGCGCGCGAGCAGCGCGCCCGCTCGCGCCGCGTCGATGCCGAGACCGAGGTCGCGCAGGCCTTCGTACGCGCCGCGCAGCAGTCGCTCGGCTGTGGCCGCGTCGCCCTCCATCGCCTCGATGCGCCCCGCGAAGACGTCGGCCTCGAACAGCCTGTGCGCGATGCCGAGCTCCTCCACCATCTTGCGCGATGACGCGATCATCCGCCGCGCGGCATCGGTGCGCCCGCGCAACGCTTCCAGCACGCCCTGGCAGCTCAGCGCGACCGCCTCGACCGCCGGTGCGCCCTGCGTGATGCGCAGCACGCGCACCACGTCGAGGCAGCGACCGCTGGCGCGCGTCACCGGGCTCGGTCCCCACAGCGCGGCGAGCGGTGCGATGGCAAGCACCGTGTTGGCGCGGCGCCGGTCGCCGGCACGGCGGGCGGCGGCGAGCGCCCGGTCGAGCGCCGCCTCGCACGCACCGACCTTGCCGAGACGGGCGAGCGCGAGCGCGTAGACGAAGTGCCCCTTCGCTTCCCCGGCCGCGTCGCCGAGCTTAGCCAACTCTTCGGCGGCGGCGGCCACCGTGTCGGCGGTCGTGTGCAGCGCCTGCGGTGCGGTCAGCACGATGAGCTGGCCGGTGAAGCAGGTGTGCCAGGCGTGCAGGCGGTCCCTCGATACGGCCCCTGAGGAGACGGGGCCTACTCGGGATGAACGGTGAGATTGTTCCGTATCTGAGCTTGCAACCGTTCGCCCCGAGTAGCCGCCTTCCTTTGGCGGCGTATCGAGGGGCGCATTGATCAACCGCCCCAGCTCCTCGATCGCCTTCGCTGCCGTTCCCACGTCACCCGCGGCGAGCAGCGCCTCGCACCAATCGAGCGCAAGATCCGCGCGCGACGAATCGTCGCTGTCGAGGCGATCGATGGCGCGGCCCAGCAGACCGGCGGCGACCGGGAGATCGTCGCGCGCCAGTGCCCGGCGGCCGGCGGCGGCCAGTCGGACCGCGGCGCGCTCGCCGAGCGCCTTGCCCTGCGCGTCGAGCGGACCCAGCTCGCGCCGGTGCTGGTGCGCCTGCTCCAGGTGCCAGCCGATGGTCTCGTCATGTTCGGGGGCGTTCTTGACCTGCGCCTCGATCCAGTCGGCCAGGTGCTCGTGCAGCTCGGCGCGCGTGCCCTTGAGCAGGCGCCGGTAGGCCGCGTCGCGGATCAACACGTGGTGGAAACGCAGCACCGGCTCTCCCAGGAACCAACCGGCGTCGCGTTCGATCAGCTCCGTGCGCCGCAGCGCTTCGAGCCGCGCATCGAGCTCGCTGCCGTTGCGCCCCAACAGCGCGGCCACGGCGCTGCGCGAGAAGTGGCGGCCGACCACCGCGGCACGTTCCAGCACGGTGCGCTCCTCGGGCCGCAGCCGCTCGATGCGGGCCGCGAGCAGCGCATGGATCGTCGGCGGCATCTCCAGGGCCGCCAGGTTGGCGCCGATGATCCAGCGCTCGCCCTGACGTTCGAGCGCTCCTTCATCGACCAGCATGCGCACCAGCTCGCCGACGAACAGCGGATTCCCCTCGCTCGTGGCCAGCACCTTGGCGGCGACTGCCGCGGGTAGATCGGCGGCGCCGATCACGTTGGCCGCCAGTCGCATCGCGGCGCCGGCATCGAGGCCGCTCAGCGTAACGACGTCGGAGACCAACCCGCCCGGGGTCACCAGCGACGAACGCACATCGCGCAGCTCCGGGCGCGCCCCGACCAGTACCAACAACGGCACGCCGGTGCCCCACTGCACCAGGTGCTCGACCAGATCGAGCAGCAACGGCTCGGCCCAGTGCAGGTCATCAATCACCAACACCACCGGCGTGGCGGCGGCGAGTCCGGCAAGCAGACGCCGGATGACGAAGAAGGTTTCCTCGGGGGAAGCGGGAGAGCCGGCAAGCAGAGCGGTGATGCCGTTGATGATGCGGGTCCGCTCGGCGTGGGTGCCGGGAACCGCTGCTTCGAGTGCGGCGCGCAGGTTCTCCGCGGCGCCACCACCACCGGGGGCGTTGCCCCTGGCGGTGGGCTGGCCGCCCCTTTGGGGCTGCGGGCTTTCCGCTGAGTTTTCGGCACTCAGCCCTGCAAGGGCGGCAAGACCTGAGCCCAGGGCATCGCCCTGGGCGGGTAGCGGGGATGCTTGGGCAGCCGGCACCCCTCGATACGCCGCCAAAAGCGGGCGGCTACTCGGGGCGAACGGTTGCGAATCCGTTGGTTGGGAATCCGTTGTATGAGGATCGTTCTCCCGTTCGTCCCGAAAAGGTCCCGTCCCTTCAGGGGCCGTATCGAGGGACTGTTGGCGGCTGCTCCAATCGGCCGCGAGAAACTCGCGCAGCGCAGCGGCCACCGGCGCGAACGTGGCCCCACCCGCGGCGTCGCAGTGCGCCGTCACCACGCTCGCCGTGTCGCCGAGCCGGCGGGTGATCTCCTCGATGAGCCGCGATTTTCCCAACCCTGGTGAGCCGAGCAGGACGGCGAGACGGGCGGCGGGCGTCGCGAGCGCGGCTTCGTACACCGCATTGATGCGTGCCAGTTCCTCATCACGTCCCACGAACACGGCGGTCGTTGTGCCCACGGGACGGTCAAGCGACTCGACGCGGTACGCTTTCATCGCCTCGGCGCGGCCTTTCAGCGCGAAGCTGCCGAGCGGCGCCAGCATCACCAGCGCCGCGACCAGGCGGCGAGTCGACTCGCCGATCACCACTTCGCCGTCGTGCGCCTCCGTCTGCAGGCGGGCGGCAACATTGACCGGATCGCCGACGACGTCGGTGTTGTCGGCGCTGACCACGACCTCGCCGGTGTTGATGCCGACGCGCAGCCCGATGGCGCCCACGGCCGCGAACTCCTTGCGGGCCAGGTCACGGAAGGCGTCCTGCATGGCGACGCCCGCGCGCACGGCGCGGATGGCGTCGTCCTCGGCGACGCGCGGCACGCCGAAGACCGCCATGACCCCGTCGCCCATCAGCTTGACGACCGTACCGCCGTGGGCTTCGACGGCGCCGCGCATCGCCCGGTAGTAGCGCTCCATCAAGCGGGTGACGGACTCCGGATCGAGGCGCTCGTGCAGCGACGTCGAGCCGATGAGGTCGGCGAAGATGATGGTGACGACCTTGCGCGCTTCCGCATTGTCGGCGGCATGGGCCCGTCGACTCGGCGCCTCGCCGGGGCTCAGAGCAGGCTCGGGGCGCGCGACCAGGGCACCGCCGCACTCACCACAAAACTTCTCGCCGGCTTCATGAGGCGATCCACAGGCGGGGCACTTGAGCGCCAGCGCCGCGCCGCACTCCACGCAGAACTTGCGGCCGGCGCGATTCTCGGTGCCGCAGGACGGGCAGGTCATAAGCTGACCTCGGACCCCCGATGCGCAGCGTGCCGGATCACGCCGCGCGCCGCTTCGCCAGCGATTCCGCGAGCAGGAGCTTGATCAGTGCCTGGTAGGGAACGTCACGCGCAGAGGCAAACGCCTTCAACTGGTTGAGCAGCGCCGAGGGGAGGCGTATCGACACCACCTGCGTCGGGGGCGCCTTGGGAAGGTCGAGGCCGAGATCCCCGAATGCCAGCGGCTTGTCAGGGTCGATCATGGTCGAGGTGTCCCGGGTATCGTAGTCGTGGATCTCCGCACGCCGCTTCGTCTTGGTCGTCCTACGCTTCTGCGTCATAGATCCGTCTCTCCTTACGCGAGGCTGGCCTCGCCGTGATGATTCGAACCTTGCGCCCGCGTCGCGTGAAGCCGACCATCAGCACGCGGGCTTCGAGACTGCGACCGTAGAGGATGTAGCGCCTTTCGTTGTGACTCGAATGTCGCTGGTCCTCGAACAAGCGATAGTGGGGGTCGTAGAAGGCGCTCTCGGCCTCGAGGCGCGACACTCCGTGCTGGCTCTCGTTCTTCTGTACGTTCCATTGATCCCAGTCGAAGACGATCTCGGCCATTTCGCGACTCGCCGCCACACTAACGCAGCGCGAGGCGTAGCGTCAAACACTACAAACGCACTCCAGGGCCTTGGCCTGTCGACCGCCCTTGAAGGCTGCATCTTGCTGGCGCTGCAGATGATGTGACGAATGACGCCGATGAGTTGGCGCTGCCGAATATCGGGATCGAGGTCGCGCATGCGGCGCGTCAAAGATGCACTGGGCGTGACGCTGAACGACCTGATGCTCGCTGCGGTCGCGGGCGCCGTCGGTCGTTACCACGACCATCGCCACGTACATGCCGAGGTGCTGCAATGCATGGTGCCCATCAGCCTGCGTCAGGATAACGAGCGCCAGCTGCTTGGCAACAGGGTGGGCATGTGCAACATCGCTCTGCCGGTAGTCGAGCCGGATGCGTTGATCCGCCCACCCGCCACCGCCGCGGAAAGCGCGCAGCGTGAGAGAAGCGGCCGCGGTGTGGGCCTGGTCTCTTCCTGTGGATCGGTGCCGGAAACGGGGCGATGAATGGCTAGGAGCCTGTCAGTCTTGAAGTGCGCGTGCGAAACAGTTGTTCACTCTTGTCTGGATCGCTCCTCAAGGCTAGTCACTTCCACGAATCGAGGCGACTCGGGGAGGTCACAAACATGAAGGCGCTGCAGTTTCACATGAGCGTACCCAGGATCGTGCTCACGCGCGCCTTGGGCGTATTCTCACGCAACGCTTACACGAGCCCGCTCGGGCCCGTGCAGCTAGAGGAAATTCCGGATGCGGAGGTACGTGGTGACCGCTGGGTAGTGGTCCGTCCGGCCCTAACGGGGATCTGCGGCAGCGACCAAAAGCAGGTGCTCTTGAAGGGACACTTCGACAACCCGATTTCTGGGATCATATCGTTCCCGCACGTGCTCGGACACGAATCGGCTGGCGTCGTCGGAGAGGTCGGAAAGAAGGTAACACGCGTCGGGCGCGGCGATCGCGTCGTGGTAAACCCGTGGCTGTCTTGCGAACCCCGTGGCGTCGAGCCCGTGTGTGCGTCGTGCGCCGCGGGCAACCTTTCCCTCTGCCAGAACTTTGACCGTGGCGCGCTCGCTCCCGGGCTCCACCTCGGAAACTGCAACAACGCGCCGGGCGCCTACGCTCCCCGCGTGGCCCTCCACGAGAGCCAGGTGTTTCGGCTACCCGCAAACGTGAGCTACGAGCAGGCGGTCCTCGCGGATCCCTTCTGTGTGTCGTTCCACGCCGTGATCAAAGATTCGCCCGATGGCGACGAACCCACCGTGCTCATTTACGGCGCCGGCACGATCGGGCTGGCGGCTGTGGCGGCCGTGAAGGTGGTGAAGCCCAGAGCCCGCATCTTTGTCATCGCCCGCTACCCGCAACAGGTCGAGGCCGCGAAGCGGCTTGGTGCGGCCGAAGTCATCACATCGAGCAAGGGCCCCGAGATCATCGCCATTGTCTCCAAGCTAACCGGGGCGCGCCCGTGGAAGTCGCGCTGGCATGGCCTGCCGATGCTTGACGGCGGTGTCGACGCCGTCTACGACTCGATTTGCTCGCCCGAGACGATCGAGATCGGTGTGCGCATTATCCGCCCACGCGGCATCCTCTCGATCATCGGCGTCGAAGCTCCGAAGCGCTTCGAGTGGACGCCGCTCTACTTCAAGGAGCTGCGTGTGGTGGGCTCCAACGCGTTCGGCGTCGAGGAGTTCCGGGGCGTACGCAAGCACGCGATGGAGCACTACGTCGACCTCTGCGCCGCGGGCGAGGTGGACCTCGCGTTCCTCGTCACGCACCACTATCCCCTCGACGACTGGAGAACCGCCTTCCGCACAGCGATCGAGAAGACGACGGGTTGCGTGAAGGTGGCATTCACGTTCGCGGACACGATGCGAGCATGAATCAGCGCCGCCGCAGTCAGGGTATTGCGGAGTTGCGTGACGGACTGATACAGAGGCACGACCTGATCTGCCTTGACGAGTTGGGGGATAGCATCGCGGCGAGCGTTTCCGACTTCGTGTGCGCATTGCAAGTACAACGTGATCGGCCCTGCCTACTACGTTGCCATTGAACTCTCGGGTGCGCGGGCCTACGCCTGCACTGGCACTGCGATTGGCGGCTCGTTGAGGAGGCAAGCGATCGTTTCAAACCGCGGCCGCACCGGCTGGCCCGTGCGGATCCGGAGCACAGGGGTCGCACCACGCCCTATGGGCCCGTCGAGCAGATCGGCGATGGCCTCGGCGAGACAGCGATGATGGGGGCCGTTCAGCCAGTGTCCGAGGCAAGGCAACAGGAACTGTGGCGCGGCGGGCAACACCTGCGCGATGCGATCGGAAAACCTGGCCGTCACCAGCTGGTCACGCGCTCCCCAGGCGAACGCCGCCGGTAGGGCCAGATCGGGAAGGCGCGTCCACAGGCCGCTCTCGCCCAGGGCGGGCTCCAGGGCCAACTCACGCGCTGCCGACAGGAAGCTCGCGCGTGTCGCCGGGCAGGCGAGGTAGTAGACAAGGCGCGCGCCTGCTTGCGCGAGCTCGTCGTCGCGCAGGCGCGGCGTTGTCTCAAGGACCCCCGCCAGCCAGCGCAGCAGTGGCCATATCCTTTCCAGGGGAATCCAGTCGGCGGCACGCGGACTGAGCAGGTACCCCGCCGACAACAGCCAGCGAAGGCGAAGCCAGGGCAAGTACGGAGCGATCGCGACGACGGAACAAAAGGCGTCCGGCGCGGTGAGCGCCGCCTCGAGCGCCACACGTCCCCCAAGCGAAATGCCGATCAACACCGGCCGAACCTTCATCGCCCGAGCCAGGGCGATCACCGGCTTGGCAAGGACCGCAGGGGTGAGCGGAGCGTCGGGAGCTGGAGTCCGACCGAATCCGGGCAGATCCACGGCGATCGTGCGCCGACCGCGCTTGGCCAGAACCTTGCCAAAACCCGCGAATCCGGACGATTCGAGGCCAAGCGGATGCAGCGCTATAACCGGCCTGCCTTCTCCCCATTCGCGCTTGTACATCGCCATGGCTAGCTTACATAGCCGGCCTCTTCAGGAAATCGAGTGGGTGAAGTTCGGTGACTGAGCGCGTTGAAGAAGGGGTGGGGGCGGTGCGGGCCGC